>Ga0335082_10002002_pt1 | contig 21899 bp, 17 predicted proteins | sample Lox_Sample_41_FD_206718 | JGI IMG/M metagenome (GOLD analysis project Ga0335082, IMG submission 206718) | Soil microbial communities from Loxahatchee National Wildlife Refuge, Florida, United States - Lox_Sample_4.1 | ecosystem: Environmental > Terrestrial > Soil > Wetlands | place: USA...
GCAGCGGATTTGACGAGGAACCCATCGAGCCGGTCAGTGTACGTGCCCGGGTTGCTCACTGACCGGAATTACACAGCCATCCGCCACCTCGCACACCGCCAGCTCGAACTGGATGGTGGTGTGGTGGATGTGAAACTGTCCCGCCAACTGCTCGCGGATCCGGCGCAGAATGTCCGCGCACTCTGAGGTTGGCATGTCGGCAATAGCGACGTGGCAGGAGAGAGAATGGGTATCGCTGCCGATGCTCCAGACGTGCAGGTCGTGAACTTCATTCACGCCATCAATTCCGCGAATGACTTCTTCGATACGCGCCAGCTCCATGCCGCTGGGCGCACCCTCCAGCAGAATGTTGAGGCTCTCGCGGATGATACCGATGGATGACCACAGGATCATGACGCCGATCCCGACGGAAAGCGCCGGATCGATCCAGCGGTGACCCGTGAGCATGATGGCGACGCCTCCGGCGATGACCGCAGCGGTGGACAGGGTATCGCCAATCTCGTGCAGCAGGGCGCTGCGCAGGTTGATGTCGCGATGCCCTCGCATCAGCAACAGAGCGATGGCGCCGTTCATCACCACGCCGGCCGCCGCGACCCAGATCATGATGCCGGCATGGACATCCACGGGATTCTGCAGGCGCTGGAAGGCTTCGTAGAGGATGTAAAAGGAGATCAGCACCAGCGACAGTCCGTTGATGAAGGCCACCAGTACTCCCGCGCGGTTGTAGCCGAAGGTCTTGCGCGCACTCGGCGGACGTCCCGAGAGATAAACCGCACCCCAGGACATGAGCAAGGCGACGAAGTCGGTCAGGTTGTGTCCGGCTTCCGAAAGCAACGCAAGGCTGTGCGCGCGCACGCCGGCGATGACCAGCAACACGATGTAAGCCAGCGTCACCATCAACGAGACTCGCAAAACCCGCGACGTAGACGCACTACGCGCATTTCCGGCATGGACATGCATCAGCTCCAGTCTAAAATCCGGATTGCGATCGCTTCAACCTGGACGCCGAGGCGAGCCGCTCCAGGCGGTGGCTGCTTATCGGCCTCCCCAGTGGTACAATCTCGCCGCATCATTCTTCTCAGGGAAACATTTGCATTGAAGGAGCCCCGATGAGTTCCGCCACTGCTGCCTTGCCGTCTGAAGACCGGCCCTTGACCGAGGTCGAACGAGTAGTTGATACGTTCGTCGCGCCGGCCAAGACCTTTACCGACATCCGCCGCAACGCCAGTTGGTGGCTGCCCTGGTTGTTGAGTGCAATCATCGGCTCGGCCATGGTCTTCGTTGTGGACACGAAGGTGGGCATGGAGAAGGTGAGCGAGAACCGGCTCTCGCTTACTCCAAAGCAGGCAGCCAAGCTGGAGCAGTTGCCGCCTGAACAGCGCGCCAGGCAGATGGAAATAGCCGCCAAATTTACGCGCTACTTCAGCTATTGCTTCCCGCTTTTTTTCCTCTTGATCGTGGCCATCATCGCCGCCGTTCTGCTGGGCACCTTCAACTTCGGGTTTGGCGCAGAGCTGAAGTTTAAACATTGCTTTGCCGTCAGCATGTATGCCTTCCTGCCGGGGGTGATTAAGGCGATTCTGGCCATCCTCATTGTCTTGGCAACCGGGGGTGAGAACTTCACCTTTGAGAATCCGGTAGCCAGCAACCTCGGAACTTTCGTGGACCCCAGTTCGACGTTTCTGTATTCCATAGCCAGCTCCATCGACGTCTTCACCATATGGACGCTGATTCTCACCGCCATCGGGTACTCCTGCCTTACCAAGGTGAAGCGCAGTACCTGCTACGGCGTCATTTTCGGCTGGTGGGTTGTCAACACTCTGATTTGGTCGGGCTTTGGTGCGGTCTTCTCATAGATGAAGCGTGCCGTCGCCGTTGGGTGAGTCCAGCAGAGCCTTCACTCCACATTTCTGGTTGTGGAGCCGGCTGTTTCCTGAAATTCGGCTCCGGTCCAAACCGGAATCGACTCAGCGGACACTCAAAACTGGTATATACTTCGCTTGTCAGCTTTTTATAATTCCGCTTCTGTATTGCGGATAAGGGCGCGATTTATTTCATAAAGCCCTGAAAAGCCATTGGTTCATAACTCTGTTTAAAGGGCGAACGAGTCGAGCCCGTCCGTGCGTCTTGGGAACGGGAATGAATCGCCGGCATAATTTTCATACCTCCGGCGCTCGTTGAATCCGGCCGTAGGACGCCAGGGCAGGCAGGGAGGTGTCGCTTGGACCTGGTTCTTATACGTGTTTTATTCGTCTTCATTACGACCCTGGCCAGCTACGAACTGCAGCCTCTGGGGTTGGATCGCTGGCCGTCAGCCGGGGTCGGGGTATTATTCGGCGTTGCGGTCATTCTTTTCGAAATCCGGCTACGACAGGTAAGCCTGAAGCGGCTGATTGGCGCCGCTATCGGCAGTGTCTCGGGAATCATCGGCGCGTACCTGTTCAGCCTGGTCATCCGCAACAGCATCGCTCCCGGGCCCACGCAAAGCTTCCTGCAACTTTTTGTCATGCTGCTGATGGCCTACGTGGGCCTGATTGTGGGCGCCGGCAAGGGCGACCTGCTGAATCTGGCCGCGTTGGGCGGCATCTTCGGAGGCGAGAAGCAGGCCAAGAGGAGCTACAAGATCCTCGACACCAGCGTCATCATTGACGGCCGTATCGCCGACATTGCCGAAACCGGGTTCCTCGACGGCGTCATCGTGATCCCCCAGTTTGTGCTACGCGAGTTGCAACTGGTGGCGGACTCGGCCGACTCCATGAAACGCAATCGAGGCCGGCGCGGCCTGGACATCCTGCAGCGCATCCAGAAGATTGCAACCCTCAACATTCAAATTGTGGAGGACGATTTCCCTGTCGTGCGCGAAGTTGATCTGAAGCTGATCGAACTGGCCAAGCTGTACGAAGGCAAGATCGTCACCAACGACTTCAACCTCAACAAGGTGGCGCAGTTGCAGGGGGTCGAGGTACTGAACATCAACGAGCTGGCCAATTCGCTGAAACCCATCGTGCTGCCCGGCGAGATTATGAAGGTCTTCATTCTGAAGGAAGGCAAGGAATACAACCAGGGCGTGGCGTACCTTGACGACGGGACCATGGTGGTGGTGGACAATGCGCGCAAGATGATTGGCAAGAACGTCGAGATTTCCGTGACGTCGGTGCTGCAGACGACCGCCGGCAAAATGATTTTCGGCAGGTTTGACGACCGCTCCAGCGGTTATGTGCCCCGCTCCGTCGAGTCGCGCTCGGACTTCCGCAGGCCGGTGATTCCATCAACACCACCACCTCCGACTGCTCCGCCGGCGACGGTTCCCGAAGCGCCGAAAGCGGAGTAGGCAGTAGCCTGTAGTCAGTCGGGGCAATCCGGCTACTGAGTGCTATACTGCTTTCCCCACAATGAAGGTTATCGTCATCATTCCCGCTGCCGGCCTGGGTACCAGAATGTCGGCCGCGCGTAGCGCCTCCCGAAGCAAGAGCAAACAATTCTTTGAGCTGCAGGGGACTCCGATTCTGCTTCACACGCTGCGCAAGTTCGCAGGGTGCAACGCGGTGAGCGAAATTGTGGTCGCCGTGCGTAAGAATGAGGCGGAAGGATTTCAGGAGCTGGTCCGCGCGGAGGGCCTCACCAAACCACTACGAATGGTGGAAGGCGGCGAGCACCGCCAGAACTCGGTCGCCAACGCTTTGTCTGCCATCAAGGCCGCGGACGAGGACATTGTGCTGGTGCACGACGCCGTGCGTCCCTTCGTGGACCAGGAGACGATCCTGGGCGTCATTGAGGCGGTCAAGAAATATGCGGCCGCAATCGCCGGGGTGCCGGCGGTGGATACCGTGAAGCAGGTGGACCGCACGTCGGACGGCGCCGTGGTGATCGCAACCGTTCCCCGCGAGCGCATGGTCCTGGCACAGACGCCGCAAGGCTTTCGCTTCGGCCTGCTGAAGAAGGCCTTCGAGGAGGCAGCCGCCGACGGCTTCATGGGAACAGATGAGGCCTCGCTCATCGAGCGCAGCGGAGGCACCGTGCACGTCGTGATGGGCTCGGCGCGTAACATGAAGATCACCACACCCGCCGATATGGAACTGGCAGAGTTCTTCCTGTCGCAGGAAAATCGGCGCAGGGCCAGTCTGGGCGGGTGAAGGGTAGCGCAGGCCTTCAGGCCTGTGTCTTGACCGGTTCCTTTGGAAGGGGCGCGGCTTCAACCGCGCCAAAACAGCAGGTAGGTATTGGGCTTTGGCCCCTGAGGCTAATTGCACTGAATAACGCCAATATCGCTCGTACGCCGCGCATCGGCTTCGGCTGGGACTCGCACGAGTTCAAACCAGGCGTACCGCTGAAAATCGGCGGCGTCCTGATTCCCCACGACAGCGGACTCGCCGGCCATTCCGACGGAGATGTGCTGCTTCACGCTCTAACCGACGCGCTGCTTGGGGCCGTCGCCGCGGGCGACATCGGTACGTACTTCCCGCCGAGCGATCCCAAATGGAAGGGCGCTGACTCTGCCGTGTTCGTGCGCGAGGCCATGAACCAGATTGAAGCTGCGGGCTATGTCGTCGGGAACGTTGACAGCACGCTGATTCTGGCGGCACCAAAAATCGGCCCCCACGCTCGGGCAATTCAGCAGCAGGTCGCCGGACTGCTGGGCATCGAGCCTTCGCGAGTCGGGATCAAAGCAAAGACTCCGGAGGGCATGGGTACCGATAACGCCGCGATTGCCTATGTCGCCGTATTGCTTACAGAGATTAGCTGGCCGTAGGCACCGTCGAGCGACATTGTTTCGGCATGGCCGTTCTTGCCTAAGCAACTGCCTTGACCGCCTTGTCTTCCAGCGTCGTCTCGTGAAAACGGGCTGACAGCTAGTAGCGGCCGACGACCAACCGGCAGGTTACCCTCACCCTCAATTGTTACTAAAGTACAGTTACCCTACCTGACATCCCCGGTTTTCGGGGTACTTTGGAAGAGGGCCTGCTGCGGCGGGCGCCGGCACCTCCCCCGCGAGAGGGGGTGCGGTGACGGGTTCTTTGCCAATTCAGCGCTATGCATTCGGTGAAGACAGCCGTGGATACGCTGGACGTCACTTTTAGCGTAGGAGGCCGGGATAGGCACCCGGCATTGCATGGCCGGACACCAGGCAGTAGTCACGAGTAACTGGTGGGCAAGGAGTGTTCGGAGAGTGCTTTACGTCGCATTTGATTCGAATTTGGCTACGTAAGTCCTTGCGAATGAATATTTTGGTATCTAACTCATTTGGATACAATATTTTGCGCGGAATAGTTCCTTTGTCACCCATTGTTTTCAATATTTTGCAAGGAGGCACCCGGGGGGAGGGGTAGCAGTCCCAACCGAAACAGCTTTTCAATAACGCCAAAGATTCCTCATTAGATTCTTGCTTCGGAAGCTTCGAGGTGGTGGAATCAGCACGTGTATGGATTCGCTATTTGTTCGCTTTTATTGTTATTAGATGTATAATTCAGCGTCGGTAATCATGCGCCTCTTGCTACGAAACGCCCATTCCGCTGTGGCGCCTGCCTCACTGACCCAACCCAGTTTATTTTCAACAGCTCATCCGGTGACACACCGCACCGTGACGGAGCAAGCAAGGAGCGGCATTCATGGCAGATGAGAAGACGGAAAAGGGCCGGGCGATTGACCTGGCCATGACACAAATCGAAAAACAGTTCGGCAAAGGTTCCATCATGAAACTGGGAAGCAAGGGAGCAGTCGTCCCCATTTCGGTAATTTCTACGGGAGCGATTTCCTTTGACTCGGCGCTGGGCGTGGGCGGCTTCCCGCGCGGGCGAGTGGTAGAAGTCTTCGGGCCGGAATCATCGGGCAAAACCACCATTGCGCTGCAGGTTATCGCGGAGGCGCAGAGGAGTGGCGGCATGGCCGCCTTCGTGGACGCGGAGCACGCTCTGGACCCGATTTACGCCTCCAAGCTGGGCGTAGATGTTGACAACCTGCTGGTCTCGCAGCCCGACTACGGCGAACAGGCGCTGGAGATAGCCGAGGCGCTGGTGCGGTCGGGTGCGATCGACGTGCTGGTGGTGGATTCGGTGGCGGCGCTGGTGCCCAAAGCAGAACTTGACGGCGAGATGGGCGACAGCCACGTCGGCCTGCAGGCCCGCCTGATGTCGCAGGCGCTGCGCAAGCTCACCGGCATCGTCGCCAAGTCGAACACCTGCCTGGTGTTCATCAACCAGATCCGGGAGAAGATTGGGGTGATGTTCGGCAATCCGGAAACGACCACTGGAGGGCGCGCGCTGAAGTTCTATTCCTCGGTGCGCATTGACATTCGTCGCATTGGCGCCATCAAGGACGGCGACGCGGTGGTCGGCTCGCGCACCCGGGTCAAGGTCGTCAAGAACAAGGTCGCCGCGCCCTTTCGCGAGGCCGAGTTCGACATGATGTACGGCGAGGGCATCTCGAAAGAGGGCGACCTGCTCGACCTGGCCGCAAATATGAACCTGCTGGAAAAATCGGGCGCGTGGTTCAGCTACAAGGGCGAACGCATCGGCCAGGGCCGCGAGAATGCAAAGCAGTTTCTGAAAGACAACAAGGACATCGCGGCGAACATCGAAGCCGATGTGCGCAAGGCGCTGGGGCTCGCCTCGCCCGCTGAGAAGGCCAAGGCCGCAGCCGCCGGCGAACTGCCTCCGCCCATTCCGATGCCCAAGTCCGTGGGAAAGAAATAGCGGACGTCAAATCGTGAACGGGATCTCTTTGAAGGTCCCGTCCCGATTTTCCGCGATTGCCTACAGCGGCCAGCCAGAATAAAATCAAGCGGCGTAAATCCTTTCCTCCGAGGCCGCTTGAAGGACATCGTCGCCATTTATCCCGGCTCGTTCGACCCGGTCACGAACGGCCATCTGGACCTGATCCATCGCGGCAGCAAGCTCTTCGACCAGCTCATTGTCGCCATTGCCCGCAACATGGACAAGGCAGAGCCGTTGTTCAACATGGAAGAGCGAAAGCAGATGCTCGAGGCGATGACAGCGGAACTTGATAACGTGACTGTTGATATATTCGATGGATTGCTGGTTCATTACTGCATCGAGAAGAACGCGAACGCGGTGCTGCGCGGTATCCGCGCGGTCAGCGACTATGAATTCGAATTGCAGATGGCGTTGATGAACCGCAAGATGGAGCCGCGGGTGGAAACCATATTCATGATGCCGGCCGAGAAGTACTCGTACCTCAGCTCGCGAATTGTGCGCGAGATCGCGAGGCTGGGCGGTCCGCTCACGGGGCTGGTGCCGGAAATGGTGGAAGAGCGCGTGCGCCGCAAGGTTGCGCAGAAGCAGTCGAACGTCACAGCAATGCATCTCAAGCGAAGGGCAAAATCATGACCGCTGCCGGAACCCAGCTCTCATCGTTTCTGACCAACCGCATTCAGCGCATCGAACCCTCGGCCACTTTGGCGGTGGTTGCCGAGGCCGACAAGCTGCGCGCCAGCGGGGTTGACGTGGTGGATTTCGGTGCGGGAGAGCCGCACTTCCCGACCCCGCAGCACATCAAGGATGCCGCCATTGCTGCCATCAACAGCAACTTCACCAAGTACACACCCGTGGGCGGAACCGCCGAGCTGCGTGACGCCATTGTGAAGCGGCACGCTGCCGACTTCGGCTCCGACTACAAGCGCGAAGACTGCATCGCCTCCGTCGGGGGCAAGCACGCACTGTTCAATGCCATCCAGGTGCTGGTGGACCACGGCGATGAGGTCATCCTTCCGGTGCCGTACTGGGTTTCCTTCAAGGACATCGTCCGTTACGCCGGTGGCGAGCCGGTTTACGTCGCCACCGACGAGCGCCACGACTTTGACCTGACCGCCGAGATGGTCGAGCGCGCGATCACACCCCGGACCAAGATCATTGTGCTGAACTCGCCCAGCAACCCGTCGGGTGCGGTAATGAAGCCGGACCATATGGCGTCAGTGCTGAGGCTCGCGCATGATCGAGGTATCTACGTCGTCTCCGACGAGTGTTACGTGTACCTCAATTTCACTGGAGAGTTGTTCTCCGCCGGCTGCGTACACGAAGTGAAAGAACGGCTCATCATCATCGGCTCGCTTTCCAAAACCTATGCCATGACGGGATGGCGGCTGGGATATGCCCTCGGCCCGGCGCCAGTCATTAGCGCGATGCAGAAGCTCCAGAGCCAAAGCACGTCCAATCCGACTTCGATCGTTCAAAAGGCCGCCGTCACGGCGCTGACCGGCTCGCAAGAATGTGTGACGGAGATGCTGAAGGGCTACATCTCTCTGCGGGACAAGGTCGTTGAAGGCCTGCGCACCATTCCCGGCTTGAGCTGTGCATCGCCGAATGGCGCATTCTATGCCTATCCGAACGTCAGCCATTATTTCGAGCGTAATGGGCTGAACTCTGCCTCCGACGTGGCGCGTCGATTATTGCGCGAGGCACATGTCGCCGTTGTTCCGGGCGAGGGCTTTGGGACGCAGGACCACATCCGGGTATCGTACGCGGTTTCCGAGGAAACACTCGCACGTGGACTGGAACGGATGCGCAAGTTTTTCGCCAGCGTGTAAACGGCCCCATGTCGGAACTCTACCCACTCCTGCTGATTCCCATCTTTGACGAGCGGCCATGGGGCGTGCGCGATCTGCAGCCCATCTACACCAGAGTCGTTAAGGAACCGATTGGCGAAAGCTGGCTTACCTGGGAAGACAATCGCGTGGCAAACGGGCCTATGGCCGGCCGCACGTTGGGAGAGCTGTCGAAGCAATATCGCCGCGACCTGGTGGGAACCGCTGCCTGGTACGAAGATCGCTTTCCCCTGTTGACGAAGTTCCTGTTCACTGCTGCCAAGCTGTCCGTGCAGGTTCATCCCGATGATGAGCAAGCGCGCAAGTCCGGTCAGCCGTGTGGAAAGACCGAGTGCTGGTACGCACTCGCCGCAAAACCCGGAGCGCAGGTCGCGCTGGGGTTGAAGCCGGGAACGACTCTGCAGGAGTTCGAGCGTGCGATTGTCAATCAGTGCGCCGAAGAGCTGCTGAACTGGGTCGATGTGCACGCTGGCGACGTGTTATATGTCGCCGCCGGAACGGTGCATACCATCGGCGGAGGACTGATTCTGGTCGAAACGCAGCAAACCTCCGATATCACGTATCGCCTCTATGACTACGGACGCCCGCGCGAGCTGCATGTTGCCGAGGGTCTTGCCGCAACCAAGCTGCACACGAATGCGGGGAAGGTTATGCGGCAACCGGGCGAACCGCCGCAAATATTGGTGCAATCGCCGTACTTTCAGGTTGAAAAAGTCAAACTCGGAGAGGAGCTGTGCGCCGAAGTCAATCCGGCTTCACCGCAGATTGTGGTTGCCATAGACGGAGCGGGCGTCGTGGAATCGCATGGCATGTCGCCCATCAGCTTTGGGACCGGTGAGGCTGTGGTCATCCCCGCCGGGGTGCGCGAGTACCAGGTGCGGCCGCAGTGGGAACTTGAGATCATGCGCATGTCGTTGCCGACGGGTCCGGTGACGGAGCCGGAAACCTTGCTAAGTCAGCCGGTCGGTGCGCCATGACAGAAGGAAACGAATTTGGCTAAAGCTGCTTTCTATCCCGTAATTCTCGCCGGTGGGCGCGGCACTCGCTTCTGGCCGCTGAGCCGCAAGCGCATGGCCAAGCAACTTCTTCCGCTCAACAGCGAGAAGAGCATGATTCAGGAAACCATGGAACGCCTTTTCCCGCTGGCGAAGACGAACCAGTTCTGGATTATCACCAACGAAGATCTTCGCGACGCGATCGTCCGCCAACTCAAGGGTCTGGAGAAGAAGCAGATTATCGCCGAGCCGGTTGGGCGAAACACGGCGCCGGCGATCGGACTGGCAGCGTTCCTCCTGGCAAGGCGCGATCCATCGGCAGTCATTGGAATGTTCCCGTCGGATCATGTTATTGCGAACGAGAAGCTCTTCCGGGAAGACATCAAGCGCGCTTCCGAGATCGCGGGTAAAGGTCCAAACATAGTCGTGATCGGCATTCCGCCAACACGCGCAGAGACCGGATACGGGTACATCGAGGCGGGCAGCGAGTCAGCGAAGGGAGTACGACAGGTTCGCCGCTTCACGGAAAAGCCTTCCGCTGAGGTCGCGGAGCAGTTTGTGAAGGCGGGCAATTACTTTTGGAATAGCGGGATGTTCGTCTGGGGTGCGAGGACCCTGGCCGACGCGCTCAGCGAGCACCTGCCGAAGACCGCCCCGTTGCTGGACGAGATCGCCGCCTGCTATGGCGGGCGCAACTTCCAGAAAACATTTGCGCGGCTGTATCCCAAGTGCGAGAACATCAGCATTGACTATGCGGTATTGGAGCCGCGCTCGGCCAAAGGTGAAGGCAAGTCGGGCATCTATTGCGTTCCGGCCAGCTTTGGATGGAATGATCTGGGCTCGTGGACGGCGTTGTACGAACACCGCAACTCGGGCGCAAATGGCGGGAACGTCATACGCGCGGCGAAGAGCTTCACGCTGAATGCCGAGGGCAACTTCATTCATGCTGAAGGCAAGTTCGTGGCGGCCGTCGGCGTGAAGAACCTGGTCGTTGTGGAAACTAACGACGCGCTGCTGATCACCACCCGCGAGCATTCGCAGGACGTAGGTAAGGTGGTAAAGCACCTGGACGAGAAAAAGCTGAAAGGGCTCGTGTAAGGCGAATCAATGACGGCACAGATCAAGTTTGGGACCGATGGCTGGCGCGGCATCATCGCCGACGATTTCACCTTCGAGAACGTGCGTCGCGTCGGCAATGCGATGGCACACTACGTTTACAAGAACGAAGACGCCGGCAAAGGCCTGGTGGTTGGATACGATACCCGTTTCGCTTCACCGCGGGCGGCAGAAATCATCTCCGAGGTGCTAGCCGCAGCGGGCATCACAGTGCGTCTCTGCAACGATTACACCCCAACCCCGGCACTCTCCTACGCGGTAAAGAACCTGGGAACTGCGGGCGGGGTGATGATCACCTCCAGTCACAACCCGTACAACTGGAATGGCGTGAAGTACAAAGCCTGGTACGGCGGTTCCGGCACGCCCGCCATCATGAAGGCCATCGAGGGCGAACTGGATTCGGCGCGTCTCGAACGCAAGGGCGGCAGCGTTACATTGACGGACTTCAAGGCGCCGTATGTCGCCGCCGTAAAGAGCTTCGTTGACCTCAAAGCGATTCAGCGCGCGGGCTTTCAGTTCGCCATCGACGTGATGTACGGCGCGGCGCGAGGCGTCATCAAGAACATCTTCGAGGAAAACGGCATCCAGCATGTTGAAATTCGCGCCGGGCTGAATCCGCTCTTTCCCGGCATCAATCCAGAACCGATCCCGCCGCATATCGCCATGCTTCAGGAAACTGTTCTACGCGAGCACTGCCAGGCCGGCCTGGCGACTGATGGGGACGCCGACCGTATCGGAGCCGTTGCTGAAGACGGCACGTTCGTGGATTCGCACAAGTGCTTTTGTATCATTCTCGAATGGCTGCTGAAGCGAAAACAATGGCCGGGCGAGATCGTTCGCGCCTTCAATACCACCCGCATGATCGACCGCATTGTTGCCAAATACGGCCGCAAGCTGCACGAGTGCGGCATCGGCTTCAAATTCATCTGCGATCTCATGCTGGAGCGCGACATTCTTATCGGCGGCGAAGAATCGGGTGGCATCGGCATTCGTCGCCACATGCCGGAGCGCGATGGCATTCTGAACTCGCTGCTGCTGGCCAACATCATGGCGGAAGAAGGTAAGCCGCTCGGCCAACTGGTCAACGATCTGCAGCGGGAATATGGGCCGCATTACTATGGCCGAATCGACCTGCACCTCAGCAATGAAGTCAAAGAAGAAGCTATGCGCCGCGCCAGCGCCAAGCCGTCGAAGATTGGCAGCTTTGCGGTCAAGCACGTCGGGACGCTCGACGGCGTTAAGTTCTTCCTCGACGCCCCGACCTACGGGGACGGCGCGGAGGCCTGGGTGCTCGTGCGCGCCTCCGGGACTGAGCCGCTGCTGCGAATTTACTCCGAGGCGGCGTCGCCCGAACTTGTCTCCCAGATCCTGAAAGAGACCGAGGCATTCGTCAAGTCAGGGCAGGAAGTGAGCGCTGCAGTCTAGGATGAGGCCTTCCGCTCGGCGGACAGGTCATTTCTGGCATACTGGAAACAGCATTGAGAGCGGCTGCGCCACCTGCACAGTCGTCTGTTCTGCTCCGATAGGATGGCAACAATTCCCAATCCGCAGCCGGCCGATACGCCGGAGGTGCGCCGCTACAACCGCCTTCAGCGCTGGCTCAGCATGGCGGATATGGTTGTCGGTTTTGCGCTGCTGGTCGTGCTGCTGGTGACCGGCTGGACAGGCAAACTACGCGACTGGTCGTACCTCGGCGCCCGGCAGAATTATTTCCTGGCGGTCTTTCTGTACGTCCTGATGTTTTCGATCATTGCGAAGGCGCTGGGAGCTCCGTTCGACTTTACCGGCTTCCGTCTGGAGCACCGGTATCACCTGTCGAACCAGAGACTGCGAAACTGGCTGTGGGACGAATGTAAAGGCTGGCTGGTCAGCCTTGTCTTGACCGCCATCATGGTCGAGTTGGTGTACGGGATCATTCGCATCGCCCCGCAACGCTGGTGGATTGTAGCGTGGGCGGTTTTCGTGGGCCTGTTTCTGCTGATGGCACAACTTGCGCCGGTGGTGCTCATGCCCATTTTCTACAAATTCAAGCCACTCGAGAACGATAGCCTGCGGGAACGGCTGACGAGGCTCAGCGAGCGCGCAGGTACGCGCGTGCGCGGCGTTTATGAGTGGAAGCTTTCGGAGAAATCCAAAAAGGCAAACGCTGCACTGACCGGATTGGGCTCGACCCGCCGCATCATACTTTCCGATACGCTGCTGGAAAACTACTCCGACGATGAGATCGAAGCCATCCTGGCCCATGAGCTCGGACACCACGTCCGCCGGCACATTCTGAAAACCATTCTCATGCAGGTCGGCATTACCTTCTTCGGCTTCTGGCTGGTCAACCAGGTGCTTCACTTCGTAATTGCGAGGAACTGGTTCCCGGTGCTCGGTCCTCGTCTCTATGACTTTGCGAATCTACCGCTCATCGCGCTGGTGGCGACGCTTCTCGGCTTCCTGCTGATGCCTGCGCTGAATGCCGTCTCACGACACCACGAGCGCGAAGCCGATCGCTATGCCTGGGAAAACATCCCTGCCATCGAGCCGTTCATTAGCTCCATGCAGAAGCTGGCGGATCAAAACCTGGCCGAGCGGCAGCCGTCGAAGTTCGTCGAGTGGCTCTTCCACTCGCACCCTTCCGTCGGAAAGCGGATTGCTGCGGCTGAAGCGTGGCGCCAGCACCAGCCGGTCGAAGCCTGAATCCATTCATCGGTTACCAAGCATTTTCTCAACTCGCTGTAAGTCTTCCTCTGTGTCCACACCGATGGTGTCAAACGGCGTTTCCGCAACGTGGATTAAGACTCCGTGATCAAGGAAGCGTAGTTGCTCCAGGCGTTCCGTCCTCTCCAGTTCCGACTCCGGCCATGAGCAGAACGCATCCAGCGCCGCCTTACGGTAGGCATACAGGCCCAGGTGCTTGTAGTACCGGGCTTGTCCGCTGCCATCGCGATCAAACGGGATGGCTGCGCGAGAAAAGTAAAGAGCCCGTCCATCTGGAGCGGTCACGACTTTCACCGCGCTGGGATTGTTTACATCTTCGGTGGTGCAGCGGGTTTTTAGTGTCCCGACCTCAACATCGCCGTGTTCCATCAGCGCCAGCAAGGCCTCAAGATGCTCGCGCCGCCCCATTGGCTCATCGCCCTGAACGTTAAGGTAAACATCCGCCTCAACCGACTGTGCGACCTCGTGGACGCGCTCTGTCCCGCTGCGATGTTCAGGCGACGTCATCCGGAAATGCCATCCATGATGGCGGCACACCTCGGCAATCTCGTCAGCATCGGTGGCCACGATCACGTCCTGCAATTGAGAGCAGGTCTGCGCCGCCTCATACACATGGGCGAGCATCGGCCGGCCTGAAATCTCGCGCAGGACCTTGCGAGGAAGCCGCGTGGACGCGAGGCGGGCGGGAATGACTGCGATGACCTTCATCCGGTTAGTTTCATCATGCAAGCCGCGGATGGCAAGGCCCCTGTTAGCGGGCGCCACCCGACCGCAAAGTCCGCAAGGAATTGACCGCGTCCACTTGAGCGAAATAACATCAATATCGCTGGAAGGATCGGGAGTCCCATTGCCCCTTTACGAATATCAATGCAAGAAGTGTCACAGCCTGACGGAACGGATCCAGAAATTTTCTGATCCGCCGCTCACCGTGTGCCCCCACTGTGGAGGCGAGTTGGAGCAACTTCTGTCCGCTCCCGCTGTGCAGTTCAAAGGCTCGGGTTGGTATGTTACGGACTACGCCAGAAAGACTCCCTCCGGCGGGACCGCGACCGGGAGCAGCAACACTACTTCCGGCTCAACGGAGAGCAAAACCGAAACTGCCAAGGCCGACGCGCCTTCCTCGAAAAAAACCTCCGGCGACGAAAAATAGGCGCCTATTCAAGGCCCTCATTGTGCGTTGCATCACACAGAGGTGTGACGATCGTCTCACGCGCGTGTGCTGATTGTGTTTCCTGGCGCAAGGCACCAGCGGTAGAATACTGGGGAACGAACACTCGTTCAGGCATCACTCCCTACTTTATACGTTCCTTCCAGGAGGACAGGTCATGCCGAAGAGCGCTTTGACCATCACGGACCAACGCAACGACAAAACTTATGAAGCTCCGATCGAAAATGGGACCATCCGCGCCATGGACCTGCGGAAGATCAAGACTGACCCCGAAGACTTCGGGCTCATGACCTACGATCCTGCGTTCATGAATACGGCTTCATGCAAGAGCAGTATCACCTTCATAGACGGCGATAAGGGTATCCTTCGTTATCGCGGATACGACATCGAGACCCTGGCCGAGCATTGCACCTATCTCCAGGTGGCTTACCTGCTGCTGTATGGCGAGTTGCCCACCCCGGCGCAGGACAAGGAATGGACCTACCAGATTACTCACCACACGATGTTGCATGAGGACATCAAGAAGTTCGTCGATGGCTTCCGCTATGACGCCCATCCCATGGGCATCCTGGTGAGCACCTTGGCCGCACTTTCTACCATGTATCCCGAGGCCAAGAATGTTCACGACCCGGAGAACCGGCAGCGCCAGATCGTGCGCCTCATTGCCAAGATGGCAACAGTGGCGGCCTATTCCTATCGCCACCGCCGCGGACATCCGTACATCTTCCCTGACAACGATCTCAGCTATACCGAGAACTTCATGAACATGCTATGGAAGATGACGGAGCCGAAGTACGTTGCCAGTCCGGTCATCGCCCGGGCGCTGGATGTGCTGTTTATCCTGCATGCCGATCACGAGCAGAACTGCAGCTCGACAACAATGCGCGTGGTTGGCAGCGCACAGGCTGATCCGTATCTGTCGATGGCAGCAGCGGCGTCGGCCCTTTCCGGCCCGCTTCATGGCGGCGCCAATGAGGAAGTGCTGCGCATGCTCGACGAAATCGGCTCGGTGAAGAACATTCCGGCTTATATCAAGCGTGTGAAGGAAGGCGAACTCAAGCTGATGGGCTTCGGACACCGGGTTTACAAGAACTACGATCCGCGCGCCCGCATCATCAAGGCGGTTGCCAACGATGTGTTCGAAGTTACCGGCCGCAACCCGAAGCTGGAGATTGCGATCGAACTGGAGCGGATCGCGCTCGAGGACGATTACTTCGTGACCCGCAAGCTGTATCCCAACGTGGACTTCTACTCCGGAATCATCTACCAGGCCATGGGCTTCCAGCCCGACATGTTCACAGTGCTGTTCGCCATCCCGCGTGCAGCCGGATGGCTGGCGCAGTGGAACGAGTTGATTCAGGACCCGGAGCAGAAGATTTCGCGTCCGCGGCAGGTGTACACCGGTGTGATGCATCGCACGCTGAAGAACGTGGAACAAGAGAAGTCTGCCGTCAAAGTGGGCTGAGGGATTCACCCGGAATTTGATCTCCTGGGGCGGAGCTTCTTCCGCCCCGTTTTCTGTCAGTGCACCGGTATTCTGGTCGCCAGGCTCGGGCCAGCCGACTCGCCTTCCAAATCTTGAACTCTGCCGGTATCTCAGGTAACGTTGTCATCTCGGGGAGGCGCTCATGTTCAAAGGATTTCGCGAGTTTGTTTTGCGTGGCAATGTGGTTGACCTGGCAGTGGGCGTGGTAATCGGTGCTGCATTCGGTGCTGTCGTCGCTGCTTTCGTAAAGGACCTGCTGACACCTATCATCGCCGCCATCGCCGGAAAGCCCGACTTCTCAAGCTTCTACTTTGAAGCCAATGGCGCCAAATTCCTCTATGGCGATTTTCTTAACGCCGTCATTTCGTTTCTGCTGATCGCGGCTGCGGTGTACTACTTTGTCGTGCTGCCGGTCAACACGTTGATGAAACGGTTCGAGAAGCAGGCGTTACCCGATAAGAAAAAGTGCCCGGAGTGTCAGAGTGACATTCCGCTTGATGCGCGCAAGTGTGCCTTCTGCACATCTGTGATCGCGTAGGGTGTAGGTGCGCGTCGAACAAATTCGAGGCTTCACTTTCGGGATCCCTCAAGGCCTTTTCAGGACCCGCACCGCGAGGTCCGTACGCCCACTTTTCAACACGTCGTAACTGCTTGAGGAACCACGCCTTACACCTCTCGGAGTGCGCGTCAAGCTACCCAATTCTATGCTAGAATAAGTAAGGATTGCAGTCTGTTAAGCTGTTGAAATATCAGATAGATACGGGCTGTCCACACGATAGCCCTGCGGCTGCGACCCCCCCGCGAGAACGGCAAGCGCCGCCCGATTTGCATTGCCGATGGATTGGAGCAGGATGCCCGCGAAAGAGTCCCAGTCGGCCGCCACTGCGGCCGTGGAAAACAACAAGTCGACTGACGCTGTAAGCGAAAAACCGGCCCGCAAATCTGCCAAGAATGGTACTGGTAACGGCGAGTACACCGCCGACTCCATCAAGGTACTGGGCGGAATGGAGGCTGTTCGCAAACGTCCCGCCATGTACATCGGCTCGACTGGTGAACTCGGCTTGCATCACCTCGTGTACGAGGTTGTGGACAACTCAGTGGATGAAGCCCTGGCGGGTTTTGCCGACCACATTGACGTCACCATCCACATTGACAACTCCATCACCGTAGTGGACAACGGGCGAGGCATTCCTGTGGAAGAGATGGAGGTTGACGGTGAGCGTCTGCCCGCAGCGCAGGTTGTCATGACTATGCTGCACGCAGGAGGTAAATTCGACAGTTCGACCTACAAAGTCTCCGGCGGCCTGCACGGAGTCGGTGTTTCCTGCGTCAACGCGCTCAGCCATCTGCTCGAGCTCGAGATCTGGCGCGAAGGCGGGGTCTGGGAGCAGACGTACTCCAAAGGCGAACCCACCAGCAAGCTGAAAAAGACCGGCAACACCAGGAAGCGGGGAACCAAAGTACACTTTGTTCCTGATCGGGACATCTTTACGACTACGGAATACAACTATGACACCCTGGCGCAACGGCTGCGCGAGATGGCTTTTCTGAACAAGGGTCTGTTGATTACGCTCACCGACGAGCGCGCGACCGACCCGAAGACCGGCGAACCCAAGCGCGCTGAGTTCAAGTACAACGGCGGCATCGCCGAGTTCATCAAGCATCTGAACCGCGGCAAGAGTGTATTGCACGACAAGCCGATTTACATGGAAGCGGAGCGCGACGGCGTTGCCATGGAAATCGCCCTGCAGTACAACGACGGCTACTCTGAGAATGTCTTCAGCTTTGCCAACAACATCAACACCATTGACGGCGGCACGCATTTGTCCGGCTTTCGCACTTCGCTGACCCGTACCATCAACTACGCTGGACAGCAACTGGGGCTGTTCAAGGACGTTAAGGAAAACCTCACCGGCGACGATGTTCGCGAGGGGCTGGTGGCTGTCATCAGCGTCAAGCTGCCACAGCCGCAGTTCGAAGGACAGACCAAGGGCAAGCTCAACTCCGACATCGCCGGCACCGTGCAGGCGTTCGTCAACGAGCGGCTGGGCGGCTTCTTCGAGCAGAATCCGCCGGTGGCCAGGAAGATCATCAACAAGGCGATTGAGGCGGCGCGCGCGCGCGAGGCGGCACGTAAGGCACGCGATCTCACCCGGCGCAAGGGCGCGCTGGATGGCGGCGGACTGCCCGGCAAACTGGCCGACTGCTCTGAGCGCCAACCGGACCGCTGCGAAGTATACCTCGTGGAAGGCGAAAGCGCCGGCGGCACTGCCAAGCAGGGCCGCGACCGCCGCTTCCAGGCCATCCTGCCTCTCAAGGGCAAGATCCTGAATGTGGAGAAGGCGCGCTACGACAAGATGCTGGGCCACGAAGAAATTCGCGCCATGATCACCGCGCTGGGCACCGGAATCGGCAAGGAGGACTTCGACGCCGCGAAGCTGCGCTACGGCAAGATCATCCTGATGACCGATGCCGACGTAGATGGTTCACACATCCGGACGCTGCTGCTGACGTTCTTCTTCCGCCACATGGAGGAGCTCATCAAACGTGGGCACGTCTACATCGCCCAGCCGCCGCTGTATCGCATCAAGAAGGGCAAGTTCGAGCAGTACATCAAGAACGACGCAGAATTCGTGAAGGTGATGGTGAAGCGCGCCGCCGATGGGATGGTAGTTCGCTACGGCGAAGGCGCTGCCGCGTTGGAAGGCGCCCCGCTCACAAAGTTCATGACCACACTCAACGACTACATCGGCTTCTTCGACAAGGTGGACAAGCGCATTCGTGAGGAGAAGATCACCGAAGTGCTGCCGCGCGCCGACCTGGTGAAGCGTTCGGATTTTGAAGGTGATGCGAAGAATCCATCAGCGAAGATTGCCGCCCTGGAGAAGTCGCTCAAAGCCATCCAGAAGGATCGAGGCATCAAGAGTATCGAAAAGCGCTTCGACGAGGAGCATAACCTCTGGGAAGTCACGTTTGTCAGCTCGCAGGGCGCGGAGCACGTCATCAACTGGGAGCTGGCATCCACACCCGAATATCGCCAGATGATGTCGAAGTACAAGCAGATCGAGCAGTACATGCAGCCTCCGTACTACATTGAGGCCGCCAGGAAAGAAGCCGCCGGCAACGGCAAAGAAGAACTGAGTGACGCCGAGCGCGCCGAACTGGAAAAAGCCGAGCAGAAGAGCCCCAAGACCTCCCGGCGCAAGACCGAGGCTGAAACCGTGGAGAAAGCCTCGGCGCGCGACCTCTTCGATTATGTGCTCAACGAAGGCCGCAAAGACTATGCCGTCCAGCGCTACAAGGGCCTGGGCGAGATGAGCTCGCAACAGCTCTGGGAAACCACCATGGATCCCGAGCGCCGCACCCTCCTATCTGTAAGGCTCGAAGACATGGCCGAGACGGAGAGCATCTTCTCCACGCTGATGGGCGAGGATGTCGAGTCGCGTCGCAAGTTCATCGAGGAAAACGCACTGGATGTGAAGAACCTGGATATCTGACGCGTCATCCTTGGGCCCTGGTTCTCCACCCCGATATCCACGCCGCGCCCAGCACGAACACGACGGGATAACATTCCAGCGTGTAACGTGGCTCGGGATTCTCCATTGTGCCCAGGAACGCTGAGCGGAGGAGCACAAACAGGAGCATCAACGCAACATAGCGCGGGCGCGGGCCGCGCACCACACCCATGACTGCTGCGAACAGGAACAGCAAGTTCAGCACGCCCCACAGTGTGGCGATAACACAGGCGCGGGTGTCGTCCGCGTATTCCCACCAACGCGTGTCGAGCGGCAGCATCTCTGTGCGCGGCCGCACCCACATATCGCCGATGCGCAAGAGCGGCAGCCAGATGTAATAGCGCAACGGATGTTGCCGGATACGCTCATCGGCTAGGGTAGTGAAGCGCCGGTTAAGTTCCGGGCCAACGAAGTGGGTTTTACGATAGTCGTTAAAGATGTCCTGCGTCTGCTCGCGTTGCTGAACGTTGTCGAAGACCCGTGATGGCAGATTGTTGAGATCAACATCCTCGCCGGGCACCTGCCAGTAAACCTCCTCCGTGGAGACGTAATCCACGATCCAGGTTCTCATCCACTTGTCGAACCCGCTGGGCACGAACTCGTCGGGATCGCTGGCGTAACGTGGGGCGAGCGGCTGGAAGCGGTGGAAATCGTGCCAGTTGCGCAGAGTCCACGGCACGAGGGGCGTAATCGCAATCGCCAGCACCAGCGCGCCCACCCAGAACAATCGCGCCCGCTCCGCCGGTCGTTTCCACATCCTCCACAGCAGAAACAATCCGATGGCGACCAGCAGGATGCCGCCGTCAGGACGCAGCATGATCCCGGCGGACACGGCCAACCCACAGCACGTCCAGGTCGTCCAAGAGTTATGCCCTCCGTCTAAAGCGGAGAAGCCCGCTACGGCGCAATCCAGGGCCATTGCAGCGAAGAAGATGCTCAGCGTCTCGGCCAGGGGAGCGACCGTGTAGTTGGCGGTAAACGGGCACAGCGCTGCCAGCAGGAAAGTGAACCGGGCAGCCCGCTCTGACAAGGTTCGTCTGGCAATATCGGCGATGAAGAAGCAGGCGATGATATCGACCGCGATCTGCACCAGCAACACGGCATGGTAGTGCTCGCGTCCAAACAGCAGAAAACACGCAGCGAGAAACGCCGGATAGCCGGGCAGGCGAATCCAGGTTGGCTGGGGGCCGTCGGCATGAGTAAGGCCATAGATGCCGTGGTCCAGCCAGTTCTTGGCAATGTCGCCGTAAATCAGTGAGTCGCCGGTAACATGCGGGAATCTAAAGTAGAAGAACAGCCGCAGCAGAAGCGCGGCCAGTGCGACCAGCAGGAAGTACTTCCGAGACTCCAGGAGCATGCGCCAAAACGGCAGTGGCTCCGTCTTCCCCGGCGATTTGCTCTCCTGTGTCAGCATCAGCTATTAACCGTTAGCACTTAGCGCCTGGCTCTTGGCCGGCTCAATGTCCTAAGAAGCCTGAAATTTAAAGGCTAACAGCTAATCGCTGAATGCTACGATTAAGTTGACCCTTGGCAATGCCCCGGCCGAAGCAGATCTTTTACGACGAGAAGCGCAAGCGCTGGCGACGCCTGCGCATCATCGCCGACGCCGCCGTGATCATCATCACGGTACTGTTGGCGGTATTTATTGCCACCGTTCTCGGCGGATCGTCCGTGCCCGGCGTCACGCTACCGGAAATCAAAAAGCCCTACCACGCGCTCAGGGAAAACCAGAAACGCAAGCAGGCACGAAGACCAAACACACACCGCAAGACCAAGCGTCCTGCGTCGCAAGTCGTGCTGAACTCCGACGAAGGCATCCGCGGCGCCTTCTACGTGAAGTGGGACGCCGCCAGCTTCGCCTCGTTGAAGGAGTATTACCCGCAGATTGACCTGCTCTTTCCGGAATGGATGCACGCCCTGACTGCCGATGGCCGGCTGCAGGCCGTCACCGAGCTGAACACCCTTTACGACGTGATGGACGACAAGGGCAAACCGCGGCCTGTGGACGACAAGGTGATGCCGTTCCTCAAGGGCGAAAAGGCGCAGGTGGAAGTCCTGCCGCTGGTCAACAATTTCGATCCCATCACCAACGAGTGGCGCCCTGAGATTACTGCCCAGTTCCTGGCCAATCCCCAGGCCCGCCAGCGGTTCCGCAATGAGCTCATGACGTTCCTGGCAACCGGTCAGTACAAGGGCATCACGCTCGACATCGAGGCAGTTCCGGACGATTCGCGGGCGGACTATCACAGCCTGGTACAGGAGTTATATGACGAACTGCATGGCAAGGGGCTGAAGCTCTTCATTGCCGTCCCGGTAAACGACAAGACCTTCGACTACGCCGGCATCGCGAGAATCT
>Ga0335082_10002003_pt1 | contig 21897 bp, 22 predicted proteins | sample Lox_Sample_41_FD_206718 | JGI IMG/M metagenome (GOLD analysis project Ga0335082, IMG submission 206718) | Soil microbial communities from Loxahatchee National Wildlife Refuge, Florida, United States - Lox_Sample_4.1 | ecosystem: Environmental > Terrestrial > Soil > Wetlands | place: USA...
GGCCGCGGGCGCGAGACCCCCTACTCGCGGTGCACGCTCGCCGTGCGCAGCAGGGCGGTGAAATCGAGCGGCGCCTGGTCGAGGTCGCGCAGCGGCATGAGCGCGTGCTGGCGCAGCGCCTCGGCGCGGATCTGCTCGTCGCTGGCACCGACCGGAGCGCGCACGCAGTAGATTGCGTGCGCGCCCTGATAGAGCCAATAGTCGATCAGCATGCGATGCGCTCGATCAGCCGCGCATCGGGACCGTAGAGCTTAGCGCAGACATAGCGCTTGAAGCGCAGCAGATCCGTCGCGAGCAGGCGCAGGTGGCCGAGGTTCTCGCTGTGCAGGACGATCGTCGGGCCGCCCGCCGTCTCCAGATGAAGCGCGTGCATGACGGCTATCCGCAGCACGAGGCGCCGACCGTCCGGCGGACGGCGGCCGGGGCGGGCATGGCAAGGCACTTCAGCATGATAATGCGACACTCCTTCTCGATCGTCGCGGGCACGCCGCCCGCCTGGCCCGGTCGGCGCTGCCGCGCCCGGCCGGCTGTAAACACACATCAGCATCGGCGGCGGAGCGCCCGAGCGCCCGTCGTCGGCTGGCCCATTGCTTTTTGAACAACGCCCTGTGCGGAGCACGCTTTTGCGCGCTCCCAGCCTCTCCCTCGGAGATCCCAGGTCCGATCTCCCGGCAGCGCGTATATGGGGCGGGGGCGCCGCGCCAGCCACCGCAACGGCGCATGGCTGACTTGCGCGTGTCGGCGGCCGGCGTGGGATTCTCGTGCGGAATCAAAGGTTGCGATCGGTGACACCCTACCGATGTGACGGCGGGCGCCCCATATGCTCGACAGGCGGCCGGTGCGGCGCGCCGGCCCAGGGAGTTCCGGCATGCGGATGAATCGGTTCGAGCAGATGCGGTTCCGGCTGCGGCGGCCGGCCTGGTGGCAGTTGGCCCTGATCGCCGCGGTCGTCATCGCCGTCGTCCTCGCCGTCGCCATCGTGGCGACCAGCCTGATCCTGATCCTCGCGCCCATCGCGCTGGTGGCGGTGATCGCCCACCGCCTGTTCGCACGCCGGGCCATGCGGCCGGGCGGCGGCGGTCCTGGCGCACGCTACCGCGTGATCGACGCGGAGTACGAGGTGATCAGCACGCAGCCGGAGGATCGCCCGCGCCCCGACTGAGGCGCGGCATCTGCGGGAAGCCGCAGATGAACGCAGATATCTGCTGCCTTCGCGGCAGGGCTGCGAGCCGACTCCGGCCCCTATTCGGACGGGCGGCGCAGCTTGCGCTCCAGGAAATCGCGGATGCAGGCGGCGACCGCGCCGTAGACGGGGGGCAGGCGCGTCGCCGGCAGAGGCGCGCGCTAAGCGGGGCGGCCTGCCGGGATTCGATAGGTGTCCTGCCAGGGGCGCAAACGCTCGAAGGCGGCGCTGGCGGCGAGCACGTCGGAGTCGGCGAAGCGGCGGCCGATGATCTGCATGCCCACCGGCAGCTTGTCGGGCGACAGGCCCGCCGGGATCGAGGCGGCGGGGTGGCCGGTGAAGTTTACCGGGTAGGTGAGGCACCAGCCGATCAGGCGGTCGACGGCCTCGCCGTTGATCTCGCGCGGGCCGAGGGTGTTGCCGTCGGCGGCGTTGTCGACCGGCAGGCAGGCAAGCGTCGGCGTCACCAGCAGGTCGTAACGGTCGAGCACGCCCTGGATGGCGTCGTAGACCTCGCTGCGCATCTCCTGGTCGCGCAACAGGTCGGCGGCGCTCATCTTCTGGCCGAACTCGACCCAGTGCAGATACTCCGGCGGGAAATCGTCGCGGTGATGCTTTAGGAGGTCGAGGCCGTTGCGCTTGAAGATCTCGAAGGTCATGACGTTGAGCGGCGCGATCATGCGGCACCAGAGGTCGCTCAGCTCCTGTTGCGAGCGCTTCAGGCCGACCTTCACCTCCTCGACATGGGCGCCGGCTTCCTGGAACGCCTTCACCGCCTTGCCCACGACCTCGGCGACGCGGCGGTCGACCGGGAAGACGTCGAAGTTCGGGCTGTAGGCGATCTTCCAGCCGCGGATCGAGCGGCGGGTGGCGGCGAGGAAATCGACCTGATCGGTCAGGCTATAGGGATCGCGCGCATCGGGGCCGGCAACGGCGGTGAGCGCGAGCGCCGCGTCCTCGACCGTGCGCGTCATGGGGCCTTCGAACAGGAAGGGCGAGGCGCCGCCGAAGGCGTTCGGGCGGGTGACATGGGGCACGCGGCCGAAGGAGGCCTTGTAGCCGTAGATGCCGCACCAGGAGGCGGGAATCCTTATGGAGCCGCCGCCGTCGGTGCCTTCGGCCAGCGGCACGAGGCCGTCGGCGACGGCGCCGCCGCTGCCTCCCGAGGAGCCGCCGGTATTCTTAGCGGTGTTGAAGGGGTTGCGCGCGGGGCCGAAGAGATAGTTGTCGCAGACGCCGCGCATGCCCATGATCGGGCTGTTGGTCTTGCCGACGAGGATGGCGCCGGCCTCTTCCACATGCTGGGCGAAGGCGCAGTACTGGGTGGACACGGTGTCCTTGCAGGCGCGCACGCCGCCGAAGGTGACCTTCCAGCCGGGCTTGTGATCGAACAGGTCCTTGATCGCCGCGGGCACGCCGTGCAGCGGCCCGAGCGGCCCGCCTGCCATGAGCGCGCGCTCGGCCTCCTGCGCCGCCTTGCGGGCGTCGTCGAAGCCGAAATAGACGAAGGCGGTGAGCGCGGGATTGCGCTTCTCGATGCGCGCGATGGCGGCGTCGACCACCTCGACCGGCGAGAGCTGACGCTGGCGGATGCGGCGCGCCAGCTCGGCAGCGGACATGTAGGCGAGCTCGTCGGACAGGCTCATGATTCCCTCCCGCGTTTCTTCGCCGAAGGTTCACCGCAAAGGCGCCGCGAATCAAGTAGGGCGGCCCCGCGTGGCCGCCCCGGAGCGACCACATGGGGTCCGCCGCTACGGACGAATCGCGGTGTCCCTTACGTCCACAGCCAGGGCTGGGCGCCCTTGTTCTTCGCTTCGAAGGAGTCGATCGAGGGCGCCTTCTCCAGGGTCAGGCCGATGTCGTCGAGGCCGTTGAGGAGGCAGTGCTTGCGGAAGGGATCGAGGTCGAAATTGATGCAGCCGCCGTCGGGGCCGCGGATCTCCTGCTTCTCGAGGTCGACGGAGATGATGGCGTTGGCGCCGCGCTCGGCGTCGTCCATCAGCTTGTCGACCTCGCTCTGCGGCAGCGCGATCGGCAGGATGCCGTTCTTGAAGCAGTTGTTGTAGAAGATGTCGGCGAAGCTGGGCGCGATGACGCAGCGGATGCCGAAATCGAGCAGCGCCCAGGGCGCGTGCTCGCGGCTGGAGCCGCAGCCGAAATTGGCGCCGGCGACCAGGATCACGGCCTTGCGGTAGGCCGGCCTGTTGAGCACGAAGTCGGGCCGCTCCTTGCCGTCAGGCGTGTAGCGCAGCTCGTCGAACAGGTTCTTGCCGAGGCCGGTGCGCTTGATGGTCTTCAGGAACTGCTTGGGGATGATCTTGTCGGTATCGACGTTGATCATCGGCATGGGCGCCGCGACGCCGGTCAGGCTGGTGAACTTCTCCATGATGCCCTTCTAGAAATTGCGCGGATTGCCCGGCGCGATCGTGCCGGTGCCTTCGACCTTGCCGTCCCTGATCCATTGCAGGGTGTCGCCCTCCCTGGCGACCTCCCAGCACATCTTGGGATCGGAGCCGTACTGGAAGCACATGTCGTCGCCCTCGATCGTCCAGGTTCCGCTGTACGCCTGGGCCTTGATCGTGCCGTCCTGCTCGTAGAACTCGGCGTAGTCGCCGGTGCCTTCCATCGTGCCCTGCACCGTGTTGCCGACGACGGTGTCGCGGATCTGGGCCCCGTTGAGCTTGTCGGCCGCGGCCGCGCCCGCGGCGACGGCCGTCGCGGCGACCAAGCCACTCAAGATCGACCACCTGCGTCTCATGCTCCGACGTTAGCGATCCGGGCCGCCGGCCGCAACCCGGCGGGTGCTCAGGCCTTGGCGGGGAGGACGAGCGAGAAGCGGGCACCGCCGCCGGCGGCGTCGTCGACGGCGAGGCGGCCGCCGTGGGCGGCGAGGATGCGGCTGACGATCGCGAGGCCGAGGCCGGAGCCCTCGCCTTTGCGGCGGTCGGCGCGCCAGAAGCGCTGGATCACGCGGCTGCGCAGCTCCGGCGGCACGCCCGGGCCGCGGTCGCTGACATGCACGGCCGGCTCGTGCGTGACCTCGATCTCGACCTCGGTGCCGGCCGGCGTGTGCTGCAGCGCGTTCTCGATCAGGTTGCGCAGGGCCTGACGCAAGGACTCGGCGTTGCCGCGGACGGCGACCGGCTCGGTCGTGCCGGTGACGGCAATCGAGCGGCCGCGCTTGAGGGCGAGGGGCGCCAATGATCCCGCGACATCCACGGCGATGGCCTGCAGGTCGGCGATCTCGTCGGGCGCCACAGCCAGTGCTTCGAGGGTAGCCACGGACAGCAGCTGGTTGACCAGCCGGCTCATGCGCTCGACGTCGGCGCGCAGGGCGGCGGCGACCTGCTTGTTCTCGAGGCTGTCGAGATGGGTGGCGAGGATGGCGAGCGGCGTGCGCAGCTCGTGGGCGGCGTCGGCGGTGAACTCGCGCTGCATGCGGAAGCCCTCGTCGAGCCGGTCGAGCGCGCCGTTGATGGCGACGACCATGGGCTTCAGCTCCGGCGGCAGGCCGGCGGCGGGCAGCCGCACGTCGGTGGCGGTCGGCGAGATGCGGGCGGCGCGGCGCGCGAGCTGCTGCATCGGCGCCAGGCTGTCGCGGATGGTGAGCACGCCGATGATCAGCACCGCCGCCATCAGCGGCAGCATGATCGGCAGCACGTTGCCGGTCAGGCTGTCGAGCATGCCGCGGCGGCTGACATCGACGTCGGAGCGGAGATCGGAGACCTGGATCACGGCGAGGCCGGCGGCCGTCGGCAGGCGCGCAAAGGCGCTCGACCGCACCAGCCCGTCCTCGTTCAGGCCGACGTCGGTGAAGACGCCCTGCCGCCAGCCGGCGGGCGGCGCCGTCAGCCGCGCCGCGGCCTCCGGGCTGGAGGCGGCCAGCAGCTGCCCGTCCGGCGTCCGCACGACATAGTCCGGAGCGTCGACGTTGTCGGGCAGCGTCACCGACACGTGGCCCGCGGCGTCCTTCGCGACGGCGGCGGCAACCGCCCTCACCGTGTTGCCGAGACGCTCGGCATGCAGCTCCATCGAATCAGCGCGGTAGCGCGTGGACAGCATGACCATGCCGGCCACGAACATGAGCACGAACAACGTCGCGAGCCGCAGCGACAGGCGGGCCTGCAGCGAGCTCGTGCGGTCGGTCACGCCGCGCGCTCCGCCAGCAGGTAGCCGACGCCGCGGATGGTGTGGATGTCGAAGGTGGCGCCGGTGGCCTCGAGCTTCTTGCGCAGGCGCGACATGTGCGCCTCGATGGTGTTGGAACCGACCGCCTCCTCCATGCTGTAGACACCCTCCTCGAGCGCGCTCTTGGCGACGACGCGGCCGGTGCTGCGCAACAGCAGCTCGAGCAGCGCGAGCTCGCGGCGCGACAGCAGGACCGGATGGCCGTCGACCTCGACGGCGCGGTTCACGGTGTCGAAGCCGAGGTTGCCGGCCTCGAGCCGCAGGCCGAGGGCGCCGCCCGGGCGCCGCAGCAGCGCCTTCAGCCGCGCTACCAGCTCCTCCATGGCGAAGGGCTTCTGCAGGTAGTCGTCGGCGCCGCTGTCGAGGCCGCGCACGCGATGCGCGACGCCGTCGCGCGCGGTGAGGATCAGGATCGGCGTGCTGTCGCCACCCTGGCGCAGGGTCTTGAGGACCTGGAGGCCGTCGCCGTCGGGCAGGGTGAGGTCGAGAATGCCGGCGTCGTAACGGGTCGCGCGGAGGGCGGCGAGCGCCTCGTCGACCAGGGCCACGCGGTCGACGACGAAGCCGGCGTCCTTCAGCCCCTTGGAGGCGAGGTCGGCCAGCCGGTCATTGTCTTCGATGAGGAGGACGCGCATCACGGCAGCTTAGGACGCAATGGTGAATAATTAACCAAAAGCACTGCGGCCGATCCTTTGAGGGGATCGGCCGCAGGCGGGGAGCGACGCGAGGATCAGGAAGGGGATACGAGGACTTAAGGAATGCTTCGCTGGGCCTCTGTGTCGGCCCCCATGCAGGGGCCAGGACCGTGCGCTGGCAGCGAAACTTGCTTTAACCTCCTAGTTCAGTGGGACAACAACTTCAACCGACGATGCCACTATGCCAGGGCAAGCTTACGCGAACCTGACAGGGATGGTTGATTTGTGCGCGAGCAAGCGGTTAGCGAAGGTTAACCACGGCCGGCGTGACTCGGTATCTCTATGGCAGGGTCTTCTCCATGGCGAGGGCCGCCATCACGAGGCCGCCGCGCGACGTCCAGCCATGCCGGTCAGTGACGCGGTATCCGTGCCGCTCGTAGAAAGCCTGACCCGAGAGAGAGGCGCCGATGCGGATGCGACGACGGCCGGTCGCAGCGATCGCGGCTTCGGCCCGGCGGAGCAGCGCGCTGCCGACGCCGCGGCGGGCCCATCCCGGCGCCACATAAAGCCCCTTCACCTCGTCGTCCTTGAACGAGCAGAAGCCCGCGAGATCGCCATCGGCGGCGGCGGCGACGATGAAGGTCTCCCCGCCATCGGTCATCGCCGTGACATAGCGTTCCGGCACGAGTCCGGTCGCCCAGCTCTCGACCTCGGCGAGGCTGTAGTGTTCCGCGCCGAGGACGCGGATCGACGCGCGATGCAGTTGCAGGATCGCTTCGGCGTCCGCGTGCGCGGCCGCGCGGATGACAATGTCATGGGATTCGCACGTCATCGCGGTGTTGGACCACGAATCAGCGGCGCGCGAAAGTCGTTGCCGGGAGGCCTCGACTTGCGGGCCCGGAGGAATTGCTGCACAAGCTCGACGGCGTGATGCAGGGCAGAAGGACATCCGAGACGCATGATCGATCCGAAGAGAATCGAGCCCTACCTCGATCAGGCGCTGTCGGCGGCCGTGATCCCGGAGCTGCCGCAGCACAGCCAGGGCAAGGTCAGAGACAGCTACGATCTCAGGGATGGCCGCCGCATCCTCATCGCCACCGACCGGTTGAGCGCCTTCGACCGGATCCTCACGACGATCCCGTTGAAGGGCCAGGTGCTCACGCAGAGCGCGCGCTTCTGGTTCGATGCGACGAAGGCGATCTGCCCGAACCATATCGAGTCCTACCCGGACCCCAACGTGACGGTCTGCCGCCGGCTGTCGATCCTTCCCGTCGAGATCGTCGTGCGCGGCTATCTCACGGGCACCACCAACACGTCGATCTGGCCGATGTACAAGGCGGGGGCCCGCGAGATGTACGGCATCCGCTTTCCCGACGGGCTGCGCGAGAACCAGATGCTGCCGCAGGCGATCGTGACGCCGACCACGAAGGCGGCGGAGGGCGGGCATGACGAGCCGCTTTCCGCGCGCGACATCGTCGAGCGCGGCCTGATGACGCGCGCGCAGTGGCAGACCGTCTCCGACTACGCCCTGGCGCTCTTCGAGCGCGGGCGTGCGCTCGTGCACGAGCGCGGACTCATCCTGGTCGACACGAAGTACGAATTCGGCGTCGATGGCGACGGCCAGATCATCCTGGCCGACGAGATCCACACACCCGACAGCAGCCGCTATTGGCGGCTCGACAGCTATGCGCAGCGCTTCGCGGCGGGGACACCCCCGGAGAGCTTCGACAAGGACGTCATCCGCAACTGGGTCCGGGCGCGCTGCAATCCCTATGAAGGCCAGATCCCGGAGATCCCGCGCGACATGCGGCTCCACACTGCCGCCGTGTATATCAGCGCCTTCGAGACGATCACCGGAGAGGAGTTTGCCTGGCCGGATCCGAGCATTCCGCCGCTCGACCGAATCCGGTCGGCCCTGCGGGGATATGTGGGCAGCGACAATCGCGCCTAAAACGGGGCCTAAAACGGGACTGAAAGGAAACTGGCACCATCGGACAGTTCAAACCTCGGTTGTCACCCCGGCGAAAGCCGGGGCCCATAAACACAGGCCTCTGGAATATGGACCCCGACTTTCGTCGGGGTGACATGGGAGGACACGAGGGCCGGAGATCTACCTCATTCCCTGAGAGTCCACGCAGCGCCAAACGCGCTCAGAGCAACTCGCGGATGTCCGTGAGCCGGCCCGTGACCGCGGCGGCCGCCGCCATGGCCGGGCTCATCAGGTGCGTGCGGCCGCCGCGGCCCTGGCGGCCTTCGAAGTTGCGGTTGGAGGTGGAGGCGCAGCGCTCGCCGGGCTGCAGCTTGTCCGGGTTCATGGCCAGGCACATGGAGCAGCCGGGCTCGCGCCACTCGAAGCCGGCCTCGGTGAGGATGCGGTCGAGACCCTCCTCCTCCGCCTGGTGCTTCACCAGGCCGGAGCCCGGCACGACCATGGCGCTGACGCCGGCTGCGACCTTGCGGCCCTGGGCGACCTTCGCGGCCTCGCGCAGGTCTTCGATGCGGCCGTTGGTGCAGGAGCCGATGAAGACACGATCGATCTTCACCTCACGCAGCGGCGTGCCGGGCTTCAGGCCCATGTATTCGAGCGCGCGCTCCATCGAACGGCGCCTGGCCTCGTCGCTCGCGGCGGCCGGATCGGGCACGGCGCCGGTGATCGGCAGCACGTCCTCCGGGCTGGTGCCCCAGGTGACCTGCGGCGCGATCTCGGAGGTGCGCAGCACGGCCTCCTTGTCGTAGGAGGCGCCGGGATCGGAAGGGAGCGTGCGCCAGTAGGCGACGGCCTGCTCCCAGGCGCCGGCCTTGGGCGCCATCGGGCGACCCCTGAGATAGTCGAAGGTGGTGTCGTCGGGCGCGATCAGGCCGGCGCGCGCGCCGCCTTCGATCGACATGTTGCAGACGGTCATGCGACCCTCCATCGAGAGGCCGCGGATCGCCTTCCCCGCATATTCGATGACGTGGCCGGTGCCGCCGGCGGTGCCGATCTTGCCGATGATGGCGAGGATCAGGTCCTTCGCCGTCAGGCCGAGCGGCAGGTCGCCGTCGACGGTGACGCGCATGTTCTTGGCCGGCTGCTGGATCAGCGTTTGCGTGGCCAGCACATGCTCCACCTCCGAGGTGCCGATGCCGAAGGCCAGCGCGCCGAAGGCGCCGTGCGTCGCCGTGTGGCTGTCGCCGCAGACGATGGTGAGGCCGGGCTGGGTCAGGCCCTGCTCGGGACCGATGATGTGGACGATGCCCTGGCGGACGTCGGTCATCGAGAAGTACTCGATGCCGAAGTCGCGGCAGTTCTTCTCCAGCGTCTCGACCTGGATGCGCGACTCCTCCTCCGTGATGCCCTTGCTGCGATCCGTCGTCGGCACGTTGTGGTCGGCGACGGCAAGCGTGGCCTGCGGACGGTGCACCTTGCGGCCGGCCGCGCGCAGGCCCTCGAAGGCCTGCGGGCTCGTCACCTCATGGACGAGGTGGCGGTCGATATAGAGCAGGCAGGTGCCATCGTCCTGACGATGGACGAGGTGGCTGTCCCAGATCTTGTCGAACAGGGTGCGCGGCTTGGACATCGAACGATCCAATCGATTTAACTCGCCCGCCCTCATTGTCGTTCCGACACAAGCCGGAATCCAGGGCAACCGCTCCGTCATTCGCCCTGGGCCCCCGCTTCCGCGGGGGTGACAAGGAAAGGCTATTCGGCAGTTGCGGCCAACTCCGAGGCCACGGCCGCCGCGTCGCCTTCGACGGGAATAAGCCCGCCCTTCTCGGCGATGCGCGCGGACTTGCCGCGGCGGGTGCGGAGATAATAGAGCTTGGCGCGGCGGACGTCGCCGTGGCGCAACACCTCGATGCCGGCGATGCGCGGGCTGTAGAGCGGGAACACACGCTCCACGCCTTCGCCGTAGGAGATCTTGCGCACGGTGAAGGAGGAGTTGAAGCCGGCGTTGCGGCGGGCGATGCACACGCCCTCGAAGGCCTGGATGCGCTCGCGCGTGCCCTCTATCACCTTCACGTCGACGCGAATGGTGTCGCCCGGAGCGAAGTCCGGGATCTTTCCCGCCGCCTTCGCCTTCTCGATCTGGTCCTGCTCGAGTTTGTCGATGATCGTCGTCATGGTCGTCGTCCTTCGCTGGTGTTCGTTCCGGCGCTGTAGCGCGCCCACAAATCCGGCCGCCGGCTGCGCGTGATCGCCTCGGATTGCGCCAGCCGCCAGACCCTGATCTTCTCGTGATGGCCGGACAGCAGCACCTCCGGCACGCCGCGCCCCTGCCATTCGGCCGGTCGCGTATAGTGGGGATATTCGAGCAATCCCCGTTCGAAGCTTTCCTCCTCCAGGGTCGCGGGCGCACCGACGACACCCGGCAGCGTCCGCACGACCGCATCGATCAGCGCCATGGCCGCGGGCTCGCCGCCCGACAGCACGAAGTCGCCGAGGCTGATCTCCTCGACCTGGCGCGCCTCCAGCACCCGCTCGTCGACGCCCTCGTAGCGGCCGCACAGCAGCGTCAGCGTCGGCCGCGCCGCCAGCTCGCGCACCACGCCCTGCGTCAGCAGGCGGCCGCGCGGGCTGAGATAGACCAGCGGACCGCGCCGATCGGCGAGCGCGGCGGCGAGCGCCGCATCCACCACGTCGGGCCGCATCACCATGCCGGGGCCGCCGCCGAACGGGGTGTCATCGACGGAGCGGTGTTTATCGCGTGCGAAGTCGCGGATGTCCACCGTTTCCAGGGCCCAGAGGCCCGAGGCCAGCGCCTGCCCGGCGATCGACAAGCCGAGCGGGCCCGGAAACATCGCCGGGAACAGCGTTAACACGCGCACGGTCCAGAGCGGCTCAGCCATCGTCCTGCGCTCCGTTGGGTTCCGCCTCGACATAGACCGGCGGATCGATCACCGCACGGCCGGCGGCGAGATCGACGACGGGGACCGTGCGGTCGCTGAACGGCAGCAGCTCCATCGTCCCGTCAGGGCGCGCGATCTCCAGGATGTCGCCGGCGCCGTAGTCCTCGACGTTCGCGATGCGGCCGTAGAGCGAGCCGTCCGCCAGCTCCGCCCGCAGCCCGATGAGATCGACGCGGTAGTATTCGCCGCTCTCTGGCGGCGGCAGGACCGCGCGGTCGACATAGAGGCGCAGGCCGCGCAGGGCCTCGGCGGCGGTGCGATCGGCGATGCCGTCGATGCGCGCGATCACGCCGCCCTTGGCCTGGCCGGTGACGATCAGCTTGAACTGCCGCTGCCCGCTCTCGTCGCTCACGGGACCATAGGCGGCGACCGCCGCCGGATCGTCCGTGAAGGACTTGATCCGGAGCTGGCCGCGGACGCCATGGGCGCCCGCAATCGCGCCGACGAGCACGCGCTCCACCATCGCACCAACCGCCCGCCTGTTAGCTGGCGGGCGCCTCTGCCGCCTTCGCGGCTGCCTCGGACGCGGCCTTGGCACGCTCCTGCGCCTTGGCCTTCGGCAGATGCTTGGTGGTCTGCTGGCGCTGCGCCGGCATCGGCCGCAGCCCGGCCTTGCCGAGGAAGACAGCGATGCGGTCCGACGGCTGGGCGCCGACCTTCAGCCAGTGCTGCATGCGCTCGGTGTCGAAGGTGACGCGCTGCGGGTTGTCGTGCGCCAGCATCGGATTGTAAGTGCCGATCTTCTCAATGAAGCGGCCGTCGCGCGGCGAACGCGAGTCCGCCACCACGATGCGATAGAACGGCCGCTTCTTGGCGCCCGCCCGCGTCAGTCTGATCTTCAATGCCATTCGGTGTCGTCTCCTTTGGTGATGAACGCTGAGTGCCGGCCTGCCTCACGCCGCTCCGTGGCAGCAGGCTTCGATCTTGTGGCCGTCCGGATCGAGCACGAAGGCGCCGTAGTAATTCGGGTGGTAGATCGGGCGCAGGCCGGGCTGGCCGTCGTCCTTGCCGCCGGCGGCGAGCGCCGCGCGATGGAACGCGTCGACGGCCTTGCGGTCGGGCGCGTGGAAGGCGACATGCGTGCCGCCGCTCGCCCGGACGGGCCGGCCCCTATCGAACGGACCACCGATCCAGAACTGGATCTTGTCCGCGGCCGTGCCGTAGCCGAGGCCGCCCTCGTAGTCATAGAAGCGCGACACGCCCAGCGGCTTCAGCACGGCGTCGTAGAACGCCTTGCTGCGCTCGAGATCGGTGACGCCGAGAGACACGTGGTCGAGCATTGCCATGCCTCAGTGCCGCTGCATCAGGGCGGAGAGGCCGTGGCGCATCAGGCCCTTCTTTCCGAGCTTGGTCATCTGCTTCATCATGCGCTGCATCTCCAGGTGCTGCTTCAGCAGCTTGTTCACCTCGGACACCGACGTGCCGGAGCCGCTGGCGATGCGCTGCTTGCGCGAGGCCTTGATGAGCTCGGGCTTGCGGCGCTCCTCCTTCGTCATCGAGGAGAGGATGGCCTGCTGGCGCTTCAGCAGCTTGGGATCGATCTTCGCCTCGGCCATCTGGCGCTGCATCTTTCCGATGCCCGGGAGCATGCTCATGATGCTGTCGAGGCCGCCCATCTTCTGCAACTGCTTCAGCTGCTGGGCGAGATCGTCGAGGTCGAACTGGCCCTTCTGCACCTTGGCGGCGAGCTTCTCGGCCTCTTCGCGCTCGATCGTCTCGGCCGCCTTCTCGACCAGGCTGACCACGTCGCCCATGCCGAGGATGCGGCCGGCGATGCGGCTGGGATGAAAATCCTCGAGCGCGTCGAGCTTCTCGCCGACGCCGATCAGCTTGATCGGGCAGCCCGTGACCGCGCGCATGGAAAGCGCGGCGCCGCCGCGGGCGTCGCCGTCGACGCGGGTCATGACGATGCCGGTGACGCCGACCTTGTCGCGGAAGGCCTGGGCGACGTTGACCGCGTCCTGGCCGGTCATGGCGTCGACCACCAGCAGCGTCTCCTTCGGCTGCACGGCGTCGCGCACCTCCGCGACCTCGGCCATCAGCTCGTCGTCGATGTGCAGGCGTCCCGCGGTGTCCAACAGCACGATGTCGTAGGCCTCAAGGCGCGCCTTCTGCAGGGCACGCCGGGCGATGGCGACCGGTGGCTCGCCGGCGACGATGTTGAGAGTCTCGATCTCGGCCTGGATGCCGAGGATGGCGAGTTGATCCATGGCGGCGGGGCGGCGGGTGTCGAGCGAGGCCATCAGCACCTTGCGGCGCTCGCGGGTCTTCAGACGCAGGCCGATCTTCGCTGTGGTCGTGGTCTTGCCGGAGCCCTGCAGGCCGACCATCAGGATCGGGACCGGCGGCTGCGCTTCGAGGCTGAGGGCGCTGCTCTCGGCGCCGAGGGTCTGCACGAGATGGTCGTGCACGATCTTGACGACCATCTGGCCGGGCGTGATGCTCTTCAGCACCGCTTCGCCGACGGCCTGCTCTTTCACCTGGGCGATGAAGTCCTTGACCACCGGCAGGGCGACATCGGCCTCGAGCAGCGCCACCCGCACCTCGCGCAGGGCGGTGTCGACGTCGGCCTCGTTCAGCGCCCCCCGCCGCGTCAGCCGCTCGAAGACGTCACCGAGCCGGTGGGTCAGATTTTCGAACATGCGGCGTCAGCCATTCCCCGATCACGCCAAAACACAAACGCGCCCGTGCGCGACACTCGCGGACGGACGGGGCCCCGTAGGGCCAAAACACACCTTACCTCTGTGAGGCGGCCGGACATTAGTCGCTGCCCGTCGGCGAGTCAACGCTTGGCGGTCTGGCAAAAGTATCCGTAATTTCAGAGACTTGCGAGCCCAGTGCCGCCTCCGGCGCGCCCTTGACATCCAGCGCGTTCCATCCCACATAGTGAGTGATCGTTCACTTACAGTGGGGCGAAGCCATGGAACTGGCAGCGCGAGAGCGGGAAGAAGGGGCGAGCGCGACTTGGCTGTCCGCGCCGTTGCATCGAGCGGCAATCCCGGCTGCGCCGGCTCGGCCTTGTACCGAGCATTCCTTCCGCAGCTGGGACGGCTGCGAGCTGTTCTATCGGCAGTGGCCGGGCGCACCGGGCGGCCGCGACGCCGTCATCCTCGTTCATCGCGGCCACGAGCATTCGGGACGGCTGCAGGACCTGGTCGACCGGCTGGACCTGCGGGACTGCGCAATTTTCGCCTGGGACGCGCGCGGCCACGGGCGCTCGCCCGGCCGGCGCGGCGACGCGCCGAGCTTCGGCGCGCTCGTGCGTGACCTCGATTGCTTCGCGCGCCATATCGCCGCCGCGCACGGCATTCCCGCTGCGCGGATGGCCGTGGTGGCGAGCAGCCTCGGCGCGGTGATCGCCACGGCCTGGGTCCACGACTATGCGCCGCCGTTGCGGGCGCTCGTGCTGGCGGCACCGGCCTTCCGCGTGAAGCTCTATGTGCCCTTCGCCGTTCCGCTGCTGCGGCTGCGCGCGCGGCTCTTCGGGCCCTCGTTCCTGCGCAGCTATGTGCGCGGGCGCTGGCTGACGCGCGACGCCGAGGCGGCGCGCGACTATGACGCGGACGCGCTGGTCAGCCCGGACATCTCGGTCGAGCTGCTGCTGGGGCTGCAGGACACGGCGGCGCGGCTCGTCGCCGATGCCGGCGCGATTCGCGTGCCGATGCTGGTGCTGACCGCAGGCTCGGACCGGGTCGTGCGCGCGGCGCCGCAGCGGCGGTTCGTCGAGCGGCTGTCGGCGGCGATAAAGGAGCAGATCGTCTATCCCGGCCTTCGCCACAGCCTCTTCCAGGAGCGCGGGCGCGCGCTGCCGATCGAGGAGACGCGGGCCTTCCTGGAGCGGGCGTTCGCCGCCGAGGACAATGCGCCGGCGCTGCTCGCGGCCGACAAGTCCGGCTACACGAAGGCGGAGTTCGACCGGCTGTCGGCGCCCTTGCCCCTGCTGTCGCCGCAGCGCCTGCAGTTCGCGCTTACCGGCGCCGTGATGCGGAGCATCGGGCGGCTGAGCAAGGGCGTCCGCCTCGGCTGGCACCACGGCTTCGATTCGGGGCCGTCGCTCGACTATGTCTACGAGAACCGTGCCCGCGGCTGGACGCCGCTCGGCCGCCTGCTCGACCGCCTCTATCTCGACACGATCGGCTGGGCGACCATCCGCCGCCGCAAGGTTCACCTCGAGGAATTGCTGGAAACGACGATCCGGCAGCGCTTCTCCAATCGTCCCGTCCACATCCTGGATATCGCGGCCGGACCCGGCCGCTACCTGCTCGACACGATCGGAAAATTGGGGCCACAGACGATCAGCGCGGAGCTCCGCGACCGCGATCCGCGCGGCCTGGCCGCCGGCCGCGACCTGGCGCAGCAGATCGGCATCGACAGCGTGCGCTATGTAGAGGGTGACGCGTTCGATCCCCAGTCGATCGCGACGGCGGCGCCGCGCCCCGACATCGTCGTCGTCTCCGGCCTCTACGAGCTGTTCGCCGACAACGCGATGATCCTGCGCTCGCTCAAGGCACTGGCGGGGGTGATCAAGGAGGACGGCCTGCTCCTCTACACCAACCAGCCCTGGCACCCGCAGATCGAGCTGATCGCGCGCGTGCTCACCAACCGCGAAGGCAAGCCCTGGCTGATGCGCCGCCGCACCCAGGCCGAGATCGACGAGCTGGTCGCCGCGGCCGGCTTCGAGAAGCAGGCGATGCGCGTCGACGAGCACGGCATCTTTACGGTCTCCGCGGCGCAGAAGAGGAGCGTCCGATGATGACCACCGACATGCGCGCGCTCGAGACCTACACGCAGCTAATGAGCGCCCACGGCGCGGCGCAGATCTATCGCGCGGCGCAGCAGGCGGGCGTGCTGCAGGCGCTGGGGAGCGGCCCGGCGAGCGCAGCCGCCGTCGCCCAGGCCAGCGGCACGGCGCTCCGCCCGACGGCGCTGCTGCTCGACGGGCTGCGCGCGCTCGGGTTGCTCGAGCGCGCCGGCGAGGCCTATGCGCTGACGCCGGTGGCGCGCTTCCTCGCCGGGCCCTATCGCGATCTCGGCGACGCCTACTGGTCGCACCTGCCGGCCTTCCTCAGGACCGGCGAGCCGATGGCGCGGATGGACGATCCGCAGCAGAGCGAGCGGCACTACCAGGCCCAGGCGCAGGCGCTCGCCTGGATGATGGCGCCGGCAGCCGAGGCGGCGGCAACGGCGCTCGAGATCGGCGGACGACGGCGGGGGCTCGCGGTGCTCGACGTCGGGGCCGGCGCGGCCGTGTGGAGCTTGGCGCTCGCCCGCCGCGATGCCGCCACGGCGGTGACCGCGCTCGACTGGCCGGCAGTGCTGACGATAGCGCAGAAGGCCGCTGCCGGAGCCGGCCTGCAGGAGCGCTTTACCACCATCGCCGGCGACTACCACAAAGTGCCGCTGCCGGACGCGGCCTTCGATCTGGCGATCCTCGCCAACGTCGCCCACCTCGAGACCGCCGCCGGCAACCGCGACCTGTTCGAGCGGCTGCACCGGGCGCTCCGACCGGGCGGTGAACTCGCGGTCATCGACGTCTTCCCGGTCCAGCCGGCGGGGGTTCTGCCGGCCGCCCTTTACGAACTCGGCCTGGCGTTGCGCACGACGAGCGGCCGCCTCCATAGGAGCGCCGACCTGGAGAATTGGGTGGCTGGCGCCGGTTTCAGCGAGAGCCGCTTCATCCCGCTCGAGGCGCCGCCCTTTACCATGGGAATGTTACTAACTCGCAGAAATCGCTGCTGAAACAATTGAAACCGCCCATCCGCTACCGGACCGAGGTGCATTTAGTGTAGAATTGACGAAACTCGGGCTAGGGTTCCCGGGTATCCGTCCGCCGACCTCGCGGAGGCGGATGTATCGCGGTGGGATGAGGGTCGGATCGATGTTCAAGCGGTTGGCGTTGGCGGCGTCGCTCGTGGCGTCCCTTGGCGCAGCGCTGGTAGCGCGCGCGGCGTCGGCAGAGGAAATCACGTTCTCCGCGCCAGTCACGGGCATGGGGAACTGGCTCTTCGAAGGGCCGCTCGACATCCAAGACGGCAAATTCCAGGAGTTCTTCACCTCCGGCAATGCCAAGCTGCAGGTCTGGGGTTCGGTCAATGGCGACCGCGTCACGATCGGCGGCCAGGTCAAAGTGACCGGGTTCTTCGAGCAGCCTCCCACGTTCCGGATCGAAGGGACCTTCCGGGACGGCAAGTTCACCGGCAATTTCGTCGAGCAGCTCAACTACGGCCAGAACCTCCACGGCCAGATCACGATGACGCGCCCGGTGGCGCAGGCCGCACCGGCGACGACTGCTCCAGCGACGACCGCGCCGAAGGCCACTGCACCAGCGCAGCAGACCGCCGCCAGTCAGCCGCAGCAGCAGTCGCAGCCGCAGCAGCAGGCCGCGACGCCGCCGGCCTCGCAGAAGACGCAGAGCCAGCCGGCCGCGTCCGCCGCACCGACGCCGGAATCGCTTGAGCCCAAGCTGAGCGGCGGGCAGCGGAAGGCCGTGCAGCAGCAGCTGGCCCTGCTCGGCTTCTACAACCGGGCCACCAACGGCACCTTCGGCCCGAGCACGCGCGACGCAATCAGGAAATTCCAGAGCGCGCACGACCTGCCTTCGACCGGTTACCTCGACGCCGAACAGATCGACCTGCTGAAGGAAGCGGCCGACGCCAAACAGAAGGAGGTCGCTGCCGCGAGCGCGCAGCAAGCCGAAGAGCAGGCGACCGCCAAGAAGCTCGCCGACGAGAAGGCGGCACAGGACAAAGCCGAGGCCGATCGCAAGACCGCCGAAGACCAGGCCCAAAAGCTCGCCGCTCAATTGGAGGAAGACCGCAAGGCGCTGGATGCGCAGAAGGCGGAGCTGAAGCGCCAGCAGGAGGAGCTCGCCAAGAACCAGCAAAACCAGCAGCAGGAGGAACTGGCGAAGGCCGAGGCCGACCGCAAGGCCGCCGAGGAGCAGACCCAAAAGCTCGCCGCACAGCTGGAGGCCGACCGCAAGGCGCTGGACGCGCAGAAGGCGGAGCTGCAACGCCAACAGGAGGAACTGGCGAAGAGCCAGCAGCAGGCCGAGGCATCGAGGGCGGCCGGCACGACGGCTCCCGCGACCCAGCAGCAGGCGGCGGCCACGCCAGCCCGGACAGAAACACCGCCGACGAAGACCGAGACCCAGCAGCAGGCGACGGCCGCGCCGGCTCCGGCGACATCGTCGTCCGCGGCGACGTCGAGCGAGGCAGCCGCGCCGCCGGCCGGGGATTTCTCGGCCGTGCTCGCGACGCTGCAGCCGATCGACGAGGTCTACGTCGCCACCAAACCCGCCAAGATCCGTGCCGCGCCCAACGTCGCAGCATCGCGCGTCGGCACGCTGAATGAGGGCGACAAGATCCAGGTGCTCGGGCGTCTGCCCGGCCAGGACTGGTTCCTCGTGGCACGCGACGACCAGCCGATCGGCTATGTGGTCGCCAACCAGCTCGCCTCCCAGGCGGAAGCGACACGCGCGACTCCTGGTGCGGCGGCCACGACCGGCCAGCCGACGGCGCCGGCGCAAGAGCAGCCCGCCACCCAGCAGGCCGCATTGCCACCCGAGTTGGCCAGCCTGGACTATGGCAGCTATCACGCCATCGTCATCGGCAACGACATGTATCGCACGCTGCCGCGGCTCAACACCGCCGTCAGCGACGCCGAGGCGGTCGCCAAGGAGCTCGAGCGCGACTACCACTTCAGCGTCCGCCTGCTCACCAATGCGAGCGAGGAGGACATCATCGGCGCGCTCACGGAGATGCGGCGCGAGCTCAACTGGGACGACAACCTGCTGATCTACTACGCCGGCCACGGCTGGTACGATCAGGATGCCGAGCAGGGCTACTGGCTGCCGGTCGACGCCTCCGAGGACAACCAGGCGCACTGGATCTCGAACGCCGACATCACGAACGGCCTCAAGGCGCTGAAGGCCAAGCACATCCTGGTGGTGGCCGACAGCTGCTATTCCGGCACGCTCGCGCGCAGCGCCAACATCAGCGTGCGCGGGGTCGACTATATCGAGCGCATCGTCAAGAAGAAGGCGCGCACCGTCCTCACGTCAGGCGGACTGGAGCCGGTGCTGGACGCCGGCGGCGAGGGCCATTCCGTCTTCGCCCACGCCTTCCTGGAGGCGCTGGCCGAGAATGACGGCGTCATCGACGGGCAGGAACTGTTCCGCCGGCTGCGCGACCCCGTCGTCGCCAACGCGCCGCAGACGCCGGAGTACGGCGAGATCCGCGGCGCCGGCCATGACGGCGGCGACTTCATCTTCGTGCGGCGCTGATATGGCATCGATTGACTCGCAGCGCCCCCCGACCTATCTAACGCGCATGAACGCATCGCACCCGATCGCGCTGAACACGACGACCACGACGATCCGCAGAGGCGGGCCGCCGGGGTCATGCATGCGCTGATCGCAGCGACATCGGATCGAACCCAGGCCCCGCCGGCGACGGACGGGGCCTTTTCATTTTGTCCGCCTCCGCCGCCGGCACAACCAGACGGAGGACACTATGAACGTCGACGACCACCGAGCCATCGCCAACCGGCTCGACCTGTTCCATCAACAGGAGGAAGGGCCCGGCGTAGTGTTCTGGCACCCGCGCGGCACCGCGATCTATAGGGTAATCGAGGACTATATCCGCCGGCGCATGCGGCGCGCCGGGTTCCAGGAGATCAGGACACCTCAGCTCCTCGCACGCTCGCTGTGGGAGGCCAGCGGCCATTGGGACAAATTCGCGGAGAGCATGTTCGCCTTCGCAGACGGCGAACGCGCCTTTGCCCTCAAGCCCATGAGCTGCCCGGGACACCTGCAGGTCTTCAACAAGCGCACCCGCTCCTATCGCGACCTGCCGCTGCGCTATTGCGAGTTCGGCTCCTGCCACCGCAACGAGGCGTCGGGCGCGCTCCACGGCCTGATGCGCACCCGCGCCTTCGTGCAGGACGACGCGCACATCTTCTGCACCGAGGCGCAGATCGAGGGCGAGGTGCGGCGGTTCTGCGAGCTGCTCCGCGCGGTCTACGCCGATTTCGGCTTTCCCGATTTTGCCGTCGGCTTCTCGACCCGGCCGGCGGTGCGCGCGGGATCGGACGCGCTGTGGGAGCGCGCCGAGACCATGCTGGAGGCCGCGGCCCGGGCCGCCGGACTGGACCCGCGCCTGCAGCCCGGCGACGGCGCCTTCTACGGCCCCAAGCTCGAATTCGTCCTGCGCGACCGGCAGGGCCGCGAATGGCAGTGCGGCACCATCCAGCTCGATTTCGTGCTGCCGGAGCGGCTGGGCGCCGAGTATGTCGATGCCGACAACCAGCGGCGGCGGCCGGCGATGATGCATCAGGCGGTGCTCGGCAGCATCGAGCGGTTCCTGGCCATGCTGCTGGAGCATCACGGCGGCGACCTGCCGCTCTGGCTGGCGCCCGAGCAGCTCGTGGTCGCCAGCATCGGCGAGGCGCAAGCCACCTATGCCGAGCGAGTCGCGGACGCATTCGCGCAGGCGGAGTTCCGCGTTGCCCTCGACATCCGCGCGGAGCGGCTGCCGCGCAAGATCGTCGATGCGCGCGAGAGCGGGATTCCGGTGCTGATCGCCGTGGGCGCCCGGGAGGCCAAGGACGGGACCGTCTCGCTCCGCTACCGCGACGGCCGGCAGGACGTCTTGCCGCTGGCCGCGGCGATCGAGGCGCTGCGGCCGGAGGCGTTTCGCCTGCCCTGACGGCGCGGCGCTACGCTTGCATCTGCGGCCGATCGCGCTCGCCGAAGACGGCGACGGGGAGAAACAGCAGGGCGACGAGGGCGATCACCGCCAGCGCGCCGTGCGGCATCCACAGCTCGAAGGCGAAGCCGGCGAGCGCGGGGCCGGCGAAGGCGCCGAGCCCGTAGAGCACGCCGCGCGCCATGTTGGCGGCGGCGACGTCGGCGCCGCGATAGCGCTCGCCGACGAGGATGAGGCTGACCGCCCACAGGCTGCCGATCGTGCAGCCGTAGAGCAGCGCCACCGGCCAGAGCAGCCAGGGCGACGCGATCGCGAACGGCAGGAGCGCCAGCATCAGCACGGACCCCATCGGAATGGCGATCAGCAGCCGGCGGCGATCGACATGGTCGGCCAGCCAGCCGATGGGGACCTGCACGACCGTCGTGCCGGCCAGCACGACGGTCAGCACGGTCACGGCGGCCGGCTCGCCCAGGCCGCTGCGCAGGCCGTAGAGCGGCAGGAACGAGTCGTTCACCGAGTCGAACACCGCCAGCAGGAAAACCGCCAGCAGGGTCGCCGGCCCGGCCCGGATCAGGCGGCGGATATCGATGCGGCCGACGGGCGCCAGGCTGATCGCGCCGCCCTGGGCCAGCGGCAGCGGCAGGGCGCCGAGCAGCGCGATGCCGACGGCGACCACGAAGGGCGTCCAGCCGGCGATGCCGGTCAGGCCGATCACCAGCGGGCCGGCGGCGAAGCAGGCCGCCCAGACGAAGCCGAAGATGCCGACGATGCGGCCCCGCCGCTCCGGCGGGGCGACGTGGATGATCCAGGTCTCGCCGGCCACGAAGATGGTGGAGGTGGCGGCGCCGAGGGCGAAGCGGATCGGGAACCAGGCGTAGACGTTGGGGAAGAGCGGCAGCAGCAGGAGGGCCGCGACCGCGGCGGCGATGCAGGCATAGAGCGTGTTGACCAGCCCGAGCCGGCCGACGAGCCGCGGGGCGACCAGCGAGCCGGCGACGATGGCGAGCGCATGGACGGACGAGTTGAGGCCGATGAGCCGGCTGGGGACGCCCTGGGCGTCCAGCCGCAGCGCCAGCAACGGCCAGACCAGGCCGGTCATCAGCCCGACGATGGAGATGCAGCCGGTGGCGGCGGCCACGCCGCGCCAACGCTCCGCCCTGCTGATTGCGACCTCGGCCATGGGGAGGTTTCTAGCAGAGGGCCGCGGACGGGGTCAGGGCTGGGCGGTGCAATAATGCCGACCTATGCGATTCTGCAAAACGACCCCATGGATCAAAAAATCAACCTTTCATTTCAA
>Ga0335082_10002007_pt1 | contig 21883 bp, 27 predicted proteins | sample Lox_Sample_41_FD_206718 | JGI IMG/M metagenome (GOLD analysis project Ga0335082, IMG submission 206718) | Soil microbial communities from Loxahatchee National Wildlife Refuge, Florida, United States - Lox_Sample_4.1 | ecosystem: Environmental > Terrestrial > Soil > Wetlands | place: USA...
AACCGGCAGCTCTACCAGTTCGGGGCCGAGGTCGAGCTCACGAAGCGTTGGCGCGTCGAGCCTTACTATGCGCGGCAGAACGATTCGCGCTCGTCCGTCGAGCGCGTGGACCGATTGGGTCTTGTTCTCAAGTATTTCCACTGAACCGGGCCGGGGAGAAACGCATGGACCTCGAAGTCGGGCAAGTTCTGGAATTTGTCGATCCCGTGGAGGTGGAGGGAACGACCATTTCGCCCGGCACGCATGCGCGCGTCGGCAACGTTCTTACGATAGCGACGAAACCCACGGTGACGCTCGTGCTCCTTGGGGCGGAGAGAGGCGGCAAGATTCTCGTCAATCGAAATGTCGTGAGCAGCCACTGCCGAATCGTCTAGTTCGCAGACCTTTTTGGAGAAAAGTCACATGGGCAATGTAACGCGCGGTTACCGGGCGGGAAATTGGGTTCGCATGGTCGTGTCCGCGATCGCGCTGCTGGCGGCTGCTGCGCCCGCATTCGCCGACGGATTCATCAAGTCTCCAGAGCTGCTCAACAGAATCCGCGCCGGCGAGACGACGTCGCAGCAGGTCACGGAAATTCTCGGGCCGCCGGTGAGAGTCGAGAAATTCGCCCGGCGCCAGGTCGAGGCTTGGGATTACAGAATGCACGATGGCGGAGAGACGGTCATTGTCTCCATCGAGATCGACAGCAAGGGCCTGGTGAGCAACGTCCAGCGGCTGCGCCGGTTTGGCCCGTAGGGCGGGCTCAGTACGTGTACTGAAGTCCCAGCTCCATTCGCGTCTGATAGGTGTTGGCGATGCCGGAAGGTCCCCAGGCGCGATGCCCCAGCATCAGCCAGGCGCGCCAGTCCTGCCCAAAATATCGCCCGGCCTCGGCCTCCGCAACGCCGCCCGTCTTGCCGTTCTGCGCCCAGTCGACGTTCGGCTTCACCTTGACCTTGAATGTCCAGATCTGCTGCCAGGCGTCGAAGAACGTGAACTCGAACCGCGTGTTGCGGACGTCCTTGACGTTCGGATCGCCGGCGACCGAGTTCGTCTGCTGAACCTCCATCTCGAACGTGGACCGGTGTGACGAGGCGTCGAGGAAGGACAGGCGCACCGGGTCGACCATGCGAATGCCCGCGCTGAGCTGGTACTTGCCCTTGCCGAGCGACTTGGGATCGGCGGTGGGAAAGGTGGCCTCGACGAAGCTGGGAAAGGAAAGCTCGCCCGACTTGAATGCCTTGAACCGGAGGCGGGCCTTGACGTCGCCCAGGTGCGGATTCAAAGGATCGCCGCCGAAATCGGTCTTCTGGTCGGGCAGCGGCAGGTCGAAGCGGAACATCGCCACCGGTCCGTCGAAGTAGCGCTCCACGCGCAGCGTCGTCATGGTCGTCTCGTCGGGCGTGCCGTGCGCGGTGTTCTGGCGCTTGATTTCGAGGCGGCCCTCCTTGTTCGCGCCCGCGCCCTCGGAATCGGTGCGCCGGGTCGTTTCGTATTGGGCGAGCGCCGATGAAAGCGGCGCGAGGCAACCGAGCAAGATCGCCAACGCGTATGTGAAAGAAATCTGCACAACTCGATTCTCGGCGATCGCGCGCACAGGTGCCAGTGTAGACTCGGCTGAGTGCGAGTTCTGGATCCCGTCAATCGAGTCTCGGAGATCATCTTCGGCCTGCTGATGGCGCTCGCGATCACTGGCTCGCTCAGCGTGGCGGGCGCGGGGCGCGACGAAGTGCGCTCGATGATGTTCGCCGCGCTCGGCTGCAACATTGCCTGGGGCCTCGTCGACGGCATCATGTACTTGGTGCAGACGCTCACCGAGCGCACGCGGAACGTGAACTTGCTGGCGCGCCTGCGCGGCATGCCGAGCGCGGACGCCGCGCACCGCCTGATCGCCGACGCGCTGCCTGGTCGGCTTGCGGAGCAGGCGGGGACGCAGGCGCTCGAGGCGTTGCGCCAGCGCCTGGCCGCGATTGCGCCGGGCTCGGTCGATGCGCGGCTTCGCCGGGACGACTACCTGGGCGCGACGGGCGTATTCGTGCTGGTGGTGCTCTCGACCTTTCCGGTGGTGATTCCCTACGCGTTCATCGGCGAGCTGAAGCTCGCCATGCGCGTGTCGAACGCCGTCTCGCTGGTCACGCTGTTCGCGGGCGGCTGGATCCTCGGGCGCTATTCGGGCGGCAGCCCGTGGAAGAGCGGCCTGTCGATGGCTGCGATCGGCGCCGCGCTGTCGGCGGCGATCATCGCGCTCGGCGGATGAGGCGTCTCCTCGCCGCGCTCGCGCTGTGGGCGGCGTGCGCCGCTGCCGCGCACGCGGACGATGCGGCGGAGGAGTGGGCGGCCTCGAAGGGCTCGGCGGCCGAGGTCCAGCTGCACAAGCAGCTCAAGGCCGCGGTGCGCACGATTCCCGGCACCGAGACGCAATACTTCGTCGGCGGCTACCTGCAGCTGGATGCGATCGCGCAGCGCAAGCGGCAGGACGGCGCCGAGCAGAACACGTTCCTGGTCTCGACCACGCCGTTCGCACCGGCCGAGCGCGACAGCCGCTTGAGCGCGCGGCAGTCGCAGTTCAATTGGCTGTCGAAGACGCCCACATCGGCTGGCGACGTGTGGACGCGCCTTGAGGCGAACCTCTTCCCGATCGACGGCGCCACGCGTCTCGAAGTGAATCAGGCCTATGTCCGCGTAGGGGAGTCCCTGATCGCGGGCAAGACCTATTCGACGTTCATGGACGACGCCGCGCTGCCCACGACGCTCGACTACAACGGACCGAGCGGCGTCACCTTCATGCGGCAGGCGCTCGTGCGCGGCTCCTATGGCTTCGGCTCGGGCTGGACGGTGGAGGGTTCGATCGAGGACCCACAGGCGGACTTCACGGCGAACGGGCAGATTCTCGATCTGCGCGTGGGCGCGCGCCGGCCCGACCTGGCGGCCCGCGTCCGCTGCGAAGGAGAGCGCGGGCACGTTCAGCTGGCGGCGCTGTCGCGAAGCCTGCACGCGAGCGCGAGGACGCCGTTCGGCGCCGCGGAGCGCAACGTCGAGGGCAGCGGCGTGGCGCTCTCGGGCTCGCTGCCGGGATTTGGCGACGACACCGTCCTCCTCCAGGCGGCGAGCGGCAAGGCGATCGGGCGCTACTTCAACGACCCTCTGAGCGCCACGGGCCTCGCGCGCGACCCGGGCGGGCGCCTGGCGCTCGTTCGCAGCTCGGGAGCGACGCTCTACTATCAGCGCCAGTGGGCGCCCGACTGGATGACGGTGGCGGGCGCAAGCGCGCTGTGGATCGGCGACGAGGGACTGAGGCCGGCGGACGCGCTCAAGCGGGCGGTCTACGGCTCGGTGAACCTGCTCCACCGCCTGGGCCCCCGCGCGATCGTGGGCGGGGAGCTGCTCTGGGGCGAGGCGACGCGCGTATCGGGCGAGTCGGCGGGCAATTCGCGCCTGCAGCTCTCTTTCCGGTACCTTATCTTCTAGGGCAATGTCGACCCAGGAAGAACCCGTTGGTTGGCGCGCGGCGTTTCCGCCGGCCCAATGGCTTCCCGCCTACCGCCTGCCCTGGCTGCGCAACGACGTCGTCGCGGGCGTGACGCTCGCCGCCTACGGCATTCCGGTCTCGCTCGCGTACGCCTCGCTCGCCGGCCTGCCGCCGCAGTACGGCGTCTACAGCTACCTGATCGGCGGCCTGTTCTACGCCCTGTTCGGCTCGTCGCGCCAGCTCGCGATCGGGCCCACCTCGGCGATCTCGATGCTCGTCGGCACGACCGTCGCCGGCATGGCCGGCGGCGACCCGGCACGCTGGGCCTCCATCGCCGAGCTGACGGCCCTCGTCATCGCCGCGATGTGCGCGCTCGCGTGGCTGCTGCGGCTGAGCTCGCTCGTCAACTTCATCAGCGAGTCGATCCTGCTCGGCTTCAAGGCAGGCGCGGCGCTCACCATCGGCCTGACGCAGCTGCCCAAGCTGTTCGGCGTCAAGGGCGGCGGCGACCAGTTCTTCGAGCGCATCGCCGTGCTTTGGGGCCAGCTGCCGGACACCAATCCGACCGTGCTCGTCTTCGGCCTCGCCGCGCTCGGCGTCCTGCTGCTGGGCGAGAAGCTCCTGCCGGGCCGCCCGGTCGCATTGCTCGTGGTCATCGCATCGATCGTCGTGCTGTCGGTGACGCCGCTGGCGGCGGCGGGAATCGGCATCGTCGGCGCGCTGCCGCAGGGGCTGCCCGAATTCCACCTGCCCGCGCTGCGCGTGCGCGACGTGGAGGGGGTGATCCCGCTCGCCTTCGCCTGCCTGCTGCTCGCGTATGTCGAAAGCGTATCGGCCGCGCGCGCGCTGGCGCAGCAGAACGGCTACGAGATCGACCCGCGGCAGGAGCTTCTTGGCCTGGGCGCGGCCAACCTCGCGGCGGGCTTCTTCCAGGCTTATCCGGTCGCTGGCGGCCTGTCGCAGTCCTCGGTCAACGACAAGGCGGGCGCGAAGTCGCCGCTCGCGCTCGTGTTCGCCTCGGTGACGATCGGCCTCGTCCTCATGTACCTCACCGGCCTGCTCGCCAACCTGCCGAACGTGGTGCTCGCGGCGATCGTGCTGGTCGCCGTCAAGGGACTCGTCAAAGTCGACGAGCTGCGCCACGTCTGGCGCGTGAGCCGCTTCGAGTTCGCCGTGTCCATGGTCGCCTTCGCCGCGGTGCTGCTTCTCGGCATCCTCGACGGCGTGATGGTCGCCGTCGTCGCCACGATGCTGGCGATCATCCGCCGCGCCGCGCACCCGCGGGTGTCCTATCTCGGGCGTATCCCGGGTACGCGGACCTTCACCGACCTGGAGCGCAACCCAAGCAACGAGCCGGTGCCAGGCGCGCTGGTGTTTCGCGTGGAAGCCTCTCTGCTGTACTTCAACGTCGAGCACGTGCGCGAGGCGCTCTGGCGGAAGATCGGCGCGCTCGCGGAGGCGCCGAAGCTGGTGATCTGCGACCTTTCGATCACGCCCAACGTGGACCTCGCCGGCGCGCGCGTGCTGTCGAAGCTGCACGAGGCGCTCGCCGCGCGGGGCATCCGCCTGCGGCTGGTCGCCGCGCACGCCGCGGCGCGCGACATCCTGCGCGCCGAAGGCCTCGAAGAGCGTATCGGCTACCTCGGCCGCAGGGTCTCGGTCGCCGACGTCGTCGACGATTTCCAGGGCAAGGGCGCGCCCGCGCCGGCCTAGCCGCCCCTGGTCGAATTACGCGCCCTTGGCGCGGGTCATGAAGACGAGCCGCTCGAAGAGGTGCACGTCCTGCTCGTTCTTGAGCAGCGCGCCGTGCAGCGGCGGAATGATCGTCTTGCGGTCCTTGGAGCGCAGCGCCTCGACCGGGATGTCCTCGGCGAGCAGCAGCTTCAGCCAATCGAGCAGCTCCGAGGTCGAGGGCTTCTTCTTCAGCCCGGGCACCTCGCGCACCTCGAAGAACACCTCCATCGCCTCCCTTAGCAGCGATTTCTTCAGCGCCGGGAAGTGGACCTGGACGATCTTCTCCATGGTCTCCTTGTCCGGGAAGCGGATGTAGTGAAAGAAGCAGCGCCGCAGGAACGCGTCGGGCAGCTCCTTCTCGTTGTTCGAGGTGATGAACACGATCGGCCGCTGCTTGGCCTTGATGAGCTCGCGCGTCTCGTAGACGTAGAACTCCATGCGGTCGAGCTCGCGCAGCAGGTCGTTGGGGAACTCGATGTCGGCCTTGTCCACCTCGTCGATGAGCAGCACGCAGGGCCTGTCCTGCGCGAACGCGTTCCACAGCATGCCCTTGACGATGTAGTTGTGGATGTCGTGCACGCGCTCGTCGCCGAGCTGCGAGTCGCGCAGCCGGCTCACCGCGTCGTATTCATAGAGGCCCTGCTGCGCCTTGGTGGTGGACTTGATGTGCCACTCGAGCAGCGGCACGCCGAGCGCCTTCGCCACCTGAATGGCGAGCATCGTCTTGCCGGTGCCCGGCTCGCCCTTCACGAGCAGCGGGCGCTGCAGCGTGATCGCCGCGTTGACCGCGAGCGTGAGGTCCTCGGTGGAAACGTATTCGTCGGAACCGGTGAAGCGCATCGGGCGTCCTTGGCCAAATTCGCATTATAATCGCCCGGTTATTTCAACCTCCGCGGACAGCGAAACTGGGATGGCCCTCACAAGAACTCGAATGACGATGCTTGCGGCGCTGCTGTTCTCGGCGCCCGCGCTCGCCCAGCAGGCCGCGCCCGCGGGCGATCCCGCCGAGGCGCACAAGAAGATCGCGATGTGCGAAGGCTGCCACGGCATTGCCGGCTACAAGACGGCCTACCCGGTCGTCTACCACGTGCCGAAGCTGGGCGGCCAATCCGCGGCCTACATCACCAACGCGCTGCACGCCTACAAGGCCGGCGAGCGCAGCCACCCGTCCATGCGCGGCATCGCGGCCAGCCTCTCGGACAAGGACATCGCCGATCTGGCGGCCTACTACTCGACGTCGCGGCCCGGGGGGCACAAATGAGGGCGCTCCTGACCGTCGCGGCCTGCGCCGCGGTGCTGGCTTCGGCCGGCAATGCCCGGGCCGCCGACCCCGCCGCGGGCAAGGCCATCGCCGAGAAGGTCTGCGCCGCCTGCCACGGCGCCGAGGGCGACAAGCCGGTTGCGCCGGAGAACCCGATCCTCGCCGGGCAGTACCCGGACTACCTCGCCAAGGCGCTCACCGACTACAAGTCGGGCAAGCGCGCCAATCCGGTGATGAAGGCCTTCGCGAGCCAGCTGAGCAAGAAGGACATCGACAACGTCGCGGCCTGGTTCTCGAGCCAGCACTCGATCCTGCATTTCCAGCGGTAACCCGGCCGCGCCGGCTATTTCGTCTTCGGCCTGAAGTCGCAGAGGTCCCGGATCCGGCATTCGGGGCACTTCGGCTTGCGCGCCACGCAGACGTAGCGCCCGTGCAGGATCAGCCAGTGGTGGGCGTGCTGCATGAATTCCGGCGGCGTGAATTTCACGAGCTTCTGCTCGACTTCCAGCGGGTCCTTGCCCGGCCCGAGCCCGGTGCGGTTGGCGACGCGGAAGATGTGCGTGTCCACCGCCATCGTAGGCTGCCCGAAGGCGACGTTCAGCACCACGTTCGCGGTTTTCCTGCCCACGCCGGGCAGGCTTTCGAGTTCTTCACGGGATTGAGGAATCTCGCTTTTGAAGTTACGAATCAAAAGCTTTGAAAGCTCGATGACGTTCTTCGCCTTGTTGCGAAACAAGCCGATCGTCTTGATGTAATCGATCAGCCCGGATTCGCCCAGCTTCACAATCTGCTCCGGCGTATTTGCCGCCGGGAACAGCTTCGCGGTGGCGAGGTTCACCGACTTGTCGGTCGCCTGCGCAGAAAGCACCACCGCCACGAGCAGCTCGTAGGGCGTGCGGTAGGCGAGCTCGCTCTTCGGATGCGGATCGGCCGCGCGGAAGCGCTCGAAAATTTCGCGCCGTTTCTGCGGATTCATGCCTTTGCCTTGCGCCTCAGGGCGGCCGCGATCACGGCCTTGCGGTCGACCGGGACCGTTACGGATTTCGCTTCAAGAAGCCTCTTCGTCCTGAAGCGCGCCCGCGCTTTCGCCGCTTTCGCGTCTGCCTCGGTCCAGGGCGTGGCCGTGTGCACCATGTCGATGCAGTCGACGGGGCAGGGCGGCAGGCAAAGCTCGCAGCCGGTGCAGTAGTCGGCGATCACGGTGTGCAGATAGCCTGGGGCCCCCGCGATCGCGTCCACCGGGCAGGCGTCGATGCAGCGCGCGCAGCCGATACAGCGCGCCTCGTCGACCAGGGCGACCGCTACGCGCTTCACAGCGGGTGGTAGGCGCGCTTCGTGTCGCGCGCCAGGTATTCGTGGACCACCTTGCCTTTCTTCACCTGGAAGCCGGTTATCAGCTCGGAATTCACTTTCCCCTGGCAAAGAAGAGTCACGTACGGTAGCACTGCGCGTTCCAGCGCAAGGCTCGCGGTACGCGCGACGGCGGCGGGCATGTTGGGCACGCAATAGTGCACCACGCCTTCCTCTACGAAGACCGGATCGCTGTGGCTGGTCGGGCGCGAGGTCTCGGCGATGCCGCCCTGGTCGATACCGACGTCCACGAGCGCCGATCCGTGGCGCATCGCGCGCAACATCTCTCGCGTGACCAGCTTCGGCGACAACTGGCCCGGCGTGAGGACGCCCCCGATGACGAGATCGGCGGAGCGGATGTGGTCCTGCAGGTGCCCTGTTGTGAATTTCGCCTTCATGTATTGCTTCTCCAAATCAGAAAAACGTCTGGTGCTTTTCGAGATGACCACAACCTCTGCGCCCAGGCCGTGCGCCACGGCGAGCGCATTGGAGCCGACATTTCCCGCGCCGAGGATCACGACTCTGCCGGGCGGCACGCCGGCCGCGCCCGGGAGCAGCACGCCGCTGCCGCCGTTGTGCTTCTGCAGGCACCAGGCGCCGACCTGCACCGCGAGGCGCCCCGCGATCGCGGACATCGGCGCGAGGATCGGCATGCCGCTGTCCTGGCCTACCGTCTCGAAGGCTGCGAAGGTCGCGCCGCTCGCGAGCGCCGCCTCGAGCAATTCGGGATCGGGGCCGAAATGCTGGAAGCCGAACACGGTCTGGCCTTCGCGCGGCTTGCGGTATTCCGCCGGCTGCAGCTCCTTGACCTTGACGACCAGCTCGCAGTCCCAGGGATCGCCGCCCTTTGCGCCCGCTCCTTCATATTCTCGATCGGAAAATCCGGATCCAGAACCCAAATTCAATCCAAAGACCACTTCGTGGCCTGCGCGCGCGAGCCCGGCGACGCCCGCGGGCGTCAGCGCGACGCGGAACTCGCCGTCCTTGATCTCGCGAGGCAGGCCGATACGCATTCTGGGATCAGCTCCGGGCCGCGATAGATGAGCCCCGTGTAGATCTGCACGAGCGAGGCGCCGGCGTCCAGCTTCTCCGTGGCGTCGGCGCCGCGCAGGATGCCGCCGACGCCGATCACCGGAATCGCGCCCTTCAGCGCGCGGCACAGCGCGCCTACGACGTCGGTCGAGCGCAAGCGCAGCGGCGCGCCCGACAGCCCGCCCGCCTCGTCGCTGTGCGGAAAGCCGGCGACGCCCTGGCGCGACACCGTGGTGTTGGTCGCCACGATGCCGTCGATGCGCTCGCGCATGGCGGCCTCCGCCACCTCCCGGATCGCGGCGCCGTCGAGGTCCGGCGCGATCTTGATCGCGATCGCCACGTTCCTGCCGTGCTTGTCGCGCAGTTTCTCTCTCAGAGTCTTCATCCGTGAAAGCAGCGCGGACAGATTCGCCGAATTCTGAAGCTCCCGCAGCCCAACAGTGTTGGGCGAGGAAACGTTCAAGGTGACGTAGTCCACCAGGGGATAGAGCTTTTCGAAGCAGGTCTCGTAGTCCTCGGCGGCCCTGTCGTTCGGCGTGTCCTTGTTCTTGCCGATGTTTACGCCTATTACGCATTTCCTCTTGAATCGAGAAAGATTTGAAACAAATGCGTCTATACCGACACTGTTCAGGCCGTAGCGGTTGATGATCGCCTGCGCTTCCGGGATGCGGAACACGCGCGGCCGCGGATTGCCGGGCTGCGGCCGCGGCGTGACGCCGCCGAGCTCGAGGTGGCCGAAGCCCATCGCCGCGAGCGCATCCACGCATTCGGCGTCCTTGTCGAGGCCCGCGGCGAGGCCGACCGGGTTGGCGAACTCCAGACCCATCGCGCGCACGGGACAGGCGGGCGGCCTGGCGGCGAGCAGGCCCGCCAGGCCGGAGAGCTTCAGCGTGAGATGGTGGGCGGTTTCCGGATCCAGCGCGAAGAGCAGCGGGCGCGCCAGCGCATACAGCATCTACTCGAGATCCTCGGGCGCGAGGCGCCGCCACTCGCCGCCGACGAAGCCCTCGATCGGCTCGAAGCGCGACTTGTAGGCCATCTTGGGGCTTTCCTTGATCCAGTAGCCGAGGTAGAGGTAGGGCAGGCCGAGCGCGCGGCAGGCCTCGATCTGCCAGATCACGTTGTAGGTGCCGAAGCTCGCGCTGCGCCGGTCGGGCTCGAAGAAAGTGTAGACCGACGAGAGGCCGTCGGGCAGGTAGTCGACGATCGAAACCATCACCAGCTGGCCGTTGTCGCGGAACTCCACGAGGCGCGTGTCGACGCGGCTCTGCAGCAGGAAGTGCGAGTACTGGTCGCGGCTGTCGTTGTCCATGCCGCCGCCGGAATGGCGCCGCGACTGGTAGCGAAGGTAGAGCGCGTAGTGCTCGAGCCGGAACTTGAGCGGCTGCGCCTGCGAGGCGAGCTCGAGGTGCTGGTTCCATGCGCGCCGCTGCGAGCGGCTGGCGGCGAACTCCCGCACCGGGATGCGCACCGGCACGCAGGCGCGGCAGCTGTCGCAGTGCGGCCGGTAGGTGAAGATGCCGCTGCGGCGGAAGCCGGCCTTGACGAGCTCGCCGTAGAGCTCGGTGTTGATCAGGTGGCTCGGCGTGGCGACCTGCGAGCGCGCCATGCGCTCGGGCAGGTAGCTGCACGGGTAGGGCGCCGTGACGTAGAACTGCAGTACTGCGTGCGGCAGGTCGTTGAGCCGGGACACACCCCTAGTTTACCAATGCCGAGATTCGGCGCAAAAACTCGCGCCGCGGAATCTCGCGGGCGCCCAGCGAGGCGAGCAGCGGCGTGCGCTGCTGGCAGTCGATGAGAGGCATGCCGCGCCGGCGCATCTCCTCCACCAGGCCGACGAGCGCGACCTTGGACGCATCGGTCTCCGCGGAGAACATGGACTCGCCGAAGAACATGCGGCCGACCGCGACGCCGTACAGGCCGCCCACCAGCTTGCCGTCGCGCCAGGTCTCGAAGGAGTGCGCGTACCCGGCGCGGTGCAGCGAGACATAGGCGGCCTGCATGGCCTTGCCCAGCCACGTTCCGGACTCGCCCTTGCGCGGCGCGGCGCAGGCCCTGATGACGCGGGCGAAAGCCGAGTCGGTCCGCACCTCGAAGCCCTTGTTGCGCACGCTCTTGGACAGCGACCGGGAGACCTTCAGCTCGTCGCAGAACAGCACCATGCGCGGGTCGGGCGACCACCACAGGATTGGCTCGCGCCCGGAGTACCAGGGAAAGATGCCGCCGCGGTAGGCCGCGAGCAGCCGCTCGACCGAAAGGTCGGCGCCGGCGCACAGCAGGCCGTTCGGGTCGCGCAGCGCGGTGTCGACGGGCGGAAAGGGGTCGTCCCTCTCCAGCCAGGCTAGCATGCAACCGTCAGCACTTGACCTGCTGCCGGCAGTAGTTCTCGAGCTCGACCACCTTGCAGGTCGACTCGGCCGGCACGCGCAGCTTCGCTCCTTCGAGCGAGAGCTTCTGCGCGTACTTGGCGAAGAACTGGTTGAACAGCTCGCCGCCGAGCGTGCCCACGGCGGTGAGGCCGTCGCTCGCCGGCTCGTAGTCGAGCAGGATCGCCGCGAGCGGCTGCGGCGCGGGGCCGGCCAGCACGCGCGCGCCCTCTGCCGGGTCGTACTGGCTGTGCTCGGCGCAGCAATGGATCACGTGGCCGAAGCGGTTGCGCGCGCTCGTCTCGGTGCGATAGCTGATGAAGCTGATCTCCTTCGTGGGATAGGCGAGCTGGTGCGCGCAGATCGCCGAATACGCGACGATCGAGCGCTGCGCGCCCACGCCGCCCGTCCATTCGTAGCTGCGCTTGTCGGCGGTGGCGAGGTGCGCCGAGGCCTTGGCGGGCCGGCCGAGGTTCAGCAGGAAGCAGGGCGTGGTGGAGAAGGGGTAGTGGAAGATCAGGTTGCGATCGACGGGCAGCCGCGAGGCCTTCAGCGGCTCGCCGCCCGCGTCCACCAGCTGCGCGCGGCTGTAGTAGCTGGGCGCCGCGTCGGCCGCGAGTCCCGGTTCGCCGGCGGCGGCGGCGGACGCCGCGCAGAACTTGATGAACTCCCGGCGCTGCATTCCTACAAATTGTAGCCCTTCTCGTTGTGCTCCACGGTATCCAGGCCCTCGGTCTCCTGGTCGGTGCTCACGCGCATGCTGGCCATCGCCTGCGTGAGCTTGAGCAGGGCCCAGGTGCCGATGCCCGACCAGGCGCCGACGGCGAGCACGCCCGCGAGCTGCGTGCCCAGCTGGCCGGCCATCGTGCCGTTCTCGCCATAGCCGACGCCGCCGAGCGAGGCCGACGCGAACACACCGGTGAGCAGCGTGCCGATCACGCCGCCCACGCCGTGCACGGGCGTGACGTCCAGGGAATCGTCCACCTTCAGCGTGCGCTTCATCCAGTTGGTGGCGAAGAAACAGACCATTCCCGCCGCGCCGCCGATCGCGATCGCGCCCAGCGGCCCTACATAGCCTGAACCTGGCGTGATGGTTCCCAGGCCCGCGACCATGCCGGTGACGATGCCGAGGACCGAGGGCTTGCCATAGCGCAGCGTCTCGCACAGCAGCCAGGCGAGCGAGCCGGACGCTGCGCCGATGTGCGTGACCAGCATCGCCATGCCCGCGGTGCCGCCGGCCGCCGTCGCGCTGCCGGCGTTGAAGCCGAACCAGCCCACCCACAGCATGCAGGCGCCGGTCACGACCATCGTCATGTTGTGCGGCATCATCGGCGTTTCCGGGAAGCCGCGGCGAGGCCCCAGCACGAGCGCGCAGACCAGCGCCGCCATGCCCGCGTTCAGGTGGACGACGGTGCCGCCGGCGAAGTCCATGATGCCCATCTTCTGCAGCCAGCCGTCGCCCCAGACCCAGTGCGCGACCGGGCAATAAACGAGCAGGAGCCAGAGCAGGCTGAACAGCAGCATGCCCGAGTACCTCACGCGCTCGGCGTAGGCGCCGACCACCAGCGCCGGAGTGATGATCGCGAACGTCATCTGGAACATCGCGAACACCGTCTCCGGAATGCTGCCTCTCACCGTCGCCACGGTGATGCCGGAAAGAAAGATCTTGTCCCAGCCTCCGTACCAGGAGTTGAGCGTGCCGCCGTCGCCGAAGGCGAGGCTGTAGCCGGCCACGACCCAGGCGAGCGTCACAATGCAGGTGATCGAGAAGCACTGCATGAGTACCGACAGCGCGTTCTTCGCGCGCACCAGGCCCGCGTAGAAAAGCGCGAGGCCCGGCAGCGTCATGAACAGCACCAGCGCCGACGCGGTGATCATCCAGGCCGTGTTCGCCGGATCCAGCTTCGGCGGCTCGGCCGCCCCGGCGAAGGGCACGTAGGTCAGAAACAGTGCAAGGCAGATTTTTGCGAGCTTATTGAATGCCATGGACATCCTCCCCTTTCGGTGCAGCGCGCACCGAATGGAAGCATACCCGACCTACTTCAGGTCTTCAGCGTGGAAACCGAAGGCGCCCCGGCTGCGATCCGCGAACCAGTGGCGCAAGGTGAGTCCCACGGTGCGAAAGGCGATCTGCTTCCAGGGAATCTGCGCTTCCTCGAACAGCGCGACCTCCAGGCTCTCGACGCCGGGCTTGAACTCCAGGTCGAGGAGCCGCGCGCGGTAGAACACGTGCACCTGGTTCACATATGGCACCGAGATCATGCTGAAGGGCTCCCGCAGCTCTACGCGCGCGCCGGCTTCCTCCAGCGTCTCGCGCAAGGCCGCCTCGGCAGTCGTCTCGTCGTTCTCCATGAAACCGGCGGGCAGCGTCCAGTAGCCGTAGCGCGGCTCGATCGCGCGCCGGCACAGCAGCAGCCGGGCTTCCCCGCCTTCCTCCCACACGGGGATGGCGCCCAGGACCAACTTTGGGTTTACATAGTGAATGCTGCCGCAGGCGTCGCACACGTCGCGCGGCAACGAGTCGCCCGGCGGCACGCGCCGCGCCACCGGCGCGCCGCAGTTAGCGCAAAATTTCACCGAGCGAGCCCAGGATGCGGTCCGGCTGGAAGCCGAGCCGGTCGACCGGCGCGCCGGCGCGGTTGATCCAGTAGACCGAGAAGCCGAAGGTCTTGGCGCCCGCGGCGTCCCAGCAATTCGAGGACACGAAGCCGATGTCTTCCTTGCGCACGCCGAGCCGGTCCACCGCGAGCTGGTAGACCTCGGGCGCGGGCTTGTAGATCTTCAGCGCGTCGACGCTGAGCACGGCGTCGAAACGCAGGCCCGAGTGGGCGACCAGCGGATCGAGCATGTCGGGCGAGCCGTTGCTGAGGATCGCGAGCTTCTGCTGGCCGAACGCCTGCAGCGCGCCGGGGACGTCGGGAAACGCGCTGAGGCGCAGGTACTGCTCCATCAGAGCGTCTTCCTGGCTCTTCTCCAGCCGCAATTTCAGCAACTCGCAGACATAGGTCAGCGCGTCGCGCGTGATCTGCGAAAACGGCGCGTAGCGGCGCATGAGGCTGCGTTGCCAGGTGTACTCGAGCTGCTTGACGCGCCAGAGCTGGGAAATCTGCGCGCCTTCGCCGGGCCACAGTGCCTCGCAGCGCGCCTGGACCGAGTGGACGTCGTAAAGCGTGCCGTAGGCGTCGAACACGAGTGCGCGGGGCATGGCAAAGTTCCTGTATTCTCGGTGGCCGGGCCGCAATGCCGACCGTGATGAATCGCTACGACGAACTGTACCGCAGCTGGCGCTGGGACGTGCCCGAGCGTCTCAACATCGCCGAGGTCTGCTGCGGCCGCTGGGCGCGCGACCGCTCGCGCTTCGCGCTGTACTGGGAGGACGAGTCGGGCGCCGCTGCGAAGTACACGTTCTGGGACTTGCAGCGCGAGGCGAACCGGCTGTCGAACGCGCTCGCCGGCCTCGGCGTCAAGCGCGGCGACCGCGTCGCGCTGATCCTGCCGCAGCGCCCGGAGATGGCGGTCGCCTACATGGCGATCTTCCAGATGGGCGCGATCGCGCTGCCGCTGTCGCACCTGTTCGGCCCCGAGGCGCTCGAATACCGCATGGAGTTCGCCGGCGCGAGCGCGGTGTTCGTCGAGCCTACGACGATCGGCAATCTCTGGGCGACCAAGGACAAGCTCGCGCACCTCAAGCACGTGATTGGAGTTGGCGGGGCCAGGGAAGCCGGCGTGCATTCCTATGAGTCCTTGATTCAGAAAGGCAGCTCCGAGTACAAGTGCGAGAACACCGCGTCGAACGATCCCGCTCTCATCATCTACACGAGCGGCACGACGGGGCCGCCGAAAGGGGCGCTGCAGGGGCACCGGCTGATCGCAGGCAACCTGCCGGGCTTCCTCTATTCGCACGATTTCTTCCCGCAGCCGGGGGACATCTTCTGGTCGCCCGCCGACTGGGCCTGGGCGGGCGGGCTGTTCGACGCGCTGCTGCCGAGCTGGTACTACGGCATTCCGATCCTCGGCTACCGCGGCCGCTTCGACCCGGAGCGCGCCTACCAGCTGCTGGAGAAATATGGCATCCGGAACTCGTTTCTCTTTCCTACGGCCCTGAAGCAGATGATGAAGGCGGCGCCGAATCCGAAGTCCCGCTACGATCTCAGCCTGCGGTCGGTCATGAGCGCGGGCGAGTCGGTCGGCACCACGGTCATCGAGTGGGCGCGCGAGCACCTCGGCATCACGATCAACGAGATGTTCGGCCAGACCGAGATCAACTACGTGGTCGGCAACTGCCAGGCGGCCTGGCCGGTGAAGCCCGGCTCGATCGGCCGGCCGTACCCCGGACACCGCGTGGCGATCATCGATGAAAACGGCGTGGAAAGAAAACCCGGGGAACTCGGCGAGATCGCCGTGGACCGCCGCGGCGACCCGGTGTTCTTCCTCGAGTACTGGAAGAACCCGAACGCGACGCGCGAGAAGTTCATCGGCGACTGGGGCTGCACCGGCGACCAGGGCCGCATGGACGAGGACGGCTATATCTGGTACCAGGGGCGCTCGGACGACGTGATCAAGTCCTCGGGCTACCGCATCGGTCCGGCCGAGATCGAATCCTGCATCGTCAAGCACCCGGCGGTCGCGAACGCCGCCGTGATCGGCAAGCCGGACGAGGCGCGCGGGCAGGTGGTCAAGGCGTTCATCGTGCTGCAGCCCGGCCAGGCGCCCTCGCAGCAGCTCATGAACGAGATCCAGGCGCACGTGCGCGGCCGGCTCGCGCCGTACGAGTACCCGAGGGAGATCGAGTTCATCGACGCCCTGCCGATGACCACCACCGGCAAGGTGCAGCGCAAGGAATTGCGAAAGCGCGAGGAAGCCAAGAGCGCGCCGAAGGCGTGAGCGAAATGCGCGCGCTGCGCATTGTTCTGCTGGGCGGAGGCCACGCGCACGCATTCGCGCTGCTGAAGATGCGCGGCTTCGTCTCCAGGAACCTCGAGACGGTGCTCGTTTCGCCCGGCCCCGCGCACACCTACTCGGGCATGGTGCCCGGGGTGATCGCGGGGCACTACGCGCCCCGGCAGGCGCAGATCGATCTCGCGCTGCTCGCGCGCCGCGCGGGCGCGCGCTTCCTGCAGGCGCAGGCGGTCGCGATCGATACCTCGGACAAGCAAGTGGTGCTCGCGGACGGCGGCACCGTCGGCTACGATGTTCTCTCGCTCGACGTAGGCTCGGTGCCCGCGGACGCGGGGCCGGGGGCGATCGCGGTAAAGCCGTTCGATGCGTTCTTCGCGCGCTGGGGCGAGTTGCTCGAGGCGCGCGCAGCGCCGCGCGTCGCCGTCGTGGGTGCGGGCGCGGGCGGCGTGGAGCTCGCGATGGCGATGAAATTCGCGCTCAGACAGGGCACCGTCGAGTTGTTCACGGATCGTTTCGCGTTCGCCGGCGCTCTGGCGGCGAGGATTCGCAATGCGCTCGGACGGCTCGGCATTCCATTGCATGTTGGAAAGGAAGCCGGAACCGGATTCGACGCGGTGTTCCGCGCCACCGGCGCGGCGGCGCTGCCGATGCTGCGCGACTGCGGCATGCGCACCGATGCGCGCGGCTTCGTGCTGGTCGACGCGAGCTTGCGCAGCGTCTCGCACCCGGACGTCTTCGCCTCGGGCGATTGTGCTGCGCTGGAGGGCCGGCCGCTGCCGAAATCGGGCGTCTACGCGGTCCGGCAGGCGCCGGTGCTGGCGGAGAACCTCAAGCGCGTCGTGCGGGGCATGGCGATGATCGATTACACGCCGCAGCGCGAGAGCCTGGCGCTCATCAGCTGCGGGGCGAAATACGCAATCGCCAGCCGCAGCGCCTGGTCGGCGGAAGGACGCTGGGCCTGGATCTGGAAGGACTGGCTGGACCGGCGCTGGATCGCGAAGTTCAGGTAGGCCTGTGAGCGACGAGAATCTTGCCGTCGGCCTCGACGACCACGTCGCCGTGCTGGTTCTTCGACTCGCCCTTCAGGACGACGATGCCGCCCGCGTGCTTCGGCTTGTCCAGCTTCCGGGTCACCGACCAGCGCGTGGCGAGCGTGTCGCCCGGACGCACCGGCGCCTTGAACCGGCAGGCGTGCTCCAGGTAGGCGATCGCCGTGCCGGCGAAATACATGCCGACCGGCGAGGACACCAGCGCGCTCGTGAACGGGCCGTGCAGGATGCGTCCCGCGAAGCGCGACTTCCCGGCGAACACCTCGTCCACGTGCAGCGGATTGAAGTCGCCGAACATGCCCGCGGCGAGCACGAGGTGCGTCTCGGTGACGGTGAGGCTCGCGCCGAAGCTGTCGGCCACCTGCACCTCGTCGTACCATCTGCCGTGAAATACCATGGCTTGTCCCGGAGAATCCTTCATTAGAATCCTGCGCGTGAGTGGCGCCCCAGACACGAATCGAACGTGCGACCTGCCCCTTAGGAGGGGGCTGCTCTATCCACTGAGCTACCGGGGCGCAGCGCGCATTTTACCTTCATGAGATTTCTCCTTTTCGTCCTGCAGGCGCTGGTGGCCGCGTCGGCGGGCGCGCAATCCTGGGCCTGGGACGACGGCACGGTGCCCTACGTCAGCTCGCCCGAGCAGGTGGTCGAACGCATGCTGTACCTTGCGCAACCCAAAGCGGGAGAGCGGCTCGTCGACCTCGGCTCGGGCGACGGGCGCATCGTCATCGAGGCCGCGAAGCGCTTCGGCGCCCGGGGGCTCGGCGTAGACATCGATCCGCGCCTCGTCGAGCTCGCCACCGAGAACGCGAAGCGCGCGGGCGTCGAGTCGCTCGCGCGCTTCGAGGTGCGCGACATTTTCGAGACCGACCTGCGCGGCGTCGACGTGGTGACGATGTACCTGCTGCCGGAAGTGAACCGCAAGCTCATGCCGCGCCTGATCGAGCAACTGCGGCCCGGCGCGCGCATCGTTTCGCACGACTACGACATCGGCACCTGGCCCTACGACGAGATGATCGAGCTGGGGCTCGCCGAGAAGCTGATCGGGCCGTTCGGCCGCTCGCGCGTGTTCCTCTGGGTGGTGCCGGCGGATGCGCGCGGTCGCTGGATCGCAGAGCTGCCCGGCATGGGCGGCCATTGGCAGTTCGACGTGCGGCAGAAGTTCCAGATGCTCGACGTCGACGCGCACGCCGGCGGCGCCGAGATGGTCGTCCGCAGCGCGCGCATGCGCGGCGAGGAGATGCACCTCGCGGTGACGGGGGTCGTCGGCGGCAAGGGCTACAACCTGCTGTTCCGCGGCAAGCTCGCGGGCGGCAGCATCGAGGGGACCCTGCGCGTCTCGGACGGCGAGACCGTGCGCAGCCTGCCCTGGAAGGCGGTGCGCCAATGAGCGCCCCGAAGCCGCTGCTTTCGGTGGGCGACGGCATTTTCCTCACGGTCGGCATGATCCTCGGCGCCCTGATCTTCAAGGCGCCCTCTACGGTCGCGGGCGCGACCTCCGGCAGCGGCCAATTCCTCTTCGCATGGCTGCTCGGCGGGCTGGCCTCCCTTTGCGGCGCGCTCGTCTATGCCGAGCTGGCGTCGCGGCATCCGCACACGGGCGGCGAATACGTCTTCCTTTCGAACGGCATGGGTAGGGGCGTGGCGTTCCTGTTCGCCTGGGCGCGCATGACCGTGATCCAGACCGGCGCGATTGCGGCGGTCGCCTTCGTGTTCGGGGACTACGCAACGCAGATCCTCAGCCTCGGGCCGAACAGCGCGGCGATCTGGGCCGCGCTCGCCGTGGCGGCCCTGACCCTGCTCAACGTGCTCGGAACGCATCCGACCAAGAATCTGCAGAAGGCCATGGAGCTTGCGTTGATCGGGAGCCTGGTGCTGTTCGCGCTCACGGCATTGCTGGTGGGAGGGGCGCCGCAGCCGGCGGCGGGCGGCGGCGGCGGCGGCGGGGGTGCGTTCGGATTCGCCATGATCTTCGTCCTGCTCGCGTACGGCGGCTGGAACGAGGCCGCCTACCTGGCGGGCGAAGTGCGCAATGCACGGCACAACATGAACCGCATCCTGGTCGGCGGCGTGATCGCGGTCACGGCACTCTACCTGCTCGTCAATCTCGGCTATCTGGCGGTGCTCGGGTACGGCGGCGTCAAGGATTCGAAGGCCGTGGCCGCGGACGTGATGCGCGTAATCGCCGGCGAGAAGGGCGCGGCGATCGTGGCGCTGATCGTCTGCGTCTCGGTGCTGACGACGATCAATGCCGCGCTCTTCACGGGCGCGCGCACGACGTGGGCCTTCGGCCGGGATCACGGGATGTTCCGCTGGCTCGGCGACTGGCGCGAGCATGGCAGCACGCCGGCCAACGCGCTGTGGCTGCAAGGCGCGATCACTCTGCTGCTGGTGGGGGCCGGCGCGGCGACCCCCGATGGCTTCAATGCCATGGTCGCGTACACCTCGCCCGTGTTCTGGACCTTCTTCCTGCTGACCGGGCTGACGCTCTTCATCCTGCGCGCGCGCGGCGGCGAGTCTCCGGCGGTTCGCGTGCCGTTCTATCCCGTGGTGCCGATACTCTTTTGCGGCATGTGCGCCTACATGCTCTATTCCAGCATCGACTACGTGCGCAATCCGGACTACGGCCCGAAGTTCGGCGCCGCCGTGCTCGCCGGACTGTGCGTCATGGCGGCGGGAATTCCGTTGTACTGGCTCGCGCGCCGGAGGTGAAGACGTGATCGCTCCGGGCACGCTGACGCGCTACAACGCCTGGGCGAACCGGCTGATCTTCGACGCAGTCGCGGCGCTTCCGCCCGGCGAGGCCGAGAAGCCGCGCCAGGGCCTGTTCAAGAACATGCTGCACATGCTGAACCACAACTACGTGATCGACCGGATCTTCCAGGCGCACCTCGAGGGCCGCGAGCACGGCTACACCGCGAGAAATACGCCGGACTATCCGCCGTTCGCCGAGCTCTGGAGGCAGCAGCAGCAGGTCGACGCCTGGTACGTGGAGCAGTACGACGCGTACTCGCCCGCGCGGCTCGGCGAGACCGTACGCTTCACCTACGTCGGCGGCGGCGAGGGGGCGATGACGCGCGCCGAGATCCTGCAGCAAGTCGTCAACCACACCTCCTACCATCGCGGCTTCGTCGCCGAGATGATCTATCGCGTTCCGGTCACGCCGCCGACCACGGATTTCACGGTCTTCGTCAGGGACGTCCTGCGGGCCGGCGGATGAGCTCGCACGGCGGCGATGCGCCGTCGGCGTGGGTCGTGCGCTGGGCGCCGCTCATCATGCATGGCACCGTGCTCGACGTGGCCTGCGGGCGCGGCCGGCATGCACGATATTTCCTCGGGCGCGGCCTGAAGGTGGTCGCCGTCGACCGCGAGCCGCAGGACATTCCGGGCGCCCGTTTCATACGCGCGGACCTCGAGGACGGTAGCCCCTGGCCGCTCGCGGGCGAGCGCTTCGAGGGCATCGTGGTGACGAACTATCTGCATCGCCCGCTGCTGCCGACGCTCATGCAAAGCCTTGCCGAGGGCGGCGTGCTGGTCTACGAGACCTTCATGCTGGGGAACGAACGCTACGGGCGGCCGTCCAACCCGGCATTCCTGCTGCGCCCGGGCGAGTTGCTCGAGGCCTTCCGCGGCCTGCACGTCGAGGCGTTCGAGGAGGGGCCGGTGACCGAGCCAAAACCCGCGGTAATTCAAAGGCTTTGTGCTGTGCGGCGCGGGAAGGGCTAAAATAGAAAGTTAACCGCAACCGTGCGCATTTCGAGCGGAGCATTCCAATGATCACAGGCAGCCTGGTCGCGATCGTCACCCCGATGCTGGAGGATGGGCGCCTCGATTTCGCCCGCTTCAAGGGGCTGATCGACTGGCACATCGCCCAGGGCACGTCGGCGATCGTCGTCGTCGGCACGACGGGCGAGTCGCCGACCGTGAGCTTCGACGAGCACAAGGAGCTGATCCGTGTCGCCGTCGAGCATTCGAACGGGCGCCTGCCGATCATCGCCGGCACCGGCGGCAACTCCACCGCCGAGGCGATCGAGCTCAGCGAGTCGGCGAAGAAGGCGGGCGCGACCGCGAGCCTGTCGGTGGTGCCGTACTACAACAAGCCCACGCAGGAAGGCATGTACCGGCATTTCCGCAGGATCGCGGAGTCGGTGGACCTGCCGATGATCCTCTACAACGTGCCGGTGCGCACGGTGGCCGACATGAGCAACGACACGGTGCTGCGGCTCGCGCAGGTGCCGGGCATCATCGGCATCAAGGACGCGACCGCGAACGTCGAGCGCGGCACCGACCTCATCAAGCGCGCGCCGCGCAACTTCGCGATCTACTCGGGCGAGGACGTCGGCGCGCTGGCGCTGATCCTGCTCGGCGGCCACGGCGTGATCTCGGTCACGGCGAACGTCGCGCCGCGCATGATGGCGGAGATGTGCGCGGCCGCGCTGGTCGGCGACGTCAAGAAGGCGCGCGAGATCAACCTGCGCCTGCTCGGCCTGCACCAGCGGCTGTTCATCGAGACCAGCCCCGCGCCCGTGAAGTGGGCCATGGCGCAGATGGGCCTCATCGAGGGTGGCATCCGGCTGCCGCTCGTGCCGCTCACCGAGCGCAGCTACGAGGCGGTGCGCGAGGCGCTCGCCGAGGCGGGCGTCGCGCTGCCGCTGCGAATGGTGGAAAAGCGCGCATGAGGCGGGCGCGGGCCCTCGTCCCGCTCTTTCTCCCGCTCGCGGCGGCCGCGCTGTCCGCGTGCACG
>Ga0335082_10002008_pt1 | contig 21880 bp, 19 predicted proteins | sample Lox_Sample_41_FD_206718 | JGI IMG/M metagenome (GOLD analysis project Ga0335082, IMG submission 206718) | Soil microbial communities from Loxahatchee National Wildlife Refuge, Florida, United States - Lox_Sample_4.1 | ecosystem: Environmental > Terrestrial > Soil > Wetlands | place: USA...
CCGCCGCGTTCTTGTCCGTCGCCTGCGTGCTGTTCAAGCAATCGCTCGTGCCCTGAGCGAAGCACGCCGCCACGGCTTCGCTTCGTTTTGGCCGTGAAGGGAGTGCTCTAATCCGTGGCGATTGATCGCGAAAAGGTCCTCGAGGCCGCCAGCAAGTTCGTAGAGAAGAAGCGCTACGACAAGGCGATCCTCGAGTACCAAAAGCTCGTCGACAGCGATCCGAACGACGCTCGGACTCTGCTGAAGATGGGCGACTTGCAGCTGAAGATGGCTGCGTACCCGGAAGCGATCACCACGTACGAGCGCGTCGGGCGCTTCTACGCGCAGCAAGGCTTCGCGCTCAAGGCCATCGCCGTCTACAAGCAGATCCGCGAGATCGTGCAGAAGCACGTGCCGCACCTCGAGGAGCGCTACGCGCACATCCCGCCGAAGCTCGCCGAGCTCTATCAGCAGCTCGGGCTCGTGAGCGACGCGCTCGCCGCGCTCGACGAGGTCGCGACGCGCCTCGCGCGCCAGCAGCGCGACGCGGAGGCGCTCGAGATCTTCCGCAAGATCGTCTCGCTCGATCCGACGAACTTCATCCCGCACCTCCGCCTCGCCGAAGCGCTCTCGCGCTCGAGGGACGTCGACGGCGCCGTCTCGGAGTTCGGGCAAGCGGCGGCGCTGCTCGTCAAGCTCGGCCGCCGCGACGACGCGCTCAAGGTGCTCGAGCGGCTGCTCCACCACCGCCCCGAGCCCGCGCAGGCGCGCCTCGCGGCCGAGCTCTACCTCGAACGCGGCGCCGCGAACGACGGGATGCAGGCGCTCGCCAAGCTCCAGATCTGCGTCCAGGCGAACCCGAAGGACCTCACGACGCTCGACCTCCTCGCGCGCGCGTTCGGCCAGCTCGGACAGCCGCGCAAGGGCATCGAGGTGCAAAAGGAGATGGCGCGCATCGCGCGCGAGCAGAAGCGCCTCGACGTGTTCGGCGAGATCGTCGACCGGCTCCTCGAGCTCGCGCCCCACGACGAAGGCGTGCAGGAGCTCGCCGCGTCGCGTGACGAGGTGCTCGCGCAGCCGAGCGAGGTCGAAGAGGTCCGCGAAGAAGCGGAGGAGCTGATCGAAGAGGTCGACAGCGCCGTCATCGAAGAGGTCGACCTCGTGCCCGAGCCGGCGGCGTCGAACGAGCCGCTGCTGCTCCGTCAGAGCCAGGAAGCGACCGCGCTCGACAGCGCGCAGTACGACATGGTCGACGCCGCGCCCGAGGTGAGCCAGACGGGCGAGGAGCCGATCCCGGAGCTATCGGGCGACCACGATCCGCGCGTGCTCGCGCTCATCTCCGAGGCGCAGTCGTATCGGCGCGTGCGGCTCTACGACCGCGCGGTGCGCGCGCTCATCGGCGCGCTCGAGATCGACGGGCGCTCCATCCAGGCGCGCGCCGAGCTCCGCGACGTCTACCTCGAGGCGGGCGAGCAGCAGGACGCGATCGTCGAGATGCTCAACATCGCGTCGCTCCAGCTCGACGCGCTCGACGCCGACGGCGCCGCGCAGACGCTGCAAGACGTGCTCGCGCTCGACCCCGGCAACGAGCGCGCCGCGCAGCTCCTCCGAGAGCTCGGCTACGAGCCCGTCGAAGAGGCCCCGCCGCCCGCCGCGGAGTACACGCCCGGCCCCGCGCGCCCGCGCGCGCAGAGCTACGACCCCGAGGCGCCGCTCCCGTCGTACGAGCTCGACGAGCCGGGGACCGCGCCCACCGACACGGCGGCCGAGCCCGAGCCGCTCCCGAGCTTCCCGCTCGACGCCGCGGAGGCGCCGCCGCCGATCGAGAGCGCGGCGGCGTTCGATCTCGTCGCCGCCAACACGACCGTGGTCAGCCCGATGCAGGTCCCGGAGCCGCCGACCTCGTCGTACGCGAAGCCGACCAACGAAGAGATCGAGGAGGCGCTCGAGGAAGCCGACTTCTTCGCGTCGCGTGGCCTCTTCGAGGACGCGAAGACGGTGCTCAACGAGCAGCTCGGTCGCGCGCCGAACCATCGCCTCTTGCTCGAGCGACTGCGCGAAATCGAGGAGCAGGAGACCTCGGCGCAGCGCGGGTCGGGCACGCGCGCGCGCCCGCAGTCGGCCTCGCCGTCGTCGCTCGCGCCCGACGAGTTCGACATCGCCGCTTCGCTCGAAGCGCTCGACGCCCTCGAGGTCGCGCCCGAAGCGCAGCAGATGATGGACGAGACCGGCCAGGTCGACGTCGAAGAGGTCTTCGCCCAGTTCAAGGAGAAGGTCCAGCAGACGCTCTCGGCCGACGACGGCAAGGCGCACCACGATCTCGGCCAGGCGTACAAGGAGATGGGCCTCGCCGACGACGCCATCGGCGAGTTCGAGCTCGCCTCGCGCGACCCGAAGCTCGAGGTCGAGGCGCGCTTCCTCATCGGCATGATCGAGACCGAGCGCGGCAACCTGAAACAAGCCATCGCCGCGTACCAGAAGGCGCTCACTGCGAAGATCCGCACGCCCGAGCAGGAGACGATCTTGTGCTTCGAGATCGGCGCCGCCTACGAGTCGATGCGCATGAGCAAGGAAGCGCTCAACTACTACCAGCGCGTCGCGCGGCGCGACGCGAGCTACCGCGACGTGCAGGAGCGCATCCGGCGCCTCACGACGCGCGACACGAAGGCCCCGATCCGCCAGGTCGCCGTGGGCGCCGACGACGAGTTCGATCGCGCGTTCGACGAGCTACTCGGTGACGGCAAGCTGGGTAAGTAATCTCAAAACGCGACACTGAAGGACAGCGCGGGGCCCACTTGGACGTGGGCGCCCTGGGCGTTTCCCACCATGCCGATCACGCGGGCGCCGACGTCGAGGAGGACGATCTTGGTCTTCACGATGTCGAGGCCGACGACGCCGCCGAACGCGAAGTCGCCCGCGCCTTCGGTGACAGACGCGCCGACGCGGAAGCCGAGGTACGGGTTCAGAAACTTCCGGCGCCCGCCGCCGAGGAGGTCCGAGTAGAGGTCGAAGCCCGCGAGGAACGTGTACGACCACTCGCTGCTCGTCGGCTGATCGGCGAGCGCGGCGCGCGCGATGTCGACGTCGAGCGTGAGCGCCCGCGCGAATGGTTTGAACTGCACCGAAAATCCGCCACCCACGTAGCCGATGCGCTGCGTCTCGGAGCGGAGGTCGAACATGAGCGACGTGCGGAGCGTCGGGTAGAGGGTTGCGGCGGGCGCGAAGACCGCGTCCTCCGAGGTCGCGCTCGGGACGAATTTCACGCGCACCGTGGCCTCGGCGACGCGGTCCTTGAGCCAGCGCATGTCGCCCTCGATGCGGTCGATCTCCGTGCGGAGCCGCTCGAGCTGCTGCTCGACTTGGAGCGTCTCGGGGACGTCCTTGGCTTGTTTGAGGAGCTCCTCGAAGCGGTCGCGGGTGGCGCGGCGCTCGCGGAGGAGGAGCTCGCTGTCGTGGTACTCCTTGGAGACGTCACGGCGTCGGACGTCGCGCGCGGCGACGGGGCCGAGCCCGTCGAGCCCGCGCGAGAAGGGCTCGAATTTCTCCGCGGGCACGCGCGCCTCGAACGTGACCTCGGTCTCTTTGCCCGACGTGCCCTCGTCCATCGTGATGCGGCCGCCGAATTTCGGCACGAGCTCGCGGAAGCGCGCCGCGCACTTCGTGACGGCGTCGCACTGAAGCGTGTAGCGCGCCTCGATGTCGATCATCTCGCCTTGCTCGCTCGTGCCGCCCGTCGGGAGCTCGGTCGCCGGCGTGGTCGACGCGGTCGAGCCGCTCGCGAACGAAAAGAGACCGCGGGAGGAAACCGGCGCCGCCTCGAGGGCGACGGTGGCGACCACGGGTTGCGGGGGTGGGATGACGCCCGTCGTGCTGCCGGGCGAGTAGGCCGCGAGCGTGCGCGAGTCCGCCTCCGTCGGGAGCGAGGCGGGCGATTGGGGCTCACGACCCGCGCACGCCGCGAGGGCGCACGCCGAAACGATGACGAAGCTCTGCCGCATGGCGCTCTCAACGGCGGAGCGCGCGCGACCTTACAGAGAAATCGTCTTTCGATACGTGAAAGCCTCCCGCGCGAGCGTGAAGCCGGCGCGCGCGTAGAGGCGGCGCGCGCGCGCGTTGTCTTCCTCGGTGCAGAGCTCGATGCGCTCGACGCCGCGGAGCCTCTCGATGGCGCGCGAGAGGAGCGCCGCGCCGATGCCGCGGCCTTCGAACGCCGGGAGGACCCCGAGCGCTTGGATGTAGCCGCGGTGCTCGACGTGACAGAAGCCCACCGGCGTCCCGGCGCTCTCGGCCACGACGATCTCGGCGCCCGGGATCCGCAGGTACGCCGCGATCGACTCGGCGCTCTCGGCCGAGAAGCCCTTGTCGCGCGAGAGGCTCGCGTTCGAAATCGCGGCGACGACCGCCTCCTCGCCGGGCCGAAACGGCCGCAGCGCGACGTTCGCGGGGACGGGCGCCGAAAACGGGCTGCCGTCGCGCGCGAGGAAGAGATCGTGGATGAAGACCGAAAATCCGCTCGCCTCGGCGAACGCGCGCCCCGCGGCCCATCGCGCGTCGACGAAGGACGTGAGCGTCGCGACGCCCGCCGCGCGGGCGTCCGCTTCGCCGCGCTCGAGGAGCGCGCGCGCGAGGCCTCGACGCCGCGCGGCCGGATCGACGAAGACGCGCACGCGACGCGTCTCGCCGCCGCGCACGGTGCCCGCCGTCAGGAGCGCGACGATCGCGCCGGCCTCCTCGATCACGCGGAAATTCCGGCCCTCCTCGAAGATCGACATCCCGCGGAGAGCGCGCCAGCGCTCGAGCGTCGTCGCGTCGAACGACGCGTCGCTCGCGTGGAGGCGCCCCAGCAGGTCGACGACGCGCTCGTCGTCGCTCGGCGAAAACGACCGCATCATCGAAGCGCCGCGACGAGGCGCGCCGCGAACGGATCGCTCGTCTCGACCGCCGCGAGCGCCTCCGCGCGCGGGATCTTGCGCAAGAACACGGCGCGAAACACGCGCTCGATCTCGGCGATCGACTCGCGCGGCACGCCGCGGCGCTCGAGGCCCACGCGGTTCACCGCGCGGACGCGCGCGCGGTCGCCGCCCGCGATGCAGAACGGCGGCACGTCGCGCTCGACCATCGCGCCCGCCGCGACGAACGCGCTCTCGCCGATGCGGACGAACTGCGCCACGCCCGCGAGCCCGCCGAACGTCACGAAGTCCTCGACCGCGACGTGCCCCGCGAGCTGCACGGCGTTCGCCACGATCACGTTCGACCCCACCGAGACGTCGTGCGCGACGTGGCAGCCCGCCATGAACAGGCACTTCGACCCGATGCGCGTCGGCGTGTCGCGCGTCCCGCGGTGGACGGTCACGTGCTCGCGAAACACGTTGTCGTCGCCGATCTCCACGCGGCTCGGATCGCCTTCGCGCTTCCGCACCTGGGGCACGTCGCCGATCACGGCGAACGCGTGCACGCGGTTTCGCGCGCCCATGCGAACGCCGCCGAGGATCACCGCGTACGGGCCGATCTCGCAGTCGGGCCCGAGCTCGACGCCGCTCTCGACGATCGCGGTCGGGTGAATCTTCATCGTCACGCCGTGCGGTCGACGACCGAGGCGAGCAGCTCGCCCTGCGCGCACACGGTGCCGTCGACGAGCGCCTCGCCGCGGAACTTCCACACGTTGGTGCGCTGGTGGAGCACGCTCACCTCGAGGTCGAGGCGATCGCCCGGCACGACCGGCCGCCGGAACTTCGCCTTGTCGATCCCGAGGAAGTACATGAGCGATCCCTGCGGGTCGAACGGATCGCTCGCGTACGCGAGCAGGCCGCCGAGCTGCGCGAGCGCCTCGAGGATGAGCACGCCCGGCATGATCGGCCGCGCCGGGAAATGCCCCTGGAACCAGGGCTCGTTCATGCTCACGCACTTGATCCCGCGGATGCGCTTGTTCGGCGTCACGTCGGTCACGCGGTCGACCAGCACGAACGGGTAGCGGTGCGGGAGGATCTGGAGGATGCGATCGATGTCGAGGGTGGTCATCGCGAGAGGCGCGCGAGCGCGCGGAGCCAGCGCACGCGCGGCTGCGCGGGATATCCTGCCACGACGGCGCCCGCCGGTACATCGCCGATGACGCCGCTCTTGGCCGCGACGCGCGCGCCGTCGCCGACGCGCACGTGGTCGGCGAACCCGGCCTGCCCGCCGACGAGCACGCCGCGCCCGAGCACGACGGACCCCGCGAGGCCGGTCTGCGCCGCGATCATGCAGCCCTCGCCGACGTCGCAGTTGTGTCCGACGTGGACCTGGGCGTCGAGCTTCGCGCCGCGCCGGATGCGCGTCGGCGCGAGCGTGCCGGCGTCGACGGTGCAGAGCGGCCCGACGTAGACGTCGTCCTCGATGACGACGCCTCCGAGCTGAGGCACCGCGCGCACCGCGCCGTCTCTCTCCGCCCAACCGAAGCCCGGCCGCCCGATCACCGCGTTCGCCTCGATGCGCACGCGCGCGCCGATCACGACGCCCGGCGCGAGCACCACGTTCGGCCCGAAGGTCGTCCCCTCGCCCCACGTCGGCCGCGCCGCGTCGCTCGCGCAATCGTCGAGCACCTCGGCGAGCGCCCACGTCGCGTGCGCGTGAGCCCACGTCCTACCCTGGTCCGCGAGCTCGCCGGCGAGCTCCGCTTGCGCGAGCACCGACGCGCCGCGCGCGATCGCCTCGCGCGCCGCGCCCAGAAATTTCCGCGAGAGGAGCGGCGCGAGCTCCCCTTCCCGCGCGTCCTCCACGCGCGCGACGCCGCGCACGACCGCGTCCCCCGAGACGCGTCCCCCGATGCGCGCGGCGAGCGCCTCGAGCCGCTCGGGCGCGCGCAGCCGAATCATCTCAGCTCACTTCGGCGCGGCGCTCGCCGACGGCGTCACCGCGGGGATCTGCCCGCTGTTGTACATCTGGATGCACTTGTCGGTGAGATCGAGATCCGAGCGCACGTACGCGACGGTCGTCTTGTCCACGACGATGTCGTAGTTCTCCGTCGTCGCGATGCGCTTCACGATCGCCATGATCTTCTCGAAGATGGGCTCGGTCTTCTCCTTCTGCTCCTTGTCCATCTCTTTGTTGTATTCGACGAGGGTCGACTGGAGCTCCATCATCTTCCTCTGGAGATCGTCGAGCTTGCGCTGGTAGGCGTCCTTCGAGAGCACGCGCACCTGCTTGTCGATGTCCTCTTTTTGTTTCTGCAGGTCGGTCTGCTTCTTGTTCAGCTCCTGCTGCTTCTTGTCGAACTCCTTCTTCAGCGTGGCTTGCACGCGCAGGCCGTCCTCGGTCTGCATCATGGCGCGCTGCACGTCGACGACCGCGACGCGCATGCCGCCTTGCGGGTCCGCGTGGACGGAGGCAGGAAGAACGAGACCGGCGCCGAGGAGCAGCGCGACACGAAGGAGCTTCATCACGCGTTCCTTTAGACCAAGCCACCCCGGAGATCCAGGCAAGCCGTTGCCGCGGCGGCTATGTACGCCCGTTCACACTGCGGGAAACGAGGCGCGTTTTTCTCGAAAAACGACGCCGGCTGGACCTGGCACAACATATGGATACGATGAACGGGGATTCCCCTCGGAGGCATGAAGATGACTCGTAGCTTTGGCCTGACTCACCTGGCGGCGGCGTGCGGCGCGGTGTTCGCGATGGGCGTCCTCGCATCGGCCGAGGGATGCGGTCCCGGCGACACGCGGTACTACTGCGACGCCACCGGCTGCTACAACTGCGACGGCTACGGTTGCCACCCGGTCGACCCGCCGAGCCCCACCAAGTGCACCGGCAACGCGCAGTGCGCGCAAGGCGAGATCTGCACCGACCAGGGCTGCGTCTCGGTCTGCTCGCAGGACTCGGACTGCCCGCAAGGCGACGTCTGCAAGTCGAACCAGTGCGTCGCGCCGACGAAGCAGCCCGGCGGCCTCGTCGCGTGCACCAAGGACGCCGACTGCGGCAGCGGCCAGCAGTGCGTCGGCACGGGCACCTGGGCGCAGTGCACGGCGAAGAGCAACGTCTGCCAGTACTCGAGCGAGTGCGCGCAAGGCGACGTCTGCGCCGACGGCGAGTGCCTCACCGACTGCAGCAAGGGCCAGACCTGCCCGAGCGGAACCGCGTGCACGAAGGGCGTCTGCATCCCGAACGCGGGCTCGCAGTGCACGAGCGACGCGCAGTGCTCGGGCAGCACGCCCAAGTGCGAGGACGGCTCCTGCGTCGCCCAGTGCGACCCGAACGCGCAGCCCGACACGTGCGGCGCCGGTTACTACTGCAACGCCGGCGCGTGCGTGGTCGACACCCGCCCCAAGCCGGACTGCGGAAACAACGCGCAGTGCGCCGCGAACCAGGTCTGTCTGGACGGCTTCTGCCGCTACTCGTGCAGCACCGATCTCGACTGCGAGCACATCGACACGCGCATCGGCTTCTGCGCCGCGGACAAGACCTGCCGCGACCAGCAGGAGGCGCAGGCGCAGTCGGGCAACGGGACGGGCTGCCTGAGCTCCGCGGACTGCGCGAGCGGGCAGATTTGCATCTCGAACACCTGCCAGTGACCCTAAATTGAGATAAGGTCAGCTCCCGCTGGCCTCATCTCATGTTCGAACAGTTTGGGATCAACGCTGGGTACGTCGAGGAGCTGCACGCCAAATGGGTGCAGAGCCCGCAATCGGTGGACGAGAAGTGGCGGCGCTTCTTCTCCGCGTACGAGACGACGCCCTCCAACGGCGTCTCCACGGTCCCGCCACCGCGCGCCGAGGCCAAGAAGCTCAACGGTAACGGGGTCGCGAGCTACCCGACCTTCCGCCTCGAGCTGCCGCACGACACGCTGCCGCCGCCGGGCGTCATCGCGGGCGCCGAGGCCGCGGGGCGCGTCTACGCGCTCATCAACGCGTACCGCGTGCGCGGCCATCTCTACGCCAACTTGAGCCCGCTCGAGCCGGCGCGCGCGCCGGGCGAGGAGCTCGCGCTCGAGACGTTCGGTCTCTCCCAAGCGGACCTCGACCTCACCTTCCCGACCATCAACGTCTACGGCCTGCCGGAGCGCGCCACGCTGCGCGAGATCGTCGCCCACCTCCGCGCGACGTACTGCGGGTCGATCGGTGTAGAATACACGCAGCTCGAGCAGGTCGAGATGCGCACCTGGCTCCGCGAGCGCATGGAGTCGACGAAGAACCGCGGCGCGCTCGACTCGGCGCAGGCCCTCCGCATCCTCACGAAGCTGACCGACGCGGAGATCTTCGAGCAGTTCCTCGCGAAGAACTTCGTCGGCGAGAAGCGCTTCTCGGCCGAGGGCGCCGAGAGCTTCATCGCGATGCTCGACGTGCTCGTCGAGCAGGCGGGCGCGCTCGGCGTCGACGAGGTCGTCTTCGGCATGGCGCACCGCGGGCGGCTCAACGTGCTCGTCAACGTGCTCGGCAAGAAGGTCCGCGAGATCTTCGCCGCGTTCGACGACAAGCACCCGGACCGCTTCCTCGGCGCGGGCGACGTGAAGTACCACCTCGGCTACTCGAGCGACGTCGTCACGCAGTCGGGCAAGTCGGTGCACCTCACGATGACGTTCAACCCGAGCCACCTCGAGTACGTGAACCCCGTCGTCGAGGGGCGCGTGCGCGCGAAGCAGGATCGCAACGGCAGGAACGTGATGCCGCTCCTCATCCACGGGGACGCGGCGTTCATGGGCCAGGGCATCGTCGCCGAGACGCTCAACCTCGCGGGGCTCGAGGGCTACTCGACGGGCGGCACCATCCACGTCGTCGTGAACAACCAAATCGGCTTCACGACGATGCCGGAGGACAGCCGCTCGACGCGCTATTGCACCGACATCACGCGCATGATGCGCGTGCCGGTCTTCCACGTGAACGGCGAGGACCCCGAGGCGGTCATCTGGGTCGCGAAGCTCGCCGCCGAGTACCGCGCGCGCTTCCAGCAGGACGTCGTCATCGACATGTACTGCTACCGCAAGTACGGCCACAACGAAGGCGACGAGCCGCGCTTCACGCAGCCGCTCATGTACGCGGTGATCGACTCGAAGCCGAGCGTGCGCGAGATGTACGTGAAGAACCTCGCGCAATCGAACATGATCACGCTCGAGCAGGCCGAGGACATCGCGGCCGCGCGCAAGGCCGCGCTGAGCGAGGCGCTCGCCGAGGCGCGGAGCGGCGATTACCTCCAGCCGCCGCGCGCGATGGAAGGCCTCTGGAGCCCGTACAAAGGCGGACCGGACAAGCTCGTGCCCGAGGCGGACACGACCGTGCCCGAGGACGAGCTCCTCGCGCTCCTCGACAAGATGGCGACCTTCCCCGAGGGCTTCACGCCGAACCCGAAGGTGCTCAAGGTCTTCCACACCGATCGACGCGACAACGCGCGCGCCGGAAAGGGGCTCGACTGGGGCGGCGGCGAGCACCTCGCGTTCGCCACGCTGCTCGCCCAGGGTTACCCGGTGCGCCTCACGGGACAGGACGCGCGGCGCGGCACGTTCACGCATCGCCACTCGGCCGTGCACGACGTCCACACCGGCGAGGTCTACGTCCCGCTCGCGCACCTCGCGCCCGACCAGGGCCGCGTCGACATCTACGACAGCCCGCTCAGCGAGGCCGGCGTGCTCGGCTTCGAGTACGGCTACAGCCTCGACCGGCCCGACGGGCTCGTCATCTGGGAGGCGCAGTTCGGCGACTTCACGAACGGCGCCCAGGTGATCATCGATCAGTTCATTTCGTCGGCCGAGGACAAGTGGCTGCGTTTGTCCGGGCTCGTGATGCTCCTGCCGCACGCGTACGAAGGCCAAGGGCCGGAGCACTCGAGCGCCCGCCTCGAGCGCTTCATGCAGCTCGCGGCCGAAGACAACATGCAGATCTGTTACCTGACGACGCCGGCGCAGCTCTTCCACTGCTTGCGTCGTCAAGTATTGCGGCCGCTGCGCAAGCCGCTCGTGATGATGACGCCGAAGAGCCTGCTCCGTCACAAGGAGGCGGTCTCGCCGCTCGCCGACTTCGCGAGCGGCCACTTCCAGCGCGTCATCCCGGACGAGCTCGACCCGCGCGACGTGAAGCGCGTGCTCCTCTGCAGCGGCAAGGTCTATTACGACCTCTTGGACGCGCGCCGGAAGCTCGGTCGCAAGGACGTCGCCATCGTGCGGCTCGAGCAGCTCTATCCGCTCAACCACGAGCTCCCGCAGGTGCTCGAGCCGTACGCCGACGGGACGCCGCTCGTCTGGGTGCAAGAGGAGCCGAGGAACATGGGCGCGTGGTACTTCGTGAACGCGCGCCTCCGCGACGCGATTGGCGACCGGATGCCGCTCTCGCTCGCCTCGCGCGTGGAGAGCGCGAGCCCGGCCACGGGGAGCAAGGCGAGTCACTACCTCGAACAGAAGATGCTCATCGAGGCAGCTTTTGGTTGATTGAGTAATTCCGTGGAGGGGATGCTCGACCGCGTTCGTGACCACTGGAACCTCGCGGCAGTCGTCTGCGGGGTGATCGTCGTCGCGTTGCTCGTGAACCTCGCCAAGCGCGGGCGGCGCACGCTGCGGCGCACGGTGATCCTCGTGCTCTTCACGCTCGCGGCCGAGCTCGTCGCGGCGGCGTTCTTCGCCGGCGGGAGCCCGGCTTGGGGCGAGCGGATGCTCGTCGTCGCGCACCTCCTCGAGGGGCTCGTCGCGGTGAACCTCGTCGCGATCGTCGTCTTCGACCTGGCGCTCCGCGCGATGTCGATCGCCCTCCCGGACATCGCGGCCGATCTCGCGGTCGGCGCGGGCTACGTCGCCGTCACGCTCGCGGTGCTGCGGTCGGCGGGCGGGAGCATCTCGTCGGTGATCGGCGCGTCGGCGGTGGTGAGCGCGATCCTCGCGCTCTCGCTCCAGTCGACGCTCGGAAACATCATCGGCGGCGTCGCGCTCCAGCTCGACGGCTCGTTCCACGAGGGCGACTGGCTCCAGCTCGAGAACGGGCGGCAAGGGCTCGTGAAGCGCATCCGCTGGCGCCACACGGTCCTCGAGACGCGCGACTGGGGCACGCTCATCGTGCCGAACTCGATGCTCCTCGCGAGCCAGATCCTCGTGATGGGAAAGCGCGGCGGGCAGGCGCAGCGCAAGCACCGCTACTGGGTGTATTTCAACGTCGACTTTCGCTTCGCGCCGACGCGCGTCATCGAGATCGTCAACGAGGCGCTCCAGATGGCGCCCATCCCGAACGTGGCCGACGAGCCGAAGCCGCACTGCATCTGCTTCGATTTCGCGAGCCCGGGGCGCGACAGCTTCGCGTACTACGCGGTGCGCTACTGGCTGACCGATCTCGCGTTCGACGACCCGACCAACTCGGTCGTGCGCACGCGCATCTACGCGGCGCTCCGGCGCGCGAACATCCCGCTCGCGATGCCGTCGCAGACTGCGTTCTTCGCGGTGGGCGGCGAAGAAGAGGAGCAGCGAAAGGTCGCGCGTCACGGCTCCCGGCGGCGCGCGGCGCTCCGGTCGGTCGCGCTCTTCGCGACGCTCGTCGACAAGGAGATCGACTCGCTCGTCGACCACCTGCGCTACTCGCCGTTCGCGAAGGGCGAGACCGTCACCAAGCAAGGCAACGTCGCGCACTGGCTCTACGTGCTCGTCTCGGGCTCGGTCGAGGTGCGCCTCCGCGAAGGCGGCGAATCGCGCGACGTCGCCACCATCGACGCGCCCGGTTATTTCGGCGAGATGGGCCTCATGACCGGCGAGCCGCGCCAGGCGGACGTCGTCGCGCTGACCGACATCGAGTGTTACCGCCTCGACAAGGAAGCCTTCACGCACGTGATGCAGGCGCGGCCCGAGATCGCGGCGGATCTGTCGCGGACGCTCGCGCAGCGCCGCGTCGAGCTTTGGGCCGTGCGCGACGGGCTCACCGACGAGCAGAAGAAGGAGCGCCAGAGCTCCGAGCAAGAGCGCATTCTCCAGCGAATCAAAGAGTTCTTCGCGCTCGACGACGGCGCGCGCTCCACGCGGGCGCCATGATCGTCCGGCAGCTCTTCGATCAGGTGTCGAGCACGTACACGTACCTCGTCGCGGACGCAGGCACGCGCGAGGCGGTGCTGATCGATCCGGTGTTCGAGCAGCACGCGCGCGACGCGGCGCTGATCCGCGAGCTCGACCTCCACCTCGTCGCGACGCTCGACACGCACTGCCACGCCGACCACGTGACGGGCGCGTGGCGCATGAAGCAGGCGCTCGGTAGCAAGATTGGTTACTCGAGCGCGTGCCACGCGAGCAACGTCGACCTGCCGCTCTCGCACGGCGACGTCGTTCGGTTCGGCGGCGAGGCGCTCGAGGTGCGCGCGACGCCCGGCCACACCGACGGCTGCCTCTCGTTCGTGACGCCCGACCACGCGATCGCGTTCACCGGCGACGCGCTCCTCGTGCGCGGCGCGGGGCGAACCGATTTCCAGCAAGGCGACGCCCCTCGCCTCTTTCGCTCGATTCGCGAGCAGCTCTTCACGCTTCCCGACGCGTGCGTCGTCTACCCGGGCCACGACTACAGCGGGCGGACCTCGAGCACGATCGGCGAGGAGCGGCGCTACAACCCGCGCATCGGCGGCGACGCGCGCGAGGAGGACTTCGTCGGCTACATGCGAAACCTCGGCCTCCCGCACCCGAAGCTCCTCGCGATCGCCGTGCCCGCGAACCTGCGCGCCGGGCAGCCCGAGGACGGAACACTCCCGCCTTCGCCGGACTGGGGCCCGGTGGTGACCACGTACGCGGGCTTTCCGGAGATCGCGCCCGAGTGGGTCGCGCGGCACCGCGACGCGGTCCACGTGCTCGACGTGCGCGCCGCCGCGGAGCTCGGAGGCGAGCTCGGCGGGCTCGCGGGCGCGCAGCTCGTGCCGCTCGACGAGCTCCGCGCGCGCGCGTCCGAGGTCCCGTCGGACAAACCCGTCGTCGTCGTCTGTCAGACCGGAAAGCGCTCGGCGATGGCGACCGCGATCCTCGCGAAGGCGGGATTCGAGCGCGTCGCGAGCGTGGCCGGCGGGATGGTCGCGTGGCGCCAGCTGGGGCTGCCGAGCTGACGTGATCGCGCGCGTCCTCTGCTTCGCGCTGCTCGTCTTCGCGGCCGTCCCGTCGCGCTGGGCCTCACCTCCGGTCGCGCTCGCGCTCGGCGTCGCGTTCGGCGTCGTCGTCGCTCACCCGTACGCGGGGGCCGCGCGTCGCGCGTCGCGAACGCTCCTCCAAGTCTCGGTCGTGGCGCTCGGGTTCGGCATGAACCTCGAGCAGGTGCTGCGCGTCGGCCGGTCCGGGTTCGTCTACACGCTCGGCGGCATCGCCTTCGCGCTCACGATGGGCACGGTGCTCGGCCGCGTGCTCGGCGTGCGCGGCAAGACGGCCTTCCTCGTCTCGGTCGGCACGGCGATCTGCGGGGGCAGCGCCATCGCCGCCGTGGGCCCGGCCGTCGAGGCGAGCGACGACGAGATGTCCGTCTCGATCGGCACGGTGTTCGTGCTGAACGCGGTCGGCCTCCTCGTGTTCCCGCCGCTCGGGCACCTCCTCGCGCTCCGCGAGCCGCAGTTCGGGCTCTGGGCGGCGCTCGCGATCCACGACACGAGCTCCGTCGTCGGCGCGGGCGCGAAGTACGGGCCGGTCGCGCTCACCGTCGCGACGACGGTCAAGCTCGCGCGCGCGCTCTGGATCGTCCCGCTGACGCTCGCGAGCGCGGCCGTCCACGCTCGGCGGACCGGTCACGCGAAGAAGAGCGCCATCAAGTGGCCGTGGTTCATCCTCTTCTTCCTCGGGGCGGCGGTCGTGAGCACGTACGCGAAGCCGCTCGCGCCGGTCTTCCCGTGGCTTTCGGCCGCGGGTCGCGCCGGCCTCACGGTCACGCTCTTCTTGATCGGCACGGGCATGTCGCGCGAGAGCCTCCGCCAGGTCGGGGCGCGCCCGCTCGTGCACGGCGTGTCGCTTTGGATCGTCGTCGCCTCGGTGTCGCTCGCGCTCGTGCGCGCGCGATGGGCGGCGATTCCCTGAGCTATCATCGGGTCGATGCTCTCTCGCGGCGGCTCTCCGATCACCGAATCGCACCTCGCAGACGTCGAGCGCACGCTCGGCCTCGCGCTGCCCGCGGCGTACCGGGCGTTTCTGCGCGAGGCGAACGGCGGCGCGACCGAAACGATCGCTTTCTTCGGCGTCGACACGACCCCGAAGAATCCCCTCTTCGGATCGTCCACGACCGACGTCCCGCCCGAGACGTTCGCCTTCGCGATCACGCGCGTCGAGACCGCGCCGCCCGTCCGCGGCGACGAGGAGCGCGCGCACGGGCCGCTCGTCCTCGCGCACGACGGGCCGCGCAAGGGCCAAGTCTTCTTCTGGAACGAGGCGCGCTGGACGCCGTTCTTCCTCGCGCGCCACGAAAAGAGCCGAGGCTCGCTCGAGGCGACGCTCGCCAAGGCGTACCGGGACTTCTTCGCGAAGCTCGAGCCGGTCGCGCCGTCCTTCGGCGCGCTCCTCGCGGCGATCGGCGGCACGTTCGTCGACTCGATGCCGGCGATCGACGAGTCCGACGTCGCCGCCTACGAGAAGAGCCGCGGCTTTGCGCTCCCAGCGGAGTATCGCCGCTGGGTCCTCGAGACCAACGGCGGTCGCGTCGAGGGCGGAAGCGCGCTCACGCTCGAGAAAGGCGTCACCGGCCGCGTCTTTTCGATTGGCCCGGTCCGGCGCGCGACCCCCCAGCCGACCGACGTTCGCAAGGAGCACGCGCGGCTTCGCGGCAAGCTCGCGAAGGGCATGGTGCCGATCGCGAGCGGCCAGGGCTCTCGCACGTTCCTGCTCGACACGCGGGGGAAGAAGAATCCCGTGCTCGAGTGGGTCGCGAAGAAAGAACCGAAGCCCGTCGCCGAGAGCTTCGAAGCGTTCCTCGCGGCCGCGACGAGCGGCGCCTTCGCGAGCGCGCCGCCGAAGAAGCCGGCGCGCGCGCCGACCGGGCGCGACTACCGCGCGTTCGTCGTCGAGCAACTCGACGAGCTCACCAAGGCGTTGATCGACGACTTGAAGAAGCGCGTCTTCCCGATGAAGCTCGCGAAGGGCGCCACGAGCCTCGACTTCGAGGTCTTCGTGGAGCCGCTCACCGACAAGGTCCCCATCGTCGGCTACCAGATGAACGGCGACCGCCAAGTCACGACGTCCAACGTCGAGATCCTCCCGGACACCAAGCCGGTGATCCCGGCGCGGCTCTTCGAGCCCTTCTTCGGCGCCGACATCGGCGACGAGGAGCGCATCAACACCGAGGTCTTGCGCGACTGGTTCGTGCGCGGCTGGCGCAAGGCCGGCGGCAAGAAGCTCTTCGGGCGGCCCGCGAGCATCATGATCCACGACGACGAGGAGCGCATCACGCTCTGACTCCGATGTGGCGACGTGAGCTTCCGGCCTCGGGGGTGGACGACGCGCTTCGCGTGGTGCGCGCGCTCGGCAAGCACCGCTACGTCGCGGGCCGCACGCACTTCGTCCACGCGCTCGCCGCGGCCGACCTCGACGGCGAAATCGGCCGGTGGGCGCGCTTCGTGATCGGCGACGACACGGTCGACAAGGCTTCGCGCGACGAGCGCCTCGTGAAGCGCGCGAGCGAGGACGACGTGTGCGCGGTGCTCGCGTGGTTCTGGCAGGAGCCGACGCGCGGCCGCGCGTGCGACGCGCTCCTCGAGCGCCTCGAAGCGTTCGGCGTGGACGCATCCATCGGCGAGCCGTTCGACGACGACGAGCCGTTTCCCTTGCTCGTGGACGCCGGCTTCGAGCTCCTCCCGCTCGCCGAGCTCGACGCCGAGCGCCACCGCGGCGCGATCGAGGCTTTCGGCGAGCGCATCCAATTCGACGTCGCGTGCTTCGAGGAGCGCGAGCACCTCCCGCCGCAAGTGCACCTCCAGGAGCTGCCGGCGATGGGCGTCGCCGAGCTCGTGCGCGGCGCGCGCGACGGCGAGCTCGACGAGGCGCTCTCGCTGTGGCTCTCGGGCAACGAGACGTACCAGGACTACGTGATCCGCGGGGTCCTCCGCGCGGCGAGGATAGCCTAGAGGTCGGCGAAGTGCGGCGAGAGGCGCCGCTTGGTCTCTTGGAGATACTCTGGCATCACGCGGATGTCGGTGAGCACGGGCATGAAATTCGTGTCGCCGCTCCAGCGCGGGACGACGTGAGCGTGCAGGTGCTCCTCGATGCCCGCGCCCGCGGCTTTGCCGAGGTTCATCCCGACATTCACGCCCTCGGGCGACGCGGCGGCGCGGAGGCGGGCGACCGACGCGCGCACGAGCCTGAAGAACTCGTCCGCCTCGTCGTCGCCCAGGTCCGCGAGCGAGCTCACGTGGCGCTTGGGCACGACGAGCAGGTGCCCCGCGGCGAAGGGATACTTGTTGAGGCAGACGAACGCGCTCCCGCGCGCCCCGAGCACGAGATCGCTCGGCTCGCAAAAGACGCAGGCGCCGCCTTTCGGTCCGAGGATGTATTCCATTCGCCACGGCGCCCAGAGGTTCTCGGCCATCGCGAACGAATGTACCTTAGTCCCGTGGCGCATCGACCGTTCGTCGCGATCCTCGTCGCAGCCGCGCTCGCCGCGCCGGCCGCGCGCGCCGACCCGCAGGCGTGCATCGCGCAGTCGGAGCAGGCGCAGCAAGCCCGCACCGACGGGCGCTTGCGGACGGCGCGCGACCTCTTTCGCGCGTGCGCGACCACCGAGTGCCCGTCGGTCGTGCAGCGCGACTGCCAGCGGGCGTACGAAGAGGTCGACCACGCCGTGCCGACGATCGTGCTCATCGTGCGCCGCGGCGCGCGCGACGTCACCGACGTGCACGTCTTCGTCGACGGGATCCGCACGTCCGACGCGCTCGACGGCCGGCCGCTCGCGTTCGACCCGGGTCCGCACCGCGTCCGCATCGAGAACGCCCGCGGCGCGCTCGTCACCGAGCAGGAGATCGTCGCCCACGAGGCCGAGAAGAACCGCATCGTCGAGATCACCATCCCCGAGACGCACGACGCGCCCGCGCCGAGCGCGCCCGGCGCCGAGCCGACCGAGCCCGAGCCCGACGCGCGCCACCACACCGCAGGTCCGTGGATCCTCGTCGGCGTAGGGCTCGCGGCGGCCGTCACGGGCGTCGTCCTCTTCGCCGTCGGCCGCACCGATATCGCCGCGTCCGAAGCCGGCTGCGCCGTCCAGTTCGACGGGACCCTCGCGTGCCCGGGCCCCTACACGTCGGACGGCCGCGACCGCTCTCAGCTCGACTCGCTCGGCGCGACGCTCTCCAACGCCGGCGTCATCACCATGATCGGCGGCGGCGTGGTCCTCGTCGGAGGGCTCGTCTGGCACTTCGTCGAGCCGACCGGGCCGGCGCGCGTCTCGATTTCGCCCGTCGTCGGCCCGTCGCTCTGGGGCGCGAGCGCCCGCATCGTGTTCTGAGCGTCAACCCCCGCCGATGGGGACGGTGCACGAGCTCCCGCAGCTCTGCGTGGGGACGCAGTGACTCCCGCTCGAGCAGTCGGAGTCGCCGGTGCACGTGCAGTGCATCCCGCCGCAGGCGTCGCCGCCCACGCACGAGCCGCTCGCGCAGTCCGAGTCCTGCGTACACGTCTGCCCGACGCTCTTGCCCGAGCTGCAAGCGGCGACGACGAGCGCCGCCGCCGCGAGCGCCGAGAAGACCTTCTTCAGGACTCCTCCTCGTCCTTCTTCTCTTCGGCCTTCTCGATGGCGAGCTTGTCGCCGAGCTTCTGCTTGATGAGCTCGCCGATCGTGCCGCCGGCCTTGTCCGCGTCGCTCGCCTTCTTCGGCATCATCGAGGGGCGCTTCTCGGCCTTGGTGGCCTGGGAGGTTCCCTCGCCGATGCGCATCGAGAGCGTGATGCGGCGGTCCTGCGAGTCGATGTTGGCGATCTCGGCCTGCACCTTGTCGCCGATCTTGAGCGGCGTGTCCTCGCTCTGAACGAGGTCGCCCTGCGCGACGAGCCCCTCGACGCCGTCGCGCACGCGCACGAAGACGCCGTAGTCGACGATCGAGACGACCGACGCCTCGACGACCTTCCCCGGAGGGAGCTCGTTGAAGATGTTCGGCCACGGATCGTCGTGGAGCTGCTTGATGCCGAGCGAGACCTTCTTCTCGTCGTGGTTGATCGAGAGGATGATCGCCTCGACGTCGTCGCCCTTGTGGAACAAGTCGGCCGGGTTGTTGACCTTGGCCGTCCACGAGAGATCGCTCTTGTGGACCATGCCGTCGACGCCCTCTTCGATTCCGATGAAGACGCCGTAGTCCGTGATCGAGCGGACCTTGCCGCCGATCTTGTCGCCCGGGTGGTACTTGTCGACGAAGATGCTCCACGGATCCGGCTCGAGCTGCTTGAGGCCGAGGGAGATGCGCTTGCTCCGCGCGTCGACCTCGAGCACCTGGCACTCCACCGACTGACCGATCTCGAGCACCTTGCTCGGGTGCTTGACCTTCTTGGTCCAGCTCATCTCGCTCACGTGGATGAGACCCTCGACGCCCGGCTCGAGCTCGACGAACGCGCCGTAGTCGGTGATGCTCATCACCTTGCCGCTGACGCGCTTGCCCGGCGGATACGCCTCTTCGGCGTGCGTCCACGGGTCTTCCTGCGTCTGCTTCAGGCCGAGCGACACGCGCTCGGTCTCGGGGTTGTACTTGAGGACGCGGACCGTCACCTCGTCGCCCACCTTGAAGAGCTCGTTCGGGTGCGTGACGCGGCCCCAGCTCATGTCGGTGATGTGGAGGAGGCCGTCGATGCCGCCGAGGTCCACGAACGCACCGTACTCGGTGATGTTCTTGATGACGCCCTTGACGACCTTGCCCTCCTCGAGCGTCTCGAGGGTCTTGGTCTTGATCTGGTCGCGCTCCTTCTCGAGGAGCACGCGGCGCGAGAGCACGATGTTGCCGCGCTTCTTGTTGAACTTGATGACCTTGAATTGGTAGGTCTGCCCGATCAGCTTGTCCAAGTTGCGGATGGGCCGCAGGTCCACCTGGCTGCCGGGGAGAAACGCTTTGACGCCGCCGCGGATGGTGACCGACAGGCCGCCCTTCACGCGCTGGCTGATGGTGCCTTCGATGAGCTCGTCGCGCTCGCACGCGGCGGAGATCTCGTCCCACACCTTCATCTTGTCGGCTTTTTCCTTCGACAAGGTGACGAGGCCGTCGTCGTTCTCGCGGCTCTCGATGTAGACGTCGATCTTGTCGCCCGGCTTGACGGTCGCTTCACCGCCCGCGCCGACGAACTCGCTGAGCGGGATGATGCCCTCGCTCTTTCCGCCGATGTCGATCACGACGTCGTCGCGCTGGACGGCGACGACCGTGCCCTGGATGATCTCGCCCTCTTTGACGAATCCGCCCCCTTGGAGGCTCTGCTCGAAGAGGTTGGCGAAGGTACCTGCTCCTTGAGTGGACATTGATTGCACTTTGCACGCTTCTCGCCCGCGGCGACCCGCGGGGCTGGGGTGAAAAAACCGGAAATCCGCGGACAAGCCCGCGGGGCTAGCGGATGTACGCCACGGCGGCGGCCAAGTCAAAGGCCGCGATTGTGGGCGGCGCGAAGCTGAGATAGGAAGGCCCGATGGGGAGACTGATCAAACGCCTAGCCCTGGCGATCGCCGGGCTCGTGGTGGTCGCGGCGGCCGGGGTGGGGATCTTCGCGTACACGCAGACCTCGGCCTACGACGCGAGCGTGAACAAGGTCTACGACGTGCCTCCGCTGGCGCTGACGCGCTCGACGGACCCCGCGGTGATCGCGCGCGGCCAGCACCTCGCGAAGGCCCTCGCGGGCTGCGCGCTCCGCGACTGCCACGGCGGCGACCTCTCCGGCGGGCGCTTCCTCGACTCGGGTCCCATCGGCACGCTGAGCGCGCCGAACATCACCAATATCCTCCCGGCCTACAGCGACGGCGAGCTCGCGCGGCTCATCCGGCACGGCATCAAGAAGGACGGGCGCACCGTCCAGTTCATGCCGGTCCCCGACTTCAACTGGCTCCCGGACTCGGACGTGGTCGCGATCATCTCGTGGGCGCGCACGGTGCCGGCGAGCGACAAGCCGAACGCCAGCTCGCTCACGATCAAGACGCTCGGCAAGGTCCTCGACCGACGCGGACAGTTCCCCGCCGACATCGCGCGCCACATCGATCACGACCACATCGAGATCGGGCCGGCGCCCGCGGCGACCAAGGAGTACGGGCGCTTCGTCGCGCACCTGTGCACCGGTTGTCACGGCGAGCACCTCGGCGGCGGGCGCATTCCGGGCACGCCGTCGAGCATCCCGACGCCACTCAACCTGACGCCGGACCCGAGCGGGCTCGCCGGTTGGACCTACGACGACTTCGTGCACGTCATCGACACCGCGACGCGCAAGAACGGAAAGCAGCTCGACCCGTTCATGCCCATCGAGGCCCTCCGCTCGATGGACGACACCGAGCGCCACGCGCTCTTTTCGTACCTCCAGTCGATCCCTCCGCGGCCGTTCGGGAGCCGATGATCACGCGCCGCGAGCTCATCGGAGGGCTGCCGGCGCTCTTCGTGATCGGGTGCAAGAGCGCCGACGCGCTCCCCGCGACGTGCAACGACGCGACCGGGCTCACGCCCGAAGAGGCGGGCGCGCGCGCGACGATGGGTTACGTCGACGCCTCGCCGCACGACGGAAAGAGCTGCGCGGCGTGCACGCAGTACCTCGCCGCGAACGCGTCGGGCGCGTGCGGGACGTGCAAGCTCCTGAAGGGTCCGATTCATCCGCGCGGGTGGTGCAAGGCATTCGCCGCGCGCGGCTAGACACTGGACGTCAGCGACGGACGCGGTCGAGCACGCGCGCCACCACCTCGTCGATCGACATCTTCGACGAGTCCAGCATCATCGCGTCGGCGGCGGGCTTGAGCGGCGCGACCACGCGGCCCTCGTCTTGCGCGTCGCGGCGCTTCACTTCTTCGAGCGTCTCTTCGAGCGTG
>Ga0335082_10002010_pt1 | contig 21865 bp, 15 predicted proteins | sample Lox_Sample_41_FD_206718 | JGI IMG/M metagenome (GOLD analysis project Ga0335082, IMG submission 206718) | Soil microbial communities from Loxahatchee National Wildlife Refuge, Florida, United States - Lox_Sample_4.1 | ecosystem: Environmental > Terrestrial > Soil > Wetlands | place: USA...
GGGCCTCAGAATACGAGACTCTCGGATTCACGCACTGCCAAAGTGGAGAGGTGCTGGCGCGCTTCTGGAATTTCTCGGACGATCTGGTCGAAGTGATTCTCTGTCATCACAATGCCGAGTCAGCGGTGGTAAGCCCTGCATTGGTCGCGATAGTGGCGCTGGCCGATCGGCTGTGCCGGGCACACGCTCTGGGCGTGGGCTATGTGGAGGCTTTGAATCCGGCGCTCGAATGGGAATCGGAGTGGAACATTCTGCGAGAGAAAACACCGTACGCCTCCCAGATGGAGTGGTCGGATTTCGTCAAAGACGCGGAGGCGTATCTGGGCGAGGTGAAGGATTTGGTGAAGGCGATGTGTCATCCGGGGCATTGAAGAATCAGACACAGAATTCCGCCCGCGGCATGAATTCGCTGCCCGGAAGAAAAAGGCCTCGTCTTTCGACGAGGCTTTTTCGTTACGCTTGCCCAAGTCTAGTGTGACGGATATTCCGCCGGGATCGGGACCGGGACTCGCTTATCGATCGGCACGAATTCCCTTTCGCCCGGTCCGAGGTAGACCTGGCGTGGGCGCGCGATCTTCTGCTCGGGATCTTTCATCAGTTCTTCCCATTGCGCGAGCCATCCGGCTGTACGCGGAATCGCGAAGAGGACCGTGAACATCTCCGGACGGAAGCCCATCGCCTGATACATGATCCCGGAGTAGAAGTCGACGTTGGGATATAGTTTGCGCTTCACGAAATAGTCATCCTCGAGGGCGATGCGTTCGAGTTCGAGCGCGATGTCGAGTTTGGAATTGCGTCCCGTGACTTCGAATACCTGCTCAGCACTCCAGCGGATGATTTTGGCCCTCGGATCGTAATTCTTGTAGATGCGGTGTCCGAAGCCCATCAGCTTAAAATGACCGTCTTTCACGCGCTTGATGTAGGCCGGAACGTTGTCCTTGGTTCCGATCTCATCGAGCATTCGTAGGACCTCTTCGTTGGCGCCGCCATGCAGCGGCCCGGCCAACGCAGATGCCGCCGAAGCGACCGACAGATACGGATCGCTCTCGGAGCTTCCTACCGTGCGCATGGTGCTGGTGCTGCAGTTCTGCTCGTGATCGGCGTGAAGGATGAAAAGAATGTCGAGCGCGCGGGCGATGGCGGGATGCGCCACGTATCGGGGCTCGACCATCTTCCACAGCATGTTCATGAAGTTTTCGGTGTAGCTCAGGTCATTGTCGGGATAGACGTACGGGAATCCAACGTTGTGGCGGTACGACATCGCCGCGATGGACGGCACCTTGCCGATGAGGCGGACAATCTGGTGCAGACGATTGGCGGGATCGTGCACCTTCTTGGCGTCGGGGTAGACACTGGAGAGAGCGGCGATCGTGCTCACGAACATTGACATGGGATGGGCCGAGTAACGGAACCCCTCCATGAACTTCTTGCTCGTCTCGTGCAGCATGGTGTGGTGCGTTACATCGTGCACCCACTTCTGCAGCTCTTTCTCCGTGGGCAATTCGCCGTTCAGCAGCAGATACGCCACTTCAAGAAACGTGCAGCGCTCGGCGAGGACTTCGATGGGATATCCGCGATAGCGGAGGATGCCTTTGTCGCCGTCGATATAAGTAATGTTGCTCTTGCATGACGCGGTGTTCATGTACGCCGGATCGTAGGTCATGAGCCCGAAGTCTTCGGGGCCAGTTTTGATCTGGCGCAGATCCATGGCGCGAATCGTGCCGTTCTCGACGGGAACTGTATAAGTCTTATTCGTGCGATTGTCGGTGATGGTGAGGGTGTTCTCTGGCATGGCAGGTCCGCCTTTATGCGCGCACTATACAAACAAGCATAGCCGAGGCTATGTCTGTTCCTCAAATCTATCTGTGATCTGGATCACAAGCGGCTGTGACGAGGTGATTCTGCCCTAGATCTGGTCGTTTTGGTGTGTACTCCGGTAATCGGTGGCGGGTGACTCAGGTCACAATGCCCGGTAGTGGCGTCCACCCCCGGACACAAGATTTATTCGAATTCGAGCATTACGATTTCTGGATTCGATCCCAGGCGCAGCGGGGGGCCCCATGTTCCGGCGCCGCTGGATGTGAATACCTGCATCTTTCCGATTCGGCTCAGGCCGTACACAAACTGGCGGTACATGCGGCGTGCCATCCAGCTCCAGGGGATGAACTGGCCCAGATGAGTGTGTCCTGAGAGTTGCAGCGAGAAGCCTTTCGCCTCGGCAACGGCCGGGTGATCGGGCGCGTGGGTCAGGAGGATGCTGGCGCGGTCGCGATCGAGCGGCAGGTCACGGAGAACGGAAGCGAGGTCGCCGTTGGATGTCGCGCTGTTGTATGGGATGCCAACGATCTGCAGGCCTTCGACGTTCACGCGTTCGTTCTTCAGAACCCGCACTCCGGTCGCGGCAATTGCATTCAGATACTTGGTGTCGTCGCCGAACTGTTCATGATTTCCAGCGACGAAGTAGACACCGTGGGGGGCTGTGAGTTGAGCCAGCGGCTCTGTGGCCTTTTGAGCGTCAATGGCGGTGCCGTCGAACAGATCACCGGCAATGAAGATCAGATCGGGCTGTTCTTGCGTAATCTTCGCAACCAGGCGCGTGAGGAAACTGCGGTTGCGGACGTGTCCCAGGTGGACGTCGGTCAGAAGAGCGGCTTTGCGTCCGCGCCAGGCGGTGGGCAGGTTTTCGAGACGAACGCGGGCGCGGGTGATGCGCGTCCAACTCGCGTTCCAGACTCCGTAAATGCCGAGCGCAGCGGCTGCGGCGAACATCACCTGAACCAGGCGATGAAAATTGAGTGACAATCCTGCGAGGGCGGCGACGCCGAATATTATCCACGAAAACACGGCAGCCAGAAATAGAAAGCTGAGAAAGCCCATCCAGATGGCGGAGACTTTGTAGAGCCCGCGCACGGGAGCGCTGGCGTTCGTAAAGGCCAGGAGAGACGCGGCGACGAAGCTGACCGAGAGAATACCAAGCACCACCTGCAGCGTACCTGCGCGGCTGCTTTCGTGATGAAACATCCACGTCTTGTAAAGAAGTGTATGAGCGAGGAAGAGGATCGATTGGACGACGATAACAAAGGACGCGATAGCCGTTCTGCGGCGCATGGGGGATTAGATTCTGCAGAGAGCCAGAGGGATTCGCGGGGAAACCAGTCCAGAATCAAATACCCCGTGCTCTCCGCATGGCGGAAAACACGGGGTAACTTGATTTCTAGCTGCTTATCACCAGGACGTGTTCATTACCAGGTTAAACGCGTTTACGCTGCCCAGGCCGGTAGCCATGTCCCAGCCAGGGGTTGCGCCGAATGCGGGTTGATATGAGTTGGACGCCGTGGTCGGAGTAATGACTGGGGTGCAGGCCGCGCCGTGTCCGCCTCCGCCCGTAATCGAGCACTTGGGTGTGCCGGTGTAGCCCTTGCCGGCATTGGTGAGCGTTACGGCTGTGACCACGCCGCCCGACACTGTTGCCGTACACTTCGCCGGTGTTCCGCCACCGTAAATCGTGGTGCCGGTGGGCGACGTGTACTTCGTTTTGTTTTGCTCGGTGGTGATGGCGCAGGTCGGAGTGCTCGTGTAGGCCGATCCACCCGACTTCAGTTTCAGGCTGGTGATCTTCTGCGTGCTGATGACACCGTTGGTGCCCGAAGGTAGATAGCAATCCGCCTTGAACACAGAGCCATTGAAGCGGCAGTTTACGTCGATGTCGCCTTGCGTGATGTCGTTGAACACGCAGCTGCTGCCAGACTGGATGTTGTTCGAGTAGCATGAGGTGTTGCCGGTCTTGCCGAATTCCGTGTTGGCGATGGCGTAGTACGTGGGATTCGGGTTGCCGGCGCGGATGGCCCAGTGCTGATCCACCAAGGCCTGCATGGCAGCCATCAGCGGAGCCGAAGCGGAGGTTCCGCCGATTCCGATCCAGCCGCTGGGATTGCCGGTACAAGGTACGCCGCCGCCACTCGCATCGGAGAAGCAGATGATGATGAAGTGGCCCCAGATGCCGTTGCTGCCGAACAGCGACACATCGGGAATGTCACGAACGTTGTCGCCCGGGTTGCCGAAGATTCCCTTCTGCCACGACGGTTTGGCATAACCCGCGCAGGTGGTGTTCTCCACGTAGGCGAAGTTCTGATTGCCGAGACCAGTGAAGCAGCCGCTCGGGCCACCTCCGCCACCCACCGTGCTCAGGAAGTCGGCACCAGCGGTGCTGTTGCAAAAGCCATTGGTTCCGTATGGAGTTGTGAATCCTTCGACGTTGTAGACCAGAAAGCTGGCGCAGGAATCATTCCAGGGAATTTCTGGAATGTAGGACTTCGCCGAGCCGAAGTTCGCGTCGTTGGTGGAGTTCCAGTAGGTGCTCTGGTCGGCCCCGCCTTCGAGTGAGTTGTAGAGATCCTCGAAGTCGGTTCCGCCAACGGACACCTGATACTGACTGTCGCCCCAGCCAGTGATGCCGATGCCCGGCAGGGCGTAAGTGTCGCCGTTGGTAAACAAGCGCGCGCACGCGGAAGGACCGTTGTCACCGGATGAGGTGAATACCGAAACGCCAGCCGCGGCGGCTGACTTGAATGCGGAGTCAAACGCTGCGTTGGACGCTGCGCCGTTGACCGTTTCGCATTCGCCATAGCTCATGCTGATGATCGGCGGCGGATTGCCTGCGCTCACGATGTTCTGGATGGCGATCAGTCCACCGAAGGTGGTTGCAGTGTCTTTGCAGGAGATCACTTCAACCTTTGCGCCGGGAGCGGCCGCCGTGACCATCTCAACGTCGAGATCGGCTTCGATATCGTCGCCGTTCGTCCCAGGGTTAGTGCAATTCCCAGCGGAGTTCGGATGCACCGTGGTCAACGAGCCTCCATAGGAAGCGAGTTTGAATTTGCTGCGATAGTTCGACCAATCCGAGCCGAACGAATTTGTGTCCTCCACCACAGCCACGGTTTGGCCCGTGCCAGTGATACCGGCGGAGTACAGAGGCGTCAGGTTATAGATCGTCTGAAAATCTTCCGGCGCCAGCGCGTAGCAATTGGTGCCGCATCCGGCGAACGTGAAGTCGGTCTTGAGTTTGTGGTAAGCCTGCGGGCGGAAATCGTGCATTGAGACGACGCCCATAATGGCTGGCGCGAGCGCAGCCGGAACCTGCGGGTCCGTCATGTTGGCGATATGGTTTACGTTGCCGACATGCAGGTTGTGAATCTCGGTGTGGAAGGCTTCGCGAATTTGTCCGGCAGTTCCGGAGAAGTCGATGACCATACGATTGGGATACACATGGCCAACAGTGAATCCGTGATTGGTGAGCCAGCCTGTGATGGCGTCGAGGTCCGCTTGCGCCAGACCAAAGCGTTCGCCCTGCTCGGCAGCGGTGATCCAGTGGCGGAAGTTAGGCGAATTCTTGTCGGTGAGGGAGTCGACGTAAGCAGTGAAGGCAGCTTCTGTTTCCGGAGCGCGCTTCAACTGCAGCAGCATGTGATCGAGCGGAAGGCTATCGGCAACGCGTCCGCGATCGTGTTTCGCATTGGCTTCAGGACGCGTGTTGCCGTAGAGGGTCACAGTTCGGGCATTGTCGATGGGCTGAGTAATCAAGGCGCGTACAGTCGAGGTTCCAGCGAACGCCGAAACCGGCGCCATCGCCAGGACGACAGACGCAGCCGTCAGAAGCAATTGGGATTTCCTTCTCATGAACTTCTCCTACCTTTGGATTGAACTAGGGGACGCGCGAAAGGCCTAAGGGCTGGAATTCTATCTCAGTTTCAGTGGAAATAGCAGGATGAAGAAAGTTGCAGCGCGCAAGGGTTGGCACAGCAGAACAGGTGTTATGTGTGTGTATATGACTGTGAGGAACGCCTAATCTGCGATGTCATCCTGAACCGTGGCGCAGCCACGTGAGGGACCGTACGAAGGCGCGGGTTTCACGGAAGTGGAAACGGATCAGAATCGCGGCATGCAGCGTGGGGCGTCCTTTTCACTGCATCTTCACTCCACAGCGACGTACGGTCCCTCGAGGCGGCTTTGCCGCCTCTCAGGATGGCATCTCAAGATGACATCTTCAAGTGATGGCTTGATCACTGCTCTTTTAGCTTGAGCTTTGACTTGTTTTCTTCCATGAACTGCTTGATATCCTCGGCGGCGCCGAGCAGGCGGTTCCATTGCTCGTAATAGAGCGTCACTGGAAAACGGCCCAGGCCGTAGACGCTGACTCCGCCCTTCTCGCCTACCTTGAAGATGAGATCTCCGCTACGTTTCTTGGTTTCGACGTCCTTTTCCAGTTGCGCCAGTTTCGCTTTCAGCTCTTCGTATGTAGGTTCTGCCATGCTTTCCTCTCGTCAGAAAATGAGTGCGGTCGGGCGACAGCCTCGGGCCAGGAATACTCCCTTATCTATAGTAACTTGTCCAATGTTGCCATGCGTTGGATAACCGTTATAAGCTTGCAGCAATCTAAGCCCAAAGCGGGAAAGCTCATATGCGATTGTGGGTGAAATGGTCGGCTTGGCTCTGCCTGTCCCTGATGTTGTGGACGGTGGCGGGTCGGACGGCGGTTGGCGATCGGGTGGACGATGGGGACTCTGGTTTCCGCGCTGGGAGTTTATTTCTCCGTGCTGCTTGATCTTCCAACGGGAGCGACTATTGTTTGTACGTTTGGCGCGGTGCTGGTCGCGATGTTCTTCATTCACCCAATCTTTTTCCACGGGCGCGACGCACATGCGCTAGCCGGAGCTGTGTCGGTGTCAAAGCCGAAAGAGAAGCTCGTTCACTAGGGGACGCGCAACAGGTCTTTAATAAATCCGCCTGGGCTCATAGGCGCGGTCTGTCACCAACTCGGGATGCAGGCGTCGGAAACTTTCCGCGATGTGGCAATTCCAGCACACCGGCTGATGTGTGGAGAAGATCTCAGGAAGTTGCTCCGGGCTAATTCCCTTCCACTCCGCAGTCTTGAAATCTGGTCCCAACAGAGCCGGTGCGTGGTCCAGATGATGGAGCGGACCAATCGGCTTGTTACAGAACACGCAACTCTTCCCTTCATACCACTTCGAAACGATATTCCAGACGAGGCAATTCTCTGGATTGACTTCGACCTCTTGCAGGCAGTCCTGACCGCAGTCTTCGCGTTCGGGCCAGCGCGAGCACTGATTGAGACGAAGAGTGGGTTCGTTGAAGAAAGCCCCCAGGGCGGCTTCTCCGACAGCTACGTCAACGGCTTCGGACTTGTGTGTTTCGGGACACGTCACCAGGCGCTTGCCGCGAAACTTGAAGTAAGCGCGCACGCCGGGAACGGCACGAAATACAAAAAGGGCGATGGCAAGAACTAGAACGGCGATGACGATGGTGAGCACGGAGATCGTCATAAGGCACCCCCAGGCGAGAGAATCCTGCGAATTTAGTGTGGGCGCGGGTGGGCAAAAAGACGGTGCCGCACGTCACCGGAAAATGTGATTACGCTCACACTCGGTGAACATGCGGACCGCGAGCTTCTTCGGTCGGAGCGTCTGGTGCCGGAGCTAGGCTGCGCGTGGAAAACTTCCGGCCCGGTGGATCAACGTCGAGGGCAATTGCAGGGCCCGCACCTGGGATGTTCGCCGGGAGCGCACGCGGACAGCAATTCCAATTTCATTGGGAAATGGATCAGAGAGGATCTCAAATTCCTCCCCATAAATGCGTACCGTCTGCGACTGGGCATAGCCACATTCTTTTATCTGCGCGCACACCGCTTCCATCGAATTAACGAGCTGGCTGATAATCACGGATCCTCGTTTCCAAAACGGGAAGAGCCCCGCCACCCTTATTGAATCCCTTAAGGAGCTAGCGTGCCGTGACGAGGATCACCTGCGAGGGCGCATGACCAGCCTGCTTTTTCAAGCAGATACGGGCAATGTTTCAATATTTGCACCACGCCCAATTCGGCGACCGGCCTTGCGTCGTGTGCTTAACGAATCACGTGGTTCGCGCGAAGCTGCATCTTCACGGCGACGGACAGCCGCCGGATGCCTTCGTGAATCTGCTCGGGCTGGGAGTGCGAGAAATTCAGCCGCATGTGACGGCCACCCTCGTTGCCATTGTTCGGATAGAAGCAGTCTCCTGCCACAAAGGCAACATTCTCCGCCAGAGCCGCGCGCAGCAGGGCTTGTGAATCGGTTCCTTCGGGCATGGTTACCCAGAGGAAAAGTCCGCCCTTGGGATGAGTCCAGGTGACTTCGTGGGGGAAATACTCCTGCAAGGAGTGCAGCATGGCGTCGCGACGCTCGCGGTAGACCTGGCGGATGAGCTTCACATGCTGGTCGAGGAAGCCGTCGCGTGCGACTTCGTAGGCAACATATTGGTTAAAGGTGGAAGTGTGCAGGTCAGCAGCTTGCTTCAATTGCACGAGCTTGCTGATGACATCTTCGGGAGCAACGATCCATGCGAGCCGGATTCCAGGGGCAAGGGTTTTCGAGAAGGTGCTGAGGTAGATCACGTTGCCGATGGTGAATCCGTTATCGCGGCGGACATTTTCGCGGTCGAGGACAACGAGCGGTGCAATGTGCTCTCCTTCGTAGCGCAACTGTCCGTAGGGATCGTCTTCAATGATGGGGATGCCGTACTTGTCGGCCAGCAGGATGAGCTGATGACGCCGTCCCTCGGACAGTGTGACTCCCGAAGGATTCTGGAAATTCGGGAGTACATACATGAACTTTGGCCCTGCGCGCAGGCTGGAATCGAGACTCTCTGTCGTCATGCCATCTTCATCCACCGGCACAGGGACGTACTGCGCCCCATAAACGTTGAAGGCCTGCAGCGCGCCGAGATACGTGGGCGCCTCCACCAGGATGCGGTCGCCCCGGTTGATGAGCAGTTTGCCGATCAGGTCGAGAGCCTGCTGCGAGCCGGAGGTGATCAACACGTTATCGGCTGTGGCAAGAATGCCGTAGCGAGACAGATTATGCGCAATCATCTCGCGCAGCGGCTGGTACCCTTCCGTCGTGCCGTACTGCAGTGCGTGGGCACCGTGCTCGGAGAGAACCTTGTGGCAGGCTTGCTCGAATCGCTCGACGGGGAAAACATCCGGTGCGGGCAGGCCGCCGCCGAACGAGATAATCTCGGGCCTCTGCGTGACCTTCAGAAGTTCACGGATGGCGGAACTTTTGATTCCCAGCGTGCGCTGCGCGTACCGCGACTTCCAGAGTGTCGACATTGCCGAATTCTCCTCGAACCACCATTAGATGCGATGCAAGGCAGATTTCAACGTTTCCAAAGTGTCAAAAGTTTCCAGTAGATCTCGTCCCGAAAACTCGAACTCTGCCTCCAGATTAGTCCTCTCCGATCAATTCCGGCTCGACCGGCACATGTACGTGTGGATGCGCATAGGCGCTGTTCTCCTGAGCGTCTACCACTGCGATGGCAGCGACGTTGACCACTTCTTCCACGGTTGCGGTACGCTGCAGCACGTGAACCGGGCGGCTCATGCCCATGAGAATTGGACCGATGAGTTCTCCGCCACCTACCTTCGCAGCCAGCTTGCAGGCAAGATTTGCGGAGGCCAGGTCCGGGAAGATGAGCACGTTGGCGCCACCCTTCAGCGAGCTGAAGGGATAGAGTTCTTCGATGAGTTCGGGCGATAGGGCTTCATCGGCCATAATCTCGCCATCGACGATCAACGTCGGATCCGCGTACTTGATCAGTTCGACCGCTCTGCGAACCTTCGTGCAGATCGGGTGATCGACACCTCCGAAGCTGGAGAACGACAGCATGGCAACCCGCGGAGTCAGGTCAAAACGCCGAGCCATGTGTGCCGTGCAAAGCGCGATTTCGACCAGGTCTTCCGCTGTGGGTTCGATGTTGACGCTGGTATCCGCGAGGAAGAAGACCTCTCCCTTACGGGTAATGACAGCGTAGCAGCCGGACACCCGGTGCAGTCCCTCGCGCATGCGGACGATCTGGAGCGCGGGACGAATCGTGTCCGGATAGTGCTGGGTGACGCCGGAGACCAGCGCGTCGGCGTCTCCCATGTGAACCATCATCGACCCGAAGACGTTGCGGTTATTGATGAGAGTTTCGGCCTCCTGCAAAGTCACTCCGCGCCGCTGGCGAATGCGGAACAACTCCATCACATATGCCTGGCGGTGATTGGAGGTTTGAGGGTCGACGATCTGCATGCCTTCCAGATTTACGCCGAGATCACGGGCGCGAGCCTGTATCTTGCCTGCTTCTCCCAGCAGGATTGGTTTGCCAATCGCCTCTTCGACGAGCAGGTGGCAGGCGCGAAGAATCTTCTCGTTGTCTCCTTCGGGAAAGACGACCTGCTTGGGATTGGCCTGCGCCTTGTGAATCATGGTGCGCGAGACTTCGTAGGCTTTACCCAGCCTGCGCTCCAGTTGCGCGCGATAAGTCTCGAGATCCACCGGTTCCTGCGCAACGCCGCTGCGCATGGCGGCTTCGGCCACGGCTGAGGCTTCCCACATGAGCACGCGCGGATCGAACGGCTTCGGGATGAGATATTCGCGGCCAAACTGCAAACGCGGCACGCCGTAGGCACGGCAGACTGAATCGGGAACATCTTCCTTCGCCAGGTTGGCCAGAGCGCGTGTCGCAGCCAACTTCATCTCTTCGTTGATTGCAGTCGCGCGCACGTCGAGAGCTCCGCGGAAGATGAAGGGGAATCCGAGGACGTTGTTCACCTGGTTGGGATAGTCAGAGCGTCCCGTCGCGATGATGACATCGGGACGGCTGGCCTTGGCTTCCTCGTAGGTGATCTCCGGATCTGGGTTCGCCATTGCGAAGACAATCGGGTCGGGAGCCATGGATCGGATCATGTCTCCATTGATCGCGCCCTTTACTGAGAGGCCGGCAAAGACATCTGCTCCGACCATGGCTTCGGCAAGCGTGCGCAGGTCGGTCTCCTGGGCGAAGCGGTCTTTATATTTGTTCATCCCTTCTTTGCGACCTTTGTATACGACGCCCTTGGTGTCGCAGAGAATGATGTTCTCCTTCTTGACGCCGAGACGGATGTAGTGCTCGGCGCAAGCAATGCCTGCCGCTCCAGCACCATTGAAGACCACCCGAACTTTACTTATATCTTTTCCGACGGTTTCCAGAGCGTTCAGCAATGCGGCGCCGGAGATGATCGCGGTTCCGTGCTGGTCGTCGTGGAAGACCGGGATCTTCATGGTTTTTTTCAGTTCTTCTTCAATGCGGAAGCAGTCGGGCGCTTTGATGTCTTCCAGATTGATGCCGCCGAACGTCGGCTCGAGCAACTGGCAGAGCTTGATGATCTCTTCGGGATCGTGGCTGTTGACTTCAATATCAAAGACGTCAACATCGGCGAAACGTTTGAAGAGGACGGCCTTCCCTTCCATGACCGGCTTGCCGGCGAGGGCTCCGATGTCGCCGAGGCCGAGCACCGCGGTTCCATTGCTGAGGACGGCGACCAGATTTCCGCGGCCCGTGTATTTGTAGGCGTCATGCGGGTTCTTGTTGATTTCAAGGCAGGGCTCGGCCACGCCGGGCGTATAGGCAAGGCTTAAATCGCGTTGAGTGCGGCACGGTTTTGTGGGGGTAATTTCAATTTTTCCTGGGCGCGGCCCATTGTGATAGTCGAGGGCCTGCTGCTTGCTGACTAACATGAATGCCTCCTGCTATGAGCAACGCCGCCGCTGACATGACTCTGGGCTTCAGCGCTGCGGCGCAGAACAGATAAGAAGTGAATAATAATTCTGGGTAAAAAACTCAGGAGAGCGGATGGTCGCCGCGTGGACGTTTCCGATATGGATGCGAGAAAGGCCCACTCGGGCATGGCGCATGCAAATGCCGGGAACGGAAATCCGAACGCTGGAATATAGAGGTCTGCCTGATGTCGCGCGCTGCCTGGTGTCCGCGGAATGGGCGAATATGAAGACGTTGGCGTGAACCTCCCGGGACCGCGTCCCTCCTCTATTCCTTCGGACTCCGCCGCCACATGGGTACGCACGGATTCCAGGAATGAACATCTTTCTGGAAATCGCGTCCCGACTGCGTGGCGCCAACGGTACTCAATTCATCAACAGGCGACTTCAGCAATTCCGCAATGTATCTCTCGATCTGCTCGCGAAGGCGAGGTTCTTTCAGCGCGGCCAGAAGGTCGGGCTTCTCGATGTGGGTGAATCCGCCACAGAGCGGACACTTGACGACGTCATCATTAACCATAGTCGCCTCGATGTCAGGGAAATCGCGCAAAGAATGGTGCCGATCGGCACGTGTGTCTTTGCTAATTCATTACAGGCCGGGAATTGCTCCAAGGCAGTGATAAGCGTCGCGGGAGATTGTGATTGGAATCACAAGATAAATCGCGTGATGCACCTCACTGCAAGATGATGCGCAAAATTGCGATTCTTCCTGCAGAACAGGAACTCTTATCGGGCGGCATTCGTAAATTACTTTATGAGGCGATTCGTCGACAGCGTGCAACAAGTTTTCGGTGCGATCTGGGCGCACAAGATGCGCTCGTTCCTCACCATGTTCGGTATTGCCTGGGGAGTCGGATCACTGCTGTTGCTCATCGGCTTGGGAGAAGGCTTTCGCACCGGAACGAGAAAGAATCTGGCGAGCTTCGGCGAAGACTATATGCAGGTCTACAACGGGCACGTGCCTGCGCTCGGGGCCAGCCAGCTTTCGTCTCGCGAGTATTACCTGAACTATCAGGATTATGTCGATATCCGCGACTCACAACTGGTTCGCCAGGCGACTCCGGTGATCTATCGAGGTGACCTTCGCCTGGTGAGCGAGTTTGGCAGCAGCAACGGATACGTCGATGGTTCCGAGCCTCAGTTCTACGACATTCGCTATCAACCAATCGATCAGGGGCGGTGGATGAATTGGTCAGATGAGCGCGAGGGCAACCGCGTGTGTGTCATCGGGACCGAGTTTGTGCGCATCCTGTTTCCTGGTCATCCGGCTGTAGGCGGTAGAGTGCTGATCAATGGCGTTCCGTTTGAAGTGATTGGGACGATGAAGAGCATCGGCCACGGCCAAAACGCCGAGCAGAACATGCGCCTGGTGATGCCTTATTCGACGATGGCCACCTATTTCCCGATGAAGGGACAAGGCAACGCGAATGCGATGAAGTACGTTGCGTACCAGCCGCTTACGCGAGAGTTGCATGCTCAGGCGAAGAAGGCGGTCCGGGCCATCATCGCGAGAAATCACAAATTCGATCCCGAAACACCTGATGCGTTCGACGATTGGGACTCGATCGCTACCGCCGAGATGGTCGGCAAAATCTCCGACGCCATGGATGCGTTCCTGGGAGCAGTCGGACTCGTGACGCTGGCGCTGGGAGCAATCGGTGTTGCCAACATCATGCTGGTGTCAGTATCGGAGCGGACGTTTGAGATCGGCCTGCGCAAGGCGCTGGGCGCGACCCACAGCAGCATTTTGTTCCAGTTCTTTGTGGAAGGGTTGATGCTTACGCTCGTCAGCGGCCTTATCGGCCTGGCGGCGGCTTATGGAGTCACGAAGCTGTTCGATCTTGCGCCACCTATCGACGGATTCGAATTGCCTCACATCTATGTGCAGTCGGCGGTGCTCGCCATCGGAAGCCTTGCCCTTGCCGGGATTCTTGCAGGCCTCTATCCCGCACGAAAGGCCGCTTTGCTCACGCCGGTGGACGCGCTTCGTCAGGAGTAACCCAATGGTTCGCGGCAAGGATGTGCTCTCGCAAGCGTATACGGCGCTTACCTATAACCGCAGGCGCAGCGCGCTCACTATGTTGGGAATGGCCTGGGGGATTGCCACGGTGGTGTTGCTTCTGGCCTATGGAACCGGTTTCTCAACGGCCATCGTCAACATTTTCAAGAGCTATGCGAGCATGCAGGCGATTGGCATCGCAGGCGGCCGCACATCGATGCAGGCCGGCGGCAACAAGGCAGGAATCGCAGTTCGTCTGACCACAGACGACATTGATCGTGTTGTAGCTAATGTCCCGAACATTACCCGAATTACACCCGAATCGTTCTACTCTGCGCAGATCAGCTACGAGGGGCGTTCCTATACCTGGACTGTACACGGCGGGAATCCCGTACTGCCCGACATTCAGAACCTGAAGGTGGATACCGGCCGCTTCTACAACGCTGAGGACATGCAAGAGCGGGCGCGCGTCTGTGTGCTGGGATGGGAAGCGAAACAGAAGCTCTTCTCGGGACGCTTTGCATTGGGACAGAAGGTACGCATCGCGGGGATTCCATTCGAAGTCATTGGTGTCCTGAAACCTCGGCCGCAGGAAGGCAACGAGAACAACGACATCAATCGCGTGCTCTACATTCCCTTTCCGACACTCAGCGACTTTCGGGATATCCGGTATGTCGATGTGATCTGGCTGGAATTTCTCGGCTATGACTACGGCTCGGTCGAGACGTCGATTCGCAATACGCTGTCGGCACAACACGGATTCCGTCCGGACGATCATCGTGCGCTGATGGTGTTCAGCCTGATGGAACAGCTGTCGCAGTTCCGAATCATCACGATCGCCCTGCAAGTGATGCTTGCCTTTATCGGAGCCCTTACTCTGGGTATCGGAGGCGTGGGGTTGATGAACATTATGCTAGTGAGCGTCACGCAGCGAACGAGGGAAATCGGTGTGGAGAAGGCATTGGGAGCGCGCCGCCGCGACATCTTGCTGCAGTTTCTGTCGGAGGCTTTGGCGATTACGTTTCTGGGCGGACTGCTCGGAATCCTACTTGCTTACGCGGTTTCGTTCTCCGCTGGAAACCTGACGTTCTACAGTGCGCTGGCTCAGCACGGAGAAGCGGGCGATATTCGGCTTATCATCTCAGCCAGCAGCGTTTTGGTAGCCACGACGATCCTGACGGTTGTAGGGTTGGTTAGCGGCATGATTCCAGCGATACGTGCGTCGCGGCTGGATCCGATTGTGGCGTTGCGTTACGAGTAGTTTCAGCCAATCGATCAGGCGAACTCAGCCCTCTTCTTATGATTATCCAGGTGTTACTTCGGCTTTTTCCTTCCCAACAGGCCTCCGATAGCACCGGTAGCATCGGTTGCGCCCTTCTTTCCCGTCATCGCGTTTCCTAAGGCGCCTTGAGCAACACTTCCAGCTACGCCCGCCATATTCGGAACGAACTTCGGGTCGGATGTAGTGCCGCTAATCGAAAAAGGGACGCCACCACTTTTGTCGCCGCCTCCGACACCCGCCACTTTTGTCAACCCTCCGGCAACGCCGCCATGCAGGTCGGCTGTCATCTTGAAGTCTAGTGCGCCGGCTGGACTGATTGTGCCAGATCCGGTAACGACCCCGAGCGCAGGAACATTCACATTGATCGCGTCGGCCCGCGTGCCTTCAGGTGCTACGCGCGCATTCAGGCTCGCATTCTGGATCGAGGTATCGCGACTCGAGGCAGTCTTTCCGGTGAAGGCTGACAGAGCGCCGAGTTTCGAGCCCAGATCGAATCCGGCCAATTGCGTGTTGGAAAGACGCACTGGGCCGGTGATGACGAGTTTGTCAACCGGACCGGTAATACCCAAGTCCGCTGAAAGGGTTCCTCCCTGGAGGTTCGATCCTGACGGCAGAACGATTCCCGCAGCCGGCAGCATTGCTTCCAACTCATCGACGGGCATATTCGGCGCGTTCAATCGCAGATTCACAACCTGCGACTCTCCCTGGGTTTGAAACGCACCCGTGAGATGAGCCACAGCCTTGCCGATAGAGACATCACCTTGCGTGATCGTTCCCGCCTGCTTGGCAAGGTCAAGGTTCGCGCCGTACTTGACGGTCACAGCTTTCGACGCCGGAGTTCCCTTCGGCGAGAGTCTGATCTTGTCGCAGGTGAGTTGGCCCGACGTTTTGGCCTGGGTACCGTCTGAATTTAATGTCCCCTCCAGGTTCGCAATTCCTCCGATGCCGCTTGCGGGATCGATGAATCCGGAAGATGCCAGGTCCATGTTCTTCACTTTCACCGATGCCTCAAGGGGAGTCTTTGCAGCATCCTGCGGGTTGATCGGCCCTGCCTTTCCAGAAACGTCGGCATTGCCGCCGCCCGGAAGTCCCGCCGTCAACTCGAAGGGAAATTTCGAAGTGAATGAGAAATCCGTGACTTCGATGTTCACCTTGTCGAATACCTGCGGCTTAGTCCGCGAGTTCACATTTCCGACGGTGAGCTTTCCATCGTTGACTTCGAGCTTGCCGATGGAAAAGTTCTGAGGCGTGGATGAAGTCGACGGCTTTGATGCAGGCGCCTTGTTGGCAGCGCCACCCAGGCTCGAAAAATTCCACGTGCCGTTCGCCGCCTTCAGCAACAGGATCTGGGGCTCATTGAGCGCGATTTTTGTTACGTTTAACTGTTTGGAGAAGATGAGCGGCATCAACTCGACGCCCACCTCGAGCGATTTCGCAGTGATGAACGGCGACTTGCTAAAGGCAGGATCGTCGGCGATCCGGATATCCTCGATACCCACGCTGCCCGAGAGGATCGAAAGGCTCAGATCTCCCAGCTTTACTTCGCGTCCCAGAGCACTCGACGCCTCCGATTCAATTTTCGGACGGAAACTGTTCACATCGATCAGGAACGGGAGCGCGATCAAAAGCAGCAGCAAGACGCCAATCACGATTCCGGCAATACGAACCCAGCGTTTTTTCAACAGTGCCCGCAACCCACTCTGCAGGTCGGAAGAAACGGCTGTTGCCGCAGTTTTTGCGGCGGTCGTTTTAGAGCGAGCGGAATTCGGATCGGGCGGGGGTAGAGGTTTCGCGGCCATAGTGCCTCCCATTCATTTAAAAAGAAGACACAACACGGTTTAGTCCAATGGGAGGACAACATCAACTACCAATAGTGACAGGGGTGGGGGGGTGATTCCTTCGTGAGCGCCACTATGTTATTGGGTACTTATTCTTAAGGTCCGTTCGCACTCACGGTGTGATCTCGAAGATAACTCCTTGGTTGTCCGTCCCCCCCACCACTGCGGTCCCAAATACATTTCCCTTGGCGTCGACTGCAACGCTGCCGTAAGGAGATGCGCCATCGAGGCCTCCGGCGAAGTCGTGGAGCGTAATCAAGGTCCAGTCGCTGGCGCCTGGAGACAGCTTGAAGATGGAGCCCAATCCGTCGGCGCCTTCGGCATTGGTGAAGCCGTAAAGGTCTCCGTTGGCGCCGAGCGTGAGTTTGTTGTAGGGACCGCCGTAGCCGCCTACGAAACTATAGAGGACCGTGAACGTCCAACCCGAGGCCGAAGGTGACAACTCATAGATCGTGCCTCCGCCCTTGATGCCGCCGTCGAACGTGGTGCCGTAGAGATTTCCTCCCGAGTCCACGATCACGCCGCCTACGGGATTTGCGCCGTCATCTGCGGCTTCGAAGGTGTGGAGGATGGTTTCCGTCCATCCGGAGGCAGAGGGCGAAAGCTCGTAGATTGTTCCGAATCCGAGCGCTCCGCCGAGAGAAGTCGTACCGTAGAGATTGCCGTGGGCATCGAGGGTAACGCCGGCGGGAGGATTAATGCCGTCGTTTTCCGACGCGAAACTGTATATGGGATTCTCGATCCAGCCACCGTTGTGCCGCGTGGCCTTGAAAACGGTGCCGTTACCGAAAGCACCGCCGAGGCTGGTGGTTCCGTAGAAATTGCCGTCCGAGTCGAACACCACTCCACCAATGGGTTGTGCACCATCTCCCGCGTTGCCGAAGCCGTGGATGACAACCTCGGCGTGCGCGCACGCGCAAACGGCGAATGCAGTGCCGAAGTTGCTGCCGCCCTCGGTGGTTCCGAACAGACCGCGATTGGCCCACATTGCCAGGGAACCGAACGCTGGTCCGGACCCGTCGGGGCCGGCCTTGAAACTGTAGAGTGAAGTGTATTTCCACGAGGGGCCGTTCGGCGAAAGCTTGTAGACGCTGCCCGCGCCTCCGCGGCCTCCGAGATACGTCGTGCCGTAGAGATTGCCGGATCCGTCGAGGATCGGACCGCCGTAGGGAGTCGCTCCGTCAGCACCTTTAGCCGTGAAGTTGTGGATGACTTTGTAGGTCTGAGCTTGAGCGGGCGCGGAGGCGCTGGCGACAAACGAAAGTATCGTGAAGAGTGCGAGCAGGATCAACGTTACGGGCCGCCGCGTACGACAGCCAACCGTAGGTTCGAACATTCCGGGGTCTCCTTGGGTGCGGCCCAAAACTGTGGTTGCGTGAAATCGGGCCTCCATTATGCACTACGGGAATGGATGGCGTTGCACTCTGTTCCCTGATTGGCACTCGTCGTACAAAATCGTTACTGTTGGATCATTTACGACCGTTCCCCTTCCCTGTTACCATCATTGGTTTACCAATCCATCGGAAACGAATTCTGTTTTACGCCTTCATAACTTTACGGAGGAAACATGGCAATCAAAGTAGGCATTAACGGTTTCGGACGTATTGGGCGCAACGTACTGCGCGCTTCGCTCAAAGACCCGAACCTCGAATTTGTTGCGGTGAACGACCTAACTGATCCGAAAACTCTGGCGCACTTGCTGAAGTACGACTCGGTGCTCGGCAATTTGCCGAACCAGGTTTCGGCGGGACCGGACAGCATCACGGTCGACGGTAAGACCATCAAGGTATTCAAAGAGAAGGATCCGGCGGCGCTGCCCTGGGAATCGGTGGGCGCGCAGGTTGTGATCGAGTCGACGGGAAAGTTTACCGACGCGAACGAAGCGAAGAAGCATCTGCGCGGCTCGGTGAAGAAAGTCATCATCTCGGCACCGGCGAAGAATGAAGATGTCACGGTCGTGCTAGGCGTGAATCATGAGAAGTATGACGGCTCGAAGCATCACGTGATGTCGAATGCTTCGTGCACCACGAACTGCCTGGCGCCGGTCGCGAAAGTGATCAATGATGAGTTCAAGGTCGTCAGCGGCACCATGACGACGATTCACTCTTATACGAACGACCAGGTGATTCTCGACTTCCCACACAAAGACCTGCGGCGTGCCCGCGCGGCGGCCCTGTCGATGATTCCGACCTCGACCGGCGCGGCGAAGGCTTTGAAGCTGGTGATCCCGGAACTTGGCGGCAAAGTGGATGGCTTCTCCATGCGCGTGCCGACGCCGAACGTTTCTGTGGTCGACTTCGTGGTGTGGGTCGAGAAGAAGACGACGAAGGAAGAAGTGAATGCTGCGCTGAAGAAAGCGTCCGAATCCGGTCCGCTGAAGGGCTATCTCGGCTATGAGGAGCATGAACTGGTATCGTCCGATTTCAAGGGCGATTCCCGCTCTTCGATCGTGGACGCGCCTTCGACCATGGTGGTCGGCGGCAACTGCGTGAAGGTGATCTCCTGGTACGACAACGAGTGGGGATACTCCTGCCGCGTGAAGGATTTGATCAACTACATCGCCAGCAAGGGCCTGTAAGAACCCGTAGCGCCGGCATCCTTGCTGGCTGTCGCGAGGGCATCTTGCCCTTGCGGCAGCGGCAAGATGCCGCCGCGACAGCCGCCGGGGACGGCGGCGCTACCTTCCAAAAGGAACGACCAGCCATGTCCAAGCTTTCGATTCGTGATCTGCCGCTGAATGGCAATCGTGTGTTCATGCGCGTCGATTTCAATGTGCCGCTCGAAGACGGACGCGTCATGGACGATACTCGCATTCGCGAAACCCTGCCCACTATCGAATACGCTCTGCGGCACGGGGCGCGGTTGATTCTTGCTTCACACCTGGGGCGTCCGAAGGGCAAGCCCAATCCGAAAATGAGCCTGAAGCCTGTCGCCGAGCGGCTAAGGATGCTACTCGATAAGGAATTGGCGCGTGGGGAAAACGTAGGTTTCTGCCCCGACTGCGTCGGTCCTGAGGCTGAAGAAGTTGCGACCCAGTTGGAAAAAGGCCAGACACTTCTTCTGGAGAATTTGCGGTTCCATGCGGAAGAGGAGGCCAACGACCCGGCATTCGCGCGGCAACTGGCGAATCTTGCCGAATACTACGTGAATGACGCGTTCGGCTCCGCGCACCGTGCACATGCCTCAACCGAGGGCATCACCAAGTTCATGAAACAGTGCGCTGCCGGGTTGCTCATGGAAAAGGAACTGAAGTATCTCGGCAAGGCGCTGGAGAATCCGGAAGAGCCGTTCGTAGCGATTCTGGGCGGCGCCAAGGTCAGCGACAAGATCGGTGTTATCGAGAACCTGTTGACCAAGGTGAACGCGCTGATCATCGGCGGGGGAATGGCGTATACGTTCCTCAAGGCGCAGGGTCACGAGATTGGCAAGTCGCTGCTCGAGGCCGACAAGATCGATCTCGCAAAGAAACTCCTGGCGGACGCGAAGAAGCGCAATGTGAAGCTGTTGCTCCCTGTCGATCATGTGGTGGCGATGAAACCGGAAGCCAATGCCGTGGTGCAGCAGATTGGCGAAGGTCAGCCGATCCCTGCCGACAAGATGGCGCTGGACATTGGGCCGAAGACGATTGAATTGTTCTCGGAGGAGATCTCCAAGGCACGGACAATCGTGTGGAACGGCCCGATGGGAGTCTTCGAAGTTCCGGGATTCTCGAAAGGCACGTTCAAAGTCGCGCATGCAGTCGCGGACAACGCCGGCGCCACTGCGATCGTCGGTGGAGGTGACTCAGTCGCGGCCGTCAAGGCGGCGAATGTCGCGGACAAGATCACGCACATCTCGACAGGCGGCGGAGCTTCGCTGGAGTTTCTGGAAGGACAGAAGCTGCCGGGAGTGGAAGCGTTGACGGAGAAAAAGTAGAGAGCAGTTCTCAGTTGCCAGTTGTCAGTTCTCAGTTACGGCGGATTTCGCTGAGAATTACAGCCGATCAAGGGTAAGTTCGTCGGGTTTGCCGCCGAAGTACTTTTGCAGTGCCTGTTCGAAAATGTCGTCGTGATCCGAGACTTGGGCGAATAGAGTCATCGACGATCGAAACTTGATATCGTCTGGTTCTCCGAAGATCTCGAGCGCACCGCGATTCTCGACTTGTAAGACTAGCCGCGTGCACTCCTTTAGCCGAGGTCCCAGGATCGGATGCTGCAAATAAGCTCGAGCTTCGTCGCGGGAAGAGATTGCATACTCGATTGAGATCGAACTTCGACCCAATCCACGGACTTGAGGAAAAATGAACCACATCCAGTGGCTCATCTTCTCTCCGGCCCGAAGTTCTGAGAGGACTCGAGGATAGATGCGATTCTGAGCTTGCACAAAACGCTCCAGATGGTAAGGATCGTCGGAGGCACGTTCAGGATTGAGAGGACACATAGAATTTGAGTCCTGGGCAACAGTTTAGGTGAATGATCCCACAGTTCAGATCGGTATAGTCGTCGACTTTTCTTAGGGAAAGGCTTAATTCATGCGCAAGAAAGTAATGGCTGCCAACTGGAAGATGTACAAGACTCCCGACCAGTCTCGCGACTTCTTCCGCGACTTCCTGCCGCTCGTTGCCGGGCATACGCGCGACGAGATTGTGGTTTGCCCATCGTTCCTGAACATTCCTGCGGCTTTGGATGCGGCGAAGGGTTCCAACGTGGTGATCGGTGCGCAGAACGTGCACTGGAAAGAAGAAGGCGCGTTTACCGGAGAGACTTCCGTTGGACAACTGACTGCCATCGGCGTGAATACCGTCATCATCGGCCACTCCGAGCGCCGGCAATATTTCGGTGAGACCGACGACACCGTGAACCTTCGCCTGAAGACGGCTCTGGAAGCCGGGTTTACGCCCATCTGCTGCGTGGGTGAAGTGCTCGAAGAGCGTGAAGCGGGGATGACCGACGATGTCCTGCGGCGCCAGTGCACTCGTGCGTTCCATGCGATCTCTGCCAAGAAAGCCGCGAAGCTCGTGGTTGCCTATGAGCCCGTATGGGCGATCGGCACCGGAAAGACCGCCACTCCCGAGATTGCGGCCGAGGCACATGCGGTCATCCGCCAACAGGCGAGCGAAATTTTCGGAGAAGAGTTT
>Ga0335082_10002011_pt1 | contig 21829 bp, 22 predicted proteins | sample Lox_Sample_41_FD_206718 | JGI IMG/M metagenome (GOLD analysis project Ga0335082, IMG submission 206718) | Soil microbial communities from Loxahatchee National Wildlife Refuge, Florida, United States - Lox_Sample_4.1 | ecosystem: Environmental > Terrestrial > Soil > Wetlands | place: USA...
ACGCCAGCGACGAGCGACCGTCTCATGCCATCGCCAACCCTTCGAACACCGCAAAGCCGCGGCCGTTGCGCAGGAAGAGCTCGACCAGGTGATCGCGGATGTACCCGTGACCGCCGAGCACCTGCACCGCGTTGTCCGTGACCTTGAGCACCATGGTGGCGGCGTAGTTGCGCGCCAGACAGGCCTCGCGCGTCGCGTCCTCGCCGCGGTCGATCTTCCACGCCGCTTCCCAGGTCAGCAGCCGTGCCGCGTCGATCTCGATCGCCATGTCGGCGAGCATGAAGGCGATGGCTTGCTTCTGGCCGATCGCGACGCCGAACGCCCGCCGGTCCTTGGCATAGTCGCGCGCGTACTCGAACGCGGCGCGAGCCACCCCGACGGCGAGCGCCGCCAGCGCGACGCGCGAGCGGTTGAAGAGCGGCGTGAAATCGCCGGCGATCTCGGCCGACGCCGGTACCCGGCACTGCTCGAGCTGGATCTCGTAGGTTGCCAGCGCCTTGAGGCCCATGTTCTGCTCGCGCTCGCCGACGGTGAAGCCGGGCGTGCCGCGCGGCACGATGTAGGCGCTGAGACCGCTCTCGCCGCGCGCGTAGACGAGCGTGTGCTGCGCCTCGGCGGCGAGCGGCACGTAGCACTTGGTGCCGTTCAGGATCACGTGGCCGTTCTGGCGCGTCGCGGTGGTGGCCAGCTCGGCGAGATCGAAGTTGAAGCGCGGCTCCATCACCGCGGCGCTGCCGGCGGCGAACTGCGCGCCGGCGTACGTCGGCAGGACCTCGCGCCGCTGCGCGTCGGAGCCGAGCTCGATCACCGGATAGGTCGCCAGCCGGGGCGCGAGGATGTGCAGGGCGATCGACAGGTCGGCCCAGCCGAGCTCCTCGCACACCAGCGCGCTGGTGATGGCCGAGCGGCTGTCGCCGTAGCCGCCGAACGCCTCCGGAATCGCGTTCTGCACCAAGCCGATCTCCCACGCCTGCTGCACCAGGCGCTCCGGAATGTGGCCGGATTCGTCGGCCTCGCGCGCGGCGGGGCGGATCTGCTCCTGGGCGAAGCTGGCGACCGTGTCGCGGACGAGCTGTTGCTCGTCGCTGGGCGCGAAACTGATCATCGAGCGGTCCTCCTGGCCGGCCGCGCGGGTACGGCGAGCCACGCGAGATACTGATCGAGGAAAGTGCGTAGATGCTGGCCGAGATCGATCTGCTCGGGGTCCTGGTAGTACTCGATCTCGGCGCCCATCACCGCCCCGGCATAGACCCCGGCGGCGGTGATGGCGCTGACGTCGGCACGGAAGACTCCCTGGCGTTGGCCGACCTCGATGATGCCGCGCAGGAACGCGCGAAAGCGACGCATCATCTCACGAAACTGCGCCGAGAGGCGGGCGTTGGTATCGAGCGCCTCGACCATCAGGGTGACGATCAGGCGTCGATGATTGCTCTTGGTGGCGTGCTCGAGACAGACCTCGGCCACCCGCGTGAGCGCCGCCGCGGCGTCCTGGATCGATCCGATGTCGCTGATCACCCGGCGCTCGAACTGGCTGACGCGATTCTTCACTGCCTCGAACAGCAGCTCTTCCTTGTCCTTGAAATGGTAGTAGATGGCCCCCTTGGTCAGCCCCGCCGCTCTGGCGATGCGGTCGATCGACGTCGCCTGGTAGCCAAAGCGCGCGAAGCAGTCGATCGCGATGTCCATCAGGTCCCGCCGCCCGTTCTCCGGGCGTGCGGGCCGTTCGGCTGCGGCCATACTGAACGTTCAGTATGTTCAGCCGGGTGGGTATGTCAAGCGCCGCGAGGGCGTCCGCTCGCGCTCCGGATCAGGCCCGACGGCGCCAGCGCCGGACGCCGATCGCCGCGGCGATGCCCGCCAGCAACCACACCGCGGACATGCCGTTCGCCGATCCGGTGACGGCGCAACCGCCGCTGGCCCCCATCCCGCCCGTCGTTCCTCCGGACACCGGGTGCGGCGCCTCCGCCACCGGTCCGCGCACGGTGATCGAGCCATCGGTGCCCGCCAGCTCGAGCCGTTGGCCCTGCGGGCTCGCGGCGATGAGGTTCGACGCCGGCAGCGCATAGGTGCCGGGCGAGGCGTCGGCGGCGATCTCCAGCGTGCACGACATCAACAGCGCGTTGTCGGGGAACGGGCTCAGATCCGCGGTGAGGATGATCCCGCGGATGCCGGAGCAGTCGTCCGCGCAGCCCGGCGGCTGAAAGCCGATGCTGCTGAAGCCGGCGACGTTGGGGTCCGACCCGAAGGTGCAGTCGGGAGAGCCCGACGGTCCCGGCACGACGCGCGCGACCGGCGCGAACCCGATGTCGACCTGAGCCCCCGAGACGGTTTGGCCGCCGGTGCGCAGCCGGACGTCGATGGTGACCCGGTCGCCGGGATCCCCGCTGGCGGAGCCGACTTCGAGCAGCAGTGTCTCGCTCGGCTCGGCCGTGGGCGTCGGGACCGGTGTCGGCCCCCCGCCGTCGGTGGGCGTCGGCACCGGCGCTCCGGACACGATGATCGCGCCGTCGGCGCAGGCGCCGTCGATGCGGTTGCCCGACGCGTCGGAGCTGACGAGGTTCGAGCAGCGGATGGCGTAGGAGCCGGCCGGGGCGTCGGCGGCAACCTGCACGTCGCAGGTGTACACCTGCGCGTCGGTCGGGAACGACTGTCCCGACGCCGCCACTTGCGCGCGGAGCAGCGTGCAGTCGACTCCCGGGTCACAGATCTGTCCCGTAAATCCGAAGCGCGCTCCGAGGAGCCCCGGCAAGAGGTCCGCGTCCTGCCGGCACGCCGGATGCCTGCCATCGTCGCCCACGCCGGGCTCCGTCTGCGGCTCGAAGATGAGGTCGTTCTGGAAGATGGTGACCGGATCGCCGTCGGTGTGCAGTGCGACCGGCACGGCGACGCGCTGACCGGGTGCCGCATCGATGGTGCCGACCTGCACCAACACGGCTCCCGCAGCGAGCCCCACGGTTCCGACAGAGATCCCGATGGACACGGCTATCGCAATGCCCATGACGCGCCGAGATGTCATGACGCCCCTCCTGAGACGAACTCTAGGGACGTCGCCCGAGCTTAGTCAACGACAGACGGCACCCGCGATGGCGGCAGAAAATTGCAGCCGCCCGGCCCGGCGCGATGCTATAGACACCGCCCATGAGCGACCGCGCCCCCTGGGTCTACATCGAGGACATCGGCCGGCACGACGGCCAGTCGGTCACGTTGAAGGGCTGGCTCTACAACAAGCGGTCGAGCGGAAAGCTGCACTTCCTGATGGTGCGCGACGGCACCGGCATCCTCCAGTGCGTCGTGTTCAAGAAGGACGTCCCTGAAGACCAGTTCACCATCGCCGACCACCTGCCGCAGGAATCGTCGCTGATCGTCACCGGAACGGTACGCAAGGACGAGCGCGCGCCGCTCGGGTACGAGTTGGGCGTGACCAACCTCGAGGTCGTGCACTCGGCCGAGGACTATCCGATCACACCCAAGGAGCACGGGATCGCCTTCCTGCTCGACCACCGCCATCTCTGGGTGCGCTCGGCGCGCCAGCACGCCGTGCTGCGGATTCGCGCCGAGGTGGTGCGCGCCTGCCGCGAGTACTTCGACCAGCGCGGCTTCGTGCTGTTCGACTCGCCGATCCTGACGCCCGCCGCCTGCGAGGGGACGACGACGCTGTTCGAGACTCCGTACTTCGACGACAAGGCGTACCTGACGCAGAGCGGCCAGCTCTACCTCGAGGCGGGCGCGCTCGCGTTCGGCAAGGTGTACTGCTTCGGGCCGACCTTCCGCGCCGAAAAGTCGAAGACCCGCCGCCACCTGATGGAGTTCTGGATGGTCGAGCCGGAGGTCGCCTTCCTCGACCTCGCCGGCGACATGGATCTGGCCGAGGATTTCGTCGCCGCGATCGTCGAGCGCGTGCTCACCACGCGCCGGCGCGAGCTGGCGGTGCTCGAGCGCGACGTGGCGGTGCTCGAGCGCGTGCGCAAGCCCTTCCCGCGCATCACCTACGCCGACGCTCTCGCGTTGCTGCGCGAGCGCGGATTCAGCCTCGAGTGGGGCGCCGACTTCGGCGCCGAGGAAGAGACCGCGATCGCCACCAGCTTCGACCGTCCGGTGCTCGTGCACCGCTACCCGATCGAGTGCAAGGCGTTCTACATGAAGGCCGACCCGGCCGACCCGCGCGTCGCCCTGTGCGTCGACATGCTCGCGCCGGAAGGCTACGGCGAGATCATCGGCGGCGGCCAGCGCGAAGACGATTACGCCACGCTGCAGGCCAAGATCCGCCAGCATCACCTGCCCGAGGAGGCCTTCGGTTGGTACCTCGACCTGCGCCGCTACGGCTCCGTACCCCATGCCGGCTTCGGCATGGGCATCGAGCGGGTCGTCACCTGGCTGTGCGGCCTCCCCCACCTGCGCGAGACCATCCCCTTCCCGCGCATGCTTGAGCGCCTGCGGCCGTGACGGTCGGGCCGGCCCGGCGTCAGCGCTCCCAGACGACGTACTCGTCGAGCTCGGAGCCGTCGACCGTGATCGCGTAGGGGCCGGCGACGAGGAGATCCGGCCGCACCCGCGGCGCCGGTTGGTGAATGCGCTCGCAGTCCTTCTGCGCCGCGGCGCGAAACTGCTCCTCGCTGGGCCGCGCCTCGCCGCGCGGTACGTGGATGAGCGCGAATGCGACCGATGCGCCGGCTGGCATGACGCGCGGTACATATGAACCGCCATCGGACGGGTCAAGCTGCCCCCCGCGGGCGTCAGTGGGGCAGTTTCATTACCCAGGTCGGTGGTAACGGCCCTTCCAACACAGAGGGCGCAGAGGACACAGAGGCGTGCAGAGGGCGCGCTGGGCCGACCAGGCCGGCCCTGACACCAGCGAGGCGTTCACCCGCCGCTTACGCGGGCCGGCCTGGTCGGCCCAGCGCGCCCGCCTCCGCGTTCCTCCGCGGCCTCAGCGTCCTCCGCGTTGAAAGAGGCCGTTACCACCGACCTGGGTAATGAAACTGCCCCGGTTGAACGCCGGCATCGCATCAGCGAGTATCGTGCGTTCCGAGGAGGCCGCATGAACACGAACTTCAACCTGGCCGAGATCAGCGAGGCGATCGCCGCCGCGATTCCAGAGCGCGAGTGTCTCGTCTTCCGCGACCGGCGCTACACGTGGGCGCAGTTCACCACCCGCACCCGGCGTCTCGCCAACTACCTGCGCAGCCGCGGCCTCGGCTGCCACCAAGAGCGCGCGACGCTGCAGAACTTCGAGTCCGGCCAAGACCACCTCGGCATCTATCTCTACAACTCCCCCGAGTACCTCGAGGCGATGGTCGGCGGGTTCAAAGCCCGCGTCGCCCCGTTCAACGTCAACTACCGCTACGTCGACGACGAGCTCGTCTACCTCCTCAACGACGCCGACGCCCACGCGCTCGTCTACCACGCTCGCTTCGCGCCGAACGTGCAGCGCATCCGCACCCAGCTCCCCCACCTCAACGTGCTCATCCAGGTGGAGGACGAATCAGGCAACGCGCTGCTGCCGGGCGCCGTCGCCTACGAAGCCGCCCTCGCGCAGGCCGCGCCCGAGCGGCCCGACGTCCTGTGGTCCCCGGACGATCTCTACATCCTCTACACCGGCGGGACGACCGGCATGCCGAAGGGCGTGCTGTGGCGCCAGGAGGACATCTTCTTCGGCGCGCTCGGCGGCCACCCGATGGGCGGCCAGAAGTTCGCCAGCATCGACGCCGTGGTCGAGGTGGCGCGCAACGGCGATCTGCGCGCTTGCCCCGCGCCGCCGCTCATGCACGGCGCGGCGCACTGGATGGCGTTCACCGCCCTGCACGCCGGCGGCACGGTGGTCATCCAGGGCAAACCGGAGCGGCTCGATCCCGACGACATCTGGTCGACCGTCGAGCGCGAGCGCGTCCGCTTCCTCGTCATCGTCGGCGATGCCTTTGGCCGTCCGCTCATCGATCAGCTCGACAAGCAGCAGTACGATCTCTCCGGCTTCGGCATCCTGCTCTCCGGCGGTGCCATCCTCACCCCAGCCCTGAAGGACGCCTTCCTGCAACGCATCCCGCACCTGATGATCATCGACGGCTTCGGCGCCTCGGAGACCGGCGGTCAGGGCTCGCAGATCACCACCGCGGGGGCGAAGGCCACCACCGGGACGTTCAAGATGAACGAGGACACGCTGGTGCTGAAGCAGGATCTCAGCGCGGCGCTCGAGCCGGGCAGCCCGGAGACCGGCTGGCTGGCGCGCACCGGCCACGTCCCGCTCGGCTATTTCAAGGACCCGGAGAAGACGGCCCAGACGTTCCCGGTCGTCGACGGCAGGCGCTACGCCGTCCCCGGCGACCACGCGCGGGTGGGGGCGGACGGCATCATCGTCGTCCTCGGGCGCGGCTCGGTGTCGATCAACTCCGGCGGTGAGAAGATCTATCCGGAGGAAGTCGAGAAGGCCCTCAAACACCACCCGTCCGTCTACGACGCCGTCGTCGTCGGCACCCCGAACCCGCGCTTCGGCGAGCAGGTCACCGCCGTCGTGCAGGCGCGCGCTGGCGAGACCCCGTCGGAAGACGAGCTGAGCGAGTTCGCCGCCAAGCACCTCGCCCGCTACAAACTGCCGCGCGCGATCGTCTTCGTCGACGAGATGGTCCGCAGCCCGTCCGGCAAGGCCGACTACCGCTGGGCGAAGCGGCTCGCCTTCGAGAAGCTGGGACTCAAAGCCTGAAGACTCTCACCACGGAGACACGGAGGCACGGAGAGGTCCTGCAAGCAGGCGACCTCCGTGCCTCTGTGTCTCCGCGGTGAAGACTTCTTGGAGAGAAGCGGTGCCTCTCGTCGCGTTCGACCTCGACGGTGTCCTGTATTCCTCCGAGCCCTTTCTCGGCGAGGCGTACCGCGAGGCGATCGCGAACGTGAACGCCGCACAGCCGGGCTCGTTCGCGAGCGTGCCGACCACCCGCGAGGTCCTCGACCACGTCGGCTGGCCGCTGCCGGTGATCTTCGCCAACCTCTTCCCCGGCGCCGCGGCCGATGCGCTCGCGCGCCTGCACGCCGAGACGCTGGCCGTGATCTGCGGCCACGTGGCGCGGGGCGACGGCATCCTCTACCCGGACGTCACCGAATCGCTGCAGGGACTGCATGCGGCCGGCCATCGGCTCGCCGTGGCGTCGAACGGGCGCACCCGGTACGTCGAGACCGTCCTCGCCACCTACCGGCTCGGCGAGCTGTTCCTCCCGCGCGTCACCGCCGACATGGTGGGCGACAAGATCGCCATCCTGCGCCACTACCGCGAGCGCCTCGGCGTGGCACCGGGCGCCGTGGTGATGGTCGGCGACCGCGCCAGCGACGTCGAGGCCGCACGTGCCGTCGGCTGCCACTTCATCGGCTGTGACTACGGCCACGGCTACCGCCACGAGATCGAGGGCGCGGGTCCCTTGGTCCAGAGGTTTCGTGACCTGCCGGCCACCATCGACGCCATCCTCTCCCGCGCCCCGCGCTGAGGCGACGCGCCGCGCGTCTGGCCGGAAGGCTTCATGCAGCCATTGCGCTCGGCGTGAGCACTTCCGGAGTGGAGGCGGGCGTCTCGCCCGCCGCGCCGCCGGCGGCGGCGCTCCCACTTCAGATGGATCATCCCGAATGGCCAGGCTCGGCGTGCCGTCCCGTTGCGTCTGCAACGCCGCGTGCACTACCATCCGCGCATACGGGAGGTGAGCTCGATGTCTTTGGTCAGCGACCGCACTCTGTCCGCGCGCGAGTTTGTCGACGAGTGCGTCGGATTCAAGCGTGACCACGCCGCGCAGAGCCGCTTCCTGCACGGATTGGTGTTGGGCAAGCTCGACGAGCCGCAGCTCAAGCGCTGGGCGAGGGACTTCTACTACTACGTCGAGCCGGCGATCCCGACCATCGCGGCGTGGCTGTCGAGCGCGCCGACGCTCCCCGACCGCGAGGCCTACAAGCTGATCGCCCGCAACCTCGCCGGCGAGATGGGGTACATCAAGGAAGCCGAGCACCACGACCTCTATCTGCAGTTCTGCGCCGGGCTCGACATCTCGCGCGACGACCTGCTCGAGCACACGCCCCTGGCCTCGACCATCGGCGCCGCGTCGACCATGGGCTACTACTGCCGCAACTCGTTCGAGGAAGGGCTGGGCGCCTTCGGCCTGGCGGTCGAGATGGAGGTGCCGGGTCGCCCGAACGGCGCCAAGATCATCTACGACGGGCTCAAGCGCCACTATCGGATCGACGATCACGCGATGGAGTTCTGGGCCGTCCACGTACAGGCCGAGGAGGAGCACGGGGAGAACGCCGAGCACGCCCTCCTGCTGTGCGGTCAGACGCGCGAGCAGCAGGCGCGCATTCGCCGCGCCTTCCGCTTCAGCGTCCTCGCCCATGCAGCCATGTCGGAGGGCTACGACCGCTTCCTCGACTCACCGCCCCACTGAGCCGGACACGACTTCACAACGCCGGCAATCGTGGTAGCGTGAGTGGGCGATGTCGATCTGGACGTGGCTGCTGCGCCGCCCGACCACGCCGAGCGCTGCGCCGGCGGACGATGCCGGCCGGCCGCGCGGCGCGAAGCGCCCGACCCCGCTGCCGACCGAGGCCTCGGTGTTCGAGTGCCGGGAGTGCCGCAAGGTGTTCGAGGCGCGGCGCCGCCGTCCGACCTGCCCCGAATGCGACAGCACCGACGTGGAGCTGATGAGTGCGTGAGCCCGCCGGGGGGGCGCGCGCCGTGAGCGCACCCGTGCCCGCGCCGCGCGCGAATCTGGCCGGCCGTCATGCGGCGGTGATCGGCGGCGGCATTACCGGGCTCGCCGCCGCCCGCGTGCTGGCCGATCGCGGCGCGCGCGTCACCATCCTCGAGCGCGACGCGGAGCCAGAAGCGCCGACGCCGGACCAGGCGTTCGCGAGCTGGCAGCGCAAGGGGGCGCCGCAGGTGCGCCACTCGCACGCCTTCTTGGGCCGGCTGCGCAACCTGCTGCGCGACGCCTACCCCGACCTGCTCGACGCGCTGCGCGCCGCCGGCGCCGCCGAGCTCGACATGCTGGAGCGGCCGCCACCCACCCTGCAGCCCCTGCGCCGCGAGCCGGGCGACGAGGATCTGGTCGCGCTGGGCTGCCGGCGCACGACCTTCGAGTGGGTGGTGCGCCGCAACGTCCTGGCGCGCGCCGGCGTCGCGCTCGTCTCCGGCGCCCAGGTGCGCGGCCTGTCGGCCACCGGCGCGACGCCGCCGGCGGTCACCGGCGTGCAGTACGACGCCGGCGGCGCGCGCCTCGCCCTCGCCGCCGACCTGGTGATCGACGCCAGCGGCCGCCATTCCAAAGCTCCCGAGTGGCTGACCGCGATCGGCGCGCCGCCGCCGCGCGAGCGACAGGAGCCATCCCGCATCATCTACTATACGCGCTTCTATCGCTTCCGCGACCGGGCCAGCGCGCCGCCGCCCAGCTCGCACCCAACCGCCGCGGACTACAACTGGATCAAGTACGCGATCTTCCCCGCCGACGATCGGACCTTCTCGATCACCTTCGCCGTGGCGCTCGCCTTTCCGCGCCTCAAGGTGCTGGCGCGCACCGCGGCGTTCGACGCCATGGTCCGCGCCCTTCCCGCGCTCGCGCCGTGGGTCGACCCGGCGGTGTCGGAGCCGATCGGCGATCCCGACCACCCGGTCCAGGCAATGGGCGGGCTGATCAACCGCGTGCGCCGCTTCACCGTCGACGGGCAACCGGTGGCGATCGGCTTCTTCGCCCTCGGCGACGCGGCGTACTGCACCAACCCGCTCTACGGACGCGGCTGCGCCCAGGCCTTCCTGCACGCCGACCTGCTCGGCGCGGCGCTCGACGCCCATCCCGACGACCTGTCCGCCGCCGCGCTGGCGCTTGCCGAGCAGGCCCGCCTGCAGATCGAGCCGTTCTACCGCGCCTCGGTGATCGCCGACCGCGACGCCGTGCGGCGCGCCGAGGGCCGGCGCCCGCGCCGTCTCAGCCACCGCCTGCGCCAGCGCTTCCTGGAAGACGGCGTCGCCGTCGCGACGCGCTGCGACCCGGTCGTCTTCCGCGCCTTCCTGCGCATGTTCAACATGCTCGAGTCGCCCGAACGCGCCTTCGGCAGCCCACAGGTCGTGTGGCGCTCGCTGCGGGTGCTGCTGCGCGGCAAGCGCCACAACCAGCGCTACGCAATTCCCGGTCCGCCCGACCGCGAGACGACGATCGCGCGCTGCGAAGCCGCGGCCGCGTCGTGACGGCGCCGCCGCGGCCGCGCGGCGCGCTGGGCTCGTCTGCCGCCGTTTACGCCAGCGGCGCGCCGCTGGCGGCGAGACGAGTCGGTGAGCGGGCCGGGTCGCGCCGCCCCGAAGTGCGCAACAGGTACGAGAGCGGACCGATGCTGCCCAGGACCAGGGTCAACGCCAGGTACGGCAGCGGAGAGATGCCGCGCGCCTTGGCATCGTTCCACATCCACACCGCGACCAGGCTGAGCGCGATGGTCAGGTCGACCAGGAGCGCCACGGTCGCGGCGTTGGCGGTGGCCAACTGCACGAACCCACCGTAGCCGTACAGATAGAGCACGTACGCGTTGAGGAGGGCGAAGTCGAACAGCACGATCGCCAGCAACCACTGCTTCTTGCTCATCTCGAGCTCCTTCCTGCCGGAGGCTCTCCGGCACGACGTTGCGTGATGCCGCGCTTCCATTTCAAAGCCCGTGCCGGATCCGCGGCAGCTCCCCGATCGATGCTCCCCGCCGCGCTGGCGCGTCCGCCGTTGCGGCCGTGCAACGCCGTGTTGACGACCGGCAACGTCGCCGCCCCGCCGAGCGCGGCGGTTCCCTTGCCGGCGTGATGGTGCGAAAGTTGCGGGGTCCATAGCGCGATGGGAACCCGCAGCAGGCACGTGCGCCGGCCGTGCGACTTTCCGACCGAGGCGGACGTGGGCTCGCGACCAGGTGCCGGCGCCCTGGAGTCGAGAGCCCTGGGAGCTCCGATGAATGAAGCCGCGACCAGTCGACCGCGACCGCATCCAGACGAGTGTTGGTATGGCGTGCGCCTGCGCCACTGGGGCCTCGCGGCCGGCGTGCTGACCGGCGTGGTCGACACGGCCGCGCTGTCGATGCTCGGCGTGACCTTCGCGGTCAACGGCTGGGACGCGCGGCCGCTGATCGCCGCGTACTTCGGCGCCTCCTTCGCGGTGCTGGGCTACCTGCTCGGCTCGCTGGTCGAGGCGCAGCGCCGCGAGCGCCGCGCCAACGCCCTCCTCCAGGCGCAGGCGGAGAGCCTGGCGGCGGCCCGGGCGCGGCTGGCGCAGAGCGAGAAGCTCGCCGCCCTCGGCCAGCTCGCCGCCACGGTGGCGCACGAGGTGCGCAACCCGCTCGCGGTCATGCGTTCAGCCGCCCAGACGTTGTCGGAGGCACCGCCGGCAGCCGACGAGGCGACGCAGGCGAGCGCGTTCATCATCGCCGAGATCGATCGGTTGGCGAACGTGGTCAACTCGCTGCTCGCCTTCGCGCGCCCGTTGCAGCTCGACGCGCGTCCGGTGCGCGTCGCCGACCTGCTCGACCGCGCGCTGCTGTTGGGACGCGACGAGCTCGAGGCCAAGCGGCTGCACGTCGAGCGGCGCACCAGCGCGGACCTGCCCGCGGTCCACGCCGATCCCGACCTGTTGAGCCAAGTCCTGCTCGGGCTGCTGGCCAACGCCGCAGAGGCCGTCCCGCCCGGCGGCGCCATCGCCATCGAGGCCGGCAGCGGCGACGGGGTCGTTCACCTGAGCGTCGCCGACTCCGGCCCCGGCGTCCCGGCGGCGCTGCGCGCGCGCATCTTCGAGCCCTTCTTCACCACCCGCCCGCGCGGCACCGGACTCGGTCTCGCCATCGCCCGCCAGATCATCGAGGCGCACGGCGGACGCATCGAGGCCGGCGAGGCCAACGGCGGCGGGGCCCGGTTCACGATCACCCTCCCGGCCGCTCCCGGCGCCGCGCTCGCCGCCTAGCCTGATGCGGGGTCGGGGGTCGGGGGTCGGGGGCCGGCGTTCGGGGGGTACCCCGGCGAGGACTCGACGCCGGAGCCCCACGGCGCCGCGGTCGCGGAACCCGGTTACTCGGCCGAGGGAGCGGCGCGCAATTTGCTGCCGCAGGTGGTGCAGCAGCGAGACTCTGCGCCACACATGCTTGAGCAAATCGCACAGATCCCGCCATTCCTGCTCGGCCAGGCAGCGTATCTAGCCGGCTTCGCGGCGCTGCTCATCACCATCGAGCGGCTGTGGCCGGCGGTGCCCACGCAGGGGATCTGGCGGAACGGAACCGCGACCGACCTCGTGCTGTCGTTCGCCAACCCGCTCATCGTTCAGCCGATCAACGCCCTCCTGGTCGCGATCATCATCACCTGGGTCGTGTCGTTCGCGGGACCGGAGCGACTCCAGGGTCTCCGCGAGGCGGTCGCGGCGGAGCCGTACTGGCTGCAGGTCACGGGCGCGCTGCTCGTCGCCGAGGTGGCGGCGTACTGGAAGCATCGCGTCTTCCACATGCGCGTGCTGTGGCCGTTTCACGCCGTGCATCACAGCGCGACCCACGTCGACTGGCTCACCAACGAGCGCGACCATCCCGTCCAGCTGCTCGGCACCTACCTGGTCATGACCACGGTGCTGGTGCTGGCGGGGTTCAGCCCCGAGGTCATCGCCATCCAATCGCTGATCCGCCGGGGCTACAGTCTGTACACGCACGCCAACGTCCGGTGGTCGTACGGACCACTGAACCGAATTTTCGTCAGCCCCGCGTTCCATCGCTGGCATCATTCGAGCGACCCTCGAATGATCGGCAAGAACTTCGCGGTGATGCTGTCGATCCTCGACGTCGTCTTCGGCACCTACCATCTCCGCGAGCTGGAGCAGCCGGCCAGCTTCGGGCTCGCCGATCGCGATGAACCGAGCGGGCTGGTGGCGGTGCTGCGCTATCCGCTCGCGTACCCGCGATGAAGACGCCCCGACCGGAGCTCGCCGCGCGGCGCCTGCCCGTCGGCATCGCGCTGCCCAACGCCGGGACGCACGCGCGCACCCTGCTGCGCGCCGTTGCCGCGGCGCTCCGGACGGCCTGGCTGCTGGTCGGCATCACCCTGGCGGCGCTGGTCGCCGCGGAGCTCATCGGCGCGCACTGGGTTTCCCCCGACGCCGACGCGCAGGGCATCCTCGACCCGCGCGCCCGCGCCGACGGGTACGCCGGCGCGCCGTGGGTCGACACGTACTTCCGCGAGTTCGCCGCCGCCAACCACGTCGAGTGGCGGCCGTATGTCTACTGGCGGCGGAAGCCGTTCGCTGGACGCTACATCAACATCGACGGCCGCGGCGTGCGCCGCACCTGGAACCCGGCGCCGGACGGCTCGACGCCTGCCAAGCGCGTCTTCGTCTTCGGCGGCAGCACGATGTGGGGCACCGGCGCGCGCGACGACCACACCATCGCCTCGGAGATCTCCCGCACTCTGGCGACCCAGCGGCCCGGCGAGGCCGTCGAGGTGACGAACTTCGCCGAGGGCGGATACGTGCTCACCCAGGAGGTCGTCGCCCTGCTGCGCGAGCTGCAACAGGGCAATGTCCCCGACCTGGTCATCTTCTTCGACGGCGTGAACGACGTCTTCGCGACGTTCCAGTCCGGCGCACCCGGAACCCCGCAGAACGAGATGAACCGGGTGCGCGAGTTCAACATCGACGTCGACGACCGCATCTATCGCGAGGCCGCGGCGCGGTTCGTCAAGCAGAGCGCGCTGTATGCGCTGGCCGGCGGAGCGGCAGCCAAGGGCGTGATGTGGGCGCCGCCGTGGAGCGCGTCGATGGAGGAGCTCGGCGATCGCACGGTGGATTTCTACGCGTCGACGATCGATCTGGTGCGGCGTCTGGCCGCCGCCTACCACTTCCGCGTCCTCTTCTACTGGCAACCGGTGATCTTCACCAAGCCGCATCTCACGCCGTACGAGCAGGCCGAGGCCGACAAACAGTCGGGCTTGGCGGACTTCTTCACCAGCGTCTACGGCAAGATCCGCCAGCGCGTGAGCGCGCCGGACGTGCACCATCTCGGCGACCTGTTCGCCGAAGCCAGCGCCCCGTACTTCGTCGACTTCTGCCATCTGACCGAGCAGGGTAACGAACAGCTCGCCGCGGCGATGGCGCCCGATGCGGCCGCCGCCCTCGACGCCACCGCCCCGGCGGCACATCCGACCGGGCGCTGACGCGGCGCGTCCGCGCCGCCGCGCTCGGCCGCGATACGCACGGCCCCGCCACACGGCCGCGCACTCGCACACGCGCACACACGCACACTCTCGGGTCCGTGTGGGTTGCGGTTGGTGCCCGCGCAGTGTTCCTCCGCCCGCCGCGGTCAGGTAGCCTGCGCTGCGGAGGACGACGGCCAATGAGCACCGTGACGGAGATTGCCCCCGACGTGTTTCGGATCTCAACGTTCGCGCCCGATTTCGGCATCCAGTTCAACCAGTTCGTGGTGCGCGACGACGAGCCGTTCCTGATGCACACCGGGTTCAAGGGGATGTTCCCGCTCGTCCGCGACGCGGTGGCGACGCTGTTCGATCCCGCGCGCCTGCGCTGGATCGGTTTCAGCCACTTCGAGTCGGACGAATGCGGCGCGCTGAACGAGTGGCTCGCCGCGGCCCCGCGCGCGCAGGCCGTCTCCAGCTTCGTCGGCACCACGGTGAACCTGGGCGACTTCGCCGCGCGGCCGGCGCGCGCGCTGGCTGACGATGAAGTATTGGCGACCGGCCGCCATCGCCTGCGCTTCCTCGCCACCCCGCACCTCCCGCATGGCTGGGACGCGGGGCTGTTCTTCGACGAGACCGCGCGCACGCTGTTCTGCTCCGACCTCTTCTTCCAACCCGGCGACCCCGAGCCGCTGCGCACCGACGACGTCGTGACCCCGGCCCGCGCCGCCATCGTCGCCGGCCAGGCGGGACCGCTCGCCCACGACCTGCCGTACACGCGCCAGACCGACGCCGCTCTGCGGCGCCTCGCCGCGCTCCGGCCGCAGACGCTGGCCGTCATGCACGGCTCGTCCTATGCCGGCGACGGGGCCCGCGCCGTCGGCGAGCTGGCAACGGCGCTGCGCGAGCTGCTGGCCGGGTGAGGTCGGATCAGCGCTGGCGCGCTCGCGCCCGCGCGGACGGCTTGCGTCGAGGGCCCTTGCGCCCCGGCTGGGTTTTCGGGGTCGGCCTCGATCGCGACGCCGCGCCGCGCTCCGTCGCACCGTGGGGGCGCGGCGCGGTCTCCTCGTCGGTCGACTCCATCCGTGCGCGGAGCCGCTTCGGCGCCGACATCAGGTAGCCGTCCCGCACGATGTCGGCGAGCTCGTCCCAATCGACTTTCTGATCCAGGCGCATACCGACCCATCCCTTGGGGCCTACGTAGGGCGGGACGAAGAAGCGCTCCGGTGCAGAGTTGACCAGGATCTCCTGCACCATCGGCGGAGCCTTCACCCACACCGCGACGTGGCCGCTGTTGTGATGGTTGTTGTCGGTCATGGCGAACATGCTGCCGCCGGCGACGCGAAACGTGCACTCGCCCCACGCCTCCTTCTCGAACGCTTCGGGGAGGGCGAGACACACCGTGCGCAGGCGTCCGATCAGAGGATTGGCATCGTCGTACATTCGAGGATGTGCCATGTCTGCGTCCTCCGCTCGACCGCTTCAGCGGCCGAAACAGCCGCTGGGCGCGACGAGCCCGACCAGCATAGGACCTCGAATGGGTCCCCGTCGAGCGTCGCCGTCCCGCGCGCGTCCTCGAGCGATCAGCCTCGCCGCACGCCGGCAAGCGCTGGCCGAGTCGACCTCGCGCGTGGCATTGGAGCGCGCGGGGAGGGCCCGATGAAACAGATCTTCGAGTTCGTGAAGACTACCGTCGTCGGTGGCTTGGTCGTGATTCTGCCGCTTGCCGCCGCCGTGCTGCTCACCGTCAAGACGCTCACCGTGCTCGAGGGGGCGGTCGATCCGGTTGCGACCGCCCTGCCCTACGGTGGACCGGGACCTCGCGTCCTGGCGCTCGTGCTCATCCTCGGCGGTTGCTTCGTCACCGGCCTGCTGGTGCGGACCGGCGCCGGCCGGCGCGCCAACCGCTGGCTGGAGCAGAGGGTGCTCGAGCGGCTGCCTGCCTATTCGCTGCTGCGCAACCTCGGCCGCCAGGTTGCCGGCGAGGGGACCGGTTCGGGGATGGCGCCGGCGCTGGCCGAGATCGAGGAGGCCCTGGTGCCGGCGTTCATCGTCGAGGAGCTCGACGACGGCCGCCTTACCGTCTTCGTGCCCGCCGTCCCCACACCGACCGTCGGCGCGGTCTACATCCTGGACCCGCTACGGGTGCACCGCCTCGATGTGCCGATCACCCAGCTCGTCCACTCGGTGACGCGGTGGGGAGCCGGATCGAAGGAGCTGGTCGCGGCGATCGTGAAGTAGCGCGCGCGGCAATACTCGGCGTCCACCAAAGGAGAGGGGAGGACCCAGATCATGTCGATGTCCCGGATTTCACCAATCTACCATCTCGTCACCGCGGCAGCCGTGCTGCTGCTCGGCGCGCCGATCACCGGCGCGCAGGACAAGGTCCCTGCCGAGTTCCAGGGCGACTGGGTCGCGGCCACGGCGACCTGCGACGCGCCGGTGCGGTTCCGCGTCGCCGAGACCCGTATGACGCTCATCAACGGCAAGGACAGCGCGTCGTACGGGGACATCGGCATCACGTACTCGTACTTCGGCCCCGACTACCAGGGCATCTCCTTCGTCGGCATGCCGGAGCTGAACAGCGGCAACTCGCCGTTCACCGTCTACTTCAACGCCGACGAGAAGAAGGGCGTGCTCAAGCTCGACATCTATCAAGAGATGAAGGGTCCCCTGAACGCCCAGCTCAGGGCGCTCCAGGACGCCGCCAAGAAACTCGCGGCGCGCTTTCCGCTCAACCGCGTCCCGCTCAAGAAGTGCCCGGCGCCGTGATCGGTTGTAGCTGGCTGGGCGAGTAGGCGTCCACGCTGCTCACCAAGCGGTATCCGGCCTGGCAGCGAAGGTGGGCTCCCCAGCGGGACGTGCGCGCGCCATGACGATGTCGTCCCGGACGTAGAGGCGGATGCGCGGTGCGCCGGCGCTGTCGAGGACGAGACGATAGCGGTCCCGCATCGCGTCGAGCAGCGCCTGGGAGGCGGCGGGCGGAAAGCGGTCGGTGAGCAGCACCTCGTCGGGAGCGTAGCGCGCCACGCCGGCGAGGAGATCGTCGCTCGTGAGGTGGCCGGTCGCCACCCGCTTCACGGAGGTGACCGCCAGCTCCGGTACCACCTCCAGGCCGGCGCGGAACGCGTACATGGGCGCATCGGTCAGCACGACCGTCCTTCCGTCGGCAAACGCCCGCACCGCGTTCAGCGCCGCCTCCGCACGCTCGCCCGTATCCAGACGGTCGCGCGCTGCGAGTTGGTACTTGGTCGGCAGCGACACGGCCAGCAGCAGAACTGCCAGCGCCCCGATCCCCCGCACGATCCACGACGTCCGCCCGGCGTGTACCGCGGCCGCGCCCGGCCAGCGCACGATCTCGGCGACCGCGACACCCCCCATCGGACCTGCAACCGCCGACAGCAGCAGGTAGTGGTGATACCAGACCGGTGCGTGCAGGCAGAGGAGCGCGAACGCCGCGGCCGCCCATGCCGGCAGGAGCGCGAGATCCCAGCACCGCCGCGTGAGCACCACCACCGTGCCGAGCGAGGCCAGCAGGACGAGCGGGAAATCGAACGGCACGATCCGCAGGAGCACCGGGAAGCCATGCCGGCTGGCAAGCGAGTCGACCATCTCCGCCGCAGCGTGCGGCGCGACGAGCTGCTGCAGGCCGCCCCGCGGCACCAGCGCGACCAGCAGGACCGCGCTGACCGTGGCGACGACGAACAGCCACGCCAGCGCCGGCGCCCATGCGCGCGGCCGGCGGCGCAGCGCCGACACCACGACCAGCCACGCGGCGAGCAGCGGAACCAGAAACAGCGTGAAGACCTTGATCGTCAACGACACCGCCATGAGCAGCGCCGATGCCAGCAGCCAACCCCAGCGGTCGGCCGGGCGCCAGCGCACCAGCGCCCACAGCGACAGCATCGCGCAGGCGATCGAGGGCATGCCGATCATCAGCGAGACGCTGAGCACGAGAAAGTACATGCTCGAGCACAACAGCAGCACCCCGGCCAGCGCCGCGACATGCCCCCAACACCGGCGCACGAGATCGTACACTGCGAACACCAGGAGGGCGGCGAAGAGCATGATGAGCACCCGCCCGCGCACGATGTCCCAACCGAACAGCGTGAACCATGCGCGCAACAGGTGCGTGAACAATGGGGGCTGGTCGTTCCAGACATCGAGGTACAGGCGGTGGCCGCGATCGACCAGCAGCGCCTTGATCGCGTTGATCCCCTCGTCGGGGCTCAGCGAGAAGGCATCGTGCGGGTAGCAGAACGCCAGCACGAGGAAGTAGCCCCCGGCCACGAGCACCGCAGCCAGGGTGTCCATCCACGCACGCGGGGCGCGCGCGTCGGCCCGGTACATGGCGTCGCTGGGTAGCGCATTCCCGCGGGCGAGGCCAGGGCCGCTCACTCTGCTGCGACACCCCGGGTCCACCGGAGCAGGCACACCGCGCGCTGGCGCTCGGCGGCGGGCATGTGCATCATCGCCGATGCCGTTCGGCGCCGAGACCGTGATCGCGAATGCGCCACTCGCGATCGATCTGACCGCGCATGCAGTGGCTGGGCCTTCGGCCGTCATCTGGCTCGCGGCGACCGCGCCGGTGATCGCGTGGGCGGGTTTGCTCTGGAGGCTGAGCGGATCGGGGGCGGCGCGGGCGGGGCTGCTGGTCTTGGCGCTGATCGCCGGCGCGCTCTTGGCCGCGTGGCCCGCGTCGCAGCTCAACCAGGCCCTGCTCGACTGGCTCGCGCAGGTCGCCGGCGACGCGAGCGCACGACGCTGGGTGCCGGACGTCGCGGTTCCGCTCGTCGAGGAAGTCGCCAAGGCCGCGGTGATCGCGCTACTCGTCCTGCTGGTGCCGGGGAGCGCGCGGAGCATCGGCGACGGCGCGGTCACCGGCGCGGCGGTCGGCCTCGGGTTCACCGGAGCCGAGAACGTGCAGTACCTCACGCTGGCGGCCATCCAGGGCGGGATGGCGGGGCTGTGGCGGGCGACCTACGTCCGCGGCGTGCTCGGCGGCTTGCACCACGCGACGTTCGCGGCGTTCATCGGTGCCGGCCTGGCCTACGCGCGCCGCGCACCGACGGCGCGCCGACGCTGGGTGGGAGCGGCGCTCGGCCTGCTGGCGGCGGTGGCGCAGCACATCGCGTGGAACATCAGCGGGGCCAAGCTGCTCGCCGACGCCGTGTGCGGAACGGCACAACCCGGTGTGCCCTGCACGACCCCGCCGCATCCCGCCGCGCTGTTCGTCACCGCCCCGCTCGTCTCCCTGATGACCGTCGGCCCGGCGCTGGTCGTGTTGCGGCTGCTCGTGCGCCGGCTCGACCGCCTCCGCGCGCCCTGAGCCAACGCCTCCGTTCGCCCTGAGCCTGTCGAAGGGCGCGGCGGCTTCTCAACGACTACGGGGCGATCCGAGGTCTCGCGCGAGAGCGGCCGAGGCGCTCACACGCCGCGGCTGCGCCGCCCGAGTGCGTCGACGCTTGCCGCCAGCGTATCGAGCCCAGGCATCTTCCCGTCCGGCGTGACGTGATCGATGACCTCGGGCAGCAGCGCGGACAGACCGCGCGATGCGTCGCCCTGGCTGATCCCCGCCCGGCGAGCGATCTCCGCCATGGCGTCAGGCCCGAAGACTTTGTCGACGCCGCCAGGCGGCAGGGGCAGATTCTGGCCGCGACTCACCCACGAGTCGGCCTCCGCGCCGAGACCGGCGCGCTGAAACTGCGCCAGCAGGTCGCCGAGACCACCCGCTCCGCCGCGGCCTCCGAACAGCGAGCCGAGCAGCCCGCCGAGACCGCCGAGCCCGCCGGGCGCGCTTGGCGCGCTGGAGCGACCCGCCGGTGCAGCCTGCCCCTGTCCCTGCGAGAGCATGGCGAGCACCACCGGGAGCAGCGCGACCATGATCTGGCTCATCCCGCCCCCTGCCGGCTGATTGGACGGTCCGCCTTGAGGGGCCTGACTGCCCATCGCTTGGCCACCGGCCGCGTTGAGCAAATCGTCGAGTAGACCCATCGCTCAAGCTCCTTTCGCGGCCCGATGCTACGACTGCCCGATCGTCCCGGCAAGAGCCGGCGAGCGGATTCACCGCGGCGTCACGGCCTCACGCCGCGCGGTGGACGGGGTAATCGGCGAGTTGGAGGCGGGTGCGCAGCGACCACGCGGCGATCAACGCCGCCGCCACGCAGATCAGGCCGGTGCAGAGCCCGATCCACAGGCCGATGACGCCCCGGTCGAGCCAGAAGCACAGCGCGTAGCCGAGCGGCAGACCGAGTACCCAGTGGCCGATCAGGTTGGCGAGCATGGCGGTGCGGGTGTCGCCGGCACCGCGCAGCGCGCCGGTGGCGACGACCTGCAGGCCGTCGAAGAGCTGGAAGATCGCGGCGACGCCGAGCAGGGCGACGCCGGTGGCCACCACCGTCGGCTCGTTGGTGAAGACCCGAATGATCCATCCGGGCACGGTCAGGAAGGTCACCGCCGCGCAGCTCATGAACGCCCCGCCGAGCAGCAGCGCCGTCCACCCGGCGCGCGCGGCGGCGCGCGGATCGATCCGGCCCATGGCGTGGCCGACGCGGACCGCCGCGGCGGACGAGATGCCGAGCGGCACCATGAACGTGAACGCCGCGGCGCTGAGCGCGACCTGATGCGCGGCGAGCTGCACCGCGGCGAGGCGGCCGGCGAGGATCGTCGCCGTCGCGAACACGCCGACCTCGAGCCCCGTCTGCAGCGCGGCGGGGAGACCGAGTCGCACGAGCTCGAGAAAGCGGGCGCGGTCGAAGCGCCACGGCAACGCCAACCCGGCGCCCGACCGGTGCTCGTGCCAGGCGGCGTAGGCGAGCAGAAACAGAAGGATGTAGACCCGCGATGCCGTCGTGGCCCAGCCGGATCCCTCGGCGCCGAGCGCCGGGAAGCCGAGGTTGCCGAACACGAGCAGCCAGTTGACCGCCGCGTTGATCGCGTTGGCGCTGATCAGCGCCACCATGATGGCGCGCACCAGACCGAGCGCCTGGAGGTAACGCCGCAGCGTCGCATAGAGGAGCAGCGGCAACATGCTCCAGGTCAGCGCGTGCAGATAGGGCGTCGTCTGGCGCGCCACCACGGGCTGGATGCCGAGCGCCTCGAGGCGCGGGACGATCGCCAGCAGCAGCGCGGTGAGCAGCGCGCCGAGCAGCAGGCTGAGGTACACCCCCTGCACGAGCGCGCAGCGCGCATCGTGCAACCGCCCGGCGCCGAACGCGTGCGCGATCAGGTAGTCGAGCCCGAGCAACATGCCGATGCCGAAAATGGCGATGGCGAAGAACAGGTGGCTGCCGATGCTGACCGCCCCCATCGCCTCGGCGCTGACGCGGCCGACCATCATGGTGTCGACCAGACCCATCGCCATCCAGCCGAGCTCCGCCGTGGCGACCGGCCAGGCGAGACGGACCATCGGCGCCAGCTCGGCGCGCAACCCGGCTTCAATGTGCTGCAGACGTCGCGGCATCGGCGCCGACGATACCGCCCGCTTCCGGCCAGCGCCACGGTCCGCCGCTGCGCCCGGCTTGAGTCCCGGCGCGAGTTGGCGAAGAATCCGCGCCGCGTATGCCGGCTCAAAATCTCGTCGCGTGCAACGCGGCCTACAACGACGGCGGCCTCGGGAAGCTGCTCGCGGCGCTGGTCGACGAGGCCCGCGCCGGCGGCGCGGCGGCGGCGTACTTCGCC
>Ga0335082_10002013_pt1 | contig 21816 bp, 11 predicted proteins | sample Lox_Sample_41_FD_206718 | JGI IMG/M metagenome (GOLD analysis project Ga0335082, IMG submission 206718) | Soil microbial communities from Loxahatchee National Wildlife Refuge, Florida, United States - Lox_Sample_4.1 | ecosystem: Environmental > Terrestrial > Soil > Wetlands | place: USA...
CGTGACGTCGGTAAAAGTGCCGTTGCCGTTGTTGTGGTAGAGAGTGTTGTGGTATACGCCCGCGACGAAAATGTCCTCGTACCCGTCGTTGTCGTAGTCGCCGATGGCGACACCGACGTCGAAGCCCGTTCCTGCCAGGCCCGCTTTGTCGGTAACGTCTTTGAAGTTCCCTTTCCCGTCATTCTCGAAAAGCCGGTTGCGAAACTTGGGCGACGACTTCTTCAGAGTGTTGATGTCGGCGCCGTTCGCGAAAAAGATGTCGAGCTTTCCGTCGTTGTTGTAATCGAAAATCGCAACACCACCGGCCATGGTTTCCGGGGCATGGCGTTCGGGCGTTTCACAGGGATCGAGTTTGAAATCGATGGGCTGATAGGTGAATTGAATTGGGCTGGCGGGCGTGGCGACGACATTCGTCTTGTCGATTTTGGGATCGATTGGAACAGTGGCTTGTGCAGAAAGAAGAACGGCTGTGAACAGAACGGCCGCGAGTGCAACTGTCGTCCTTCGAGTTGGCGGAGCCGGGCCCTGGCTGAATTTCGTCATCATGCTACAAGCTGGTCTGCACCGCAGCCCCGCTCAGTCTTCCACTTCCAGAATCAGCTTCTGCAGGTCTGCATCCCGCGACGAGTTCCCGATCATGATTTCGAACTCGCCCGGTTCGACCACGTAGTTCATTCTAATGTCATAGAAGGCGAGCAGATCAGGAGTGATGACAAACTCCACGGACTTGGTTTCTGCGGGCTTCAGTGAGACACGCACGAAACCTTTCAGCTCCTTAATGGGACGCGTGACCGAGCTGACACAGTCGCGAATGTACATCTGCACGACCTCCGTCGCTTCCCGCTTCCCTGTGTTGGTCACATCGGCGCGGACGACAGAAGTACCGTCGCGTTGCATCTTCTGCTTTGACAACTTGAGATTCGCAATGCAAAAGGTGCTGTAGCTCAGGCCGTAGCCAAATAAATAGAGCGGCGTGGCATCCTCGAAGAGATAGCCCCGGCGCGCCGAGGGTTTGTAGTTGTAGAACAGCGGGAGTTGACCGTCGGAACGAGGGACGCTGGCCGGCAACTTCCCGCTCGGGCTGAAGTCGCCGAACAAGGCTCCTGCGACCGCGTGTCCGCACTCCTGCCCGAGATACCAGCACTCAAAGATTACCGGCACCTCCCGGCTGAGCGATTCAATGGCCAGTGGCGCGCCATTGAACAGCAACACGATGACAGGCTTTCCGGTTGCAAGCATCGCTTGCACTAGTTCCTCCTGGCGTCCCAGCAATCCGAGACGGGCCCGATCGCCTTGATGGTTCAGGGCCCAGGCTTCGCGGGACGTTTGCTCGTTGCCTCCGATCGCGAGCACGATTACGTCCGCCTGCTTCGCGACGGTAACCGCTTCCGCGATCTCGCCTCGATCTTGGAGCGGGTCGCTGGGGACGACGGCATCTTCGTTCCAGGACCCGCCGATCGTAATGTCGCATCCCTTGCTGTAAACGACCTTCGCGCGGTCGCCCACGCGCGCCTGAATACCTTCGAGCACGGTTACTTCATGTTTTGGTTTCCCGCTGTACCCGCCCAGCAAAGTACGGTCCGCGTTGGGACCAATCACGGCGATGGTCTCAATTTTGCCGAGATCGAGAGGGGCTAGGTTTCCCTCGTTTTTCAAGAGCGTGATCGATTGGCGTGCAGCTTCCAAAGCGAGCTGAACATGCCCTTCGTTGCCGACGATGCGCTCGGCTTCGGCAGGATCCACATAGGGATCTTCGAACAGGCCGACTTTGAACTTCCAGAAAAGCATCGGAGCGATCAATTCATCGAGTTCCGATTCCTTCAGAGTTCCCTCGCGCACCAGGTCCACGAGGTGCAGATAGCAATCTTCCTCGGGAGTCTCGATGTTGACGCCGGCTCGAACCGCAAGCGCACACGCTTCTTTGTTGTCCCCGGCGACAAAGTGACCATGGGTGTCGGGACGGTAGCCCAGTTCCCAGACAGCGTAGTAATCACCGACGACGTAGCCCTTGAAACCCCACTCGTTACGCAGCACATCGCGGAGAAGCCATGAGTTCGCATGCGAGGGCACGCCATCGATTTCGTTGTACGACGCCATCACGGTGAGCGCGCCTTGCTCGATGGCATATTTGAACGGGTAGAGGAACGTCTCGCGCAGAAGTCGAAGAGAAACATTGGCCGGGGCGCAGTTCATTCCGGACTCGGGCTGTCCGTGGCCGGCAAAGTGTTTGAGGGTGGCAATTACATGGCGTTTGTCCTTGAAGCAGGCATCGCCCTGGAGGCCGCGGACGGCGGCGGCGCCCATGCGGGACACGAGAAACGGATCCTCGCCATAGGTTTCTTCAAAGCGGCCCCAGCGCGCGTCGCGCGCAACGTCCACTACCGGCGCCAGCGCCTGATGACCGCCGCGCGCGCGCGTCTCTGCGGCGGTGGCAGAAAATATCCTTTCGATCAGTTCGGGATTGAACGTGCCCGCAAGGGCGATGGGCTGGGGAAAGCTGGTACCGTCGATGGCGGCATGCCCGTGAAGGCACTCCTCGTGAAACAACGCGGGAATGCCAAGGCGCGTCTTCTCGACAAAGAACTTCTGCATGGCATTCGTAAGTTCGGCCATTGCCCGCGGCCCTTTGCCCTGACCACGGTCGCTGGGCCGGGCGATCTGGCCGATTCCGCGGCCGTCCGCAAAGGACGCCTGCGCCAGCTTCGGATCGAAGTTGCCATGTTCGTCAACGAGTGTTTCCGGCTTCTTTCTCCAGATACAGCGCATCTGTGCGGCTTTCTCTTCCAGAGTCATGCGCGAGAGAAGGTCTCGCACTCGTTCGGCGGTTGGGAGATCAGGGTCACGGAATGGGAACGGCGCAGCCGTGACCGACTCCCGGGCGGGCAACTTGTCGGTCCTGGTCATACTCCCCTTTTTCGCGCGATGGCGCCAGCAAAGCGTTAGCGTTAACGTAAGATCGCCGGATACGCGAAAATCGATTTGGCGCCGGCATCCACAAGTCGATGGTTGAACTAAATCGGTTTAGGCCTTAGTCGCGCCCGACGGCGCGCTCCCGATGCGGGCAGCCAAGCGGCGGATCAACCGTATTCCAGAATTCGTGCATTGTTCCTGCGAGCCCAGTCTACGACGGAGGTGGTTTCACGCTCCACCAGTTCCGGAGCGACGACGATCTCGGACGGCCCTGGGTCAGCCTGTTCGCCGGCCTGAACACGGCGAAGAACGGCTTCGGCAGCGATCTGTCCCATTTTCTTGAGCGGTTGACGCACGGTGCTGAGCGAGCACGTCTGGTACGACGCGCTCTCGATGTCGTCGAATCCGAGTACGGAAACATCCTGGGGGACGCGGCGCCCGTATTCATAAAGGGCGCGGATCGCACCCATCGCGGAGATGTCGTTGAACGCAAACAACGCGGTGAACGGTTCGCCGGCGGCGAGAAGTTTCTGCGTGACGCGATAGCCGAGATGCGGAGAGGGCGAATTGTCTTCCATCTGCACGACCAGCTTCGGCGAGATGTCCAGCCCCATCTGCGCAGCCATGGCTGCGATCGCGTTCCAGCGCACTTCCGTGTCCCCGGTAAAAGCCTGCCCTTTGATGAAGGCGATCTTGCGATGCCCAAGATCCATCAGGTATTTCAAGGCGATTTCCGCGGCCTTCTGATGGTCGAGCACAATGCGCGTGGCGCCCGGTACGGTGTGATGGCTGGACACGGTCGCGACCGGAATCTGCAGGGGGCGATGCCAGGAAGTATTGATGGCGATCAATCCGTCGACGGCGCGGTGGAGAAACAGCTCGGTGTATTCGTCGATCAGGTCCGGCTGAAAGCGGTGGCTGGCGACAAGATAGAAGTACCCTTCCTGCAACAGGTGATCTTCAATTCCGCTCAGGACGTTGACGTTGTAACCTTCGCTCAATTCCGGAACGATGACACCGATGGTGAAGCTGCGGCGCGTGCGCAGACAGCGCGCGAAAAAGTTGGGACGATACGAGAATTTGCGCGCTGCGGCGAGAATCGTTTTTTTGGTTTCGGGCGCGATCGTATCTGCGACCGAAGATCCGTTCATCACCAGCGAGACAGTCGCGGGAGCAAGCCCAAGATGATCGGCGAGTTCCTTGAGTCCGAGAGGTCGTTCCGAATTGCGGCGGCTCGTTCCGCCTTTCTTGCGGGCCCTCTGCTTCGACATTTGCGTGAAGTGTTTCATATGAATACTCATAGAGCAAGGATAGAATGCGTGTCTCAAAATGCGACGCTCGATCTAAATCGATATAGATTCTAGAAAAACGTTATTTTTCCCTTGACAGTCCCGAGGGGGATAGAAGATACAAGCCTGAGGACCGTAAACGCTCACGCTGTCGGAGAGTTGTCGTGTGATCGATTCACGGAAAGATAGAAACAGAAGTTCAACGCGTTTGGAGGCTAGCATGAGACTTTCGTCCACGTTTGCCGAGAGTTGGTTGTCAGCGATGAGGAATCGCAAGCTGTGTTGTCTTGTGATGCTCATCGTCTTACTTGGCGGTTACGCGTTCGCGCAGGAAGCGACGATCGTGGGAACCGTAACCGACCCCACCGGCGCTGCAATCCCTAACGTTAATATCACCATCACAAACACTGAAACCGGGCAGGTCGCCCGAATCCCCACCAATGCAGACGGGCAGTATGTCGCTCCCGGGCTGCGCATTGGAACCTACACCATTCGCGCGGAAGGTTCTGGATTCAAGATTGCCGAGCGCAAGGATCTGAAACTGCAGGTTGGCGATCGCGCCCGCGTTGACTTTCAAATGCAGGTCGGCACGGCGCAGGAGACTGTGACCGTCGAAGCGATCCCGGTTGCGGTGCAGGCCGATACTGGCGAAGTCAGCCAGGTCGTTACCGGACAGCAACTCCAGAGTCTCGCGACGAACGGCCGCAGCTTCTACACATTTGTCAACCTGACACCCGGCTCTTCCAGTATTCAGGGTGACTTCCAGGTTCCGACCCCTGTTGGCGGTGACGCGAACGTAAGCTTCAACGGCCAACGCATGTCGCACAACATCTATCTGTTGGACGGCGGCGAAAACCTGGATCGTGGCGGCGCTGGCACCTTCAGCGTCATGCCGTCGGTCGAAGCGATCGCCGAGTCCCGTACGCTCACCTCGAACTACAGCGCGGATTATGGTCTGTCTTCCGCAGCGACGATTACCAGCGTCCTCAAGTCGGGAACAAACACGTTCCATGGTTCGGCTTGGGAGTATCTCCGCAATGACGCGCTCGATGCCAGGAACTACTTCAATCCGTCTCCGCAGCGAGTGCAAGAGTTGCGTTTCAATACTTTCGGCTTCAACATCAGCGGACCAGTGTGGAAGGACAAGACGTTCTTCTTCTTCAACATGGAATGGCGCCGGCTGGTTCAGGGCAACAACCCTACCCAGCAGCAGGTTCCGGATCCGGCATGGTACGGAGGCGCGTTCCCGTCGACCATCGCCGAAACCGACGACAATATCATCAGGATTCCGTCGAATGTTCCGGATTCCGTTCTATTTGCCAATTGCCCCGATGGCCTTGCACCGCCTGAACTCGAGGGACTTGGCCCAGGCGACCCCTTCCCAGACAACACCATTCCGTCATGCATGATCTCGCCAAATGCGGCCGCGCTTTTGAACGCGGGCATCTTCCCGACTCCTACGGGCACCAACTCCTCGGGACTGCCCTTCTTCACCGGTGGTGGAAAGAACCCGACCAACGTGAGAGAAGAGATTGTCCGCATCGATCACAAGTTCAACGACAAATTCACGGTCTTTGGACACTTCATCGATGAATCGATCCTGCAAACGTTTGGCACCACGATGTGGAGCGGCGACAACGTTCCGACGGTTGGGAATACCTTCTCGAACCCGTCCTACAGCGGCGTCGTGCACCTGATCCACACCATCAACCCGAATGTGCTGAATGAGGTCGCGTTCAACTACAACGGGAACCGGATCAACATTATCCCGAAAGGAACCCCGGCACTCGTGGCTCCCGACGGATTTACTTTCAACCGGTTCTTCGGCAGCTCGGACAACCCGCAAACCCACATCCCGACGATTGCCCTCGGGAAGCTGGGAACCCAGTACTCGTCGAACTGGACGCCCTGGATCAACAAGGCGGATAGTTATCAGCTTCGTGACGACCTGTCCTGGACGCATGGAGCGCACCAGTTCAAGATCGGTGCCAGCTGGCTGCTCTACAAGAAGACTCAGGACGTGTTCGCGGCCACGCAAGGCAACTTCAACTTCAACGGCAACTTCACCGGCGGTGGAACAACCAGCGACTTCGCTGATTTTCTACTTGGACTCTCAAATGGTTACGGTGAGGATGCCATCCATGACCACGGCCAATGGAACAGCGTTTCCTGGGGCCTCTATTTCCAGGACAACTGGCGCGCCACCAAGCGCCTCACGTTGAACCTCGGGTTGCGTTGGGACGGCGTGCCTCATACGTACGAGGCCAACCACCGCTCCTCGAACTTCGATCCGAGACTCTATGATCCGGCACTGGCCGCCACTCTCGACAACACCGGCAACATCTGCTCTTCTGCCGGCAATGGTTGCGATGGCCCGAGCCCGGGTCTTGGGCCGAGCCCGAACAAGATCCTGAGCGATGCGGGTGTCCAGTTCTATCTGAACGGCATCGGCATTGACGGGGTTGGCTCTACGCCGAAGGGTCTGGTGGACAATCACTGGAACGCTTTCGGTCCCCGCCTTGGATTCGCCTATGACCTCACCGGCGCAGGCAAAACCATCGTTCGCGGCGGATTTGGAATGATGTACGAGCGCATTCAAGGAAACGACATGTACAACGGCGGAACCAACATTCCGTTCAGCGCACATCTCGGTCCGAACAATGTCTCGCTGGACAACCCCCAGCTCGATGTAACCACAGGGCTGGCCGTACCGACAGGCGCGGTTCCGGTCGCAAGCATCACGGGCCTCAACCGTACCGGGTACAAACTGCCCGCCAGCTATCAGTACAGCCTTGGCGTTCAACAGCAACTGATGGCGCGATCTGTGTTGTCGCTGTCGTACGTGGGCAACCAGACGCGGCACCAGAACTACTGGGTCGAGAAGAACCTGCCGGCGCTGAGCGACCTGCAGGATGTCGTTGACGATCCCAGCAGTTTCACCAGTCTGGTACCCTACCTGGGCTATCGTTCGATCCGTCTCGCAGAAAACGGCGCCAATGGCAGATACAACGGCCTGCAAGTCGACCTGCGGGGCAATTGGAGGACCGATCTCACCTTCCAGTTCGGCTACACGTACTCGAAAGCGATCGACCCAACCACCGGTAACGGCGGCAATGGGTTCGACCTGAACAACGTGTCGAATTCCTATGCCGGCTGGCGATATGACGAGGGCCCGTCGGTCTTCGATCGTACTCACGTAGCGTTCGTTAACTTCGTGTACGATATCCCGCTGCTCAAGAACACTCCGAACCGGGCTATGAAAGCCGCTTTCGGCGGGTGGCAGGTGTCGGGCATCGTGCAGATGCAAACCGGATCACCTCTCAACATCACCATCAACAACACCGGTCTGACGAGCGTCATTCCCAACTCGACGAACCGGCCCGACGTCAACGGCAGCATCAGCTACCCCAAGAAGCAGAGTGAGTGGTTTGACACGTCTGTCTTCTCGTTGCCGGCGGCCTGCGAAGATGCTCCCTCATGTGCCAGCTTTGGCGACATGGGACACAACTCAGTGCGCGGTCCGGGGCGCGACAACTGGAACCTTGCACTCTTCAAGAACTTCGCAGTTACCGAACGCTTCCGCATTGAATTCCGGGCTGAAAGCTTCAACACCTGGAATCACACGCAATTTGGCGGAAGCGGTCAGGGCCAGGGAATTAACTCTGATGCCGGAGGCTCCGGTTTCGGCGTGGTAACGGCAGCTCACGATGCGAGAACGATCCAACTCGGATTGAAGCTGGCGTTCTAACCTGATCCGTTTCGTTGCACCACTTGCCCGCCCCAGCCAACCGGCTGGGGCGGGTTTTCTTTTGCCGCCTGACACTCCAGCACACCGGCCCGGCTTTGCGCGCTGACCTCGTGCTAGAGTTGTAGGCAAGAAAGAGGTTGCATCACCGTTGCCGCCATGAATAAGTGGACTTATGGACTGGTTACGATGTTCCTCTTGCCTTCCCTTCTGCTTGCCCAGTCCCCCGCTGATGCGTTAGCTCTCGAACAGCAGGGCAAACTCGCAGAAGCTGCAGATGCGTGGCGTGCGGTGATTAAGAAGAACCCCCAGGATGCCGCGGCGCTGGCCAGCCTGGGAGTCGTGCTGTCGAAACAACAGAAGTTCCAGGAAGCGGCCGCTGCCTATCGCAAGGCTCTGTCGCTGAATCCCAGGCTTCCCGGTATACGAATCAACCTTGGCCTCGCGGAGTTCAAGCTCGGCCACTTCGACAAAGCCATCGCACCGCTCAAGGCGGCGCTGTCGTCCGACCCTCAGAACGCGCAAGTGCGCATCCTGCTGGGCATGAGCTACTACGGTTCAGAAGAATTCGGCGACGCGGCAGATACGCTGGCGCCCCTCGCGAAGGCCGATCCGGATAACACGGAGCTCCACAATCTGCTTGCGCAGAGCTGCCTCTGGGCCAAGAGGTACTCCTGCGCCACAGACGAATTCCGGCACCTTCTGGAAAGAGATCCAAATTCGGCTGCGGTTCACATGCTCATGGCGCAAGCGCTGGACGGCACGGGAAAGACCCAGGAAGCCATGGAGGAGTTTCGGGCGGCTGTGAAGGTGTCTCCGCGCGAGCCGAATGTACACTTCGGCCTCGGATATCTGTATTGGAAATTGCAGCAGTATGACGAGGCCAAACGCGAGTTCGAAGCCGAACTGCTGAATGATCCTGGACATGCTCAGTCGCTTGCCTACCTGGGCGACATTGAAATGAAACATCACAATGCTGAGCCTGCGATCGAACTGTTGTCGAAGGCGGTGCAGCTCAAAGGCAACTTACGTCTGGCTTACCTCGATCTTGGAGCCATCTATCTGCAGCAGAAGCGCTATCCCGAGGCCTTGAAGGCGCTGCTGCGGGCCGCGGAACTGGATCCGGAGCAACCTGACGCTCACTACCGGTTGAGCCGGGTGTATGAAGCAATGGGACGATCGGCAGAGGCGCAGAAAGAGCTGGCCAAGACTCGCGAACTGCATGAAAAAGCAGACGAGGACCTGGTGCGGAAAATGTCGGCTTCCCCGCCCTCGATGCCGGCTGGAAAGGGGGAAGGGCCTAACTGACAGGAACTACTTCCCTCCTGGCCCCGTATCACCTACCCTAGTACGTAACGAAGAGCACATAATGAAGCTCCGGAGGGCTTCGACTGTGTCAGACCCTCGCACCCGAACACCTGGAGACGCCCGGACAACGCCGGTTCGGATCAAGGACATTGCCGACGATCTGGGCGTATCGGTCGCCGCAGTTTCACGAGCCTTGAGGAACCGGGGTGAGATCAGCTCCGAAACGCGCGCCCTCGTACTGAAACGGGCTGCCGAACTCAACTATCAACCGAACCTGGTGGCGCGCGCGCTGGTCACAGGCCGGAGTGGTCTCATGGGATTGGTGGTTCCCGACCTTGTCCACTCGTTTTTTGCGGAACTGGCAGTCGGACTCTCCGGCGCCCTGCGCCGCAGCGGCTTCAATCTTGTTGTCGCGTCATCAGACGAGGACGGTGAACTGGAGCGGCAGGAAATCGACCGCTTGCTGGCGCGAGGTGTCGACGCGATTCTGATTGCCTCCACGCAGCAGAGTGCCGAAACCTTCCGACCCATTCTCGAGCGCAACGTTCCATGCGTGTTGCTCGACCGCTGGTTCGCGGGGTTGTCGGCGAATTTTGTCGGCGTAGACGACGAAAAGGTCGGCACCATCGCGACTGAGCATTTGTTGCAGATGGGCTGCAACCGGGTGGCGCACATCAGCGGCACCGGCGTCAGCACGTCGCGTGGGCGCCTCGAGGGCTACACGAAAACCCTTGCCCATCACGGCATTCCCTTCCGCGAGGACTACGTCATCTGCGTAGAACACCTGGACAAATCCGCGTTTTCCGGAGGCTACACGGCGGCTGTGAAACTGCTCCGATGCAACCCGATCCCCGACGGCATCTTCTGCTGCAATGACCCGATGGCCATTGGAGCGATGCGGGCGATTCTGGAGGCCGGTCTCCGCATTCCTGATGACGTCGCGCTGATTGGCTGCGGCAATCTCCACTACGACACTGCGCTTCAGGTTCCGCTCAGCAGTATCGATCAACGCAGTGAAGTGCTGGGCGAGCGGGCGGCGCAGCTGGCGGTTCGATTGATCGAAGCCCACGGCCCGATCCGCCCCAAAGTGATCCTGCTGGAACCCAGTTTGATCATCCGGAAATCGTCGGAGAAACTGGCGCTCCGCTTTGCACACTCGCTGGAGCGCGTGGCTTCGGAAAGAGCCAGCTAGACAAACTCCCAGCAAGGACTCGAAAGCGTACTCCCCATGGCCAAGACGCGCAGGGCGTTTTTTCTCGCGGCACTTCTGTTGCTGGGGGCCGCTCGCGGCGTTAGTCAGTTCGAGGCGCGCTGGATCGGATCCTGGGCGGCGGCTCAACAGGAACCAGAGCCGCACAATGCGCTCGACCCGGCTGATCTTGAGAATTCGACACTGCGCCAGGTCGTCCATCTTTCCATTGGCGGCCAAGAACTCCGCGTGCACCTTTCCAACCGCTTCGGGAACGCGCCGCTGCACTTCACGTCCGTTCACGTTGCGCGGCTGGCGACGGCAGGCGGCATCGATCCCGCAAGCGACCGGCCCCTGACGTTCTCCGGAAGCCGTGACCTGACCATACCTGCCGGGGCCGAATACTACTCCGATTCGATTGCTTACTCCGTTGCGCCCTTGTCAGACCTGGCCATCACGCTCCATATCGACACAGCGCCGGCGCATCAGACCGGGCATCCTGGCTCCCGCGCTACGTCATACTTGGCTCACGGAGAATGGGTTGCGGCAGCCAACCTGCCCGATGCCAAGAAGGTGGAACACTGGTACTTCATTGCCGGAGTCGATGTCACAGCCTCGGCCCAGGCCGACGCTGTGGTTGTGCTGGGAGACTCGATCACCGATGGCCGCGGCTCCACGGTTGACGGGAATAACCGCTGGCCGGACTTGCTCGCGAAGCGCCTGCAGGCAAAGCCGGAGACGCAAGCGATTGCTGTTCTCAATCAGGGTATCGGCGGCAACCGCCTCCTGTTGGATGGACTCGGGCCCAATGCCCTGGCCCGCCTCGATCATGATGTGATCGCGCACGACGGCGTCCGCTATCTCATCGTGCTCGAAGGGGTGAATGACATGGGCATGCTCGCGCGCGAGCCTGCCGCCTCTGCGGAACAACATGCCGCTCTCGTGCATGAAATCATCGCGGCCTACGAGCAGATCGCTGCGCGGGCGCGCGCACACGGCATCCGCGTGATCGGAGCCACGATTCTCCCTTACGTGGGTTCCGAGTTCTACCATCCCGGACCTGACAGCGAAGCCGACCGTGAATCCGTAAACGCGTGGATACGCACGCCGGGACATCTCGATGGAGTCGTCGATTTTGACAAGGTCATGCGCGACCCCGAGCACCCCGATCGTCTATTGCCGGCATTCGATTCCGGCGACCATCTTCATCCGTCACCCGCGGGATATGCGGCGATGGCGGACGCGGTCCCGCTCTCGCTCTTTGACCTGTCGTTACCTCATCTCAGCGCCGAGCAAGATCATCGGCGGATGATGGATCTCCTTCATATCGCTGCGCTGCGCCGGGGTCCTGATGGCGATCCCAGGTCGCCCTACGCGGCAAATTTCGACGAATCCGAAGTCACTCCATACACGCTTCCCGATTCGCTGGTTCTGAAGAATGGGCAGAAGGTTTCGAGCGCTGAAGCCTGGTGGCACGACCGCCGTCCGGAGATTGTTGAGGCCTTTGACCGCGAAATCTATGGCCGGGTTCCGAAAGAGACTCCGATGGTGAGTTGGGAAGTCTCGAGCACGGTCTCAGGCCGCGAAGGCGATATACCGGTCGTCACCAAGAAACTTCTTGGTCACGTGGACAACAGCGCGTATCCGTTCGTCAGCGTCGATCTCCAGTTGTCCTTGACCGTCCCCGCGAAGGCAAGCGGCCCGGTTCCGGTGATGATGGAGTTTGGGCTGAGTCCGGAAGTGCTCGAAGCGCTCAAGCGGCGATTGTCACCGGCTCAACTTGCGGCTTTCTTCGGCAGCGGACCCACGTGGCAGGAACAGGTATTGGCCAAGGGGTGGGGCTACGCGATCCTGATTCCGACAAGCGTGCAGGAAGACGGCGGGGATGGTTTGACGCGAGGAATCATCGGCCTTGTAAACCATGGACAACCAAGAAGACTCGACGATTGGGGCGCATTGCGCGCGTGGGCGTGGGGAGCCAGCCGTGCGCTCGACTACTTCGAGACCGACGCACGCGTCGATGCGAAGCGCATCGGCATCGAAGGCTTGTCGCGGTACGGGAAGGCTGCGCTGGTGGCGATGGCCTACGACCGCCGCTTCGCCATCGGGTTCATCGGGTCGTCTGGGGCGGGCGGGGCCAAGATCCTCCGGCGCAAGTTCGGTGAGCAAGTGGAGAACATCGCATCCGCTGCTGAATATCACTGGATGGCGGGCAATTTTCTCAGGTATGCAGGCCCTCTGACAGTGAGCGATTTGCCGGTAGATGCGCACGAACTCATTGCACTGTGCGCTCCGAGGCCAGTATTCATCAGCAGCGGCTCCCAACAGGTTGAGGGTGGATGGGTTGACGCCAAGGGTATGTTCCTCGGAGCTGTTGGCGCCGGACCTGTATATCGCCTGCTGGGCAAGCGAGGTCTGGGGACCACGGACCTTCCACCAATGGAGACGGCGCTCGTCTCCGGCGATGTCGCATTTCGCCAGCACAGCGGCGGGCACACAACCGGCCCGAACTGGCCGACCTTTCTGAGCTTCGCGACAACCTACTTTAACGACCATGCATCCTCGCTTCCAGCTTCCAGTGTGAAATAACACACGGAACTGGGCGTATCCTCGCATGGCTGGTTTCGATGCTTCATTGGCCGTGTACTGTCCGACTTTTGTACAGACTCCAGATAAGTACTGCCAACCGCGTTCGAAAAGTCTAGACTGCTTGTTACTGTTGGGGTGCGCTTGGCGCGCGGTTGGGTGGCTGAGGCGCCTTGAGGAGTTCCCGAGACGTGGCCGATCCTGGTGTTACCCGAACGGAAGTTCCTGTGAGGAGCACCGCAAGCACCGGCAGCATACTGTTCTCGACTCTTCCAGTTCGAACTGCTGTCCTTCTCTTCGAGTTCATGTTCGTCCTCAATCCTGTCTCTTCTTGGAGTGTCTCAAGAATCCCTGCTGACAAGTCGCGCCGTTCTCAAAACGCTGCGCCGGTGGGCGGCGATCCATGAAAAAGAACTCCGGCGGAAAGTTCTCGATGAACCCGGCCCTTGTCAGCTTGCTCTACGCGGCCGTGTCTGAACTATGGATCGTTTTCTCCGACCGGCTTGTCGAGCGAATCGCCTCCAACTCCGACGTACTCACGCGCCTGAGCATGATCAAAGGTTCGTTATTCGTGTTTTCGAGCGCGGCCTTGATCTACTACCTCATGTCGCGAATCAGCAGCGCGAACCGGACGCTGTCGGAGCGCGTGCAAGCGGGCATCGCCGAGTTGAGAAAGAGCGAGGGCCGATACCGGCGAGTACTGGAAACGGCGCAAGAAGGCGTGTGGGTCGTGGATCGAAATGACAGGACGGAATTCGTGAACCAGCGCCTGACCAGCATGCTGAACTTCTCGATGGAAGAGATGCTCGGTAAGAATCCGCTCGACTATCTCGATCCGGCATCGCAGTCGATGTCGCCGGCCGCGCTAAGCGGCCAACAGTCCTTTTCGTCGCTGGAATTGCGATTCCGGCGGCACGATGGGTCGGCGTTGTGGGCTTTGGTCAGCCGCGGGCTGCTGTTCGATGATGCCGGCCGATACGACGGCGCCATTTTGCTGGTCAGCGACATCACAGAACAGCGGAGAGCAGAGGATAATCTCCGCTTGCAGGCTGCAGCCGTGAACTCGGCTGCGAACGGCATCGTGGTTACGGATTCGACGGGGACAATCCTGTGGGTGAATCCGGCATTCACGGCAATGACGGGCTATGCGTCGCAGGACGTGGTCGGCCACAACCCGCGCATTTTGAAATCCGGTCACCACGATTCTGCCTTCTACACGGACCTTTGGAATACGATTCGATCCGGCCGCGTATGGCGCGGTGAAATGGTGAACCGCCAGAAGAGCGGCGACCTTTATTGTGAGGAGATGACGGTTGCTCCGGTGCGATCGCGGGACGGCGAAATCACGCACTTTGTCGCGATCAAACAGGATGTGACCGCGCGCAACCAAGCCCGGGAAGCGCTGCGGCGCAACGAAGAACGATTCCGGCGCCTCGTCGAGAACATCAGCGATGGCATTGTGGCCGCCGATGCGCAAGGCCGAATCCAGTATGCGAGCGAGTCGGCGTGCCGGGTAACCGGGTATCTACAGCAGCAGTTAGTCGGGCGCGATCTGTTTCAGTTTGTGCAGCCAGAGGATGTGCCCCAGATACGTTCTCTCTTTGCACGCGTCGTCCAGGAACCTGGAAGCACGCGGCAGTGGGGGGCCCGGATCAAGCACAAGGACGGTTCCTGGCGCTACCTCGAAGGCAGCACCGCCAACCTTCTCCAGGATCCCGACATCGCGGCGCTGATCATCAATTTCCGCGACAGCACGGCGCGCCGTGAAACGGAAGAAGCGCTGATACGGGCGGAGGCGCGATATCGCGCGATCTTTGAGAACGCGACGGTTGGCATCTATTTGAGCGCTCCCGACGGTCACTATCTCTCGATGAATCAGACCCTGGCCTGTGTCTATGGTTTCCCCTCTCCCGTGGAAGCGATCCAAAGCGGTGGTGATATCAAGAGGTTCTACGTCGATGCGCGCAAATGGGAGGAATTTCGCCAGATTCTGGCAAGAGATGGCGCGGTGCGCGACTTCGAATATGAAGTTCACCGGCGTGACGGGACGCAGCGCTGGCTGCTGGAGAGCGCCCGCGCCGTTTACGACGAGAAAGGAAAGCTCCTCTACTACGAAGGTGTCGCCGAGGATGTCACGGAACGCAAAATACTGGAGTTGCAGCTTCGCCAGGCACAGAAACTTGAGGCTGTGGGCCGCCTCGCTGGTGGCGTAGCCCACGACTTCAACAATATGCTGGGCGTGATTCTCGGATACGGCGACATCCTGCAATCGCAGCTTCCTCCGGACCACCCCGGACTTGACAGCGCCGCTGAGATGCAAAAAGCAGCGCGGCGGGCAGCAGACCTGACGCGGCAGTTGCTGGCATTCAGCCGCAAACAAATCCTCCAGCCCCAGGTGGTCAGTCTCAATTCCCTCATCTCGGACCTCAACAAGATGTTGCGCCGGCTCATCGGCGAACACATCGAACTGGAATTCCGCCCCGGAGAGCCTGTATCCAGCGTCAAGGCCGATCCCGGTCAACTGGAGCAGGTCGTGATGAACCTGGCGGTCAACGCCAGAGACGCCATGCCTGGGGGCGGACGTTTATCGATTGAAACCCGGAACGTTTCGGTGGACAAGGAGTTCGCGCAACGGCACTCGCCCATGTTGCCGGGAGACTATGTCCTCTTGTCGATCGCGGATACCGGTACCGGAATGGATAGTGATACCTTGTCACACATTTTTGAGCCGTTCTTCACTACGAAGGAACAGGGCAAAGGAACCGGACTGGGCCTCTCCATCGTCTACGGGGTCGTCAAGCAAAGCGGAGGATACATCTGGGTGGATAGCGAACCGGGCCACGGAACAACGTTCCGCATCTACCTGCCTCCCACCAGCGAAGTGCAACCTCATCTGAAATCAACGGAGGCACGCCAGACGTCCGCCGGGGGAACCGAAACCATCCTCGTGGTCGAAGACGAGAGCAGGCTGCGGGAGATGATCCGAGTCGTTCTGGGCGGCGCGGGATACAAGGTTCTCGACGCACGGACCGGCGACGAAGCCCTCTTGCTGGTTGAGAACTTGCGTCAGCCGCTGCACCTGCTCATTGCCGACATCATCTTGCCGGGAAAAGTGAGCGGATCGGATCTCGCTCAGTCGATGGTGGCGGCTCATCCCGAGGTTCGGACGCTCTTCATGACTGGCTTCGGAGTCGAACTGGACAGCTTTGGAATCGAGGTCGCTCCGGATGTGATGTTGTTGCCCAAGCCGTTTAACGCGGACCAACTCCTGCGCAAAGTACGCGAGACGCTGGACCGCAACAACGGCGTCCGATCCGCGACAGCCCGCTGATAGTCCCGTCTGGCTCTTGGAAAACTGGTCCAGCTTATGGATGCCTCCTCTCCCCGAAAAGCGATCATGGTCTTGGAACCACGCTACCTTTCGTTGCGGTTGGCCTTCGATTCATTACTCCGTCCCTTCAGCTGTGCCTGATAACTCATTGTTTCGCCTTTAGATGCCGGCCATTGCGAGAGCGCAGGGGCCACAACCGTCTCGCTTCGTAAACCACTTCTCGTTGGCGGGACCCGTTTGGCATGCGACCTGTACTGTATGCATTCCGAACTCAACCGGCGATGCCTGGTTGTAGGGAGGAAGCAATGAAGGTTCGCATCGGTCAACTGTCTCGTATCGCACGCGTTCTGAGTATTGCCGCTCTGCTGTCGGCAATCTTGGCCAGCGTGGGCTGTGGCGGCGCGATCAGTGGTACCAACAGCCATGCTAACGGTGATCCCCTCGGCTTGGGCGTTGTTCCGGGTCCCCTGGGATCGACGGCGCCGCAGATGATTCAGGTGCGAGCAGGCAGCGAGCCGAACGACCGGATCGTGTCACTTGCTCTGACGATCAATTCCATGCAGACGACCAACTCAGGCAGCGAGCAACTCGATCTGTTGAGCGCCCCGGTTACGGTTGAGTTCGCACACAGCGCGGTGGTCACCGAGCCTGTCGTGATCAGGCAGATCTATCAGGACACCTATTCCAACCTGATCTTGCCAGCGATGACAGGGCAAGTTGTCTTCTACGACTCCAACGGAAACCTGGCTACGCAAGCGCTGAATATCGACGCCCAGACGATCACGTTCTCGCCCCAACTGGTGCTCGCGGGGACTCCGCAGGTACTCAGCGTCTCGCTGGATCTGGCCCAGACCTTCAGCGTAGGGGAGAGCTCCGTCGCCGTAAATTCCCCGGTCTTCACGACGCGGGCAACCGCACCCGCCCCGGCAGTCTCTCCTGCCGTCGGGCAACCCGAAACGGGCAGCGTGAACTTCCTGGTAGGTACGGTAACTTCGGACGTCAGCACGACAAACCACGTCATTGCCTTGCAGCCCGGTTCCGGCAATGCCTTCACGATCTCCTACGATGAGAACACGACGTTCGTGAACTGCAGCCCGTCGATGCTGAATGGAATGATGATCGAAGTTGACGGAGCGACACAGCTGGACGGCTCGGTGCTGGCATCGCAGGTCGCCCTGGTCGACAACAGCACGTTAAGTTCGCAGCTCACCGGCATCATCAGCGGATACGCCCCTGACGGCATCAACTACAACCTGATTGACCAAGGAGGACTGGGAGTCAATACGGCGACCGGCCTCATCGGAAGCACGATCTCGGTTGACTGGTCGGCGGCGAGTTACTCTGTCAACCATGGCCGCATTCCCGCCAGCCTGAGCCTTTTCGACGAGAGCGCCCAGGATCACCTTGTCCTCGCGTTTGACAGCGACCATGTCTTCCCGGGCCAGGCTGTGGCCGCGGAATGGGGTTCCCTCATCGTTCCCGATCCCGATTCGAGCAATGCCGGACTTATCCAGCCAGGAATGTTCGAACTGGAAGAACAGACGATCACGGGACAGGTATCGAACTACCAGTACGACTCCACAGTGGGACTCAACAGGTTCACACTGACCGTGGCGTCAACGGCGCCGATCATGCGCATGAATCCGGGCCTGACCGCAATTACCGTCTACACCACATCAACCACATACCTGCGAAACCTGGCCACGATCACCAATGGTGCTGCGGTAAAGGTGCGAGGACTTCTGTTCGTCCACCCGGATTACAACAACGCCGGCTACCTGCCGGGTAACCCTGTGGCGTTCGTGCTGGTGGCAGATCGCGTCTCCAACTGATGCTCTCCTCCAAATCCGTGGGCCGGGCAGCTGAGATAGCGCTCGGCCCATCTTTCCTGCACCCAATTACGGCATTCCAACCTGCTCCACATGCAGCACCAATCGATTCAAGTAGATACAGAATTGGTGTCTAACGCTACCGAGTTACGTCGGTAATGAACAATCCCTGGAATCGCTAAAGTTCCTGCATAACTCGCCCTAACATGGTTAGAGCTTCTTAATCATTCCTCGGGGCCCCCACTCGTCACTGCGATCGGGGAGGTCGCACGTAGTTATGGCCGACGGTCGCATTCTTGTCGTGGACGATGAGCCCCAGTTTCTTGCCACAGTCCGCAACTATCTTGAAAACACCGGATTCGAAGTCGTGACCGGCACTTGCTGCCGGGAGGCGGAAGAGATCTACAGTTCGGCGAAGCCCGACGCGGTAGTGATGGACTATAGCCTGGGTGACGGCAATTCGCTTGAGATTCTGCCTCGTTTGCGGGCCGCCGACACCTCCATTCCCCTCATCATCATGACCGGGCACGCGTCGATCGAGTTGGCGGTACAGGCGGTTAAGCTCGGAGCGGAACACTTCCTCACCAAACCGGTGGATCTGGCCACCCTCTCGGTGATGCTGGAGCGCAGTCTTGAGAACCAGCGCAACCGGCGCAAGCAGGCGCTCGACCAGAACCGGCGCAACCGCGAGGGAATCAATCCGTTTCTGGGAACCAGTGCTGCGATTGCGGAACTGGCGAAGATGGCTTCGCGCGTGGCATCGGCCGACAGTCCGATCCTGATTCAGGGCGAAACCGGAACCGGCAAGAGCGTGCTTGCCCGCTGGATCCACGAACACAGCAGCCGCAGCAAGGAACCGTTCGTCGACCTCAATTGTGGCGGCTTGACGCGTGATTTTCTCGAAACGGAACTGTTCGGCCACGAAAAAGGTGCATTCACAGGTGCCGTACAAAGCAAGGCCGGGTTGCTCGAAATCGCCCACAAAGGCACGCTGTTCCTGGACGAGATTGGAGACGTCGATGTTCAGGTCCAGCCGAAGATCCTGAAAGTGCTGGAAGAGAAGCAATTCCGGCGCCTGGGCGAGACCCGGGACCGGCGCGTCGACATCCGGCTGGTTGCGGCGACGCACCAGAACCTGGGATTACTGATGAAAGAAAAGCGGTTCCGCAGCGACCTCTTCTTTCGGATCAGCACGATCCCTCTGCTTGTACCGCCGCTGCGAGAACGGATCGAAGACATCAAGTTGCTCGTAACGCGCCTGCTGGGACACCTCTCGGCTGAACTGGGGTGCGGCAACGTCGAAATCACTCCTGAAGCGATGCGTCGGCTGCAGGGGTACGGCTGGCCGGGGAATATCCGGGAATTGCGGAATGTCCTCGAGCGCGCCGTGCTGCTCGGTGGAAACCGCGTCGTCACCGAAAAGAATCTGCACTTCGACCAGACTGACTGGCCAGACCTGAAACCAGAGAACCTCACAAGAACACTCGAAGAGATGGAGCGCGACTATATTGCTGAGGTCTTGAAAGCCGAGGGAGGAAAGGTCGAGACTGCCGCCAGGAAGCTCGGCATCCCACGGAGCACGCTCTACGCAAAGCTGAAGCAGTACAAGCTTGATCGCGCCGCGCAGGCGGCCGCCACTGCGTCGTCCTAGTTCAACTTCTCTACAATCTGGACGGCTTTCCGGGTTTGGGAGTTCAAGCCCGGCCAGTCTGCGGGACCGCCCAACTAACTCTATCCCTATCAACCACTTCCATATCTTCCTCCTTTGGCCCCGCTGTTGCACTAGTAGAGAACGAAGAGTTTTCGGAACAACAAGTCTCCGAATTCCCTTCCGTCTCCTGATGACCGCCGTGCGGGATATGCCCTCCCCACCGCGCGGGCGGCACTTCAAGAGAATCTATGGAGAAAGTTATGACATCGAGAAACGGCAACATGAAAAAGGAACCGGATGTTCTCAGGATGAGCAGCCGGTCGCAGGAAATTCAAGACAACATCCGATCGCTGGCGGGCCGGGATCTGCAGTTGCTTTCGATCGCCATGCTGCTGATGGTCGTGCTGGCTGGCGGCGTTCTGGCGCTGGTGTACCCGGACCTCACGTCCGCGCCACGAGCTTTTCAGGCCAACCCGCATCTGCTGCCGCAGCTTTTTTTCGGACTCATCACGCTCATCGTTCTTTTCAACGTCTACATCGTCATGCAAAAGCGCGACCTGGGGGCGACCCGGCGCCGCCTAGTGGAGGAACTGATCTTCAATGAACGCATGGAAGCGGTCTCGCTGATCGATCCCACGACGCAATTGTTCAACCGCCGCGCCATGGAACAGATGGTGGCGCACGAAGTGGCTCGTACCAACCGGCTGGGCTCGCCCCTTTCCATGCTGCTGCTGGACATCTCGGACTTCGAAGCCATCAGCAATCGCCTGGGCACAATGGCAACCGAGCAATTCCTGTATGAGACCGCGCAGCTCGTGAAGAACACATTCCGCGGCTCCGACATGGTTTTTCGTTACAAGGAAACGCAGTTCCTCGTAGTCATGCCCGATACGAACGAACAGCAGGTGGATTTCGCAATCAAGCGTCTGGAAGGCGAGATTGCACGACACAACACCGAATACCGGTGTCCGGCAGAACTCGGGTTCAGCTACGGGATCGCCGAGTATGCGCAGGGATCGAGGATTACCGATACTCTGCTGACCGCAGAGCGCAAGGTGTTCCTGCACAAGAATGATTTCACCCCTGTGTTCTAGAGGGCACGTCTATGTCAGACACGCATACCGATCTTGTCATTCAAATCTCGACTTCGTCCCTGGGGCCGAGTGCGGCAACTCCAGCGGCCGCAAGTGCAGCCGACAGCAAGCTGATTGGTGAGCTGCGCCAATGCCTCCAGCCGGGAGTGGAGATTGCGCTCGTGTTCGGCAGCTGCATGGCGATAACGTCGATCCTCTGGCTCGCCGATCCTCAGGACGAGGGCAGCGTGCGCGCGGGAGTACGGCTGCTCGGCCTTTCTGCGTTGCGCAGTGACAGCGTGGCCTTGCCGGGTTGGAATGAAATCCCGCCAGCCTCTGTACCTGAATGCGTGGATCTGCAGAAACGCAGGCGGCACGTCTAGGTTCGTCATCTACGCTTCCCTTCGCCTTCTGACTCACTGTTCGTATCTGGCTCCGCGCTTCACTGCGGCTCCTACACCGCCCGTCACCACGCAACAGATGACCCTCAGAATGCTCCGAAATCGGAGCTCCTCTTGTTTCTGGAGCCATCATCCAGATCACAGACGAACCGCTCCGGCGCTACCAGTCGGCGCCCGATTCGTCAATTCAGTAACTAATTATCCTGCAGCAACATACAGGAATACCTTCGAGCTTCAGGCAATGGCGCGGCGCTTGCATTATCTACTGCGAGATACGGGGCCAGACGCCCCGAACCAGGACAAGGAGAAGGAACCATGAAATACGCGACTCGATCCCAACGCAAAGGAACGGATGTGCTGGCAGTTCTCGCTTTGGCCATCTGTTTCCTGGCAGCGCCGGCATGGGCTGGTCAGAACCCGGTCACGCTGGCAGGGGGTGGAACAACGGTCTCCTTCCCTGTAACGATGGTTGGCAGCAGCGCTGTAATGAGCGCCACCGTAAAC
>Ga0335082_10002014_pt1 | contig 21812 bp, 19 predicted proteins | sample Lox_Sample_41_FD_206718 | JGI IMG/M metagenome (GOLD analysis project Ga0335082, IMG submission 206718) | Soil microbial communities from Loxahatchee National Wildlife Refuge, Florida, United States - Lox_Sample_4.1 | ecosystem: Environmental > Terrestrial > Soil > Wetlands | place: USA...
ACGCGCGCGTGCGCCTCGACGAGGTGACCTCGGTCGATCCGGCGGCGCGCCGCGTGCTGACCGCGAGCGGGAAGGTCGGCTACGACGTGCTGGTCCTCGCCTGCGGCGCGCGCCATGCGTACTTCGGTCACGACGCGTGGGAGGAGCATGCGCCGGGCCTGAAATCGGTGGAGGAAGCGACCGAGATCCGGCGGCGCGTGCTGCTCGCCTACGAGCACGCCGAGATGGAGAAGGATCCCGCGCGACAGAAGATGCTGCTGACCTTCGTCGTGGTCGGCGGCGGGCCGACGGGCGTCGAGCTCGCGGGCGCCCTCGGCGAGATGAGCCGCTTCACCCTGGCGCGCGACTTCCGCCACATCGATCCGGCGCTCGCGCGCGTGATCCTGATCGAGGCGGGGCCGCGCATCCTGCCGGGCTTTCCGGCCACGCTCGCGCGGCGCGCCACGCGCGACCTCGAGTCGCTGGGCGTGCAGGTGTGGACGTCGAGCACGGTGACCGGCATCGACGCGAACGGCGTCGACGTCGGACCCGAGCGCATCCAGACCGCGACGGCGCTGTGGGCCGCGGGCGTGCAGGCCTCGCCGGTGACGAAGAGCCTCGGCGCCCTGCTCGATCGCAACGGCCGCGTGCTCGTCGAGCCGGACCTCAGCGTGCCCGGTCACCCGGAGATCTTCGCAATCGGCGACATGGCCAGCGCGCGCGACGAGGACGGGAGCCCGCTGCCCGGCCTCGCGCCCGTCGCGAAGCAGGCGGGCGCGCACGTCGCGCGAACCATCCGGCGCATGCTGCGGGACGAGCCGCGTCAGCCCTTCCACTACGTCGACCGCGGGCAGATGGCGACGATCGGGCGCAGCCGCGCGATCGCGGCCGTGGGGCCCGTTCGCTTCGCGGGCTTCTTCGCGTGGCTCACCTGGCTGGTCGTCCACATCTACTTCCTGGTCGGCTTCAAGAACCGACTCTTCGTCGTGATCTCGTGGGCCTGGTCGTATCTGACCTTCCGGCGCGGCGCGCGCCTGATCGAGAACCGCGACTGGCGCGGCGAGACGTGACGGAGGGCTGGCGAGATCTCGCGCAGGTCGCCGGCGGCGTGCTCGTGCTGGGACTCCTACTCAGGGGTCTGGCGCGCCGGCGACGGCGCACGCGGCGCCCCGACCTCGCCGCTTTTCTGCGTCGCTGCGAGGCGCAGGGCACGCCACCCGACGTCGCCACGCAGGTCTTCCACGCGCTCCAGGAGTGGCGCAGCGACGAGGGCGCGCGCTTCGCCGTGCGCGCCGACGACCGGCTCGAGCGCGTCTACGGCATCGGCGCCGACGAGATCGACGCGACCGTCGCGCTGCTCGCGCGCCGACTCGGGCGCCGCGCCGAGCCCGGCCGGAAGCGGCCGGCGCTCGCCACCGCGGCGGACCTCGCGCACGCGGTGGCATCCTGTCTTCCGGATCCCGCCGCGCGCCCGGAGGAGGTCGACGCATGAGCGAGCTCCGCGTCGCACGTCCCGACGACGGCGCGGGCGTCGCCGCGATCTACGACCCGATCGTCCGCGACACCGCGATCTCCTTCGAGGTCGATCCGCCGGGCGAAGCGGAGATGCGCCGGCGCATCGTCGCGACGCTCGATACCCATCCGTGGCTCGTGTGCGCCGACGGCTCGCACGTGCGTGGCTACGCCTACGCGTCGCGCCACCACGAGCGCGCGGCCTACCGCTGGTCGGCGGACGTGACGGTCTACATCCACGAGGACTCGCGCGGGCGCGGCGTGGGACGCGCGCTCTACACCGCGCTGCTGTCGCTGCTCGTCCGCCAGGGCCTCCGGCAGGCCTACGGCGCGATCGCCTTGCCGAACGCGGGCAGCGTCGCGCTGCACGAGTCCCACGGCTTCCGGCGGATCGGCGTCTTCGAGGACGTCGGCTGGAAGCACGGCGCCTGGCACCCGGTCGGCTATTGGGGCCGCGAGCTCGCACCGGCGACGCCCGTGCCGCGCGAGCCGCTGCCGTTCGCGAAGCTCCGCCACGACCCGGCGCTCGCCGACGCGCTCGCGCGCGGCGCAGCGACGCTCTCGCGGGCGTAGCGAGCCGAGACGCCCGGCGCGACACTCGCGCGCCCATGAGCCGCAGCCCCTGGCGACTTCGCGCCACCCGCACCCTCTTCGAGAGCCCGTGGTTCCGCCTGCGGCAGGACGATCTCACGCTTCCGCACGGCGAGGAGATCACCTACTCGGTGATCGAGCACGACGGCTGGGTGATCGCGCTGCCGCTGCTCGAAGACGAGCGCGTCGTGATGGAGCGCGTCTACCGGCATACGCTCCTGCGCACCTTGCTCGAGTGCCCGTCGGGCGGACGCGACGGCGAGAGCCCCGACGTCGCGGCGCGCCGCGAGCTCGAGGAGGAGACCGGCTATCGCGCTGCGAAGGTCGAATCGCTCGGGCGCTTCCACAGCAGCACGGGCATCAGCAACGAGTGGTTCGAGGTATTCCTCGCCACGGGTCTTTCCGCCGACGGCGTGATCTCGCGCGAGCCGACCGAGGAGATCGAGCTCGTGCTCGTGCCCTTCGAGGAGCTGCTGCGCATGGCGCGCGAGGGGGAGATCGAGCACGCGCCCTCCGCGCTCGCGATCCTGCTGGCGGCGGCGCGGCTGCGCGCGTGAGAGCGTTCTTCGCCGCTCTCGCGCTGCTCGTCGCCGCGCTCGCCGCGCGCGCCGAGCCGACCGTCATCCTGCTCTCGTGGGACGGCGTGCGGCACGACTACCCGGAGCGCGTGCCGCCGGGCGCGCTCGCGCGTATGCAGCGCGAGGGCGCGCGCGCGGAGCGGCTCGTGCCGGTCTTCCCGTCGAGCACGTTTCCGGGCCACGTCTCGCTCGCGACCGGCACCTGGCCCGACCGCCACGGCATCGTCGACAACCAGTTCATCGACCGCGAGCGCGGCGAGTTCCGCATGGGCAACGACGCGAGCTGGATCGAGGCCGAGCCGCTGTGGGCGGCCGCCGAGCGACAGGGCGTGCCCGCCGCCGTCTACTTCTGGGTCGGCTCGGAGAGCGACTGGCACGGCCAGCGCGTGCACGAGCGCGTCGCGCCCTTCGACACATCGGTGTCGGAACACGAGAAGGTGACGCGCATGCTCGGCTGGCTCGCCGAGGAGGGACCCGCGCGGCCGCGCCTCTTGATGTCCTGGTGGCACGGCGCGGACCACGTCGGGCACGAGCGCGGACCCGACGCCGCCGGCGTGGCCGAGGCGCTGCGCGAGCAGGACGCGGAGCTCGGCGCGCTCCTCGCCGGGCTCGATGCGCGCGACGCGTGGCGCGACACGACACTTCTCGTGGTCAGCGATCACGGCATGACGAGCGTGCGGCGCGAGGTACCGCTGCGCAGGGCGCTCGCCGACGCCGGCGTCCGCGCGCGCGTCGCGGGCGGCGCCACCGTCGCGCACATCTTCTTCGACGACCCGTCGCAGCGCAAGCGCGCGGAGGCCGCGCTCGCGCCGCTCGAAGGGATCCGCGTCTACCGGCGCGAGTCGCTGCCCGACGCGCTGCGGATCCGCCACCCGACCCGCACCGGCGACCTCGTCGTCGTGGCGGATCTCGGCGTCGCGCTCGTCGAGTCGCCGCTCTCCGAGCGGCTGCTGCGAGGAATCGGGAGCCTCTTCGGCTGGGAGCGCGGCATGCACGGCTACGCGCCGGAGGAGCCCGACATGGGCGGCATCCTGTTCGCGCTCGGGCGGGGCGTGCCGGCCGGCCGGTCGCTCGGCGTCGTCCGGATGGTCGACGTCGCACCGACGGTGGCGCGGCTCCTCGGCATCGAGCCGCCGTCGGGCTCGGAGGGCCGGCCGATCGCGGGGATCGGAGAGTCCGCCGACGCGTATCGTCCGACGGGCGACGGTGTGGGGGCGCCCGAGCGGAAGTAGAGCGCAGGCCGCGCGCGCGGCACTGGATCGCTCTCCCGGCTGGCCCGCGGCCGAGCCATGGAGCGAGGGCGACCCCAGAGAAGCCCGTCGGCCGCCGGAGCTCGCGTACCGCCAATGTCGGATCAGGCGCGCCGCCGGTCCTCGAGCTCGGCGACGAGCCTCTCGAGGAAGGCGACCTGCGCGGGGTTCAGCCGCCGTCGCGCCTCGTCGAGGTCGAACCACTCGGCTCGATCGACCTCCGGAAACGTCCGCCGTCGCCCCGAGCCCTTCGGCCACTCGAGCTCGAACTCGTTGCTGCGGAGCCGACCGGGATCGGCGTCGCCCTGCATCGCGAAGCCGTGGACGAGCTTGCCGCCGGCCTGGCGGATCAGGCCGAGCGGCAGCGCACTCCCCTCGGCCGCAAAGCCGGTCTCCTCGGCGAGCTCGCGGAGCGCCACGGCCAGCAGGTCCTCGCCGGGCTCCGCTTCTCCCTTCGGGATAGACCAGGCGCCGAGGTCTTTTCGCGCGAAGAAGGGTCCGCCGGGGTGGACGAGCAGCACCTGGAGGCCGCCCCGCGCGAGGCGGTAGAGCAGAAGGCCGGCGCTGACGCGGGGCACCGCCCGAGCTTACCCGCCGGATCTCCGAGCAAGCACGAGGGGTTCTCGACGGGCGTCGGCTCCGAGACGCCGTTCTTCCTTCGAGTGCCTCGCCGACGCCATGCGTCTGTCAAAACCGTGTTCGAATTTTCCGTCACTACCGAGGTCCGCATCCGATGTCCGCACTGCCGTCCCTGCTCCCGCGGGAGAGCCACGACCCCGCTGACGAGCACGAGCTGAAGCTCGTGCTCGAGCCGCACGGTCCGATGGCGGCGCTCGTCGACCGGGTCGACGAGCTCGCGGAGGCCTTCGGCCTCGGCGCCCTCTCCGAGATCGACGAGGTCGGACACATCGACCGCTTCAGCGTGTACCACGACACGCGGAGCCTCGATCTCTACCGCGCCGACGCCTCGCTGCGGACGCGCCGCCGCCGCAAGGGCATGTGTCGCGTGAACGCGAAGCTCCAGAACGGTCGCGGCGCGAGCCACGGCTACGTGGTCCGGCGCGAGTGGCGCTACGACCTCGAGCCCGATCTCTTCGAGTTCCTCGAGAAGGCGCGCTTCCAGCCGCTGGTGGAGCACCACTTCGGCGAGCTGCTCGCGCGCCGCATCGACGCCGAGCGCGGCCTCGTGCCGGTCGTGCAGATCCACAAGCGCAGCCGCCGCATCGAGCTGCGCGCCGCGAGCGGCGAGCGCTTCCTGCTCTCGCTCGACCGCTTCCGCGGCTTCGACTGCCGCGGCGGCGAGATCGGGCGCTCGACCCAAGAGCTCTGCGAGCTCGAGCTCGAGGCGCGAAACGGAAAGGCGTCGCGCCGGCTCGAGGCGATCCGCGATCGCGTGCGTTCGCTGGTGGGCGCCGCTCCGGGCCGGCCGAAGTACTCGATGCTCCTCGAGACGCTCGGCATCGATAGCGAAGGCAGGAGTCAGAGCTCCACCGGCAGTTCGAGGTGGCGCTCGTAGATCATCGTCCGGTGCGCCATCAGCGCCGGGTCGATCGCCTCGCGAATCCTCGGGTCGAGCGTCGAGTAGCTCGTACGCATGCCCTCGGGCATCGGGCACAGCTCCTTCGGCAGCGGGTCGATCAGCGCCGCCATCGCGGCCCAGTGGATGTCGAGCGCGGAGAGCGAGGCCCCGATCAGGTACTCGTGTCCTGCGCGCTGCGAGTCGCGGAGCTGCTTCGAGAGGAGCCGCAGGATCCCGATCACGCGCGGGAGCGCGGCCTCCGCCGCCGCGCGGCTGTAGCCGTATTGCGAGAGCATGCGGCCGAGGATCGGGCGCAGTGCCGGCGGCGGCTCGTCCGCGTCGCCCATGCCCTGCTTGAAGAGGAGGAGACGACGGCACCAGCCGAAGCCCTGCTCGCTCATCAGCTCGTGCGAGAGTCCGAACATCCACGCGCGCGCGGCGGGATCCGCGGGGATCAGCGAGGGCTCGGACGCGAGGCGCTCCGCGAGGAAGAGGATCTCGGCCCAGCCGGCGCGGCCCGGCTCGTCGCGGTAGACCGCGATCGGTGCGTTGCGGTGTCCCGTCCACGCGAAGAGCGCGTCGTTGGGCGCGCCCGCGTCCTGGCGCACGCGCGCGAACGGGATGCCCTTCACGTGGAAGACGCCTTTGGCGGCCTCCCCCCACGGACCCGGAAGTCCCGCCGTCAGCACCAGTCGGAGCCCCGGCAGCTCGCGCGCCTTCTCGACGTCGATCCATTCCGCCATGCCGCACCTCGACGAGGCGCGCGATGGTACCGCTACCTTGCGCCGACGCCGTGCGGCCCGCCCTGCTCCTCGACCTCGACGGCACCTTGACCGATCCGCGCGACGGGATCACGCGCTCGCTCGCCCATGCGCTCGAAGCGCTCGGGGCGCCGGTGCCCGACGCTGCGACGCTCGCTCGCTGCATCGGACCGCCGCTGCGCGACGCGTTCGCCGAGCTACTGCCGGATCCGTCGCCCGTGCGCATCGAGAGCGCGGTCACGCGCTACCGCGAGCGCTTCGACCGCGTCGGCTGGCGCGAGAACCGCGTCTACGACGACGTGCCGGATTTCCTCGACGCGCTGCGCGCGCGCGGCTTGCGCACGCTGCTCGCGACCTCGAAGCCGCGGGTCTTCGCCTTGCGCATCGCGCGCCACTTCGGCTTCGAGCCGGCGCTCGACGCGATCTACGGCTCCGAGCTCGACGGCCGGCTCGGCCACAAGGCGGAGCTCGTCGCGCACGTGCTGGCGCAGGAAGGCCTCGCGCGCGAGCGCGCCGTGATGCTCGGCGACCGCCGCCACGACGTCGAAGGCGCGCGCGCCAATGGATTGCGGAGCCTCGGCGTCACGTACGGCTACGGAGATCGCGCAGAGCTCTCCGCCGCGGGCGCGACCTGGATCTGCGACGACCTGCGCGAGGCGCTCGCGGTGCTCGACGCGGCGCTGTGACATCGCGCAGCGTCGCCGCGAGCGCAGCGGCGAGCTCGAGCGCGGCGGTCGCCCGTCGCCGCCGCGACGCGCTCACGCGCCGACCGCTGCCAGGACCACGTCGCAGATGCGGTCGATCGACTCGGTCGAGAGACGCGGGTAGAGCGGCAGCGAGATCGACTCGGCGCAGGCCCGCTCGGCCTCGGGGCAGGTCCCGAGCGGCAGGCGTCCCGCGCCGAAGGCGGGCTCGCGGTAGAGCGGGCGCGGATAGTGGTGGCGCCATTCGATGCGCGCCTCGTCGAGCGCGCGGCGGATGGCCTCGCACTTCTCGGAGCGGATCACGAGCTGACTCCAGGCGGGCTCCTCGTCGTCGGACGGCTTCGGCAGCCACACGTCGGCCGATGCCGCGAGGCGCGCGCGGTAGCGCGCGACGACGGCTGCGCGCGCCGCGAGCCAGCGCGGCAGGTGCGGCAGCTTGACACGCAGCAGCGCGGCCTGGAGCGAGTCGAGCCGCGAGGTCGTGCCGATGCGCACGTGTCCGCCCGCGCCCGCGCCGTGGTGGCGGAGGCTCCGCAGCGCCTCGGCGAGCGCGTCGTCGTCGCAGCAGACGGCGCCGCCGTCGCCGGCCGCGGCCAGCGCCTTCGACGGATAGAAGCTGAGGCAGCCGGCGCGTCCGCCTGCGCCCGCGCGAAGGCCGCCGCGCGAGGCGCCGATCGCCTGCGCCGCGTCCTCGACGACCGGAATGCCGAAGCGGTCGGCAAAGGCGCGGATGCGCACGACGTCGGCGCAGCGCCCGAAGAGGTGCACCGGCACGATCGCGCGCGTGCGCGGCGAGCGCGCAGCCTCGAGGCCGGCCGGATCGAGATGAAACCCACCGCGCTCGACGTCGACGTAGACCGGCGTCGCGCCGGTCCAGAGGATCGCCTCCGCGGTGGCGAAGAAGGAGAGCGCCGACGTGATCACCTCGTCGCCCGGCCCGACGCCGTTTGCTCGCAGCGCGAGCCACACCGCCTCGGTGCCCGAGCCGACGCCGACCGCGTGGCGCACGCCGACGAAGTCCGCGAGCTCGCGCTCGAAGGCTTCCGTCTCGGGTCCGAGCACATAGCGCCCCGAGCGCAGCACGCGCAGCGCCGCCGCCTCGAGCTCCGCGCCGATCTCCTCGTATTCCGCGAGCACGTCCACGACCGGGATGCGCGCCGACACGGCGCGTTACGATAGCGCGATGCCCTCTTCGCCCTCGCTGCTCGATCGCTATCGCGCGGTGCGCGCGCGTACCCAGGCGCTGGCCGACCCGCTCACGGCGGAAGATCAGGTGATCCAGTCGATGCCCGACGCGAGCCCCACCAAGTGGCACCTCGCGCACACCAGCTGGTTCTTCGAGACCTTCGTGCTCGAGTCCACGGTGCCGGCCTACCGACATTTCCACCCGGCCTACCGCGTGCTCTTCAATTCCTACTACCAGAGCGTGGGCGAGCAGTACACGCGCTCGCAGCGGGGCATGCTCTCGCGCCCGACGCAGGCCGAGGTGCAGGCCTATCGAGCGCACGTCGATCGCCACGTCGAGGCGCTGCTCGAGAAGGAGCCGGATCTCGATGCGCGCGTGCGCGACGTGGTCACGCTCGGGCTCCACCACGAGCAGCAGCACCAGGAGCTGATCCTCACCGACGTGAAGCACCTGCTGGCGCAGAGTCCGCTGCTTCCGGCCTATCGCGAGCGCGAGGCGCCGCCGCGGCGCGTCGCGCCGTCACTTTCGTGGGTCGCCTTCGACGAGGGGCTGCGGCAGGTCGGCCACACGGGCCAGGGCTTCGCCTTCGACAACGAGGGTCCCGCGCACCGGGTCTTCGTCGATGCCTTCGAGCTCGCGAGCCGGCCGGTCACGAACGGCGAGTGGCTCGAGTTCGTCGCCTCGGGCGGCTACGAGGAGCCGGGCTTCTGGACCTCGGACGGCTTCGCGGTCGCGCGCACGCGCCGCCTCGATGCGCCGCTCTACTGGCTGCGCCGCGACGGCGCCTGGTGGGTGCAGACGCTCGCCGGACCCGAGCCGCTGCGCCCCGAGGATCCCGTCGTGCACGTCTCGTGGTACGAGGCGGACGCCTACGCGCGCTTCGCCGAGGCGCGTCTCCCGACCGAGGCGGAGTGGGAGATCGCGGCGCGCGAGGCGCCGGTGGCGGGCAACTTCGCCGAGGGCGAGCAGCTGCACCCGCGCGCCTCGGCCGCGCGCGCCGCGCTCGATCAGCTCTTCGGGGACGTGTGGGAGTGGACCGCCAGCCCCTACACCCCCTACCCCGGCTACCGGCCCCCGTCCGGCGCACTCGGCGAGTACAACGGGAAGTTCATGGCCAACCAGATGGTCCTGCGGGGGGGATCCTGCGCGACGCCGGAATCCCATATCCGCCCCACCTATCGGAACTTCTTCTACCCGGACACGCGCTGGCAGTTCGCGGGCTTACGCCTTGCGCGCTGGCAAGCCCGTCGCCTTGCACCGGGCGCGCAGAGAGCCGAAGGCGAGCGAAGTTCAGAGAACTAGACCCGGCCTGCCGAAAGGCTGTGCCCGCCGGCACGCCGCAGCACGCAGCACGCCGTACTAAACGTCCGGTTCCGCTCGGCCGATGAGTCCTTTCGCGGTCTCGCGCCTGCCGTCCGGGTATGGCGCGGCCGCAAAGATCGGCGGGGGAAACATGGGTCGGCGCGACTTCGAGAAGTGCGGTGCGTTGGCGCTCGTCCTGCTGGCCTTCTCGGTGGGACAGGGCTGTGTACACCGCGGCGATCAGGCGAGCGCCGCGCTCGACGCCTATCACGAGGGGCGCTACGCGGACGCCGAGCTGATCTGGCTCGAGGCGCTGTCGCAGGCCGAGACCGCCGGAGAGGATGATCCGCGGCTGGCGCAGAGCCTGCGCATGCTCGCGAACCTCTACATCCACACGGGTCGCTTCGACGAGGCGCGGCCGTTGCTCGAGCGCTGGCTGGATCTGGCCGACCACGGCCGGGGCCAGATCCCCAACAAGGATCTCGCCGAGGGCCTCGAGGCCATCGCCGGCATCCATCTCGTCGCGGGCGAGCTCGACCCCGCGATCGCCTCCTACGAACGCGCGCTCGAGATCCGCCAGGGCGAGGTGCGCGACGACCTCGCGCTCGCCGAGACGCTCGAGCGACTCGCCTCCTGCTACGACGCGAAGGGCTGGAGCGAGAACTCGCGGCCGCTCTACGAGCGCGCCGTCGACATCCGCTCGCACGTGCGTGGCGCCTTCGACGAGTCGCTGCCCGAGAGCCTGCACGGCGTCGCGGTCACACAGCACGACCACGGCAACTTCCCGCAGGCCGAGATCTTCTATCAGCGAGCGCTCAAGATCCTCGACTCCCAGGGCCGCCGCGACCTCTTCACGTCCACCGTGCTCACGAACTACGGCAGCCTGCTGCGCACGCTCGGCCGGCCGGTCGAGGCGCTCCAGGTGCTCGAGCGCGCGCGCGCGCTCCTCGCGGCGAACGAGACGGCGAATCGCGTCCCGCTCTCCTCGACCTTGAACGAGATCGCGTCCGTCTACATGGACCAGGGACGTCTCGACGAGGCCGAGTCGCTCCACGAGGACGTGCTCGCGATCCGGCGCGAGGCGTTCGGCGACGACTCGCTGGCGGTCGCCGCAACGCTCAACAACCTCGCGCTCGTGCACCAGGCGCGCCGCGAGTGGCAGCCGGCCGAGGACCTCTTCGAGCAGGCGCTGCGCGTGCGCGAGAAGAACCTCGGCGCGAAGCACCGCAAGGTCGCCGCGATCCACAACAACCTCGGCGTGCTCTATCGCCACGAGGGCGATCTCGCCCGGGCCGAGAAGGAGCTGCGCTACGCGGCGGACATGCTGCGCGACACCGCAGGGCCCGATCACCCCGAGACCGCGATGGCGCTCCACAACCTGGCCGAGGTGCTGGTGAAGGAAGGCCGGACCGACGAGGCGGGCCAGTTCGCGTCGCAGGCGCTCCAGGCCAAGCAGCGCGCCTTCGGACCCGAGCACCCGCGCGCGGCCGACACGCTGGCGCTGCTCGGCCTGATCGCCGCGTCGAGCCAGCGCTACGACGAGGCGGAGAGCTACCTGCTCCACGCGCTCGACTTGTGGCGCCAGAATCCGCCGCCGTCGCGGCTGCCGATCGCCGAGGCGCAGGCGAACCTCGCGCTGGTGCGCCACGCCCAGCACCGTCCGCAGGAGGCGGCGTCGCTCTACGATCAGGCGATCGCGGGCTTCGAGTCCGAGCTGCCCGCGGACGATCCGCTGATCTCTCGAGCACGCGCGAACCGCGCGTGGACGCTCGCGGGTCAGGGCGACTCGCGCGCTGCGCTGGCGAGCTTCGAGGATCTCCTCCAGCAGGAGGAGGCGCGCCTCGGCCCGCAGAACCCGGCGCTCGCGCGCCCGCTGCTGTCGCTCGCGACGGTCGAGCTCGACTCCGATCTCACGGCGCGCGCCGAGACGCACCTGCGCCGCGCCATCGCGCTGCTCGAGCAGACGAAGCCGCCGGAGGAGCGCGCGCTCGCCTTCGCGCAGGGGACACTGGCCGACGTCGCCGTGCGCGGGGGTCGCCTCGCCGAGGCGGAGCCGCTCTACCGGCAGGCGCTGACGCGCGTCACCGGCCAGAGCAACGAGGACGTCCGCCTGCGTGGCACCTTGTTCGCGAATCTCGCCGCGGTGCGTGCCGCCCAGGGCCGCATTCAGGAGGCGCTGCCGCTCTACGACCAGGCGCTGCCGCTGCTCGTCAGCGCCTACGGTCCGGAGCACGAGGCGGTGGCCCAGCTGCTCCAGGCCTCGGCCGCCGCGCAGGCTCAGGCCGGCCGACTCGACGAAGCGCGCGGCCGCTACCAGCGCGCGCTCGCGATCAACGAAAAGGCCGGAGGCCCGGACGGCGCGGAGGTCGCGCGCTCGCTCGACGGGCTCGGCGCGGTACTGCTCGCCAGCGCGCAGTCGGTCGAAGCGGTGAAGGTGCTCGAGCGCGCCGTGGCGATCCATGACCGCGGTGCCACCACGCCGCTCGAGCTCGCGGTCTCGCTCCACCATCTCGGGCAGGCCTATGCCGCGGCCGGTCAGTACGACCGCGCCGAGGCGACGCTGCGCCGCGCGGTCCAGACCGCGGAGCAGCAGCTCGCGGCCGGCGATCCGCTGATCGCGAGTGCGCGCGCGAGCTACGAAGAGGTGCAGCGCATGGCGAAGGCGCCGCGCCAGGCCGCTCCGAGCAAGTCGGTCCCCGCGGCGCCCACGCCGGAGTAGCGGTCCCACTTCGCCCCGCATAGCGGTTCTATGGCGAATGCACCCCGCTGCGCGGAGTGCAACCGAATCGTGATGCCTCGCACGCGAAGCCCCTTGCGGAACGCACGACCCCAAGTACACAATCGCACGACAGTCCCTCGGCGATTCGGTGTGCGCAGGTGTGTCGCCAGGGTCGCTCTCGCGGCGCCAGAGAGGGGCTCTCCTAGCTCCTGTGTGACGTGGGCGGCCCTGGCGACCAGCGCGACGCGCCCCATGGTGAAGCTCGATCGCATCTCGCTCCGGCTCGCGTCCGTCCGGACGCGCCGGCGCCGTCCTCGCCGTAGTACCCGCCAGAACCGGACGCGCGCGCCCTTCGAGCAGCGAGAGAGGGCCGCTGCTAGCGCTCGAATTTCCGGTACTTCAGCCGGTGCGGCGTGTCGGCCTCGTCGCCGAGGCGGCGGCGCCGGTCCTTCTCGTAGTCCTGGTAGTTGCCCTCGAACCACTCGACGTGGCTGTCGCCCTCGAAGGCGAGGATGTGCGTGGCGATGCGGTCGAGAAACCAACGGTCGTGCGAGATCACGACGACGCAGCCGGCGAAGCCGAGCAGCGCCTCCTCGAGCGCGCGCAGCGTGTCGACGTCGAGATCGTTGGTCGGCTCGTCGAGCAGCAGCACGTTGCCGCCGCGCTGGAGCACCTTCGCGAGGTGCACGCGGTTGCGCTCGCCGCCCGACAGCATGCCGATGCGCTTCTGCTGATCGGAGCCCTTGAAGTTGAACGACGCCACGTAGCTGCGCGCGTTGATCTCGCGGCGCCCGACCTGGAGGCGGTCGTTGCCGCCCGAGATCTCGGCGTAGACCGTCTTCTCCGCGTCGAGCGAGTCGCGCGACTGGTCCACGTACGCGAGCACGGCCGTCTCGCCGAGGCTGAGCGTGCCGGCGTCCGGCTTCTCCTGGCCGACGATCATGCGGAAGAGCGTCGTCTTGCCGGCGCCGTTGCCGCCGATCACGCCGACGATGCCGCCCGGCGGCAGGGAGAAGGAGAGATCGTCGATCAGGAGCGTGTCGCCGTAGCCCTTGCGCAGGTGCTCAGCTACGACCACCACGTCGCCGAGGCGCGGTCCCGGGGGGACCGAGATCTCGACGGTGTCGGGCGCTCGCTGCTCTTCTTCCGCGCGCAGCGCCTCGAAGGCGTTGATGCGCGCCTTGCCCTTGGCCTGGCGCGCGCGCGGCGACATGCGGATCCACTCGAGCTCGCGCTGGAGCGTGCGCGAGCGCGCGGAGGCCTGCTTCTGCTCGACCTCGAGGCGCTTCTCCTTCTGCTCGAGCCAGGAGGAGTAGTTGCCCTTCCACGGAATGCCGCGGCCGCGGTCGAGCTCGAGGATCCACTGCGCGACGTTGTCGAGGAAGTAGCGGTCGTGCGTGACCGCGACGACCGTGCCCGGGTACTCGTGCAGGAAGCGCTCGAGCCAGGCGACCGAGTCGGCGTCGAGGTGGTTCGTGGGCTCGTCGAGCAGTAGCAGATCCGGCTTCTGGAGCAGCAGCTGGCAGAGCGCGACGCGGCGGCGCTCGCCGCCCGAGAGCGTCTCGACGTGCGCGTCGGGCGGCGGGCAGCGGAGCGCGTCCATCGCGATCTCGAGCGTGCGGTCGAGCTCCCACGCGCCGGCCGCGTCGATCTGGTCCTGGAGCTTCGCCTGCTCCTCGAGCAGCGCGTTCATCGCGTCGTCGTCCATCGGCTCGGCGAACTTCGCGCCGATCTCCTCGAAGCGGTGCAGCAGGTCGCGCACGGGCTTCACGCCCTTCTCGACGTTGCCGAGGACGTCGAGCGCCGGGTCGAGCTGCGGCTCCTGTGGCAGGAAGCCGACGCGCACGCCGGGTGAGGGGCGCGCCTCGCCGACGAAGTCGGTATCGACCCCCGCCATGATGCGAAGCAGCGTGCTCTTGCCCGCGCCGTTCGCGCCGAGGACTCCGATCTTGGCTCCGGGCAGGAAGGCGAGCGTGATGTCCTCGAGGATGATCCGATCCCCCGACACCACCTTGCGCAGGTCCTGCATCGTGAAGACGAACTCGTGAGCCAATCTCTCCTCCTGCGCGCGCGGCGTCGCGTCTTGGCCGCGCCCCTGCCAGCCGGTACGGTGGACCGCGCATGCGCCGTGACGTCCGGGGAATGCGACGCGTCCTTCCGAAGCGCGCGGAGTCTATCGGGCGGCGCCTCCGGGCGCAGGGCGTGCTCGCGATGCTCGCCGCGGCCCTGGCCTGCGAGCCGTCGCCGCCCCCAGCACCCGAGAGCCACCCCGAGGTGCTCGTCGTCGCCAACGGCGCGAGCCCCGTCTCGATGGCGATCGCGCGCTACTACGCGGCGCGCCGCGGCGTGCCGGGCGAGAACCTGATCGCGCTCGACCTGCCGCTCGCGGACCCGAGCCTCGTGACACCGGCCTCGGAGAGCGTCTCGCGCGAGGTGTACGCGCGCGAGGTCGAGGCGAAGGTCGCCGCCTGGCTCGACGGGCCCGGCCGCAAGGCCTCGACCCTCGTGATCGTGACCTGCATGGGCGTGCCGCTGCGCGTGCACGACGACGCGCCGGGCGCGAGCTGGGACGCGCAGCGCTCGGCCGCCGTCGACGCGGAGCTCGCGCTGCTCGGCACCGACGCGGTCGGGAGCCCCGGCTTCCTCGGGACCGTGAACCCCTACTACGGAAGCGACGAGCCGTTCGCCCAGTGGCGCGAACGGCACCCGGAGTCGGGGCCGCGCTACGTGGTCGCGCATCTCGCGGGCTACGCGACGCCGGTCGATCCTGCGACCGGCGTACCGGCCGACGTGAAGTCGATGATCGATGCCGCGCAGGCCGAGGGTCCCGAGGGCGTCTACGTGGTCGACGAGGATCCCCGTCAGATCCACCTCGGACGCGATGCCGCCAACGAGATCTTCCTCGAGCCGGCCGCCGCGGCGCTCGCGGCGCTCGGGCTCCCGGTCCGGCGCGACCGCGCCCCCGCGCGCGTCGCGAACGTCGAGCGCATCGCGGGCTACACGGGCTGGGGCAGCAACGACGGCTCCGCCGGCCATTCGCCCTACTACGGGCAGATCGGCGAACGCCTGATTCCGGGCCACTTCGCCGCGCGCGCGATCGCGGTCGATCTCGTCAGCACCAACGCGCGGTCGTTCTCGCAGCCGCCGCTCTACGGACAATCGCTGGTGGCGGACCTCATCCATCTCGGCGCCGCCGGCGCAGCGGGCCACGTCGACGAGCCGACGCTTGCCGCGGTCGCGCGCCCGGCCCTGCTGCTCGGCGCCTACGCACGCGGGGTGCCGGCGGGCGAGGCCTTCCTGCGGAGCATCCCCTACCTCGGCTGGATGAACGTCTACATCGGGGACCCGCTGATGCGGCCGGTGAACCCGCGGCGCGCGGTCGCCGACCGCGACGGCGACGGCGTCGAGGACGCGCGCGACAACTGCCGCGACATCCCGAACCCCGATCAGCGCGACACCGATGGAGACGGCTTCGGCAACGCCTGCGACCCCGACTTCGATGGCGACGGAGTCGTCAGCGCGGGCGACTCGGGCGATGGGCGGTCGGACCTCGGCCGCATCGCGCACGCGAAGGAGACCGGCTACTACGTCCCCGACTGCGACCTCGACGGCGACGGCAAGGTCGACGACCGCGACCAGGAGCGCGCGGGCCTCTTCGTGCAGCTGCCGCCGGGACCGTCGGGGCTCGTGCCGCGTGAGCCCTAACGATCCATCTCGGTCGCGTGCACCGAGACGCGCAGCGCGACGACCTCACCGCCGTCGCGCTCGAGCTCGCGCGCGGCCTGCGCGAGGCCGCCCATGCGCCCGGCGCCGACGAGCAAGGTCGCGTCGTAGCGGGCGTCGTGGGTCTGGGGCCAGTGGGTGCGGATCCATGCCGGGTCTTCGAGCGCGCTGCGCACTTGCGCCAGCGCGCTCGAAGCGAACCGTTCGCGGAAGCGCTTCGCGTCCTCGTGTCGGGCCCGCCGCGCACACACGAGCGCGACCTCGCGCGCCTCGCGCTCGGGCGCCGCCTGCCACGCCGGTCCGGGCTCCACCGGGAAGTAGAAGTTCGAGGGCACGTGCATGAACGTGTCCTCGTCCGCGTGCACGGTGGCCGCCTCGGGCCCCGCGACGCGCGCGAACACCGCCGCCACCGTGGCCGCGTCCGGATACTCGAAGAGCGTCATGCAGTCGAAGGGCGGCTTGCCGTGGAGCTCCTCGCGCACGTGGTGCCGCACGTAGGTCCGCGTGCCGCCGAGGATCGGCAGCGCCGTCGGCACGTGGATCTCCTCGTAGTGCTCGCGAAACTCGTCGCGCGACACGGAGGGGAGACGGACCATGAAGGCGTGGACGCGGATCATGACGATCGACTCTACGCCAACTACTTCGCGCTCGGGACCTCTGCGGGATCGATCAGTCCGCGTCGCCGCCAGCCGACGCGCAGAAGCCATGTGTGCGGTAGCGAGACGGGAGGAGGATCGAGACAAGAGGCCGGTTGGAATCTTCGATTCCAACCGGAGAAGAACCTCCCCGACGAAGCCGGGTCGATCTGCGCGATTCGCGGCAGAGGTCGACCGAGCTTCGCCAGGTGGCGACGCGCGTTCAAGAGCACGTACGCGAGCGCGTTCCGGACCTCGCGCGGCTTCCGCAGCACGTGGAGGTGATAGCGATCCGCTAGCACCGGCCCGCGTCGACCGAAGACACGATTCACGGCACGCGCCAGGCGCGCGCCGATGGATTTCATCCCTGAGGCGAGATCGGACTGGCTCGCCGCTTCGACGATCGCATGCAGATGGTCGTTCTGGACCGAATAGTGCACGAGCCGGAAGCGCCCGCGGTCGCACGCGGCCGCGAAGCTGCGTTCGAGCTCACGAACGAGCCGAGCCGTGCGCAGCGACGGCAGCCCGCGCCGCACCTTCAAGGTGACATGGCAAGGAAATCGCGACGCCAGCGGTGCGCGCGCTCGATGCGGATCGCGCGGGTTCGGGCCGCGCTTGCGGCCCGCGCCCGCCCGCCTTCCTCCCCAACGCGGAGGGTCGCTCAGACCCAGATCGAGCTGTCGATTCCGCCGCGCCACGAAGGCACTGTGACATCCCCATGTGACAGGGACGGTCACACGCGCGACTCGATTTGCGCGATGTTCTCTCAGTGAAGCTCGAGCGACGTTCCATTCCAACGCAGCTCCCCGATCTTGGTCCCATAAGTCTGATCGGGGACTCCGGTGTGGACTGTGATGGGGTCAGTCGCCGTCGTCGGGTGCTCGATTCGGTACGGGGAGTGAGCGACTTGCTCCAGATATGTCTCGGTGTACTTGTGGTCTCCGGTCGCAGCGATTGTGCGCTCCGACACGGTTGCGATGCTGATATCGGGCCAGCCAGCAGCTGTCACATCTCGAAATCGACCGGCTTCATACTCGAGTACCCAGCGATTCTCGACCGACGCACCGTCCTCAGAGATCAGGAACAGATCCCTCTCCCCCGTATTCGGGATCTGACTGATGTGCCATGGAAAATTGAGGTCTGCGCACTCCAACACAACGTGGTTCGGTCCCAGATCTTTCCGACACGAATCTAGAAACGCCCGCGTTACGGTCGCGCCCGAGTCCCTTACGAGGTCAACATCGTGACGGGTTACGATCTCTTGCAGGACATCACCGAAATCCGGACGGTGGTGCTCCTCCCGAGCCGACACTGTGACTGGGATCATGATCAGAACAATCCAGAGCGCTGACCAGATCTTCATGCCTCCTCCAGCGCCGGCAGCCTCAGCACGAACGTGGCACCGCGGCCGCGGGTGGAGCGCTCTTCGAGGCTGCCGCCGTGGTCGCGCGCGATGTCGAAGGCGAGCGAGAGGCCGAGGCCGGTGCCCTGATCCGGCGACTTGGTGGTGAAGAAGGGATCGAAGACGCGCTCGCGCAGGTGCTCGGGGACGCCCGGCCCGTTGTCGCTGACCTCGAGCTCGATCCACTCCTCGTCGCGACGCAGCGCGATCCGGATCACCGGGTCGCTCGCGTCCGCGAGCGCCTGTCGCGCGTTGGCCAGCAGCGCGCCGACCGCCTGCACGAGGCGTTCGGGCGTGCCGCGCACCGGCGCGAGCCGGCCCTCCTCCGACACCACGACGTTCGGGCCGTCGAGCCGCTCGAGATCGGCCGCGCGCAGCGCGTCGTCGACGACCGCTGCGAGGTCCACCGCCTCGACTCCGCTGGCGGCGCCGCGGAAGAGCATGCGCATGTCCTCGACCAGGCGCGCGATGCGGTCGACGCCCGCGCGCGCCTCCTCCGCCAGTCCGTGCAGGTCGCGCAGCTCGTGCGCCAGCCAGACGTCGTGCTCGTCCCCAGGCGACTGCGAGACGACGCAGCTGCCGATACGGTCGATCTCGCCGAGGTTCGAGCGCACGAAGGCGAGCGGATCGTTCACCTCGCGCGCGATGTCGGCGGCGAGCGCGCCGACCGTCTCGAGCTTCTGGATCTGGCGCATGCGCCGCTCGTAGCGCCGCTCCTCCGTGCGGTCGCGCAGCATCGCAAAGCGGCCGATCGGGTCGCCTCCGCTGTCGTGCAGCACGCCGCCCGACACCTCGATGCAGCGCCCGTCGGCGGTCTCGAACTCGACGCCCATGCGCGCGTCGGGCGGCGACTCCGGCTCCGAGCGTGGAAGCGCGCGCGCCCCGGTCGCGCGGAGCTTTGCTAGCGCGTCGGCGAGCGGATGCCCGCGCAGCGCCGCACGCTCGACGCCGAGGATGCGCAGCGCGGCGGGATTCTGCGCGACCACCAGGCCGTCGGCGCCGGCGACGAGCACGCCGTCCTCGAGATGTCGGAGCACGTCCTCGCGTGCGAGCGGGAGGCTCTCGAGCAGCCGGTAGTGGAAGAGCGCCACGTAGAAGAGCGCGAGACTCGCGGTCAGCCCGAAGGGCGTCGTGTCGTAGCGAGCCGGCAAGATCTGGAAGAGGTAGACGCAGCTCGCCGCCAGCGGCAGCAGTGCGCCGAGCGCCAGCAGCGCGCTGCGGCGGCGCTCCGCCGGCGCCGGGACGTTGCGCACCGACGCGAGGAAGTAGCCGACACCGAGGAGCGAGCAGCCGAAGGCCCAGGCCGTGAAGAGCCAGAAGATCGGACCGGCGAAGGCGGCGGGCCCCTGCTCGAGAGCGGTGGCGCTGAACTCGCGGATCAGCAGCCGGTGCCCGTCGTTGGTCAGCAGCGCGAGCAGATAGAGGGCGCTCGGGAAGACCGCGATCAGCACGGGAACGCGAGCGCCGCCGCTCAGGAGCTGCGAGCGCGCGTGGTTCGCCGCCAGCAGCAGCCAGAGCGGCGTCGTCGTCAGCACACCAATGTAGACGAGGTGCACGCCGAGGCGGACACCGTCCGGCGTCGGGTCGGTCTGACGCACGATGCTGCCCGACAGCCAGATCACGAGCGAGAGGCAGAGTCCGCACAGCAGCCAGTGGAAGCCCTGCTTGTCGCGGCGCAGCCCGACGTAGACACCCATCGCGAAGGCGGCGAGCCAGGAGAGAGTCGCGGCGATCAGGTACGGGTTCACGTCACACGCCCTCGGCGAGCGGCAGGCGCAGCGCCAGCTCGGTCGGCGCGGCGGCGGGCCCCGCGACCTCGAGCGCGCCTCCGTGGTCACGCGCGATGTCGCGCGCAATCGGCAGGCCCGGGTCGTCGGAGCGTGCGGCTCCGGCCTCACGCTCCGCGTCGACGAGCTCGCGCCGCGCGTCCGCGCCGGCGCGGCCGGCCGCCGCGATCCGCACCACCACCTCATCGCCCGTGCGCTCTCCGCGCACCTCGATCGCCGAGCCGTCCGCCGAGGCGCCACGCTGCGCGGCCACGAGCAGGTGGAGCAGAGCCTGCACCAGCAGCGCCGGCGCGCCGCGCACGCTCGGCAGCTGCGGGTCGAGCCGCAGCGCCACGTCGAGCGGACGCGCGAAGCGGATGCGCGCGAGCTGCACGGCCTCGTCGAGCACCGGGCCGAGCTCGACGGAGCCGAAGCCGTCGCCCGCGGTCGAGAGCCGCCGCATGCCGGCCGCGATGCGCTCGATGCGGGCGATCCCCTCGAGCGCCTCCTGCGCCAGACTGCGCAGGTCGACGAGCTCGCGCGCCAGCGGCGAGGCCCCGCCCTCGAGGTGCTGCTCGGCCGCGGCGCCGAGCCGGTCGATCTCGGCCAGGTTCGCGCGCACGAAGGCCAACGGGTTGCTGACCTCGTGCGCGACGCCACCGGCGAGCGTCGCCACCGTCTCGAGCTTCTGCGCGCGGCGCGCGGCCTCCGCGAAGCGCCGCTCGGCGGTGCGGTCGCGCAGCAGCGCGTAGCGGCCGAGCGAGTCGGTCGCGACCTCGCCCACGCACGCGGCGCGCACCTCGAGCCGGCGCCCGTCGCGCAGCGCCACGTCGAGTCGGAGCGGAGCCTCGCTCGACGCGAGGTCATCGAGCTCGCGGCGCAGACTGGAGGAGCGCTCCGGCGCGGCGAGCTCGGCGATCACGTCGGCGAGGTCGCGCGCGCGCAGCCGCGCCAGCTCGCTGCCGAGCAGGCGCTCGGCCGCCGGATTCGCGTCGACGATCTCGCCGCGCGCGTTCGCGACCAGCACCCCGTCGCGCAGGCTCTCGAAGACGTCGCGGTGCGCGAGCGGCACGCCGCGCAGCAACCGGTCGCGCAGCGGTCCGGCCGCCAGCAGCAGCGCGGCCACGACGAACGAGGCCGGGAAGACGGAGTGCGCGCTCGTCGCCCCGACGAAGAAGCGCGCGCCCAGGCCGGCGAGCGGCACGACCGCCGCCAGCGCCAGCGCGACGAGACTCGCGCGGTGGACGTCGAGTCGATGGCGCAGGCGCCACGCCCACGCGAGCAGCAGGCCGCTCGCGGTGAGGAGCCACGTCACCGACAGGACCGCGAGCGCGATCAGCACGGGACCCGCGAAGTCGCGGATCGGCGCGGTGGTCGGGACGCCCTCGCGCAGCACCCAGTGGTGTCGCGAGTCCGTCAGCAGCGCCAGATAGGCCAGCGCGTAGGGCGCCGCGAGCCAGAGCGGCAGCGCGCGGACGCGCTCGAGCCAGCGCGGCCGCGCCGCGCGCACGACGAAGAGCAGCCACAGCGGCATCGCAGCGAACACGCCGACGAACGAAGTCATCAGCGCAAGCGTCTGCCAGCTCGCGTCGAAGTCGGCGGCCGACCAGGCGCCGACACCCGCGCCCCACACGCCGATCGCGGCGAGCAGGGCGAGCAGCAGCGCGTCGAGGTCCGACCGGCGAGCGCGCGCGCCGATCGCGAGCGAGAGCAGCCCCGCCGCGCAGACGGTGACGAAGGCGACGAGCGAGCCGGGATTCATCGCCCTCTGCATCGGCCGTCCGCCGGCCGCGCGTGAGCATGCGGAGGACCCATCGAACCCCCCGTCGCCGCTCCGGAATCGCGCCTCGCCCGGGCCGGCGCCCGGCGTTCAAGAAGGAGGCGTTTCCGGCCGATGCGAGAGGCCGCGGCGAGCCGCCGCGCGAGAGGTGAGCCTCGTGGTCGCAAGGTCCAGCGGCGCGACACAAGGTCCGGCCGCCGGCGGATTCGACGAGCAGCTCGAGCAGGCGCGCACGCACGAGCGCGCGAGCGACTTCGAGGCGGCGCTAGACGCCTACGGGCGCCTCGCCCGCCTCGATCCGACGCGGCGCGAGCCGCTCCAGGGCCTGCGTCGCCTGTACGCGGAACGCGGGAGCTGGGACGCCGTCCTTCAGGTGGCCGAGCTCGAGATGGGTCTGCTCGCGGA
>Ga0335082_10002015_pt1 | contig 21810 bp, 18 predicted proteins | sample Lox_Sample_41_FD_206718 | JGI IMG/M metagenome (GOLD analysis project Ga0335082, IMG submission 206718) | Soil microbial communities from Loxahatchee National Wildlife Refuge, Florida, United States - Lox_Sample_4.1 | ecosystem: Environmental > Terrestrial > Soil > Wetlands | place: USA...
AGTCTTGCAGGAATGTGCGGTCGGACAGAAGTGTGCCGTCCCAACCCCATACCCACTTGTTGTTGAGCGCGAAGAGGCCGCTGCTTTCCAGGCTGCCCCGCCAATCGCGGTAACCCGGCGTCGTGGTTCCGTTGCTGCGAATGAAATAATCCTTATCGAGCTGGTATATGCCGGCGGCGCGGATCGAATAGGCACCATCCATCAGCCGCTGCCGGAATTCACCCTGCAGGAGCGGTCCCTGCTTGGTGGTGATCATTGGAGCAAAAGTCGCGTCATAGTCAGGCGCGAGCGCCCAGTAGTAGGGGATCTCGGCCGCGGCGCCATAAACCGAACTGGATGAAAGCGCCGGCACCAGAAAACCAGTCTTGCGCTTGACGGTCGGATCGGGCGCAGAAAAGTAAGGCATCCAGGCGATAGGCCGGCCAAAGAATTCGAGGCGCGCATCCTCAAAATACATCATCTTCTCGCCCTGGTCGTGGATGATGCGGGCGGCCTTCACCTGCCAGAGCGGTGGCTTCTTTGGGTCATCCTTGCAAGGAAGACAGGCTGTGTAGACACCATTGTGAAAGACAGTGTAATTGCCGCTCGTCCGTTCGGCGCGCGTTGCGGCCATACGTGTCTGATCAGGCGCATCGAGTCGCAATGAATCAACGAAGCCGTCACGGTAATCGTCCGACAGATCCATGATCTCGCCGTAGGTGACCTTGCCGTCCGTTTCGGTCAGCCGAACATTTCCTTCGGCGTGCAGACGCTTTGTTTTCTGATCGTAGATGACCCGGTTGGCTTCGAGTGTGGAGTCGCCGTAATAAATTTGCACGTTGCCCACTGCGGCAACCCGGTTGTTGGCATAGTCGTAGTCGATCTCGTTCGCTTGAACGAGCATCTGCTTTTGCCCGGACTTTTCGCGCTCGAGGGTAAGTTTCGATTTTTTCTGCGGAGGCGGGCGTTGGGGAAATTGCAATTCCTGCTGCGCGGACGCAGGGACAGACGAAATCAATCCGCCACAAGCCAACAGGCTGAGGACAGCGGCAAATGCTGCGACGCCACGGCGATACGGCCGCGGTGCTGATGGACGAGTGGCAACCCGTCCCGCCATCACCCGTCCTCCTGGTGTAACAACGCAATAAAGCCCGTCACGCCGCCGACGAGCGCAGGCAGCCAAGCCGCTGCCACAGGGTGCATCAGCTCAGCCTTGCTCAAATCCTCGGTTACTTTCGATAAAACGTAAAGCAAAAACCCCGCCGCCACGCCACTTAAAACCATCTTTTGGATGCCGCCAAAACGGAAGAAACGTAGACTTACGGCGGCGGCAAGGAGAACCATGGCGACGAGCAAAAATGGACGCGCCAGAAGCTTCTGAAACTGCAATCTATAGCCTGCGGCAACCAGACCGGCATGCTCTGCGATCTGGATATACTGGGGAAGTTCCCAGAACGGGACCGTTTCGGGGGTGGCAAAACTTTCACGTACTTGTTCAGGCGTGAGACTAGTCTTGAGGCGATATTCCGCCTGGCTGACCGGCAATACCCCCAGTGCGTAAATTTGGGCGTCGCGCAAAAGCCAGACGCCCGGTTGCAGCACTGCCGAGCGCGCTTCGATGCGCTGCTTGAAACGGCCATCCAAATCGGCTGCGAATATCGAAACTCCGGTGAGATTGATGCCCTGATCGCGGCTGCTGACGGCGTTGATGATCGCCTGCCCCTCGTCGGTGCGCTGGCTGACCCAGAAGGTGCCGCCTTGTCTTCGCACATTTTGTCCAAATAGTTCGGATTCAAAACGCTTTGAGCGTTCCTGCAGGATTGCCGACACCGGATTGTAGAGAGCCGTCGCAACGATACCGAAAACGAACGCGACAACGATGGCCGGCGTGACGAATTGCCAGGCGGATAATCCGGCGGACCTGGCGATTACCAGTTCGAGGCGTCGCGACAAGTTCAGAAAACACGTCATCGCCCCGATCAGGATGCAGAATGGCAGAATGCGTTCGACCACCTGCGGCACGCGGTAGAGCGAGGTTTTCGCGACCAGCACCGCCGACACGTTCGGAATGTCACCGGCCCGGCGCATCATCTCGATGTAGTCAATCAGTGTGACCAGCACGAAAATTCCGGCGAAAACCACCAACACCGCGCTGAGAAAGCGCAGTCCGAAATATCTCCCCAGTGTTCCAACAAAGATCGGCATGGTGTCAGGGCGTGGCGAAACGCTGGTTGAAGCGCTCTGTCAGCGCCGCAAGCCAGTCGGTGATGAGAGCAGGCGGCTCCAGGATGAGGCCGCGGCGAATGACGTAGAACCCAAGGCCGAATGCGGCGGCCAGCGCCAGATATTGCAGCGACAACATCCAGGGAGCGGCGGCACCGAAGACGGTGGAAGCAAATCCGAGCAGGCGCAGCAGCGCGACGCCACCGATCGCACCAAGCATCGACAGCGTGCGGCTCTGCCGTGTGGTGCGCGGCGCGCCGAGATAGGCATAGGCGATCACCACGAAAGCAAGCGGATAAAATGGCGCCAGCAATCGGTCGTGTAACTCGGCGCGGAACTGATCAGGTTGCTCGAGATAGAACTGGTCCTTGGGATCGGGGAAAAGCAGCTGCCAGAGATAGCGTTCGCGGATCGAATACCTTACCGCCTGTGCGCCGCCCGCGAATTGAGAGAGGTCGAAAGCGTAGCGGTCGAACACAACCATGGCCGGGTCACGTTGGCCGGCCTCTCGGCGCTGCACGATCCCTTTTTGCAGAACGAGATAGGTGCCGCTGCTGTTGTCGAGCAGCTCGCCGATCTCTGAAAGAACGGTGATGCGTTCGTTTGCATTGCGCCGGTCGTCGAGGAAAATTCCCGCAAGCTGCCCGTTTGTGCGCCGTTCGCGAATGTGGATAGTGACGCCGTTTTCGATCGCCGTGAAGCGTCCAGGTTGCACGATGTTGCTCACGACATTGGCGCGGACCTCCGTCAGCCAATCGCGCAACATCCGCAAACCTTTGGGAGCGAAATAGGCACTGATCGCGGCGACCAGCACCGACACCACGATTGCCGCGGCCATGAAGGCGCGAAACACAATCCACGGCGACATGCCTGCCGCGTTCATCACGATGATTTCGGAATCGTTGGACATCTTGTTGAGCACGTGCGCGACCGCGATCAGCAGAGCGATCGGCGCAATCACCAGGATGAGCAACGGTATGATCAGGCCGGTGATGCCAATGAAAACCAGAATGCTCTGCCCCTGGCTGGTCATGATGTCGATGTCGCGCAGCGCCTGGGTGACCCAGATCACGGCGGTCAAACTGACAAGCACGATCAGAAACGCACTCAAGGTCGTGCGAAAAATATATCGGCTAATCGACCCCATCCGCGGCTTCGTCCCCTGAGCCGGCATAAGCCGGACCTCGCGCTCGGCTCCCCACCGGACGCGAAGTGCAGTCAGCTTAAAACTCAACCCCCATCAGCTTTACTTGATCGCGCGACAAAATGGCCGGGCAAAGGCAAAGCCGTTGAACATGCACAACAAAATGTAAATGTGGCGGCCAGCCAACACCATGCATTTCGGCTCTTTAAAGGTAGTAAAATACCGTCTGTTCGAGCCCGTTTTGAGGGGAAATCCCTCGATAGCTTTGGGAAAACGACCAGAATCCCCGCTATTGGGGCTTTGCAGGGGCGTCGCGGGCGCGCCATATGGCCCCGGGCCCCCCGGGTATGAGGGTGGCAAAAAGCAAGGATCTTTCCTCAATGACCGACGCCCTCAAGCTTGGATTTGGCCCTTTTACCGCTCCCGCCAAGGGTGTCCTCGTGGTCTTCTGTGATGAGGGGCTGAAGTTCGGCCCCGCCACCCGCAAGGCCTTGGGGCCGGCAGCCGAGGTGGTGGCGCAGGCGGCAAAGGCGGAACGATTTACCGGCAAGAAAAACGCTACGCTGGAACTGGCGGTCCCTGCCGGGCTAAAGGCTGCACGCCTTGTCGTTGTCGGCCTTGGCAAGACGGCCGAATTCAAGCCCAAGGATTTCCTCAGGCTCGGCGGCCTCGCCATGGGCAAGCTGCCGAACTCCGCGAGCGATGCCACCGTGCTTGCCGAGATGGCGGGGGGCGCCATGAAACCCGAGCAGGCTGCCGATCTCGCGCAAGGTATACGTCTGCGCGCCTATGCCTTTGACCGGTACAAGACGAAACGCAAAGACGACGAGAAACCGCCGACGATGCGCAGCGTGACGGTTGCAGTCGGCGATGTCGCGGCCGCGCGGAAAACCTACGAACCGCGCTCGGCAATTTCTGACGGCGTGCTGCTCGCGCGCGATCTGGTGAACGAGCCGGCAAACGTTCTCTATCCGGAGGAGTTCGCACGCCGTGCGGGCGCGCTGAAGAAACTCCGCGTCGCGGTGGAGGTCCTTGACCTGAAGGCCATGAAGAAACTTGGCATGAATGCGTTGCTCGGCGTCGGCCAGGGTTCGGCGCGGGAAAGCCGCGTCGTGATCATGCGATGGAATGGCGGCAAGGCGGGCGAAGCACCCGTTGCCTTTGTCGGCAAAGGCGTGTGTTTCGACACGGGCGGTATATCGATCAAGCCGGCCGCCAGCATGGAAGACATGAAGGGCGATATGGCGGGTGCTGCTTGCGTTGTTGGGCTGATGCACGCGCTCGCCGCGCGCAAGGCGCGGGTCAATGCGGTCGGCATCATCGGCCTGGTCGAAAACATGCCGGACGGGAATGCGCAGCGGCCGGGCGACATCGTCAAGTCGATGTCGGGACAGACGATCGAAATCATCAATACGGATGCCGAAGGCCGCCTCGTGCTCGCCGATGTCATCTGGTACGCCGCGCAGCGGTTCAAGCCAAAATTCATGGTGGATCTGGCCACGCTCACCGGTGCTATCATCGTCGCACTTGGTCAGGAATATGCCGGCATGTTTTCAAACAACGACCAACTTGCCGAGCGTTTGACCAAGGCCGGCATTGAAACCGGCGAATTGGTCTGGCGGATGCCGCTCGCGCCCGAGTACGACAAGATGATCGATTCCAAGTTTGCCGACATGAAAAATACCGGCGGCAGCCGGTGGGGAGGGGCGATCACGGCCGCGCAATTCATCAAACGGTTTGTCGATGACAAGACACCGTGGGCCCATCTCGATATCGCCGGCACCGGGTTTGACTCGCGCCAGACCGATATCAACAAAAGTTGGGGTTCGGGGTGGGGCGTAAGGCTGCTGGATCGGCTGGTGGCCGACCACTACGAAAAATAGCGTGATGACCGAGGTTCTTTTTTACCACCTGCAGGGCCAGAAACTGGAAGGCGTCCTGCCGGCGCTCCTGGAAAAGTCGCTCGAACGCGGCTGGAAGGTGGTCGTGCAAGGATCATCCGAGGAGCGCATTGAGGCTCTCGATGCGCACTTGTGGACTTACCGGGATGACGGCTTTCTGCCGCACGGCACATGGCGCGAGGCGGAAGCCGCTCAGCAGCCGGTATTGCTCACGCTCAATGACGGCAATCCCAATGCGGCCACCGTGCGTTTCCTGATCGATGGTGCGTCGATGCCGGCTGATCCGCAGAATTACCAACGCATCGTGCTTTTGTTCGATGGCGAGGACGAGGACGCAGTGATGGCAGCGCGCACGCAGTGGTCGGCAGTCAAGGACAGGGGATTGGAAGCCACCTACTGGCAGACAGACGAGCAGGGGCGGTGGGCCAAAAAGGCATGATCTGAAGTGACTAGGCCATTGGACCGCAGGCCAGTGACCCACTTAGTGCTAACCCTTTGGGCGACCGACACTTGCCGCCCGCCACGGTGATGACGCAAAATGCGTTTTAAGGGACAAGCACAAAATCACCCGGGGATCAGCCGTTTGCCGCGCCACCACGCCTATTTCAGCATTGCGCTTGCCTGCGCTGCGACGCTCGCCGTAGCGGGATGCAAGAATACGGCGGGGGTTTTCGAAGATCAGAACGAGGGTGGCTGGTTTACTAAACCGGTCTTCAGCAAGCCCGACTGGGCAATGGCGCCCAGTACCGCAAATCTCGGTCCACAAGGGCCGGTCACCCCGGAAGAAATGGTGACCGCCGAAGGGCTCTGCGCAGCGCCAGCTGCGGCCGTCGCGCAAGGGGCCGATGCACCTCCGGCTGCACCGGAATCGCCGTCGCCCGCGGATCGTGCGGTCGGTTCGGTCGCCGGGGATCTTGCCGGCGCGCCGATGCCGGCCGCCACGCCGGCATCTGCGGCCCCCAAATCAGGCCTGCAAAGGTTAGAGCCTGGCTCTGGACCGCCGCCGGTGGCAGGTGGGATCGCTCTTGGCATGACCGAGTGTCAGGCCGTCCAGCGCGCGGGCGCGCCGAGCAACGTCGCCATCAGCGCAGGGGAGAAAGGCGAACGAAAGGTCGTTATCACTTACCTGAGCGGGCCGTGGCCTGGCATCTACACCTTCGCCAGCGGCCGCTTGAAGGTTGTCGAGCGTGCGCCCGAGCAGCCGAAACCGGCAGCGCCAAAGAAATCCCCCAAGAAAAAGCCGCCGCCGAAAACGGCCAACGTCCAGTAATTCTAGCCGAGTGTGCGCAGCGCGCCGTCACCGGTTTCACGCTGATAAATGATCAAATCGAAACTCGGCGTGCGCTCATTCCCGATTGCGGCGCTCAACAGCGCGTGTGCTTGCCCGCGGTGGTGAGTTTGGTGATTGAAAAAATGGTCGAGCGCGGGAGCAAGTACTTGCTCGATGTCCTGCGGGTTGACGACGGTGCGAAAGCGGATCGTTTTAGCGAGATCCTCGTCCTTCAAGCTGCCGATATAGTGGCGGATACGCTCATCTTCAGTGCGCCGGGCCGACCGCAACTGCGTGAGCTCCTCATAGAGGATCGCATCCAGGCTCGGCGGGGTTTCGCCCTTGCCAGTGAAGCGCCGCATCCAGATGCGGTCGCCGACCAAAAGATGGTTGAGAGTGCCATGCAACGATCTGAAAAAGGCGCCGCGGTTGGCGCGATAGTCTGCATCCGCGACCTGAGCGGCCGCATCATAGAGGCGCTCATTGCACCAGGCATTGTAGCCGGCGAACATCCGGTAGCGGGTCAGCATGCTGCACTCCCCTGCGATTAGATCCCCGTCCCCGGCGACCGACCTTGCCGCCTGGCGGGCTCGCCGGTATAAGCCGCGCGGCCCAACTTCTCCAATGAAACTCCGTAAAGTCTCGGATTGGTATCAGTGAAGGAAGATCTGAATGGCGATCGAGCGCACCTTTTCGATCCTCAAACCTGACGCGACAGAGCGCAATTTGACCGGCGCCATCAATGCGATCATCGAGAAGGCGGGTCTGCGCGTCGTCGCGCAAAAGCGCGTGCGTATTTCGCGCGAGCAGGCGGAGAAATTCTACGCCGTCCACCGCGAGCGGCCGTTCTTTCGCGAGCTCGTCGATTTCATGACGTCGGGGCCCGTTGTGGTGCAGGTGCTGGAAGGCGACAATGCGATCGCGAAATACCGCGAAGTCATGGGCGCGACCGACCCGGCCAAGGCTGCCGCCGGAACCATCCGCAAGACGCATGCAAAGTCGATCGGCGAAAATTCGGTGCATGGATCGGATGCTCCGGATACGGCCGTGCGGGAAATTGCGCAGTTTTTCTCGGAAAACGAGATTGTCGGCTAGGGTGGCATTGCGCCCCCCTTTTGGTACTGGTACCTCGTTTATGGTCTTGTAGACTGATGGCGAACAGATAAGACACGCCTCCGCCGGTTGCCGGTGAAGTTCGACGACCGAACTTGAGGGAACGAGCTGTGGACGCTTTGCTATCCGAAATGATGCGCCCGACATTCTGGTTGGCCGCGCTGCAAATCATGGGAATCAATATTCTGCTGTCGGGCGACAATGCGGTCGTCATCGCGCTTGCCGTCCGTGCGCTTCCGCCTAGGGAGCGGTTCTGGGGCATGGTTCTTGGTGCCGGCGCGGCGGCAGTGTTGCTGATATTGTTTACCGGCATTGTCGCAACTTTGATGAAGTTGCCGTACCTCAAACTCGCCGGTGGGCTTGCGCTGTTCTGGGTCGCCATCAAGCTTGTGTCACCACAGCCGCACGACAGCGAGGACTCGCCCGAAGCGGTCGAGGATTTGTGGCGCGCCGTTCGCGTTGTTGTCGTCGCAAATATTGTGATGAGCCTCGACAATGTGATTGCGGTCGCCGCCGCCGCGAAAGGCAATTATGTACTGCTCGGGCTCGGGCTCGCGGTCAGCATCCCGGTCGTCATTGCGGGTAGCGCCTTGTTCCTGGCTATCATCGAACGCTTCCCGATCGTGGTGTGGGGCGGAGGGGCATTGCTTGGCTGGATTGCGGGCGGCTTGTTGCCGGAAGATCAGATCATTGCCGAACATTTTTCGGAAGCGACTGCCGAGACTCTCGAAGTGGTCTGCGGGATTGCCGGCGCCATCTTCGTCGTCCTGGTTGGCTTGTATCTGGTAAAAACAAGGCGCGTGCAGGAAGAGGCGGCATAGGCGGCCCTAGTCGAGCCGAGAAGGCGATGGCGCGATGAACAAAATGGTGCGAGGCGTCGAGTCGGCGGTTCGCATCGGAGCTACCGCGTGCCCGCATGATTGCCCATCGACCTGCGCACTCGAGGTCGAGCTTCTCGACGACCGCACCATCGGACGCGTGCATGGCGCGAAAGATAACGACTACACCGCGGGTGTGATCTGCGCGAAGGTTGCGCGCTACGCCGAGCGCGAGCATCACGCGCAGCGGTTACTGCATCCATTGCGGCGCAAGGGCGCGAAAGGCTCCGGCGAAGTCGAGCGCATATCGTGGGATGACGCGCTCGATCTCGTGGCAGAAAAATTCCTTCAGGCCGAGCAGCGCCACGGATCCGAAAGCGTCTGGCCCTATTACTACGCCGGCACCATGGGTCTGGTCATGCGTGACGGTATCAACCGCCTGCGCCACGCCAAGAAATATTCCGGCTTCCATTCAACGATCTGCGTCAATCCCGCCTACGCCGGCTTTGCCGCCGGGGTGGGGCGTATCGCCGGCGTCGACCCGCGCGAAATGGCGAAATCCGACCTTGTCGTGATCTGGGGCACCAATGCCGTCAACACGCAGGTCAATGTCATGACCCACGCCGTGCACGCACGCAAAGAACGCGGCGCCAAGATCGTGGCGGTCGATATCTACATGAACGACACAATGGAGCACGCCGACTTGCCGGTGCTGGTGAAGCCGGGGACCGACGGCGCGCTTGCATGCGCGGTGATGCATTGCCTTTTCCGCGATGGCAAAGCCGATTGGGATTATCTGGAAAAATATACAGACGCCCCACGCGAACTCGAAGCGCACCTGCGCAAGCGCGATCCCGCCTGGGCCTCGGCCATCACGGGCGCGCCGGCCGAGACCATCGAGGAATTCGCGCGGCTGATTGCCGCCAACAAGCGCTCTTTCTTCCGGCTGGGCTACGGCTTCTCGCGCTCGCGCAACGGCGCAGCCAACATGCACGCGGCAAGCTGCATTCCGGCGGTTACGGGCGCCTGGCAATACGAAGGTGGCGGCGCCTTTCACATTAGCGCGGACATATTTCAGCTCAACAAGACCTTGATCGAGGGACTTGATGTCTGGGATCGTTCCATCCGCATGCTTGATCAGTCGCGCATCGGCGCAATTTTGACGGGCGAGCCCGATGTATTGCAGGGCGGTGGCCCCGTTCACGCGCTTATCATCCAGAACACCAATCCGGTATCGGTCGCGCCCGACCAAAACAAGGTCAAGCGCGGCTTTGCACGGGACGACCTGTTCGTCTGCGTGCACGAGCAATTCATGACAGAGACGGCGCAGATGGCGGATGTGGTGCTGCCGGCAACCACTTTCCTTGAGCACGACGATATTTATCGCGGCGGCGGCCATCAATATATCATCCTGGGTCCCAAACTGGTCGAGCCGCCGGGCGAATGCCGCAACAATCACGAGGTGATCTGTGCACTGGCCGAGCGCCTTGGCGCCGAGCACCGCGGTTTCCGGATGAGCGCGCGCGAATTGATCGACCAGATGTTGCAGGTTTCAAAGCGGGGCACGCTCGCCGAGCTCGAGGCCAATCGCTGGCTCGACTGCCAGCCCTCTTTCCGCCAGTCGCATTATCTGGACGGATTTCCGTGGCCCGACCGGAAGTTCCGCTTCAAGCCTGATTGGGAAAATGTGCCGTTCCGCAGCCCCTACAAGAGCGGACCGATCGCGGACATGCCAAGGCTGCCGGATCACTGGACCGCGATCGAGCAGGCGGACGATGCGCATCCCTTCCGGCTGGCGACATCGCCGGCGCGCGGCTTTCTCAACTCGACATTCAACGAGACGCCGACCTCGCTCGCGCAGGAGCAACGGCCGACAGTGATGATCCATCCCGATGACGCGCGCAATTACGGTATCGGGGAAGGTGACTACGTGGTGCTTGGCAACAAGCGCGGTGAGGTCCGCCTGCACGCGAAACTTTTCACGGGCGTGCGCCGGGGGGTCCTGATCGCGGAATCAATCTGGCCGAATTCGGCCTATGCCGACGGCTGCGGCATCAACAGCATTACCGGCGCCGACCCGATTGCGCCTTATGGCGGCGCCGCCTTCCACGACAATCGTGTCTGGATGCGACAAGCGCGCGCGGAATGACCGCGCGCGCTTTTCATACCCGGCCTCTTAAGAAGTGCCTTTTAAAGTTCTTCTTAAAGTTCCTGCGCTCCTTTTAGAGCTCCTCTAGAGTTCCTTGCCGATCATCCGGTCGACCGAGTATGGGCCGCCACCCCGGATTGCGATGGCAAACAGGACGGTACCGAGGAGAAGCACGTATTCGTATCCTCCCTGGCCCACTGCGAATCCCTTGCTCATATGCACGACAAGGAAGGCGATCCCCATCTCGATCGCGAGCGCAGCCGCGAAAAATCGTGTGAACAGCCCGACAATGATGCAGACGGCGCCAACCGTTTCAAGAAACATTGCCGAGCCGGCAAAAGCGCCGCCAGGAACGAGGCTGTTTTTTGTCATCATGCCGCTGACACCGGCGAAGCCCGGGCCTGTGACCTTGGCCCAACCATGCATAAACATAATGTAGCCAATAACGATGCGGACCAGCGTGTAGGTGACGTCCCGCCAATTCGCATAGAAATCAGCAAGACCTGGATAGATAAGCTTCGTCTCTCCCCTCGTGGTCATGTCGTCTCCCCTTTGTTTTCGCACCGCTCGCTGGCGGTACACCACCCGTGCTCAAACAACTATAACACCTGACGAAGCAGGGTATTCAATGGCCTGTGCGCTGTAGCGAAAGCTATTCAGGTAGGATCGGCTACCAGACTTTCAGTATCCGGGACCGGAACGCCATCGATCAGGCAGCGGCCGTCGACGACCTGCACGCGGCCTTCCGCTACGAGCTTGAGTGCCAAAGGATAGATGCGGTGTTCGGTCCTGAGTACGCGCATGGCGAGGGCTTCCTCACTGTCAGCGGCGTGCACGCTGACCGCCCCTTGCGCGATGATCGGTCCGGAATCCATTTCCGGCACCACAAAATGCACGGTGGCGCCGTGACGCTTTGCCCCAGCTTCGAGCGCGCGTCTGTGGGTATCGAGTCCCTTGAATGCCGGTAACAGGGCAGGGTGGATGTTGAGAATGCGCCACTGCCATTTCTTGACAAAATCGGCGGTGAGCAGCCGCATGAAACCGGCCAGACAGACCAGATCGATATGCTGCCGTTCAAGTGTCGCCTGGAGCGCGCGTTCAAATCCGGCCCGGTCCTTGCCGAATTCCGTATGGTCGACGACCTCGCTCGCGATGCCAGCCGCGTGAGCAACCAAAAGACCTCCGGCGTCCGGCCGGTTGGAAACGACCAGCACGATTTCGGCGGGATAACTTTTGTCCTTCGCGGCCTCAATGAGCGCCGCCATGTTTGAGCCGCGGCCGGAAATGAGTACGGCGACGCGCTTACGACTCATGAATCACCCGAGATTGAGTTTGCCGTCATAAACGACGCGTGCGTCGCCGGTCGTTTTGGTGATGTTGCCAAGCGTTACGACAGTCTCGCCGGCGCGGGTAAGAGCCTTGCTAACGGCCTCTACATCCTGATGTGACACGACAGCGATCATGCCGATACCGCAGTTGAAGGTTCGCAGCATTTCATTTTGCGCAATTCCACCTGCACTTGCGAGCCAACGAAACACGGATGGAACCGGCGCGCGTGTCAAATCGATACGTGCGCCGAAACCCTCGGGCAGAATCCTGGGAATGTTGTCGGGAAAGCCGCCGCCTGTGATATGCGCCAGACCTTTCACCGCCTTGGTTTCACGTATCGCGGCGAGGCACGCTTTCACGTAGATGCGTGTGGGTGTCAGGATCGCTTCACCGAGCCTTTGGCCGGGCGCAAATGGCGCCGGCGCTGTCCATGAAAGACCGGTTTTTTCGACGACCTTGCGCACAAGCGAATAGCCGTTTGAATGTACACCTGATGACGCAAGACCGATGACGGCGTCACCTTCGGCTATGTCATTGCGTGGGAGCAATGCGTCCCGCTCAACCGCGCCGACGGCGAAGCCGGCGAGATCGTAGTCGTCACCTCGATATACGCCCGGCATTTCGGCGGTCTCGCCGCCGATCAGTGCACAGCCGGCCTCGCGACAGCCGATGCTGATTCCTGCAACCACGGCGGCGCCGATTTCCGGTTCCAACTTCCCGCAGGCGTAATAATCCAGAAAGAAGAGGGGTTCAGCGCCTTGTACGACCAGGTCGTTCACGCTCATGGCGACCAGATCGATACCGATCGTGTCGTGACGGCCGGTCTCGGCCGCAACTTTGAGCTTGGTGCCGACGCCATCGGTTGCCGCGACGAGAACCGGGTCGCGGTAGCCCACCCGCTTGAGGTCGAACACTCCACCAAATCCCCCGATTTCGGCATCCGCCCCGGGGCGGGCAGTGGAGCGAACCAGCGGCTTGATCAGCTCCACCATCCGGTTGCCGGCATCGATATCAACACCGGCCTGCGCGTACGTGAGACCGCGCTGTTTTTCTGCCATGATGGATCCTCGTTCGCGCCGGGTCGTACGTTGGAATCGCAAGTCGTGCAATGGTCCAAGCACCGTTATACTCTGCCGGTGAAATTGGCGTGTTTCCGGCAGTTGGGGCCGGACCAAAGTCACGAGCCGGGTTTGCCTTGAGTATTCCAAATCTCATTACGCTGGGGCGCATTCTGCTTGTGCCGGTCGTGGTTTGGGCGATCGCCTCCGGCGAGCAATATATCTGGATTGCCTTCGTGCTGTTTCTGGCCGCGGGCGTCAGCGACGCCGTCGATGGCTACCTCGCCAAGCGGTTCAACATGACGACCGAACTGGGCGCTTACCTCGACCCGCTCGCCGACAAGGCGCTGATCGTTTCGATCTATCTCACCCTGGGCATCAAAGGATTGATTCCCGGGTGGCTGGTCATTCTGGTGGTGTCGCGGGACATCATGATTGTCGGCGCGGTGATGCTGTCCTGGCTGGTCGGCACACCCGTCAAGGTCAAGCCGCTGCTTGTATCCAAGCTTAATACCGTAGCGCAGATCGTATTTGCCTGCGTGGTGCTCGGTACGGTTGGCTTCGGCTACGCATTGCCGACGCTGACATGGGTGCTCATGGGACTGGTCGCGGCGCTGACGTTGCTGTCTGTTGCCGCATACGTGGCCGAGTGGGTGCGCCACATAAATTCGACGGCCGCGAAACTATGAGCCGACGGCCCGCATCCCGTGTGCGTCGCGGATCTGCCATGGACAGCGGCGTATTCCAGCGCCAACTCATCTTCTGGCTGGCGGCGGTTTTTCTGTTTGTGCTGGCGTTGTGGCTGCTCAGCGAGATCCTGCTGCCGTTTGTTGCCGGTCTTGCGATTGCCTATTTGCTCACACCGTTGACCGATCGTCTTGAGCGCGCCGGCGTCAATCGCCTGGCGGCCGCGCTGCTGATCATCACGGTTGTGGTGCTGGCGCTGATCTACATCATTCTCCTGGTGGCGCCGGTTCTGGGCGGTCAACTATCGTCATTTATCGAAAGCGTTCCCGGTTACGTGACAAAGTTACAGGGGCTGTTGAGCGATCCGAGCCGGCCCTGGGTTCAAAAACTGCTGGGCACCGGCTTCAACATCGACAAATCGATGGGCGATCTGATGACGCAGGGCGTCGGCTGGCTGACGGCCTTTCTGCATTCACTGTGGTCGGGAGGGCGAGCGCTGGTTTCCGTGTTTTCGCTTGTCGTGGTGACGCCGGTTGTTGCTTTCTATCTGATCTACGACTGGCATCGCATGCTTCGGACCGTCGACGGCTGGATCCCGATTCGCCAGCGCGACACCGTACGGGCTCTCGCCCGCGAGGTCGACGCGGCGATTTCCGGTTTCCTGCGAGGACAAACCGGGGTGTGTCTGATCCTCGGCTCGTTCTATGCGGTGGCGCTAACGCTGACCGGCCTCAATTTCGGTCTGCTGATCGGCCTCATTTCCGGGCTCATCACTTTCGTCCCATATGTTGGCTCGATGACCGGACTCATACTTTCGCTCGGCGTCGCGGTGGCGCAGTTCTGGCCTCAGTATGGATCGATCCTGATGGTGCTCGGCATTTTCCTGGTCGGCCAGTTTCTCGAGGGCTATGTGTTGTCGCCCAAGCTCGTGGGCGAGAGCGTCGGGCTGCATCCGGTCTGGCTGATGTTCGCGTTGCTCGCCTTCGGCTATCTGTTCGGCTTCGTCGGACTTTTGGTCGCTGTGCCGCTCGCCGCCACGATCGGCGTGCTGGCGCGCTTTGCGCTGCGCCAATACCTTGAAAGTTCGTTCTACACCGGCAAGAACTCGGATTGATGGCATGAGCGGTTCGTTGGCCCCGCGGCAGCTCGCGCTTGCACTCGATCATCCCGTAAGCTTTGCACGCGAGGATTTTCTCAGCGGCCCGTCAAACCTTGCCGCCTTCGCATTGATCGAACGCTGGCCGGACTGGCCCGGCCGGATTGTCGCCCTCGTCGGTCCCGAAGGTTCGGGCAAAAGCCATCTTGCGGCGATCTGGGCGGAGGCAGCAGGCGCACGTGTATTGTCGGCGAAGCTATTGTCCGTCACCGATGTGCCGTCGGCGCTCGCGACCGGTGCACTGGTTGTCGAAGATCTGGAAGCCACCGGCCTTGATGAGCAGGCACTGTTTCATCTCATCAATCTGGCGCGCGAAGAAGATGCCTATGTCCTGCTCACGGGTCGACTGGCGGTGGGCGGCTTTCCAGTCACAATTCGCGATCTTGCGTCTCGATTGCGCGCGGTACCGACGGTGATGCTCAAACCGCCCGATGACGCGCTCTTGCGGTCGCTTCTGATCAAGCTCGCTGCGGATCGTCAGCTGGCGCTTGATGAGCCCTTGGTGAATTATCTCATCAATCGGATCGAGCGTTCATTTGCGGCGGCGCGTGCCGCCGTGCAAAAGCTCGACGATGAAGCGATGCGCCAGCACCGTCCCGTGACAAGGGCGCTTGCCGCCGAGCTGTTTCGCACTCCTTAACGCCGATATGTCATACTTGACGAGATGGCTCGCCAAGGCGCGAACTGTCACCCGCCGGCCACTTTTATCGGGTACGGCTCTTGATCTTTGAGTTTATTTCCAATGGCAGACCGCGCACAAGCTACTGTTTTAGTTGACGAAATCGATCAAGCCGTCAGCACTGCGCCGGCGTCTGCCCCGGCAAAGGCTCCCGCTTTAAGGGCGAGCCCGGAACGGTTCATCAACCGTGAACTGTCGTGGCTCCATTTCAATCGTCGCGTCCTGGAAGAGGCGGCCAACGAGCATCATCCGTTGCTCGAACGTGTACGGTTCCTGTCAATTTCCGCCAACAATCTTGACGAATTTTTCATGGTGCGCGTCGCCGGCCTCAAGGGCCAGGTGCGGCAAGGAATCCAGACGCTGAGTCCGGATGGACTCACCCCGTCCGAGCAGCTGACACGCATCGGAGACGCGGTCTCTCAACTCGCCAGCGATCAGCAGAAGCGTTGGCTGGAATTGCGGCCGGCCCTCGCCGCCGCAAACGTGGTGCTGGTGGAGGGGGCCGACCTCAAGAAAGCGGAACGCAACTGGCTGGAAGAGCATTTTCTCACACACGTCTTTCCGCTTCTGACGCCGCTCGCGATCGATCCTGCGCATCCATTCCCGTTCATCCCAAATCTGGCTTTCTCAATCGCGTTGCAGCTCGCGCGCACGAAAGACGGCAAGGCGATGAACGCTCTCATACGCATGCCGCAAAAGATCGAGCGATTCATCAAGCTGCCCAATACGGCCGATCACGTCATCCGCCTGATCACGCTCGAGGAAGCAACCGTGTTGTTCATCGGCCGGCTGTTTCCGGGGTACACGGTCAAGGGGCAGGGGGCATTCCGCGCCATCCGCGATTCCGAAGTGGAAATCGAAGAAGAGGCCGAAGACCTGGTGCGGTTGTTCGAGACCGCGTTGAAGCAGCGACGGCGCGGTTCGGTGATCCGGCTGGAACTTGGTGCGTCGATGCCGGCGGAGCTGTGCAGCTTCGTGCAGCGCGCACTCGCGGTGGCCGACGACGAGGTGTTCAGGGTCGATGGCGTGCTCGCGCTCAACGATCTCAACCAGCTCACGAAACTTGACCGGCCCGATCTCGAATTCGTGCCTTACAATCCGCGGTATCCGGAACGCATCCGCGATCACGGCGGCGACTGCTTCGCCGCAATTCGGCAAAAAGATCTCATCGTCCACCATCCTTACGAATCTTTCGACGTCGTGGTGCAGTTCCTGCAACAGGCGGCGCGCGATCCCAATGTGGTCGCGGTCAAGCAAACGCTTTACCGGACATCGGCCGAATCGCCGATCGTGAAACAACTTGTGGAAGCGGCCGAAGCCGGCAAGTCCGTTACGGCACTGGTTGAACTCAAGGCGCGCTTCGACGAGGAAGCGAATATCCGATGGGCGCGCGACCTCGAGCGCGCCGGCGTGCAGGTCGTGTATGGATTCATCGAATTGAAGACGCACGCCAAGTTATCGTTGGTCGTGCGCCGCGAAGCCGGTGAGCTCGCGACATATGTGCATGTCGGCACCGGCAACTATCATCCGGTCACCGCGCGCATCTACACCGATCTGTCGTTCTTTACCGCGGATGCAGTCATCGGCCGAGATGTCGCGCGCATATTCAACTACATTACAGGCTACGCCGAGCCCGCCGAACTGGAACGCATGGCGATTTCGCCGATCAATCTTCGCAAGCGTATCCTCGACCATATCGCGCAGGAGATCGTGCACGCAAAGGCCGGCCGGCCGGCGTCGATCTGGATGAAGATGAACGCGCTGGTCGACCCGGGGATCATCGATGCGCTTTACGACGCTTCGGCTGCGGGCGTTTCGGTTGACCTGGTCGTGCGCGGCATCTGCTGCCTGCGGCCAGGGGTCGCGGGCCTGTCGGAAAATATCCGGGTCAAATCCATCGTTGGACGCTTCCTCGAACACGGCCGCATTTATTGTTTCGGGGCCGGGCACCCGCTGCCGCATGCGAAGTCCGCGATTTATATTTCGTCGGCCGATATGATGCCGCGCAATCTCGACCGGCGCGTTGAAGTCCTGTGCCCGATTCTCAACGCGACCGTGCACGAACAGGTTCTCGGCCAAATTATGGTGGCCAATTTCAAGGACAACGAGCAAAGCTGGAAGCTCTTGCCGGATGGTAGTTCCACGCGCATAAAGGCCGCGCCGGGCGAAGAAGCCTTCAACGCCCATAAATACTTCATGACAAATCCGAGCCTGTCAGGCCGTGGAAAATCGCTCAAGGAATCGCCGCCGCGCAGCCTTATACGCCGCCTCGTTGAAGGGGCGTAAGCGGTCCCCGGCCATCGTCACGTCGGCCAAAGGTCGTCTCGACCACGGCCCGCCGATTGCCGTCATCGATATCGGCTCGAACTCGATCCGTCTCGTTATTTACGAGGGGCTGACCCGCTCGCCGACACCAATCTTCAATGAGAAGGTGCTGGCCGGTCTCGGGCGGCAGGTCCAGTCGACCGGCTTGCTGCCGATGGACGCCATCGATACGGCCTTCGACGCGTTGCGGCGGTTTCGCGCCTTGTGCGACATTTTGCATGTGCGGCGCATTTGGGCGATCGCCACGGCCGCCTGCCGGGATGCGCGCAACGGCCGCGCTTTCATAGCGGAGGCCGAGCGTATCTGTCGCACCAAGATCACGATCCTCTCGGGAAAGCGCGAGGCGTATCTCACCGCGCTCGGAATCGTATCGGGAATCCACAAGCCCGACGGAATCGTCGGAGACCTCGGCGGCGGTTCGCTCGAACTGGTCGATGTGCACGGCGTGCGCGTGCGCGGAGGCGTGACGCTGCCGCTGGGCGGGCTGGCGCTCCAGGACATCACCGGCAAGTCGCTCAAGAAGGCGGAGAGATATGTCGAGGAGGCTTTCGAAAACCTCGACATGCTGCATAAGGGCGAGGACCGTACGTTCTACGCGGTCGGCGGCACCTGGCGTGCGCTGGCGCGGCTGCACATGTGGCAAACCGGCTATCCATTCCACGTGATGCACAACTACCGCATCTCAGCGCGCGAGGCGCAGGAGTTCTCCCGGCTTGTGCATCATGTCGATACCGAGACGCTGTCGAAGATCGAAGTCGTCAACGCGGCCCGCCGGCCGCTGCTCGCCTATGCGGCGTTGGTGATGGAAAACCTGGTCCACAGCATCAGGCCAAAACAGGTCATCATCTCCGTGCTCGGCGTACGTGAGGGCCTTTTGTATTCGCTGCTCAATGAACGCGAACGCGCGCGCGATCCGCTCATCTCGGCGGCGGCTGATCTCAACGTCCTGCGCTCCCGTTCGCCGCGACACGGCGAGGAGCTGATCGCCTGGACCGATCGATTCATGGCCTCGTCCGGGCTCGAGGAAACCTCCGATGAACGGCGCTTGCGTCATGCCGCCTGCCTGCTGGGCGACATCGGCTGGCGCGCGCACCCGGATTATCGCGGCGAGCAGTCGATGAACATCATCGCGCACGGTGCGTTCGTCGCCATCGACCATCCGGGCCGCGCCTACCTGGCCTTGTCGGTCTATTTCCGCCACGCCGGTCTGAGCGAGGAGGAATTGTCGCCGCGGCTGCGCGAGCTCGCCACCACGCGCATGCTCGACCGTGCGCGCGTGCTGGGTGCCGCCATGCGGGTCGCCTATATCCTCACGGCCGGGCAGAGCGGGGTGCTTCCGAAAACACCGATGCAGGTCAAACGCGGCAAGCTCACGCTCAGGCTGCCCGGTTCCTATGGCGAACTGGTGAGCGATCGGCTGGCGGGCCGGCTGCGGCAGCTGGCGCGGCTCATCGGCCGCGAGCCGTTGATCGAGACTTAGTCCTCAGTTCGACCGCTCGTCTTTCTCGACCGTCACCACCTTGCCCTTGTCAACGGCGAGCGCCAGCCGGCCGTGCTTGAGCGCCAGCGCTTTTTCGCCGAACATTTCGCGCCGCCAGCCTTTCATCGCCGGAACATCGGCATCATCGTCGGCGGCAATGCGGTCGAGATCGTCGACGGTGGCGATCACCTTGGCGGCGACGCTGTGACGTTCCGCAGTCATGCGCAGCAGCACCTTGAGCAGTTCAACGGTGGCCGCGCCGTTTGTCGCGGGGCGGAAGCGATCGAGACGCGGCAGCGTTTTGTGATCCCGCTCGAGCCCGCGCTTGACGGCCTCGATGATCTGCTCGCCCCAGCGCGAGCGTTCAAAGCCCTTCGGCAGCGAGCGCAGGTTCGCCAGCCGCTCGAGCGTGGTCGGCGCCTGCACGGCGATATCGCCGAGCACGTCATCTTTTATGACGCGCCCGCGCGGCACATCGCGGCTTTGCGCTTCGCGCTCGCGCCAGGCGGCGATCTCGATGAGCACCGCCAGTTCTTTCGGCTTGCGCACGCGGCTCTTGAGCCGCTCCCATGCGCGTTCCGGATCGGCCCGGTAGGTTTCCGGCGAGGTGAGCACGTCCATCTCCGCCTCGACCCAGTTGTTGCGCCCGCGCTTGTCGAGATCGGTGGCAAGTTTCGTATAGACGTCGCGCAGGTGGGTGACATCGGACAGCGCGTAGGCGACCTGGGCGTCACTGAGCGGGCGGCGGGTCCAGTCGGTAAACCGGTGCGATTTGTCGAGCGTGTCGCCGGTGATGCGCTGGACCAGCTGGTCGTAGGATATAGAGTCGCCATAGCCGAGCACCATGGCGGCGACCTGGGTGTCGACGATCGGGTGCGGGATCGTCTTTGCCATGTTCCAGACGATTTCGATGTCCTGGCGCGCGGCGTGAAAGACCTTGACGATCTTCTCGTTCGCCATCAGCGCAAAGAAGGGCGCGAGATCGATTCCCGTGGCCAAAGCATCGATGACCACTGCTTCCTCGGGCGAGGCCATCTGCGCCACGCACAGCAGCGGGTAATACGTGGTCTCGCGCAGGAATTCGGTATCGACGGTGACGAACGGATGCCGCGCCATGCGTGTGCACACGGCCGCCAGATCATCGCTGGTCGCTATCAGATCCATCGTAGGGGCGAACCTAACCCGATCCGGCTCCATCATGGCAACCCTGCTCGCGCGTCACACCGAACAACGGATAAAGGTTTTAGCGATAAAGGTTTTGCCAAAAGAGCGTACGCCATGTTTAGAGACCACGCACGCGCGGCATCTGGATAAACTCCCAAGGGCTTGGCATCGCGCCGACCGGGACCTCGATCAGCGTGGGCTCGCGCCGCGCAAACGATTCCTTGAGCGCGTGACGCAACTCGTCGGGACCGCGCGCGCGCCGCCCGGCGGCGCCGAAGCTTTCTGCGTATTTGACGAAATCGGGATTCGCAAGGTCGCAGGCGATCAGGCGGTTGCCGAACTGCTCCTGCTGGATACGGCGCACGTTGCCAAACGCGCCATCGGCGAAGATCACCGCAACCAGCGGGATCCGGTGGCGAATGGCGGTGGCGAGCTCGTTGCCGGTATAGAGAAACCCGCCGTCGCCATTGATCGAGAGCACCGGCACGTCCGGCCGCGCGTGTTGGGCGCCAAGCGCCGTCGCATAACCCCAGCCGAGGTTGTCCTGATAGCCGGGCGACAGAAACGTGCGCGGCTTGTAGACGGGAAAGGCAAGGCGCGCGGCAAAGCCGATTTGCGTGACTTCATCGACGAAGATGCCGTCCTCCGGGAGCTCGGCGCGGATCGCCTCGAGAAGGGCGAGTTGCGGCGCAAGCTTCGCCAGTCGCTCGCGCAACTTTGCCTGGCGCCCCAGCATCTCGTCATGGCGCGATGCGCGGCGGCCGTTGAGTTTGGCAAGCGCGTCGATCAGGCGCCGCAGGATCGGCGCTGCGTCGCCGACAAGCGCCACTTTCGGCTTGTGCAGGCGCGCGGGTTGCTCGGGGTCGGAGTCGACGCGAATGACGTGCAGGGCCTTGTCGATCCCCCATTGCGTGATCGGGTTGAGCAACCGCGTGCCGACCGCGAGAACCGCGTCGGCTTCCGCCCACAGGTCGTGGCCGAGCGGCAGCGTGACGCTCAGGGGATTGCGCGAATCAAGCACGCCGCGCCCGCGCCGATAACCGAGCACGGGCGCCTGCAACATCTCGGAGAGCGCGCCCACTTCGGATGCTGCATCCTGCGCGCCGCCACCGGTGACGATCAGCACGCGTCTCGCCTTGCCGAGAATTCTTGCCGCCGCGCGCACCTTGTCGTCATCGATTCCTGGCGGCCGCGCGGGGGAGGGCTTCACGATTGTCGCAACCGGGCCGCGTTTGCCCCAGACGTCGATCGCGCATTCGATCGCGGCCGGACCCGGGCGGCCGCGCCGCATCGCGGCAATCGCTTTCGCGACCTTGCTGGAGGCTTCAGCGGGCC
>Ga0335082_10002017_pt1 | contig 21803 bp, 10 predicted proteins | sample Lox_Sample_41_FD_206718 | JGI IMG/M metagenome (GOLD analysis project Ga0335082, IMG submission 206718) | Soil microbial communities from Loxahatchee National Wildlife Refuge, Florida, United States - Lox_Sample_4.1 | ecosystem: Environmental > Terrestrial > Soil > Wetlands | place: USA...
GCACGCCCTGCATTTCCCCTGGCTGCCGGCATGATAGAGCGATGCGACATCGGTTGAATCGATTGCACGATCGAACAACTCGAGCTCGTCAACGGCAATACTTTGCAGCGAATCCTCAGTCGGGAAGGGCCATCCGCCGATGATAAGATCCGCAGTCTCGGCAAGACTGCCGATGCTCGTTATCGTGCCGACCTTCACCACCGATCCATCGACATAGAGTTTGTACTGGAACGGTGTGGAATTCCGCTTCACCGTGGCCACGACGTGATGCCAGACTGCCGTCGTCAAGGGGGTCGTGTACTGAATCGTACCCGGCACCGAAGGCAGGACATCAAGCGTCAGCTTGTCATCCAGGAGATAGAGACGATACCCGACATAACCACCCGCAGGCGTGAGGAGCATTTTTTCCACAATCGGCTGGATCCCGTTTGTATCCCGGGCAATCCAGACCCACGCATCGATCGAGAAATCCGAGGTCGAGAACGTGATCGCCGAGCTGTGAGGAACATCCACATACGTCCTTCCCGGATTTTGGCCGAAGAAGTAGAGTGCATCCCCGACTTTTCCGCCTCCGACTCCCGGGACTGTGCTCGCCGGCGAGGGCCCGAATCCGGGACTCCATGACATGTAGTTCTTGATCGCCCCCGGCTTCGGAACACCGTTATGGTTGGCAACAATCTCGGTGTCGAGGACACCGCCATCCGGGTCTCCCAGCGGCCACCAGGCGACCATTCCGACCGGTGGAGTTACGCACGTGCCGCTGCAGTTCACCTGTGTCAGGCAGTACGGTTTCGATGTGTCCGTGCAGCCGTTCGGACCGGTCAGGATCAGCTGATAGCTCCCGCTCGAGGGAGGATAGAACTCTTCTTCATTCCCCACCGGCGGCGGAATGGGTACGCCGTTCAGGAGCCACTGATAGCCGAGATATCCTTTCGGCGCGCAGATATGCGCAGTATCGCAGACCTTATCGCAGCAATCAGGACTATCGAACGGGAAGAGCGTGAAATCCGGCAACGGGAAGACGTTCACCGTGATGCTGGCACTGTTCTTGCACCCGCACCCCGGATCGGTGTATGTAACATAGTATGTTCCCGATGCGTGCACCGTAATGCTCTGCGTCGTCGCACCGGTGCTCCAGATGATCAACGGCGGAGGAATCGAGCTCGTGAGCGTCACGGAATCGCCCTGACAAATATTCGTGCTGCCGCTCGGCGTGATGACCGGAGGCGCCGGGGCATTGCAAATCACGATCGTCGTTGATGCGCTGTCGGTGCATCCGGTTGATGTGTCGGTCACCACGACGGTATAGACATGTGTTCCTGTTGTCCCGAAGAAGTCGTTCGTGGAACTCACACTATCGAAGAGATTTCCATCCTTGAGCCACGTGAATACGTACGTTCCCGGCCCTGGAGGAGTGGAGAGATTAACGAAATTCGGTCCGGAACCGAGGCAGACAAGATGAGCAGGCGCCACCGTTATATTCACGATCGGTTTCGGATTGATAACAATGATCACCGGCGGTGTGGTGCATTTACAGCCGTTTGCGTCCGTCACCGTAACCGTGTAGCTCCCTGCCACCGTCACGGCAAGCGTCGCGGCAGTTCCCGCCGGACCAGGGATCGCAAGCCCGTTTTTCTTCCACTGATAAGATGATGCGGGCGGAGCGTTCAGTGTGAACGGCAGCTGGCTTGGACAGAGTGTCACCGTACCCGATGGAGAGATGAGACATCCTGTCGCCGGCGGGATGATCACGATCGATTGTGTTGATGAGCTCGAGCATCCGTCGGAATCCGTAACCGTCAGCGTTACCGTAAATGTCCCGGTGGTCGCATAGGCGTGAGATGTCGATTGTGTAGCGGATGTCGCCGCGTCCCCAAACTGCCACAGGTACGTCAGCCCCGAGGCCCCCGTGGTCATCGGGATATCGGTCCCGACGCATGTGGTCGCAGGGAGTGTAAATGCCGCGGACGGCGGCGGGTTGATGGTAACCGTGTCCACTTTCGTGACCGTGCATGTCCCATTCGAAACAGTCTGCGTCACGATGTACGTTCCGGGGTTATAGCTGTGCGTCGGATTTTGGTAGGTCCCGTTTGCGCAGCCCGAAACCGGCCCGCTGCCCGGACCGATAAGACACCCGTCTCCGAAGTCCCACGCGTACGTGAGACTCGCCGGCGGCAGATACGTCGAATGATCGGTGAACGGTGTCGGCTGGCCTGCACACGCCGGCACGAAACTGAAATCCGCCACGAGCGGGATCGCGAGCGAGTGCGTTACCGTAATTGCGCAGGTCGCAGGAGGCGGACTCGTGTTGGGACCAAAGCCCGAGTACGTCACGACAAAATATCCTGCATGCGTGAACGAATGGGTCGGGTTCAGCAGGTTTGAGGTGTTCGAAACGCTGGTCGGATCACCAAAATTCCAGTTCTGTCCGGTCACTCCGCCGGTCGAGTTATCGAAAAATGAAACAGGATTACAAATCGGCGTGCCGATCGTAAAATCGATTATTGCCGTCGTATTGCACGGCAGCGGCGGAGGATGACAGGTATCCTCGGACACGGTGATGATATTCGACGTGGCGGTACATCCGTTCGCATCGGTGACCACGACGTAGTAAGCACCGGGAGAGCTCACGGTATACGTGGATCCACCCGGACCTCCGACAACACCACCCGATGGATGCCAGACGTAGCTGTAAGCAGGAGAACCCTGGAGAGCATGAAATGTCGTGTTGATTGGCGACGGAATGCAATAGGAAGTCGGATCAGGAGTCGATATGCTCGCAGTTGGTCCCGGTTGTGGCGGTACATTGATTGTCGCCGTTCCTGTACATCCCGCGGCATTCGTGACGGTCACGGTATACGGTCCCGGTAATGTCACCGCGATCGAACTTGTAAGTGCTCCGTTCGACCAGAGATACGATGTATAACCGGGAGATGCTGTCAGCGTCACCGGATTGCAGAGTTGTCCGGTTGCGGTGATCGTCGGAACCGGTTTCGGATTGATGGTCACCGGCAGGTTCAGTGTCGTACTGCAGACGGTGAGTTGGAGATAGACCGTTGTCGGACCGGGACCATGCCAGAGTACTGAAATCTGGTTCGTCCCCTGTCCGGTCACGATACTTCCGTTCGGTACCACTGAGCCGTTCGGTGCAGAAAGAATCGACCACTGAAAATCGAGCGCGGTGTCGGGCGGGCCCGCGGTATAGATGACCGTTTGATCCATGCAGACTGTGCCCGGTCCGGTGATTGCCGCGACATTGAAGACACTCACCGGTAACGTAAATGGCACGGACGCGCAGAATGGCGCGCTCGTGTTCACATACTCAACCGAAACAGAATAGGGCCCTGTCGGTCCCCACGTCACCGAAACGGGATTGGAGTGACTCGAACCGACGATCGTTCCATTCGTCACCGACCAGAGTACATCCAGGCCTGACGGCGGAGGAGGAGTTGAATAGGTATATGTTCCGTTCACACAGATGACATTCGGTCCGGTGATCGATGTGGGAGGATTCACCTGTACCACCTTCACCAGATATGTCAATGTATCGATGCAATACGGATTTGGCGGACCGAACGGCACGACGGTGACTGTTTGAATGCCGGGAGAGGTCCATTGTATGGTTGCATTTTGTGTATTTTGACCGGAGATGACGGTCCCGCCGGTTGCAGACCAAATGAAATTCGGTGAGGGGGTGAACGGAGTCCCGTATGCCGTGAACGAGGAAGTGGAATTAAGGCAGACCGGAGCCGTTGGCCCGTTAATGGAGAATTCCGGTTTCACCTTTACCTGAATTGTGGCGCTGCCTGGTGCACAGCCAAGGAGCTCGTTATGCCACGATACACTGATCGTGAAGGTACCGATCGTATTCCAGTGCACCTGAATGTGATTGGTGCTGTCGCCGGCAATGATAGTTGCCGCCCCCGCCGGGACCGTCCAGTTATAACATGTTCCGGGCCATGCCGGGAGTGAATAGATCGGGTTGCTGTTAACGCATGCCACGGTTGGTCCCGTAATAGGATACGATGTCGGCACGATGGGAATACTCACGGTTGTCGAATCGGCACAAACATTGTTGCAGTTGCTGACGGAGAGGGTGATCGATCCCTGCGGATTTCCCGATCCCCACTGCACGCAGATGTTGTTGGAGTTGCCGAAAGGAGCAATTCTCGTTCCGCCGACGATCGACCACGTATACACGGCACCCGCACAAGCGACGGGCGTGGAATAACATTTTTCCGTGCCGGCGCAGACCGTAGACGGGCAATCGATGGTGGGTCCTGGAAGATTGGAAATCGTGATGGTTTGCCTTGCCGTATCGCTGCAGCCGCACTTATTGAAAACAATGAGCGTGACAACATACGACCCGGGAGCGGAGAAGACGTGCGTCGGATTCTGACTCGTGGTAAAATTATTTCCGCCGCTTGCAGGGTCGCCGAAATCCCAGTTCCACGAGATCGCATTCATCGACGCATCGTTAAATGCGACCGGAGTTCCGAGACAGGCGTTTGCCGGCGACGAAGTAAAGATCGCTTTGGGTGAATTGATGATCGTAACACACGAGTTGTCCGTACCGGTATGACCGCTCGGGTCCGTTTCAACAACGGAGATGCTGCCATTTCCCGCCGGTCCCCAAAGAACATTGACGCACATGAGTCCCACTCCCGTGACGGTGGAATTCCCCCCGATGGTCCCGCCAACCACGGTCCATGTAAAAGTGTCCGCAACGGCAATGCTCGCACAATATGTTGCCAGATGGTCCTCACAGGCGTACAGGCAACCGCGCTGGCCGGTCGAGCCGTTGACTCCTTTATCATCATGAACACAGCTTGTATCGGGTGTGAACGAAGAGGTGATCTGCGGGTTCGGATAGCTTTGAGAATAGAGCTGGTGCGCTGCAAGCAGCAACAGCATCATGAAAAGAACACGATACCGATGTTCCATAATGACTCCTTTTGAATGGATGGGTGTTGTGAGAAAATTTTCTGGGAATGAAGAGGCGAGAGTTTTCTGATTTGGAAAAATGGTCGGCATTATTTCTCGTCCGCTTGCGAAACTAATCGTTTTGTATCGACAATTTCCTTTCGATCGGTCTTCATCGAAAGGCGGTAGAAGCAGACTCCCCCGCCAGACATACCACGATCGATTTCAATTTCATGTCTACCGGAATCGTATTTCACCTTCTCGACCACCTTTTTGAATGTTCGGCCTTGTTCGTTGAGAAGGGAGAGCGTTATCACCGCCTCCTCCGGCAGGAAAAATTCAATGACGCAGGCCGGAGTGTCTCCCGGGGGATAGACTTGTTTTGACTTGAACTCGTTGTTCACGTAATGAGGGTACCAAAACTCTTGTCACTGATGGTTTACTTCGCCAGAATAATAGAGAACGGACGGCGCGTCCGCAATCGTGGAATCCATGATTCCGGAGAGTGAAATACACGAGATGAGGCAGGTACGACGGGGACGGGCGTTCCGCGGAATGGGATGAATCCTGATTTCACCGCGGAGAAATCTATTCCAGAGAGGTCAGACCTTCTCGAATGGCGTACTTTGTCAACTCAGCGACGGTATGAATCTTGAGTTTCTCCATGATGTGCTGCCGGTGGGTTTCAACCGTGGAGATGCTGGTGTTGAGGATTCCGGAAACTTCTTTTGTCGATTTGCCCTCGGCAATGAGCTGGAGCACTTCCCGTTCTTTGGGGGTGAGTTTGGAGAGCGGCTTGCCGGCCGGCACATCGAGGTGCCGGAGGTAATCTTCTACGAGAGTCCCGGCAATATCGGGACTGATGTAGATCTTGTTCGCCATGACGCACCGGATTGCATCCCCGAGCTCGTCGACGGCACAATCTTTCAGGAGATAGCCGGAAGCACCGGCTTTGAGCATCTTCGTGACGAATTCCTTGCTCGTGTGCATCGAGAGCGCGATGATCTTTATCGCCGGTGAGGATTCGAGAATCTGCCGCGTCGCTTCCACACCGTTCAGGTCGGGCATGGAAATGTCCATGAGCACCAGATCGGGATGGAATTCCGATGCAAGGGCAACGGCGTTTCTCCCGTCGCTCGCGAGTGCGACGACCTCACAGCGCAGGTCATTCTGAATAATATGGCGCAGGCCTTCACGCAATATTTTGTGATCGTCGGCGATAAGTATGCGTGTTTTAATGGCCCTGTTCCTTTCAGATTGAAGACAATTCCCGGCGGGCAGGGGTTCTGAACGGTACGGTGAGAATCACCGTGGTTCCTTCGTTCGGAGCGGAATTGATTGCAAGATTCCCTCCGAGATGGAGAAGTCGCTCGCGGGTATTAAACAGTCCGAACGAATTGCGCCGCTCGGAATTTCCGTTTCCCGGTTCGCGTTCCATCCCGATACCGTTATCCTGTACCGTTACCGCGATCGCGTCGGGCGAGGAAGCTATTGAGAGAGAAACCCAGCTTGCCCGTGAGTGCTTCACAATGTTGATCAGGACTTCCCTCGTGGCGTAGTAGAGTATGACGCTCATCTCATCGGCCGGCTTTTCTTTGAGCGGATCACCCCCAAACTCAAATCCGATATCGTGACGCTCAAAAAGCTGTGCCGCGAGCGACCGGATCGCCTCGGCTATCCCGAGCTCGTGAAGAGCCGGAGGACTCAGCTCGAACGTGAGTGACCGCGTATCATTGATCGATTCTTCGATCAGCGCCCGAATTTCGGCAAGCGCGTTGAGGGTTCCCTTTTCGTGCACCGACCGCTCGAGTGTGCGAAGTTTTATTTTTGAAAATGCCAGCGTCTGGCCGATCGTATCGTGAAGGAATGTTGCCATCCTGCGCCGTTCCCTCTCTTCCGTCAGAGACAACTCGGTGGCGAGCATTCTCATCTGCTCTTCGTTGTGCTTTCGCTGCGAAATATCCCTGGCAATTCCGTAAATGTGGGTCACCCGAGCGTGCGGGCGATCCCAGATCGGCGCAACATCGTGATGAATCCAGAGTATCTTTCCGATTTTTGTGTTGATACGGCTTTCAAAACTCTCCGGCTTACCGGCTCTTACCGAATCCAGCATATGGGAAACATACGGGAGATCCTCGGGGTGATGAAAACGTCCGGCAAAGTCCCTCTTCTTGTATTCTTCCGTCGAATACCCTGTCAGCCGCTCGAACGACTCGGTGATCCAGAGTACGCTCGACGATCCGTCTTCTTCCACACTGAGGAGGTACGCATAATCCGACATCAGCTCAGTGATGAGGCGGTATCGTTCCTCGCTTTTTTCAAGTTCTCTCCGGTGTTTTCTCCTCCGGATCTGGTACAAGATCATGAGATACGCGAGTGCCGCAAGTGCCCCGCCGGCTGGGAGATAGATGATCGGGCGAAGATAGAGCGCCGGCAAGACCGTGAACGAGGCAGATTCCGGCGTAGGATTGAACTGGCCGTACAGCCCTTTTGCCTGGACCTCAACGGTGTACGAACCGGGACCCAAAGAGCGGAAGGAAACTTCGTGTGAGGTGTTCCAGGCCGACCAGCTGCCCCCCGTGAGCCGGTACCTCGACAGCGAGTTCTCGGGAGAAACTTCTCCCTCGTAGGCAAATGCCCGCCACCGGATGAACGAGTTCTGATTTTCGACGATAGGCGCCTCGATAATGATATACGGAGAGCGTTCATCTCCCGCGTCGCGGCGAAGGATCGCAACCCCCTTTCCGGTGGTTCCGACATACACACCCTCGGTCGCAGGCAGCACCGGCCAGAGCGCATTCGAAACCAATCCGCTCCTCTCATCAAATATCGACCATTTGCCGTGATCATAACAGCATAAACCGCCCCGTGTCGAGACCCAGACAACCCCATCCGCATCCACCCTGAGATCATAAATCCGGTTATCGGGAAGTCCATCATTGATCCCGAAATATTGCACGGAGCCATCCCGGTCGATCCGCCCCAATCCATCCGTCGTCATGTGACCAAACCAGACATTTCCCTCATGATCGCCCGCAAGACAAAAAACATGATCGATTCGAAGACCGTTCGCCTTCGTCCAATATTTCCAGGTACCCGACCGGTATCTGCAGAGACCTTCATGTGTCCCAAACCAGAGGGAAGAATCGCTTCCTTCTTCAAATGCGTAAACGCGCCCGCTCAGTAGTCCTTCGTTGATGCTCCACCGGGAGAAGTTTCCGTCGTGCAGGCAATATGCCCCGGCTTCATCGTCATCGGAAGTTCCGGGGTTCTTCCCGAGGCCCAGGAACCAGAGCCTTCCCTCCCGATCCTTTCTGATCTTGTGAACGTAAATCCCGTCTGCATACCGGGTGACCGGATAGTTCTTCCATGTTATGCCATCCCATTTATACGCCCCGGAGAACGCAGAACCGCTCGAAATCCACATATTTCCGGAGGAGTCCTGTTGTAAACCGGTGACATTGAGAAGCCGATCCTTCCCGATGGAAGTTATCTCGTCGTTCGTGCCGTTCGGATGGCGTATCTGAATCCCGTTTGCGGATGCAATCCAGACATCACCGTTGCGCGACTTGAAAATTTCATTGATGCAGTTCGCAAGCTCAACGGAGGAGGTCGGGAGCGATTTCCATCGTTGGGAATCGTGCCTCCACAGGTAAACCCCGTCACCGCCACCCAGGAGAAGATCTCCATCCTGCCGGAACAATACGCGGGTGATCGTTGCTCCGTTTTCAGGAAGGAAGGGGACGATTTCCCAGCGGCCATCGTGTCTGACCAGAATTTCACCCGCCCGTCCGACTGCAACCACGTTATCATTTTCATCGATATCGGCACTGACGATATACGAATCGGGCTTCATCAACCTGCTTCGACGGAATGGCCCGTTCTTCGTCCACTCCCAGATCCCCAACTTATCGTCGGGATTCCGGACAACACAAATTCCCGAACCGCGGTGGTTCTCGCTCACCGACAATACCGTCAGTGCCATCCGTCCCGGAGTCGACGACAACTGCAGTTGCCAGCTCGAGCCGACGGGCCGATAGAGTCCGTCGGAGAGCATCAACCAGATATTTCCGTTCTTTAAAGAATAGAGATGCGTGATTTTTCTGATCAACCGGGGATCCGGTTTTGGGACAAGTGATTTGCGGTACGCGGCACGAAGAGCAGCTTCCTCGGATAACCACACCGAGTCTCTGCCGTTGAGATAGAGGTTCTGGCCAATTTGCCTCCCCAGCACACGGAAGCCGTGTTTGTTGCCAATGTACGTCACTCCACCACAGAAGGTTAGAACACTGTCACGATACTCTCCTTGGATACTCGATGCCTCTGGCTGAGGCCAAAATGACCCGACGTCACCTCTTCTCCACCGGTATCCGTCAAACCATGCCAGACCCGAAAGCGTGGAAGCCCAGAGGGTGCTGTCGGACGATTCAAAGAGGCCCGTGACTTCACCGGCTGGGAGGCCGGCGGAAGGAGTGAAATGTGCCCAGAGGAGTTTCTCATCCATGTCCGGAAATTGGGCGGAAGATGTGGTACGAATAGAGAGAAGGGAAAGGAGAAGAAATCCAAAGCGGAAATGCCGCCGTGCAAGGAGACCGAAGTTCACGGGAGAAAGAACATGAATGAAGCGTACCATTTGAATTTCCTGATGATCGGAACGAAAAGATCGAATTGGGCAGCAAAATTCGAAAGAGGTTGAGCTTTACTCAGTTCAATTGGAGAGCCCGTAGCTCAAAACACTCCTGCGAATGTCCCAAACCACGGAAGATGACATGGCCTGGTGACAGAGAAATAGTACATATTAATCTCCGAGACGTCGGTCACGACTTCGCGTAGCGTTCTCCGTACATGATCTCGACGCACTCCGGACACATCCCCGGTGTAAATCCGGATTCCGCGTGCCGCGAGATGTACGCCTCCAGCGGTTCCCATCCCCTGTCGGATGCCCGTATCTTCTTGCAGTGAGAACAGACGGGAATCAATTGCTCCGCGACATTCACTTCCAGCTGGAGTCGCTTCATGGATGAATACAATCGAGCGGTCAGATACGACACCCCGCACAACACGACCAGCCAGTCGAGTGTATTGAGCAATTCGAATTCAACTCCCCACTCCGGTTCGATCGTCCTCCCGATGACAAACCGGATGATCGAGAGGACAATCGAGCAGACGAGCGCCCAGCGCATGTTCATGTACCACGCGGCGATCAGGACGGGGATAACGAAGAAAATATTCATGATAACCGGCTGGGGTGTGATGAGATCAAGAATAATGATGAGCAAGCTTACAGCGAGTACTACAAGAACCGCAATCCTGCGGTTCGTATGCATGGCGGATTTGAGATTCATGGCATTCAACCTTTCGATCGACTTCATCGGCCGCAATAATTCAGGAGATGCGCAAACGCTTTGAGAAAACTGATGAATCGGGAAGAACGTGAAGGATCCGAGTTTCATCCCGCAGAGGTCGGTATGATGAATAAAATAGAATATGGATGCATTAAAATCAAGCACGCCTGCCGAATTCTCCTCCCGGTTTTCCCGTTATGATGGTTCAGTAATTTTTTGTATTATCACGTTCGTCGGTACTGTTCGCGTGAGTTCCGGCCATACTGATGAAAAGGAACTGTTGTTGGTGCGATTGGAACTAAGCCCACCGGGAAGGTGAATGATTTCAAAGCCTTCTTCCGGTAGTACATTTCCAGCCCCCGTCGAAGAGGAGTTCTATTCCTCCTATTCCTGGTGCCTGAACCCTCTTCGGCAGACGAATGAACTTCTGACACTCCTCGAGAAAGAACTCCACCGGCTTCGCCGACATCCGGTTACATGGGAAGAGCAGGAGATCCGCACGAACCTGCACATCTTTTCCAGTGCGATCGCCTGCATCATCGACGATTACCTCTCGTGGCTTCCACTCCAGCTTCAACCCCTTATGCATCGGTCTCATCGCGTTCCCCTCCCGCTTGTGCCGATCGAGCGAATCGCAAATGCTCCTTATCTTTTGGCGACACACGTCCGGAGGCGATCGGTATATGAATGGAGAAGACAATGGACAGCTCTTGTGGACGAGATCAGCGAGCTTCTGCTCAGCCCCTCGCCCGCCACCGAGGCACACACCAACGCATTGCTGCAACGATTCACCTCATTCCGGAGCGAGGACCTTCCCCCGGACGTGCTGAACCGCAGACTGCGAATCATCGAAGGATATCGCTGCCAGGACCTTACACATTATGACGTTTGTGAACTGACGAAGAGATTTGCCGCATTCAATCCGGATAAATCTGCCAGGGTCTTTATCATCGGACCGCGCACGGCTGGCGCCTATTTCGCTCCGGTTGTGCGGGCATACCTCAGGATGAACGGATACACCGACGTTGCATGGATGACCGTTCGCCCGAAATGGGGCCTCTCTACATGGGAGAGGAAAGAGATCCGGCAGAATGTGGGACAGGCAGTACGCATCGTTCTGACCGACGATCACTCCAGTTCGGGTCGGACATTCAGACTTCTCCAGATGGACCTCTCAGGATACGGTATCCGACCGTCTCAGATGACATTACTCGCCCCGATCCATCCTCGAAGGCCGCTGGTCGTTCTTACGAATTCGCCGGAAACACGTGTGATCATGCTCGCTCATTCGGATCTCTACAAGCGCAAGCTCATGATGGGAGAAGAATTGCCTGCACTCCTGCGGGAATACCTGAGATCGCGCACCACACCCGCTGATGATGTTTCAATGAATGAGTCCGCACAAACCGCATCCATCAATGATCGCTTTTGGAAGGAAACGGCTGATAGTTTTCAGGTCCGGCTCAAGAAGGTCTTCGAATTCCGAATACGGTCCGCCGGTAATCCCGAAAAAACAATAAAAGTGCTGGCAAAGAGTGTCGGGTGGGGATGGTTGGGATATCACGCATACATTGCCGGAAGACAATTAGAGGGATTCGTCCCCCCCGTCTTCGGGCTTCGCGAGGGTATGCTCTTCATGGAATGGATCGATAATGAGGCGACGGACAAAAGCAGTGTGAGGATGCAACTGTTTACAAACGACGTTGGCAGCTATATCGCACGACGGCGGGAGCGTCTGAAGCTGAATGAAGATCCGCGATTCATGGGACCGGAATATGGCTGGGGATGGCAGGAAATCCTCCAAATCCTCCACCGGCCGTACGGAGTCAGGCCCGGCTATCTCAAGAACGACACACTCAGGAGAATGCTCGCGCCCCGCAGGAGTCAGGTTTCCACGTTCGTGGACGGAAGGATGTTTCCGGAAGACTGGGTTTTCACAAACCAAAGATTTTTAAAAACGGATTTCGAGCACCATAATTTCGGCCCGCCGAATCTTGAGATGGTTGACCCCGCATTTGATCTGGCTGCTGCGGCGTTCGAATGCCGGCTTTCTTCCGCGGAGGAATCGGCAATGGTGGATGCGTACTGTACCAGTTCGGGTGATGAAACCATCAGGGAACGGCTGATACTCTACAAGCTTCTTTACGGACGCGTTGCAAAGCAGCTCGCGCTTGTTGAGCTGCTCAGCAAGGACTCGAAGCGTTCACCCGATCACAACCACCGGCGCCACGCACGGAGCTGGGACTTCCTCGTTTGCTCCATGACGAGATACTGCGCTGAAATGATTGGACCGCCCGGGCTCTCTGAGCCATCCGGGAACATATTTTTCCTCGACATCGACGGCGTCCTCGATACGGGGTTTCTGGGATTTCCTCACACGACCCCCTGCGGACTTACTGCGCTTGCACTTCTCAGGCAAAGCGGCTATTCCGTCATCCCCAACACAGGCCGGAGCATCGCCCATATTCGTGAGTATTGCGAGGCGTATGGATTTGAAGCAGGTGTGGCGGAATACGGGAGTGTCATTTTTCAGCCCGCCGCTCAGAAAGAGATATCGCTTGTCAGCGCTGCAGCGAGTGATCAAATCGCCGCGTTCCGCACTCTGTTGGAAAAAATGCCGGGCGTCTTCGTCGATCCATCCTACCGCTATGCAATCCGGGCATACAGGTTTGACTCACGGGGCACGATTGGACTGAGCAGCATTGAGCTGGAAGATCTCCTCCGGCGGAACGATTTCTCGGATCTCCGTGCCATCACCCAGCAAAGCGATTCGTACGTCGTTTCAAAAGATGTCGACAAGGGGAAAGCAGTGTCGGTCGCAAAGGATCTTCTCGGTCGAGGGGTCATCAGAATTGCTGCAATCGGCAATTCAGATGACGATATCCCCATGCTCCAAACGGCCGGGCTGCGTTTCGCCCCCCGGAATTCTTCTCAAGAACTTCGCGCGCTGGCAAGGCGGGGATTCTGCACGCTCACGAGCAGTCCAAATCAGCGGGGATTTCTTGAAGCAGTTCGTTCCCTGCCCTCGGTGAGAGAATCAATGTCGTCCTCCGAGCTTCTTGATACCGGAAAAACGGGATCAGTTCAGGAGTTGATGTACCTCATCATGAGGAGGACGGATCAGTCGCGCCTGCAGCGGCTTTTTGCGCTGCTCAGGAAAGACATCCTCTGAACTCTCCTCTCCGGATCAGTCCGTCATAAGACTCCAAGATGGGTTGCAGGGAAAAAGTCTCGGAATTTATTGGCGAGAGTTTTGGCCCGGACGCCTCATGTCCAGCCCAATGAAGTTCAATGAAACGATTTATTCTTCACCGTATCGGAGCGACTTTCAAGGATGACAGGCAATTCTTCCCTTGCACTCCAATCCTCGAAGGAGCCATCGTACAGATGAACCCGGTGCCCTAACAATCTCGCACCCACGTAAACGGAACTTGCCGTCTGACCGACGTGGCAATAGGTAATGATGTCGTCTTCGGGTTTGATTCCTGCGCCTGTGAATTTTTTCGTCAGCGAATCAAGCGGGAGGTAGCGATTCGACGTGTCAAATAATGTCACATAATAGAGGTTGAGCGCTCCGGGAATATGCCCGGAACGCAAGAATCCACCCGCATCCTTTCCCGAATAGAAGTTTGGTGCACGGGCATCAAGAATAGCCACCCCGTTTGCTGAAAGATGCTTTCGTACATAATCTGCATCCACAATGGCATCGGCCTTCAGATGGGGCTTGAACGAGCTCGTCTTGAACGTCGGGGTATCCTTCGACGTGGCATATCCCGCCGTCTTCCATCCTTCCAATCCGCCATCAAGAATCGACGTGCGGTCACCCATACCGAGATAATCCATAGTCACATACGCCCGGGCAGTTGCACTCACATTTCCCCCGACGCTGCAAAGAACAACGCGCGATCTGTTTGATACACCGAGTTTCTCCATCGCCGTCTTGAGTTGCTTTAACGGAACAAGCTCGAATCCCAATTCTGGAGTAGCAGTTGCGTACGAGGAGACCCAGAGAAAACGGGAGCCGGGAATATGTCCATTCTTGTACATCCACATCCTATCGGCGACGGTAAGGACGACAAGATCTGAATCCTTCAGATGGCCGACAAGCCATTCATTGCTGACGAGTACGGTCGCCGGACCGCTTCTGGCAATAAGAAAGTTGGTTGATGAGAGATAAAATATCACAGCGGTAAGCAAAGAACGCGTGTTTGATTTCATGAATGGCCCCTGACAAAAAGTGAATGATGCAACCTTCGTGATGTGCTTGACTCGCAACGGGTTCGAATACGAAGTTGAGATCTGATTGAAGGACTCCTGGAAATCTTCTCACAGATCATCGCAATCCCACCGTGCATCGACGAACTCAACAATGGAGCATACGAAACAGGATGAAATTTGATTCACTTGAGGAGTACCAGTTTTCGGACCCGCGTGAACATCTCTCCGGGGTTGCGTTCGCTCGCGATATCCATCCCGGAGTAATAGATCACGCTCGAAACACCCGACGCGTTCCAGATTGCCTGATTGGTCGACCGGCGGAAAAACCATCATATAGGTCATTATTCAATTCCTGTGGATTAGTTCGTGGAGAATTCCTATCTTCGTGCATGCGATTCAAAAAAACATGCTCGAGTTGTGCAGACGGGTGGCCCCCTAAACGTCCCACGTCCGAATATTTCCTCTCATGACCCGTTTGATACGTTCTGAAAAGGTTCGGCGAGCTCTCATTCTCTTCCTCCTCGTCGCATCGACCATCATCGCCTTTATCCCGGTGACACAGTCCGGATTCGTCAACTATGACGACCCGGGCTATGTTACAGCGAACCAGCATGTCCGGTCGGGCCTTTCCGCTGCCGCGATTGCATGGGCGTTCACCTCGACCGTCGAGACGAACTGGCATCCCCTCACATGGATATCCCACCAGCTCGATTGTACTCTCTTCGGGATGGATCCTTGGTTCCACCATGCGATGAATCTCCTTCTGCACGTGGTAAGCACAATCCTCCTTTTCATGGCATTCGAACGAATGACCGGGGAAATCTGGAAGAGCGCGTTCGTTGCATTCGTCTTTGCTCTCCATCCTCTTCATGTTCAGTCCGTGGCATGGATTGCGGAACGTAAAGATGTTCTCAGCGGCCTGTTCTGGATGCTCGCGCTGCTAGCCTATGTTGAATATCGGAAACATCCGACCAGGTCACGTTATCTGTCGGTTCTTGTAATCTTCGCGCTCGGTTTACTGTCAAAGCCGATGCTTGTAACGCTTCCCTTTGTCTTCATCCTGATAGACTATTGGCCTCTCGACCACTTCCATCCGTTCAAAGAAACGCTTCCTCCGGGCACCCGCTGGTCCGAATTTGGCCGAAATCTGAGGGAGAAAACTCCTTTCTTCATCCTTTCCCTTGCGTCGAGTGTCGTCACGTACATCGTTCAACAGCAGGGACGTGCCATGATCAGCTTTCTGGTCATTCCCTTTCCGGAACGAGTAGCAAACGGGATTGTTTCTTACGGTGAGTACATCCTCAAGACGGCTCTCCCGATCGATCTCGCCGTCTTCTATCCTCATCCCACAGATACACTGCCTCTGCTGAATGTCGTCGGGTCGCTCGCCGGGCTCATTGTCATCTCCGCCGCCAATTGGAGATGGAGAACACGATACCCGTTTCTCATCGTCGGCTGGCTCTGGTTCCTTGGGACGTTGATCCCGGTTATCGGCATCGTGCAGGTTGGATTTCAGGCATACGCCGACCGGTATATGTATCTGCCGCTGACTGGTCTATCTGTCATGATTGCATGGGGAGTGCCCGCTCTGGCAGCAACACAAAGGTGGAATCGTCATGCGCTGAAGGCCTGCTTCGCCGCGATAGTTCTTCTGATGATGATACAAACTACCTTGCAGGCATCATACTGGCAGAACAGCAGGCGATTGTTGGAGCATGCTCGTTCCGTCACGCATGGAAACTACATTGCCGACAACAATCTTGGGGTTGATCTTGCGGACTCGGGGGACCACGCCGGGGCGATCGCGTATCTTCGTGAAGCGATCCGGTATGATCCCACCAATATCGCGGCCTACCACAATCTGGCCCGCTCTCTCCTCGCAACGGGAGCGACGGACGAGGCGGTGAGCTGCTATGACCGCATTGCGTCACTCGGATTTGGCAATGCTCAAATGGAAGCTTTTGCCGGGAGTCTTCTCGCCAAGGAGGGAAAGGTAGGTGGTGCGATCGAGCATTACCTTGCATCACTGCGTTTCAACGACGCTGATGTGAATTCCCGCTACCGCCTGGCCGATCTCTATCTGAAGGCTGGAAGCCCCGAGGAGGCACGGAAACAGTGTGCGCTTGCACTCAAGGTAGCTCCCTACAATTCCGGCGTTCACGACATCCTCGGCAAAATCGACGCTAGCGAACAGCGGCTGAATGACGCCTTACGGGAATTTCAGGAGGCAATCCGCTGCGACTCGGGCAATGCGGACGCCTACAACGATTCTGGAATACTCTACGACCAGTCGGGAAACACCGCTAAGGCCTGGGAGATGTTCTCGGCTGCGGTCCGTGTGGATTCTATGAACTGGAATGCCCATTTCAACCTCGGCACAGCTCTTGCCAAGCAGGGCCGACTGGACGTGGCCGAGCATCATTGGCTGCGGGCAGCGGATCTTAATCCGGGCTTTGCCGATATCCACATCAATCTCGGGAAACTCTACACGATACAGGACCGGATCGACAGTGCCGCAAAACAGCTGAAACTTGCACTCCGCCTCGATTCTGCAAATGTTCAGGCGCATTACAACTACGGAAATCTTCTCCTCAAGCAGGGCCTTCGCGATGCGGCGGCGTCCGAATTTGCCGACGCACTCCGACTGGCGCCCGCATTTGAGCCGGCCCGTTCGGCGTTGGCAAAACTCAGGAAGCAATAGTCCGGCCGTTGCCGAATGGTGAGCGGGTAAAAATAAAACGGCCCGGACTATTCTCCCAAAGAGAATGATCCGGGCCGTTACAGACTGGTCGGGAGGATCAGCGTCCCACAATTATGATGGTGAAACTCCCGGGAATCATGGGAGGACGTGAACGCGGGTTTTCTTTCGTCGGTTCGGGTACTTTCCCGAATTCCGCCGCCGAGAGATAGATCCGGTGCGATTTCGGATCGAGAGACATCGTGCGCGCACTCATTTGCGTTTTCACATTATCCACCACCGTGAACTTGTCCGGCGCATCTTCGTGCACCACCGTCAGTGTTCCATCACGGCCGTTCGAACTAAAGGCAAGCTGTAACTCAGGATCAAAACCCGCAGCATCCGGCCCTTCTCCGATCGGAACGTCCCCGACAACCTTCCCCGCTGCATAATCCGATACGATCATCTTTTTGTTGCTTGCAACTGAAAAGAGAAGATGGTTCTTCCTGTCTATCGCGAGACCTGACGCCTCTTCACCCGGAGCAATCGACCACGTCTTGAGGACCTTCAACGACTTTGCATCGAACCCCGTGATCGTGCTCTTGTCCTCGATATTCACGTACACATTTCCCTGACCGTCCGCCTGCGCGAATTCCGGCTTCCCATCGAGCGCTACCGTACCCACAACGGAATCGGTCGCAGCATCGATGGCTGTTGCATCCGAGCTTCGACCGTCGAATGTGAATACGCGCTTCGAGGCATCGTCGTAAATGATCGCATCGGGATTCAGTCCCTTGATCTTGATAACCTTCAGTGTCTTGAATTCCTTCAGATCAAAAACAGTGACCGCCGTATCCCGTCCGTCACTGATGTATCCCTTTCCGAATTCATGCGCCAGCGCAATGCCGTGAACGCCGTTCGTGTTCGGGATGTCGGCAACAATCGTCTTCTTTTCCATATCCAGTACCTGAACATGTGTCCCTCGCGAAATGAAGACCATGCCTGTGACCGGGTCAGCATTGAGATAGTCCCACCCTCCTTCACCCCCGACTTTCACCTTGTCGAGAACCTTAAATCCCGAATCCTGCGCAATGCCAGTGCACAACACAACGAGTATCGCTCCCATCACACAAGCAAGTCTCTTCATGATTTCTCCTGATGGATTATTGGACAGAATTGTAGTGCTCAATATACGGAGAGGATGGACGAATATCAATTTCCCGGGGAAGCGGCAATGAGAATCACTTTTTCTCAGGTTCTTTCCACTTCATGCCAAGCCAGCTTTCGAACGTGAGCTTCTGCAAGTCTGTTGGGTTCTGAACCTGCGAGACCGTGTAGCTCATCCTCGGAGCGGTTCCGAGCGTCACAGGAATGGATCGCAGCTGGTCGTCGTGAAAAACGGTCAGCATCACCTTATCGCCGGGCTTCATCTCCCCAATACGATCACCGAACGAACTCGCACGCACGCGGTAATCGTTGAATGCCAACAGCTCATCCCCCACGTCGAGCCCCGTTTGGTATGCCGGTGATCCCGCAACGATCGATCCGACCTTTGTGCTTCCGCCGGCATCATAGACCGAGACTCCCATCCATGCTCTCGCAGCCGTGTCGGTGCAGGCAATGGCAAGACCGGCATGTGATACGGCATCATCCCACGGAAGAGGTTTTGTACCGTAAATGTATTCATCAAAAAATCTGGTGCAATCCCAACCGGTGAGTTCGGCAATCACATGCTGAAAGTCTACGAGAGTGTATCCGGCGACATCGAGTGGGTAGCGCTGGTACATTTCCCGCATGACGTCGTCGAGGGAACGTTTATTTCCCGTCTGTTGCCGGATCTCCAGGTCGAGGATGCAACTGACATTTGCGCCGCGCTCATAGATATCCGCACTCGCATTGTACAACTGCTGCTGCCCTTTCCCGGACTCGATCCAGGCATCGAAGCTCGCCTCTGCGACAGATTCGAGCGAATTGCCGGGACGATTCCGATCCGAGGAGACCTCCGATCCAATGTGCGACAGGACGTCGGAGACCGGAGTGAAGCCGGCTCTCGCCATGATGAGATCTGCATAGTACGACGTCGTCCCTTCAGCGATCCACAACTCGTGCGAATAATTCTCCTTGGTGAAATCATACGGGTGAATGCCTTTGGGCCGCAGCCGCTTCACGTTCCAGGTGTGAAAGAGCTCGTGGGCAAAAGTGTTGAGAACGAAACCCTGGTACGAGCTTTTGTTCCGGAAGACAAAGGGAGGAAACTGGATCTCCGCTGAATTGAGATGTTCCGTTCCTCCGCCAAAATTCGGATCGCATTCCACGAGGAACACAAACCGCTTGTACGGGAATGTGCCCCAGAACTCTTTTTCTGCCTTTACGATCTTCGAAACATCCCGTATCAGCGTATCGGCGTTCCAGTTTCCTTCACCGTACATGCTCAGCACATGAGGGACGCCATCCACCCGGAACTGGAAATCTTTTTGATTTCCGATTTCGAGCGGGCAGTCGATGAAATAATCATAATCAGGTGCAACGAACGAATTTGGCCCTTCAGCTTCGAGCCCGGTGGTAATGTGCCAGTTTTTGTACGGATGGACGGTCAGCGAGACAGGAAGCGATCGGTATTTTTCCGCATACATGAAGACTGCGGACTCATCGACAAATGCATGCAGATCATTCAGCCCGCGCGTACGTGTACCAAACTCGTTCGCGTAGACTTTATAGTGGATGGTGAGTTCGCTTGAACCTCCGGACTCGACTTCCCAGGTGCTCTTATCGGTTTTCATCCAGCGGAGGGTGTGGCCACCCGATTCCGCGGAAAATTCCTGGACTCCGTTCGCAAGATCCAGAATGATATACCTTCCGGGCCTCCAGACAGGGAGAATAAAGTCGGTGACGCTGTCGGCGCTCACATGTTTGAGCTCGACGGTCACTTCGAAGAGATGTGTCTGCGGACTTGACATCGAGAGCGAATAGTGAATTTCCGGAGCGGCTGCCAGAGCAGATGTCGTACAGAAAAGGAGTGCAAATCCCAGGAGTCTGTTTTTCATAATACCCTCAGTAGTCCATCATTGTTACGATAGACCGGTTATCTTGTTACGGACGGAATCAAAAAGGTTGCATCAGGTTCCGGGATCATTTACATTCCGGATATACAATGATGAGACTTCTGCTTTGTCCCGAATGTTGCAGGAATCCGAGGCGTGATTGTACAGGCCACGTTTGGACAGAGGCAAAATCCAGCTGCCGTGAGCGACAAGAACATCTACATTGGTATGGGAGGGTGGGATCTTTCTCCTTTCGACGGACGGTTTTATCCCCCATCGAAAACGAGGGGATTCCGCAAGCTCGCATATTACAGTCATTTTTTCGATCTCGTCGAAATCAACTCCACATTCTACAACACATCATTTTCCGGGATACAAATCAGACGATGGCTCGATGACGTTTCGGAAAATCCCCGGTTCATCTTCACCGTGAAACTCTATCGCGGATTCACACACACGTTCGACGCTTCTCACGCCGATGCATTAGCGGTCGGGCGGCTTCTCAATGCACTTGCCTCTGCAGAACGATTCGGAGGTCTGCTGATTCAGTTTCCCGTATCGTTCTCGAACGCATCGGAACAGCGCGAGTATCTCGCCCGCCTGAGCAGTGCGTTCCGGCCGCACAGAATTTTTCTGGAAGTTCGCCACAAGTCGTGGGATACTCCGGCAATGCACGAGTTCTTCCGGGAGCAGGATCTTCACCTTGTGAATGTCGATCTTCCGCGGATCGGTCAGCACATCGCGTTTCATGCGCTCTCATGGAACGGTGCAGCGTACTTCCGCATGATGGGGAGGAATCGTGACACATGGCGAAAGCCCTGGAGAATGGAGGAAGACGGAAAGCACATGATCAGCGACAGGTATCACTACAGCTATACGGATCCGGAGCTTCGAAGCATCGCAGTGGCAGTTGAGAAGGCGGGTACCATATCGGACTCAAAGTTCGTCGTCTTCCACAACGATCCAGAGGCAAATTCCGTCTACAACGGATTCCGACTCAGGAACCTGATCTCTCCCCGTTCAACGATCCGCGCTCCCCGCCGGACCATCACGGCGTTTCCTTCGCTTGCAGAATTCGCAACACCCGTCTGACATTCAGCGCTGCAGCGGTTTCATGCACTCGGGGCCGTCATTCCGGGAATTACTCACATATGCCGATACCTTGAACGCATCCGTTCTGGTTGCGGGGTATGGCTTGAGGAGCCTGTGCAGTTTCTCGGTGTCGTGGAACGACCGGTCGATCCACATCTCATAGTCCTTCTCACGGAGAATGACGGGCATACGGTTATGGATCGAATTCATGACGGAGTTTGGCTCCGTGGTGATGATCGCAAAGGTGGGAACCTCTCCTCCCTTCGGATTCTTCCAGACAGAAAAGAGCCCCGCGAACATCAGCATCTCATCATCCTTACTCCGAATGCACCAGGGCTGTTTCTGCTCAATGACTTTCTCCTTGCCCCGGACTTCTCCTGCGAGCCTGATCTTCTGCCATTCATAAAAGGCATCCGCCGGTACAAGACAGCGGCTGCTCTTAAAATACGGGGCGAAGAGCTTGCTCTTTTCGAGTGTGTCGGCCCGGGCATTGAATGTCGAGCCAAG
>Ga0335082_10002020_pt1 | contig 21793 bp, 19 predicted proteins | sample Lox_Sample_41_FD_206718 | JGI IMG/M metagenome (GOLD analysis project Ga0335082, IMG submission 206718) | Soil microbial communities from Loxahatchee National Wildlife Refuge, Florida, United States - Lox_Sample_4.1 | ecosystem: Environmental > Terrestrial > Soil > Wetlands | place: USA...
CGGGCGGCGGCTGATCCGCGGGCGCGCGTCGCCCTACGAATTCAAATCGGTCGAGAAGCTGCGCTACGATTTCGAGCGCGATGCCGAAGACGCTCTACGTCAGGCTTAGCGCGCGCGACGACGCGCTCGACCGCTTCGAGGCGGCCTGGCACCTCGCCTCGGGGCGCCAGCCGCCCGGGCCGCTCGCGGTGCTCTCGTTCGCCGGCCTGCCGCTGCTCGCGAAGACGCTCACGCCGGCGCGCTGGCAGCTGCTCAAGCGCCTCGCGAAGGCGGGGCCGCTGACCGTGTATGCGCTCGCGCAACTGCTCGAGCGGGACTACAAGAACGTCCACACGGATGTCGCCCGGCTCCTCGAGCTGAATCTCCTTGAGAGGAATTCAGCTTCCGAGGTGCAGGTGCCCTGGCAGGCCGTAAAGGCCGAGCTCAGGCTATAGCCAGCCCGCCTTGCGGAATCGGACCCAGAGGTAGTAGTCGAACAGCGCCATCAGCGCCAGCGCCATGTAGTAGCCGTATTCCCACTTGAGCTCCGGCATGTTCGCGAAATTCATCCCGTAGAGGCTGGCGACGAACGTGGGCACGGCGAGCAACGCCGCCCAGGCCGCCAGGCGCTTGGTGACCTCGGTCTCGCCGATGGTGATGAGCGCGAGGTTCACCTGCAGCGCGGTGTTGACGGTGTCGCGCAGGGAGTCGAGCGACTGGTTCAGGCGCACGAGGTGGTCGAAGACGTCGCGGAAGTACTCGCCGAGGCCCTGGCAGACCTGCGGCACGCGCCCGCCGTAGAGCTTGCCCACCGTGTCCATGAGCGGCCCGGCGGCGTGCTTGAGCGTCGCGACCTTCTGCTTCACGTAGTACAGCGCCTCGATGTTGGCGCGCGGCGAGGTGTTGGCGAAGATCTTCTCCTCGATCGCCTCGAGCTCGGTCTCGATGGCGTCGAGCACCGGGAAGTAGCGGTCGACGATCGCGTCCATGAGCGCGTACAGCACGTAGCCCGAGCCGTGGCGCAGCAGCTCGGGCTCGCGCTCGCAGCGCGCGCGCACGCCGAGGAAGCTCTGCTCGCTGCGGTTGCGCACCGACAGCACGTAGTTGGGGCCGGTGAACACGTTGACCTCGCCCACGTGCAGCTCCTCGCCGGCCAGCTCCACGACGTGCAGCACCGTGTAGATCTCGTTGCCGTACTCCTCGATCTTCGGCCGCTGGTGGCCGTGGCGCGCGTCCTCGACCGAGAGCTCGTGCAGGTCGAACTGCCGGCCGGCCTCCTCGAGCTCCGCGTCGGTCGTGTCGCGCAGCGCCACCCAGACGAAGCAGCCGGGCTTGGCGAGGTAGTCGTGGATCTCGTTCTGCGCGATGTCGGCCAGCTTCCTTCCGTCCTGGTAGACGACGCAGTTGACGAGCATGCCTACAATGATACCCGTGACGAGCGAGAAGCCGCCCGCGGCGCCCCGGGCCGCGCAGCCCGCCGCGCCGCGCGACGCGGCGACGGTGGTGCTGCTGCGCGACCGCGAGGCCGGCGTCGAGGTCTATCTCGTGAAGCGCGCCCGCACGGTCGACTTCATGGCCGGCGCGCACGTGTTCCCGGGAGGGCGCCTGGACAAGGCGGACAGCTCGCCGCCCGCCCGCGCCCTGCTGTCGGCTGCCGCCGCCACCCTGCGCGAGCGGCTGGGCGAGCCGCTGCCCGCGGCGCAGGCGGCGGGCCTGTTCGTCGCCGCGATCCGCGAGACCTTCGAGGAGGCGGGCCTGCTGTTCGGCCGTTTCGCCGCCGGCTGGAGCGCCGGGGATGCCCGCGCGGCAGTGGCCGGGGGCGCGCAGTTCGCCACGCTCATGGAGAGCATCGATGCGGCGGCGCTCGTGCCCTGGGTACGCTGGGTGACGCCCCTGGTTTCGCCGCGGCGCTTCGACGCGCGCTTCTTCCTCGCGCGCGCGCCGGGCGACCAGGAGCCGCGCGTGGACGGGCGCGAGGCGACCGAGGGCCTGTGGATCCGCCCCAAGGACGCGATCGAGCGCTGGCTGGCGGGCGACATGCTGCTCCCGCCGGCGACCGCCAAGAGCCTGGATGCGCTGTTCGCCCACGAGACGGTGGAGCAGGCGCTCGCGGCGGCCCGCCGGCGTCCCCCTCCGGTGATGATGCCGCACGTCTGGAACGACCCGGAGCGCGGCCAGGCCTACATCTCGCTGCCGGGCGATCCGCGCCACCCGGCGGGCGAAGATCCGCTGGGAGGAAAGATCCTGCGCCTGCAGCTGGAGACGGGGCGCTATCGGCCCGTCGCGGCGACTTAGAATAGGGGTTTCCCGCAGGCCGCACGATGCCCTCCCTCAGCAAGCGCGCCCAGTCCCTCGGCACCGAGAACGCCTTCGTGGTGCTCGCCGAAGTCACGGCGCTCGCCGCGCAGGGCAAGGACATCATCAGCTTCTGCATCGGGCAGCCCGACTTCCCGGCGCCCGTGCACGTGCAGGAGGCGGCGATCCGCGCCATTCGCGAGGGCAAGCACGGCTACACGCCCTCGGCGGGCATCGACCCGCTGCGCGAGGCGGCCGCCCGCTACCTGGCCGGGATGCGCGGCGGCCTGCCGATCCGCGCGCAGGACGTCGTGGTGGGCGCGGGCGCCAAGCCCTTCATCGCCTACGCGATCCTCTCCACGACCGACCACGGCGCGGGCGACGAGGTGATCTACCCGAACCCGGGCTTCCCGATCTACGAATCCCAGATCCTCGCCTGCGGGGCGAAGCCGGTGCCGGTGCAGCTGCGCGAGGAGCGCGATTTCGCCTTCGACCCGGCGGAGCTGGAGAAGCTCATCACGCCGAAAACCAGGCTGCTGATCCTGAATACTCCCCACAATCCGACCGGGGGGATCTTGAATCGATCTTCATTGGAGAACATCGCGAAGATCCTGCAACGGCATCCCCAGGTCTGGATCTATGCGGACGAGATCTATTCGCGGCTGTGCTACGCGGAGACGTTCTTCTCGATCGCGCAGCTGCCCGGCATGTACGAGCGCACGATCATTTCCGACGGCGCCTCGAAGACCTGGGCGATGACGGGCTGGCGCATCGGCTTCGCCTCGAACCCGGTGCTCGCGCCGGTGCTCACGCGCTGGATCACCAACACCGATTCCTGCGCCTCGCAGATCTCGCAGTGGGCCGCGGTCGAGGCGATCAACGGCCCGCAGGACGCCGCGGAGATGATGAAGAAGAGTTTTGTCGAGCGCAGGGATCTCATTTTCAAACTCTTAAATGAAATTCCGGGGGTGAGCTGCAAGCTGCCCGGGGGAGCGTTCTACGCCTGGCCGAACGTGACCGAGGCCTGCCGCCTGATCGGCGCGAAGGACTCCGAGGATTTCAGGAAGCGCCTGCTCAACGAGGCGGGCGTGGCCGTGCTCGCGGACATCCACTTCGGCGCGCGCGTGCCGGGCGAGGGCCAGCACGTGCGCTTCTCCTACGCGGCGTCGAAGCAGGCGATCGAGCAGGGCGTCGCGCGCATGGCCGGCTTCATTCGGGAGAACACGAGAAAGGTGGCCTGACATGGTCCGCAATTGCCCCAAATGCGGCTACGCGCGCAAGGCGAGCGACGCCAAGGTCCCCGACTGGCAATGCCCGTCGTGCGGCATCGCCTACCAGAAGTTCATCGACCAGCCGAATCCGGCGCCGGCCCTGGGCCGCGACGCCCCGGCGCCCGCGCCGGCCTGGTCGTCGATGTCGGCGACGGCGCTGTTCTTCATCTTGGCCGGCCTGGCGGCGCTCGGCTACGTCGGCTACAAGCAATTCGGGGCGCACAAGGCGCAGGACCGGATCGCCGCGGGCGAATGGAGCGGCAAGAACAAGGAAAGCGGCGAGATCCTTCAGGTGAGCAATCCGGCCTACTACGGCACGATGGAGGAGGGCCGGCCCGTGCTGCGCTTGAAGCCCGAGACGCTGGCCCGGCTGAACCGGCTCGCGCCCGGGCCGGTGATCATGTTCGCGACCTCCTGGTGCCCGTACTGCGCGCAAGCACGCGCGGTGTTCGCGAAACGGGGCGTGCACTACACCGAGCTGGACCTCGAGCGCGATCCGTCGGCGGAAGCGTTCCAGCACGACGTGATGGGGCTTTCGGGCTTCCCGACCATCGTCATCGGCAACCGCGTCACGCAGGGCTTCGACGAAGGGCAGATCGTCGCCAGCCTGAAAGAGCTTTGAGCCGCCCCGAGCTGCCGAAGGTCACAGTCGCAGCAGTGATCGAGCGCGACGGCCGGTTCCTGCTCGTAGAAGAGCTGCAGGAGGGCCGGCGCGTGCTCAACCAGCCGGCGGGCCACCTCGACCCGGGCGAAACGCTGGTCGCCGCCTGCGCGCGCGAGGTCATGGAGGAGACCGCCCACCGCTTCGAGCCGCAGGCGCTGGTCGGCATCTACCGCTGGTACTACGCGCCGGCAGGTGTCACGTTCGTGCGGTTCTGCTTTTCAGGGAAGGTGTTGGGCAAGGAAGATCGTCCGCTCGATGCGGAAATCCTCGATTTGCATTGGCTGAACGTGAAAGAGCTGAAAGACCGCGCGTCGCAACATCGTTCCCCGCTGGTGCAGCAGTGCGTGGACGACTATCTCGCGGGCAAGCGTTTCTCTCTCGACGTGTTCTCGCGGGCCTATGGCTGATCGCATCGTCGTAGGGATGTCGGGCGGGGTGGATTCGTCGGTGGCCGCGCTGCTGCTGAAGCGCGAGGGCCACGACGTCGTCGGCCTGTTCATGAAGAACTGGGAGGACGACGACACCGACGAGTACTGCTCCACGCGCCAGGACCTCGTCGATGCGGCGGCGGCGGCGGACGCGATCGGCATCGACCTGGAGGCGGTGAACTTCGCCGCCGAGTACAAGGACCGCGTGTTCGCCGACTTCCTGCGCGAGTACCGAGCCGGTCGCACGCCCAACCCGGACGTTCTCTGCAACGCCGAGATCAAGTTCAAGGCCTTCCTCGACCATGCCCTGAAGCTCGGCGCGAGCCGCATCGCCACCGGTCATTATGCGCGCGTGGACTTCTCGGGAGGGGCCTTTCGCCTTTTGAGAGGCAGCGACAAGAACAAGGACCAGAGCTATTTCCTTCACCGCCTCAATCAACATCAGCTTTCCAGAGTCCTGTTTCCGCTGGGCGAGATGGCCAAGACGGAAGTGCGCCGAATCGCCGCCGAGGCCGGGCTGCCCAATCACGCGAAGAAGGACTCCACGGGTATCTGCTTCATCGGCGAGCGCCCGTTCCGCGAGTTCCTCAACCGCTACCTGCCGCACGAGCCGGGGCCGATCGTCACCCCGCAGGGCATGCGCGTGGGGACCCACGTAGGGCTCGCGTTCTACACCATCGGCCAGAGGAAGGGCATCGGCATCGGCGGCACGAAGGACCGCAGCGGCGAGGCCTGGTACGTGGCGCAGAAGGACCTCGAGGCGAACGCGCTCATCGTCGTGCAGGGCCACGACGATCCGCTGCTCCTGAAGGATTCGCTGCGCGCGCAGGACGCGAGCTGGGTTTCCGGCACGGCGCCGAAGCCGGGCTCGGCGCACTCGGCGAAGACGCGCTACCGCCAGGCGGATTCGCCCTGCGTGCTGGCGAGCGCGACGGACGGGGAGATCGCTGTGGAATTTTCCCGGCCGCACTGGGCGGTCACGCCCGGGCAGTCTGTGGTCCTCTACGACGGGCCGGTCTGCCTGGGCGGCGCGGTGATCGCGGGCTAGGTCTTCGGCGGGGTCTCGGCGAACGCCGGCCGCTCCATGAGCTTGGCGTAGAAGCGCGCGAGGGCCGGGTACTGGCCGAGGACGTCGATGCCCGCGGGCCGGCGGAAGTCCACCCAGCCGAGGCAGCAGCCCACCGCGATGTCGGCGAGCGAGTAGCGCTCGCCGTGGCACCACGGCCGCTCGCCGAGCTCCGCGGCGATGAGCGCGAGGCCGCGCTTCAGCTTGCCGGCCTGCTTCTCCGACCAGCCCGGGCTCTGCTCCTTCCTGGGGCGCAGCGACTCGTAGCGGACCAGCAGGCCCGCGTCGAGCGCGCCGTCGGCGAGCGCCTCCCAGCGGCGCACCGCGACCCGCTCGCGGTTGTCCTCCGGGATCAGGCGCGCGAGCGGCGAGGCGTTGTCGAGGAATTCGACGATCACGCGCGAATCGAACAGCGCCGTGCCGTCGTCCATCACCAGCGTCGGCACCTTGCCGAGCGGGTTGAGCGCGTTGACCGGATTGTCGGACGGGGCGACGTCGACCGTCTCGAAGTCGCAGTCGATCTTCTTCTCCGCAAGGACGATGCGCACCTTGCGGGTGTAGGGACTGATGATGCCGCCGAGGAGTTTCATGAGCGCGAATTCCGGTGCGGGCGCGGATTATATAATAGCGGCATGCCTTCCCCGCTCACCGCGCTGTCGCCGCTCGACGGCCGGTACGCAGGGCCGGCCGACCCCCTCAGGCCGTACTTCAGCGAGCACGCGCTGATCCGCTACCGCGTGCGCGTAGAGCTCGCCTGGCTGCGCGCGCTCGCCGCGCAGCCCGCGATCGACGGCATCCGGCCGTTCTCGCGCAAGGCGCAATCGTCGCTCACCGACGTGGTCCTGAAATTCGATGAAGACGACTCGAGCCAGATCAAGCGGATCGAGGCGCGCACCAACCACGACGTCAAGGCGATCGAGTACTGGCTGAAGTCGAAGCTCGGCAAGAGCCGCGAGGTGGGCGACGCGCTGGAGTTCATCCACTTCGCCTGCACCTCCGAGGACATCAACAACCTCTCGTACGCGCTCATGCTGGAGGAGTCGCGGCGCAAGGTGATGCTGCCGCGCCTGGACGGGCTCATCGCCGCGCTGCGCGCGATGGCGCGCCGCCACGCCGCGCAGCCGATGCTCGCGCGCACGCACGGCCAGCCCGCGTCGCCGACGACGCTCGGCAAGGAGCTCGCCAACGTGGTGCGGCGCCTGCAGCGCGCGCGCGCGCGCATCGAGGCGGTGCCGCTGCTCGGCAAGATGAACGGCGCCACCGGGAATTACCACGCGCACACGGTCGCCTACCCGAAGTTCGACTGGGAGGGCTTCTGCGCGCGCTTCGTCGAGTCGCTCGGCCTGCAGTTCAACGCCTACACCACGCAGATCGAGCCGCACGACTGCGTCGCCGAGCTCTTCGATGCCTACGCGGGCGCGAACACGGTTCTGCTCGACCTCGACCGCGACCTCTGGGGCTACGTCTCGCTCGGCTACTTCCGCCAGAAGGCGAAGAAGGGCGAGGTCGGGTCCTCTACGATGCCGCACAAGGTCAACCCGATCGACTTCGAGAATTCCGAGGGCAACGTCGGCGTGGCGAACGCGCTGCTGCGCCACCTCGCCGACAAGCTGCCGGTCTCGCGCTGGCAGCGCGATCTCTCGGACTCCACCGCGCTGCGCAACTCGGGCAGCGCGCTCGGCCACACGCTGCTCGCCTGGGGCGCGTGCCTGCGCGGCCTCGGCAAGCTCGAGGCCGACCCGCGCCGCATGGCCGAGGACCTCGAGGCCAGCTGGGAGGTGCTCACCGAGGCGGTGCAGCAGGTCATGCGCCGCCACGGCGTGGCCGGCGCCTACGAGAAGCTGAAGGCGCTTTCGCGCGGCCGGCGCGTGGACAGAAACCGGCTCGCCGCCTTCGTGCGCGGGCTGCCGATCCCGGCGGGCGACAAGCAGCGCCTGCTCGCCCTCACGCCCGCCCGCTACACCGGCCTCGCCCCCCGGCTCGCCAAGCGCATCTAGAGTCGCGGATGATCTACGCCGCGACGATCTTCCTGTCCTCGTTTTTGCTGTTTCTCGTGCAGCCGCTCATCGCGCGGCTGATCCTGCCCTGGTTCGGCGGCACGGCGGCGGTCTGGACCACCTGCATGCTGTTCTTCCAGACGCTACTGCTCGCGGGCTACGCTTATGCGCATGCGTCCGAGGCGAAGCTGCGGCCGCGCACGCAGGCGATCGTGCACACGGCGCTGCTCGCGCTCGCGCTCGCCACGCTGCCGATCGCGCCCGGCGAGCGCTGGAAGCCGCTCGGCACCGAGGAGCCGATCTCGGCGATCCTGCTGCTGCTCGCCGCGACCGTCGGGCTGCCCTACCTGCTGCTCGCCTCGACGAGCCCGCTGCTGCAGGCCTGGTTCGCGCGCGCGCGGCCCGGCGCGGACCCTTATCGCCTGTTCGCCGTGTCGAACCTCGCCTCGCTGCTCGCGCTGGTCGGCTACCCGCTGCTGGTCGAGCCTTATTTCGGCAACCGCGAGCAGGTGACCTGGTGGTCGGGGCTATTTGCCGGGTTTGCAGTTCTTTGTGCTGCTCTTGCCTGGCTCTCGCCTGGCAAAGCGAGAACGGAACAAGCAACAATCCAGGGCAATTCCAAACCTGGCCGCAGCGACTATCTGCTCTGGCTGGCGCTCTCGGCGACCGGATCGGTGCTGCTGCTCGCCGTCACCAACCACGTGACGCAGAACGTGGCGTCGATCCCGCTGCTCTGGCTCGCGCCGCTCACGCTCTACCTGCTCACTTTCATCCTCGCCTTCGAGGGCGGGCACCTGTTCGGGCGCGAGCTCTACCGCGTGGAGATCTTCTGGCTCGCGGTGCTCGCCTGGCTCGCGGGCATGGCCTGGCTGCTCGCCGACACGCGCTTCCAGTTCGACCTCGGCATCCAGCTCGGCATGTACCTCTCGGGGCTGTTCGTCGGCTGCCTGTTCTGCCACGGCGAGCTGTACCGCTCGCGGCCGGCGGCGCGCCACCTCACGGCGTTCTATCTCACCATTGCGGCGGGCGGCGCGATCGGCGGGCTGCTCGTGGCGGTGGCGGCGCCGCTCGTGTTCAACGCGTTCTACGAGCTCTCGCTCGGCCTCGTCGCGCTCGCCGCGCTTGCCGCGCTGCGCTTCGCGGACGTCAACGTCGTGGCGCGCTGGGCGAGCCGCCTGGCGCTGCTCGGCGTGACCGCCTGCGCCGCTTACGACGGCACGCGCTTCTTCAAGGACACGGTGCTCACCGCGCGCAACTTCTACGGCGTGCTGCGTGTCAAGGAATACGGCGAGCCGGGCGCGTCCTACTATTCGCGCCGCCTGCTGCACGGCGTGATCATGCACGGCGAGCAGTTCCTGGAGGGCGAGCGCCGCCGCCTGCCGACCACCTACTACCAGCCCAGCTCGGGCGTGGGCGCGGCCATCGCCGCGGCCGAGGCGCGCGGGGCGGTGAAGGTCGGCGTCATCGGCCTGGGCGCGGGCACGCTCGCGGCCTACGGCCGCAAGGGCGACGAGTTCCGCTTCTACGACATCAACCCGAAGGTAGAGGAGATCGCGCGCTCGAAGTTCACCTTTCTCGCCGATACCGAGGCGACCGTGGACGTGGTGCTGGGCGACGCGCGCCTGTCGCTGGAGCGCGAGCCGGCGCAGGGATTCGACCTGCTCGCGGTGGACGCCTTCTCGAGCGACGCGATCCCGGTGCACCTCATCACCAAGGAGGCGCTCGGCGTCTACCTGCGCCACATGAAGCCGGGCGGCGTGATCGCCTTCCATGTCTCCAACCGCTTCCTCGAGCTGCCGCCCGTGGTCGGGCGCATCGCGAAGGAGAACGGCCTCGCCGCGGTGCTCGTCTCGGACGAGGGCAAGGACGGCGACGAAGACCACACCAAGACCGACTGGGTGCTGCTCGCGAAGGACGCGAAGCTGCTGCAGGCGAAGGAAATCAAGGAAGCGGGGCCGGTGCCGCCCGAGGAAAAGCCGGGCTGGCGCACCTGGACCGACGACTACTCGAACCTGGTGCAGATCCTGAAGTAGTTAGACGACGGCGCCGTCGTTGTGGTCGCGGATCGACTTCTTCGGCGGGCGCACGAACTGGCTGCGGTCGACGCCCAGCCACATCACGAGCGGGCTCGCCACGAGGACCGAGGAATAGATGCCGAAGCAGATGCCGATGGTGAGCGCGAGCGCGAAGTAGTGCAGCGCCGGACCGCCGAACAGCAGCATCGTGGTGACCATCGCCTGCGTGCAGCCGTGCGTGATGATGGTGCGCGAGATCACCGCGGTGATCGAGGTGTCGATCACCTCGGGCACCGCGGCCTTCCTCATCTTGCGGAAGTTCTCGCGCACGCGGTCGAACACCACCACCGACTCGTTCACCGAGTAGCCGAGCACCGCCAGCACCGCGGCGAGCACGGGCAGCGAGAACTCCCACTGGAAGAACGCGAAGCAGCCGAGGATGATCACCACGTCGTGCAGGTTGGCGATGATCGCCGAGAGGCCGAAGCGCCACTCGAAGCGCAGCCAGAGGTAGAGCACGATGCCGACCGCGGTGACCGCGAGCGCGAGCGCGCCGTACTCGGCGAGCTCCTCGCCGACCTGCGGGCCGACGAACTCGACGCGGCGCACCTCGGCGCTCGCGTCCTGCGCCTTCAGCAGCGCGCCGATGCTCTGCGACAGCTCGGCGGTGGATTGTCCCTTCTCGACCGGCAGCCGGATCAGCACGTCGCGCGAGGAGCCGAAATTCTGCACCTCGCCCTTGAAGCCGGCCTTGTCGAGCGCCTCGCGCATGCGCTCGACGTCGGCCGGCCCCCGGGTGTTCGCCTCGACGAGCGTGCCGCCCGTGAACTCGATCGAGTAGTTCAGCCCCTTGTGCGCGAGGAAGAACACCGCGGCGAGAAACGTCAGGACCGAGAGGACGTTGAACACCAGTGCGTGGCGCATGAACGGGATGACGCGCCGGATCTTGAAGAATTCCATGGCGGGTCAGCTCATTGCCAGGCCGTGTTGCCGATCGCGAGCTTCGCGACGCGACGCCGGTGCCCGTAGGCGAGGTTGACGATGGCGCGCGACACCACCACCGAGGAGACGATCGAGGTGAGGATGCCCAGGCAGTGCACCACCGCGAAGCCGCGCACCGGGCCCGAGCCGAAGATCAGCAGCGCGAGGCCGGCGATGAGCGTGGTCACGTTCGAGTCGAGGATCGTGCCCCAGGCGCGCTCGTAGCCCGCCGCGATCGCGGCCTGCGGCGACTGGCCGCCGCGGATCTCCTCGCGGATGCGCTCGTTGATGAGCACGTTCGCGTCGATCGCCATGCCGAGCGTGAGCGCGATCGCGGCGATGCCCGGCAGCGTGAGCGTGGCCTGCAGCAGTGACAGCAGCGCGACCAGGAACAGCAGGTTGACGCCGAGCGCGATCGAGGAGAACACGCCGAACAGCGCGTAGTACAGGCTCATGAACAGCACGATCGCGAGGAAGCCCCACTTGGTCGCGCTGAACCCCTTCTCGATGTTCTCCTTGCCGAGCGAGGGGCCCACGGTGCGCTCCTCGATGATCTCCATCGGCGCGGCGAGCGAGCCCGCGCGGATCAGCAGCGCGAGGTCGGTGGTCTCGGTGGGCGTGAACGAGCCGGTGATCTGGAAGCGCGAGCCGAACTCGCCCTGGATCGTCGCCACCGAGATCGCCTCGCCCTTGCCCTTCTCGACGAGGATGATCGCCATCAGCTTCTTCAGGTTCTCGCGCGTCGTCTCGCGCATGATGCGGCCGCCGGATTCGTTGAGCTCGACCGAGACCGCGGGGCGGTGGTCCTGGTCGAAGGTGGCCTGCGCGCTCGTGAACTGGTCGCCGGTGACGATGACCTGCTTCTTCACGGGCACCTGGCTCACCGTGCCGTCGCGCCTGCGCTCGGGAAACACGTCGACGTTGAAGGTGCTGCCCGAGCGCATCGCGTCCTCGTCGACGAGGCGCACCTCCAGCGTCGCGGTGCGGCCGAGGATCTCCTTCGCCTTGGCGGTGTCCTGCACGCCGGGCAGCTGCACCACGATGCGGTCGGCGCCCTGCTGCTGGATCACCGGCTCGGCGACGCCGAGCTGGTTCACGCGCCGGTTCAGCGTGGTGATGTTCTGCTTGATCGCGAGCTCCTGCTCGTTCTTCAGCGCCGCGGGCTTGAGCGTGGCGATGATGAGCTGGTCGCGGCCGTCGTCGCGGCGCGCGAGGTCGAGCGTCTGCAGCTGCGCGGCGATGACCTGGTCGGCCTTGTCGCGCGTCTCCGCGTCGCGGAAGCGGATGCGCAGCGTCGCGCCCTCGCGCGTGATGCCGGCGTGGCGCAGGTCCTTGTCGCGCAGCAGCTGCCGGATCTCGCCGCTGTAGGCCTCCAGCCGCTTGACGAGCGCCGCCTGCATGTCGACCTGCAGCAGGAAATGCACGCCGCCGCGCAGGTCGAGGCCCAGGTACATCGGCAGCGCGTGGATCGCGGTAAGCCAGCCGGGCGAGGACGACAGCAGGTTGAGCGCCACCACGTAGGACGGATTGTCGTGGTCCGGGTTGAGCGTCTTCTCCAGCAGGTCGCGCGCCTTGAGCTGCGTGTCGGTGTCGGCGAAGCGCGCGCGCAGGCCGTTCGCGTCCATGAGCAGGCCGGTGGGCTGCAGGCCGCCCGCCTTGAGCGCGGCCTCGACGCGCGCGAGCAGCGCCGCGTCGACGTTCACGGTGGTCTTGCCGCTCGAGACCTGCACCGCCGGCGACTCGCCGAAGAAGTTCGGCAGCGTGTAGAGGAAGGCGAGCGCGATCGCGAGCGCGATCAGCGCGTAGCGCCAGGCCGGGTAGCGGTTCACTTACTTGATGGACTTGATCGTGCCCTTGGGCAGCAGCGTCTGCACTGCCGAGCGCTGCAGGCTGACTTCGGTGCTGGCGGCGATCTCGACCGTGATGTAGGCGTCGCTCACGCTCGTGATCTTGCCGAGCACGCCGCCGGCGGTGATCACCTCGTCGCCCTTCTGCAGCGCGTCGACCATCGCCTTCTGCTCCTTCGCGCGCTTCATCTGCGGGCGGATCATGAGGAAGTACAGCAGCACGAACATGATGATGATGGGGAGGAACCCCATCAGCCCTGCGTCGCCGCCGCCGGACGGGCTTTGCGCGAATGCGGAAGGAATCAGCACGCGAAACTCCTGAAAGTGCCTGAAAAAACGGCAAATTATATCATCGCGGCGCCGGCGACCCGCGGCCTGCGCGGGCTTCGAGCAGGCGCGCCGCGGTGCCGGCGAGCGTGCCGGCCTCGATCGCGGCGCGCAGCTCGCGCATGAGCTCGAGGTAATAGTGCAGGTTGTGGATTGTGTTCAGGCGCGCGCCGAGGATCTCGTTGGCGCGCTGCAGGTGGTGCAGGTAGGCGCGGCTGAAATGGCGGCAGCCGTAGCAGGCGCAGGATGCGTCGAGCGGCCGCGCGTCGTCGCGCCAGCGCGCGTTGCGGATCTTCACGTCGCCCGAGCGCGTGAACAGCCAGCCGTTCCTCGCGTTGCGCGTGGGCAGCACGCAGTCGAACATGTCCACGCCCGCCTGCACGGCCTCGATGAGGTCCTCGGGCGTGCCCATGCCCATGAGGTAGCGCGGCGTGTCGTCCGGCATCGCGGGCATCAGCTGCGCGATGATGCGGTCGCGCTCGGACTTGGGCTCGCCCACCGCCAGCCCGCCGATGGCGTAGCCGTCGAACTGGATTTGCCTCAGCTCTTGCAACGACTTCTCCCGCAGAAGCTCAAAGACGCTTCCCTGGACGATTCCGAACAGCGCATTCGGATTGCCCTCGTGCGCGCGCTTCGAGCGTGCCGCCCAGCGCATGCTGAGCTCCATCGATTTCCTCGCCTGCTTCTCGCTTGCGGGGTAGGGGGTGCACTCATCGAACGCCATGACGACATCGGAATTGAGCTGCTTTTGTATCTCCATGGATGCTTCGGGAGTCAAGAGCAATCGATCCCCGTTGATGGGAGACGCGAACTTCACTCCCTCCTCGGTGATCTTTCGCATCGCTCCCAGGCTGAACACCTGGAAGCCTCCCGAGTCGGTGAGGATCGGGCGGCGCCAGCCCATGAAGCCGTGCAGGCCGCCGTGCTTCCCGATGATCTCCGTGCCCGGCCGCAGCCAGAGGTGGAACGTGTTGCCGAGCACGATCTGCGCGCCGAGTGCCTCGAGCTCCTCGGGCGACATCGCCTTCACCGTGCCGTAGGTGCCCACCGGCATGAATACCGGCGTCTCGACCGCGCCGTGCGCGAGCTCGAGGCGCCCGCGCCGCGCCGCGCCGTCCCGGTGCGTGACGCTGAATTTCATCCCGCCCTCTCGATCAGCATCGCGTCGCCGTAGGAGAAGAACCGGTAGCGCTCCCGTATGGCATGCGCGTAGGCCCGCCGGATGTTCTCCAGGCCCGCGAACGCTGCCACGAGCATGAGCAGCGTGGATCTCGGCAGGTGGAAGTTGGTGAGCAGTCGGTCGACGACCTGGAACTTGAATCCCGGGGTGATGAACAGGTCGGACTCACCCTCGCGCTTTCCGGTCAGCCAGTGCGTCTCCAGCGCCCGCAGCGAGGTCGTCCCCACGGCGAGCACGCGCTTGCCGGCGATCGCCGCGAGCGTCTCCTGCGGAATCGCGTAGCGCTCGCCGTGCATGCGGTGAGCCTCGATGTCCTCGCCACGCACCGGCTGAAAGGTCCCCGCGCCGACGTGCAGCGTGAGCTTCGCCATCGTTGCTCCTTGTTCTTCAATCCTCCGCAACATGGTTTCATCAAAGTGAAGCCCGGCCGTGGGCGCGGCGACGGCGCCGGGCGTCTGCGCGTAGACAGTCTGGTAGCGCTCGGCATCCTCGGCGGCCGGCGCATGGCGGATATACGGCGGCAGCGGCACCTCGCCGCAGCGCTCGAGCACGGCGGCGACCGGCTCGGCGAAGCGCACGCGCACGAAGTCGGCCTCGCGGCCGAGCACCTCGACCGCCGCGCCGTCGCCCACCACGAGGCGGTGCCCCGCCTTGAGCGGGTGGCCCGAATGCGCGAGCGCGAGCGCCTCGCGCTCGCCCGTGATGCGCTCCACGAAGAGCTCGATGCGCCCGCCGCTCCCCTTGCGCCCGTGCAGCCGCGCCTTGATGACCTTCGTGTCGTTCAGGACGACCGCGTCTTGCGGCCCGACCAGGGCGGGGAAATCCGAGAATCCCAAATCCACCAATCGGCCGTCCGTTCCGAGATGGAGCAGGCGGCTTGCCGAGCGCTCCCTTGCCGGATGCTGCGCGATGAGTTCCGGAGGCAATTGGAAGTCAAACTCCGAGAGCTTCATCGGGACGGCGCCGGCGTCATGGCGTCGCATTATAGAATTTGACCCTTTGCCGGAATGGCGGAATCGGTAGACGCAGCGGACTCAAAATCCGCCGCCCGCGAGGGCATGAGAGTTCGAGTCTCTCTTCCGGCACCAGGCCGTCATTGTTTGTCAGAAAGGCGGTCGTATCGGCTGGACAGGGTCCCCGGCCGGGCGTAGGCTTTCGACGCGATTTTCAGAGGGAGAAGGGATGGCGAAAGCCCAGGTCCACCTGCTGCCGGCGGCGCGCAATACCGTGATGGTGGTGGACGACCAGTCCACCGGCCGCGCGATCCTCGAGCAGGTGGTGCGCAGCCTCGACGAGCGCGTGGTGGTCGAGGGCTTCGCGCGCCCGGTGGACGCGGTGGTCTGGGCGACGCGCCACGTCGCCGACCTGGTGCTGGTCGACTACATGATGCCCGACATGGACGGCATCGAGCTGGTCGGGCGCCTGCGCTCGCTGCCCGGCTACGAGCACGTGCCGATCGTGATGGTGACGAGCCAGGACGACAAGAAGGTGCGCTACGCCGCGCTGGACGCGGGCATCACCGATTTCCTCACCAAGCCGGTGGACGGGCGCGAGTGCCTCGCGCGCTGCCGCAACCTGCTCACGCTGCGCCGCCAGCAGCTCGCGCTCGAGGACAAGCGCCGCCTGCTGGAGGGCATGGTCGACGAGGCGACGCGCGAGATCCGCGAGCGCGAGAAGGAGACGCTGCTGCGCCTCGCGCGCGCGGGCGAGTTCCGCGACGAGGAGACGGGCTACCACCTGATCCGCATGGCGCGCTACTCGCGCCTCATCGCCAACGCGATCGGGCTGGAGCGCGACGAGGCCGAGACCATCGAGCTCGCCGCGCCGCTGCACGACATCGGCAAGATCGGCATCCCCGACGGCATCCTGCTCAAGCCCGCGCGCCTGGACGAGACCGAGTGGGGCACGATGCAGAAGCACCCGGTGATCGGCCACGAGATCCTCAAGGGCAGCGCCTCGAAGTACGTGCGCATGGGCGCGCTGATCGCCCTCGGCCACCACGAGCGCTACGACGGCAAGGGCTACCCGAGCGGCCTGGACGGCGACCATATTCCGCTGTGCGCGCGCGTGGTCGCGGTGGCCGACGTCTACGACGCGCTCACCTCGGTGCGCCCCTACAAGAAGGCCTGGAAGCCGGACGAGGCGCTCGATTACCTGAAGGCGCAGCGCGGCAAGCACTTCGACCCGCGGCTGGTGGACGCCTTCCTCGGCGTGAGCGAGCGCGTGCTGGAAGTGCAGCGCGACCTGCAGGACCCGAGCGGGGAGGCGCTGCCGAAATGATCGCCTGGCTGCGCGGACTCGTCGCCGCGGCGCGCGCGCGCCTCGCGGCGCGGCCCGACACCGAGCACGAGCAGGCGATCGTGCGCCTGGTGGTGGCCGCGACGATCGGCGCCTACCTGCTGCCCGAGGGCCTCGCCGTCTTCGAATGGGGCTCGCTCGCGTTCCATTACGTCGTGTTCTCGAGCTTCCTCGTGTTCTCGGCGGTGCTGCTCGCCTGGGTCCTCGGCTCGAGCAGGGTCTCGCACGTGCGGCGCTGCCTCGCGCTGCTGGCCGATATCGGCACCACGAGCGTCGCGATGTGGTACTACGGCGAGCAGGCGCTGGCGCTGTTCCTGGTCTACGTCTGGGTCACGCTGGCGAACGGCTTCCGCTACGGCCCGGCCTATCTGCTCGCGTCCCTGGCGGTGAGCCTGGCGAGCTTCGCCGCCGTGGTCGTCGGCACCGGCTTCTGGGAGCTGCACCTGGCCGCGGCGGGCGGCCTCGCGCTCGGCCTCACGGCGCTGAGCCTGTACGTGCTGACGCTCGTGAAGCGCATGTTCAACGCGGTCGCGCGCGCCGAGGCGGCCAACCAGGCCAAGCGCCGCTTCATCTCGGTGGTGAGCCACGAGCTGCGCACGCCGCTCAACGCGATCGTCGGCATGTCCGACCTGCTGCGCGACACGCAGCTGTCGCGCGAACAGGCCGACATGCTGCAGACGCTGCGCGGCTCATCGCGCGTAATGATGGGCCTCGTGGAGGAGGTGCTCGATTTCTCCAAGATCGAGGCGGGCAAGCTCGTGCTGGAGCGCACCGACTTCGATCTGCACGCGCTCGTCAACAGCACCTGCCGCATCCTTTCGTCGCAGGCCGCGGCGAAGGGCGTCGAGTTCGTGGTGTCGATCATGCCGGAGGTGCCGCCAGCGGTGCGCGGCGATCCGCACCACCTGCGCCAGGTGCTCATCAATCTGGCGGGCAATGCCGTCAAGTTCACCGAGCACGGCAGCGTCACGGTGCACGTCAGCAGCCAGGGCGAGAGCGAGAACGGCGTGCGCCTGAAGTTCTCCGTGCGCGACACCGGCATCGGCATCGCGCCCGACGCGCAGCAGCGCATCTTCGAGAGCTTCACGCAGGCCGACCAGACCACCACGCGCCGCTTCGGCGGCACCGGGCTGGGCACCACCATCGCCAAGCAGATCGTCGAGCTCATGGGCGGGCGCATCGGCCTGGAGAGCGCGGTCGGCCTGGGCAGCACGTTCTGGTTCGAGATCGGGCTCGACAAGCAGCCGGAACGGACCGGCGCGGCCGCCGCGGGCGAGCTTGCGGGCGCGCGCGTGCTGCTGGTCGGCTTTCCGCAGGCGCAGCGCGAGGCGATCGAGCAGGCGCTTGCGGGCTGGGGCGCCACCGCGGTCGCCGTGGCAGGCCTGGACGAGGGCGTGACGCGCCTCGTCTCCGAGATCAGCCTCGCGAGGCCGTACCACAGCGCGCTGCTGTATTCGGAGGGCAGGGACCTGCAGCTCGCGCAGCGCTTCCGCCGCGCCGCGCCCGACCCGGCGCCGCCTGCCGTGCTCGCCCTGCAGAAGAGCGCCGATGTGCCGCGCTTCGCCGCGCTGTCGGCGGGCTTCGGCGCGGTGCTCGAGGTGCCGTTCGACAAGCGGCAGCTGTTCAACGTGCTGCACTCGATCACCGCCGGCGAGGAGGCGCGCGAAGGCGTCGTCCGCCTGCAGGACTACGCGCATCGCGGCGGCGCGGCGCGCGGCCTGCGCGTGCTGGTCGCCGACGACAATCCGACCAATCGCGAGGTGCTCGCGCGGATCCTCGAGCGCGGCGGCCACACGGCGACGCTGGTTTCGGACGGCGAGCGCGCTCTCGACGCGCTCGAAACGTCGGAATTCGACGTCGCGCTGGTCGACCGCAACATGCCGCGGCTCTCAGGCATCGAGACCGTGCAGGCGATCCGCCTCACCACCGGCGCGCGCCCGCGGCTGCCGGTGGCGATGCTCTCGGCCGACGCCACGCCCGAGGCGAAGCGCGAGTGCCTGGAGGCCGGCGCCGACGCGTTCCTCGCCAAGCCGATCGAGGCCGCGCGCCTGCTCGAGGAGCTGCAGGTGCTCTGCGGCGGTCGGCCGGAGCCGGCGGCGCGGCCGGCGGCGCTGGAGGTGGTGCGGCCGCTCGCGCGCGCGCCGGCGGAGGGGCCGCTCGCCGTCGTCAATACGGACACGCTCGCGGACCTCGAGGAGCTCGGCTCGTCTCCCGCGTTCATGGACAAGCTGATCGGCGTCTTCGTCGCCGACAACGTCACGCTGATGGCGAAGATCGAGTCTTCGCTCGCGGCGCGCAACGTCGCCGAGTTCCGCAGCCACCTGCACGCGATGAAGGGGTCGGCGGCGAGCATGGGCGCCGAGCGCCTCACCGCCTGCTGCAAGGATTTCGGCCGCCGGTCGGACGCCGAGGTAAAACTGCAGATCCCGACTCTGCTGAAGACGCTGCGCGACGAGCTTGCGACAACGCGCGAGTCCCTCGAGCGCTACCTGCAGGACCGCAAGAAGTCGACGGGCTGAGCCCGGGCTGGGGTAGCATTCCCCGGCCATGCTGGCGCGCACGACCTTGCGTCCTCCCGGACCGGCGGATGTTCCGTTGCTGGGCTCGTCGCTCGGCTTCGCGCGCGACCCGATCGCGTTCCTCGAGCGCACCGCCCGGACCTACGGCGACATCGCCTATTTCCGCCTCGGCAGCGTCAACGTCTTCTTCGTGAGCCACCCGGACCTCGTCAAGGAGGTCCTCATCACGCAGCGCCAGCATTTCACGCTCAGTCCGCTGCGCGAGCGCCTGCGGCCCGTGGTGGGCAATGGCCTGTTCACCTCCGGCGGGCAGCTGCACGCGACCCAGCGCCGCCTCATGCAACCGGTGTTCCGCAAGTCGCGCATCGAGAGCTACGCCGGGGCGATGGCGGCGCTCGCGCGGCGCACGCGCGACCACTGGACGCCGGGCCAGGAGATCGATTCCACCGAGGAGATGATGCAGCTGACGATGTTCGTCGCCTCCATCGCGCTGTTCGGCCACGACATCGAGGACGACGCGGAGGCGGTGTCGAGCAACATGACGCTGCTGCTGGAATACTTCACGCGGCTCGTCTCGCCGTTCTTCAGCCTGCTGCTGAAGCTGCCATTGCCCTCGACGCTGCGCGTTCGCGCCGCGGTGAGCGACCTGGACGCGGTGATCTATCGCATGATCGAGCAGCGGCGCGCCAATCCCGGCGCCGGCGACGACCTCCTTACGCGCCTCATGCAGGCGCGGGACGACGAGACCCAGGCGCAGATGACCGAGCAGCAGCTGCGCGATGAGCTTCTCACCCTGCTGATCGCCGGCCACGAGACGACCGCCAACCTGCTCGGCTGGACGCTCTTCCTGCTCGCGCAGGCGCCCGAAGAGGATGCGCTCGTGCACGCCGAGGCGAGGGCCGCGCTGGGCGGCCGCGCGGGCTTCACGGCGGCCGACGCCGACCGGCTGCCTTACCTGCGCAAGGTGATCCTGGAGGGGCTGCGCCTGTACCCGTCGGGCTGGTTCATCGGCCGGCGCGCGCTCGCCGACGTTCGCCTCGGCGGCTACGGCGTGCCGAAGGACTCCGTGGTGATGATGTCCCAGTACATCATGCAGCGCGACCGCCGGTTCTACGAGGATCCGGCGCAGTTCCGGCCGCAGCGCTGGACCGAGCAATTCGAGAAGGAGTTGCCGCGCGGGGCGTTCTTCCCGTTCAGCGCCGGCGACCGGCATTGCATCGGGGAAGGCTTCGCCTGGCAGGAGGCGCTGCTGATCCTCGCGACGCTCCTCGAGCGCTGGAGGCTCGAATTGGTTCCCGGCCAGCGCATCCTGCCGCGGCCTTCGGTCACGCTCAGGCCCAACACGGGCATCCGCATGATCGTGCAAGCGCGCTGACCGGACGTGCCGATAAGTCGCGCAACTCTGCGCGGATTCCCGCGCACGCGGCGGTAGAATCGGCGCTCATCATGAAACTGGAAAAGATGTCGTTCTTCATCACGCTCGTGGAAAGCTCCGACGTGCATCGGCGCGCCATCGAGACCGCGCCGCGGGTCCATGCCATGATCCACAAGGGGCTCGCGCTGCCCGAATACCGCGCCTTCCTGCGCGATCTTTACCACATCGTGTGGCACTTCTGCCCGGTCATGGCGCTGGCCGCCTCGCGGCTGGACGACCGCCTCAAGCGCGTGCGCTACGAGCTCTACGAGCGCATCGAGGAGGAGAAGGGGCACGAGGACTGGGTGCTGGAAGACATCGCCGCCGTCGGCGGCGATGTGCGAGCGGACGTCAAGGCGGCGGGCGGCGGCCTGCCGGTGCCGGCGCCGAGCGCGCCCGTGCAGGCGATGATCGGCTACAACTACTACGCCGCCGACCGGGTGCACCCCTGCTCGGTGCTCGGCATGCTCTACGTGCTAGAGGTGGTTGCCTCGGTGTACGGCGGCAAGGTGGCCGACTCGATCGCGCGCGCGATCGGACGGGAAACCGGAGCGGGGGGGTTCCGGTTCCTGTCCTCTCACGCGACGATGGACGCCGACCACATGGCCAAGCTCAACGTGCTGCTGAAGACCATCGACGACGCTGAGGCGCAAGCCGCGATCATCGCCTCGACGCGCGTCAACTTCCACCAGTTCGGCCAGCTGTTCTCCGACGGGGGCTTCGTCTCTCACCTGGCCGACTGAGGGCTCGCGGCCTTCAGCCCGCCGCCATCGCCACCCCGGCGACCGGCGCCTCGGCCGCGGCGGCGGCTTCCATCCGCCCCGCATTCGCGGCGGCCTCTTGCCGCTCATGCTGGGCGCGCACCACGCGGCTCATCATGCGCAGGTCGCGGTCTTCCAGCCGCAGCGCGCAATCGACCCAGGTGTCGGCCACCGCGTCCAGCTCGGCCCGGGTGATCGGGTTGACGTGGTTGCGCACGCGCATCACGGCCTGGTAGCCGCTGCGCCGGCGCGCATTCTTCGCGATCCAGGACTGCACCGCGGCCTCGCCCTCGCCGTCTCTGGCGACGATGTCGACGATGCCCATCTCGTGCAGCCGCGCCGCCGGCAGCACCTTGCCCGAGAGGATGAGCTCCTCGGCCACGCGCGCGCCCGCGCGCCGCGCGATCAGGCTGTAGGCGCCCATTCCCGGGAACAGGTTGAACAGGATCTCGGGCAGGCCGAGCATCGCCGATTCCTCCGCGACGATCACGTCCGAGCACAGCGCCATCTCGAAGCCGCCGCCGAGCGCGTCGCCCTGCACGAGCGAGACCGTGGTCAGCGTCGGGCAGTGGTAGTGCTCGATCTGCGCGTGGATGTTGTCGATGCACAGGCGCGCGTAGTGCGCGAGCGCCTCGCGGTCGCGCGAGCGGATCAGCAGCAGGAACAGCGCCAGGTCGCCGCCCAGGTTGTAGACGCGCGGCACCCGCGAGGCGCCGACGTACGTATGCACTTTCTGCATCGCGCCGTCGAG
>Ga0335082_10002021_pt1 | contig 21792 bp, 18 predicted proteins | sample Lox_Sample_41_FD_206718 | JGI IMG/M metagenome (GOLD analysis project Ga0335082, IMG submission 206718) | Soil microbial communities from Loxahatchee National Wildlife Refuge, Florida, United States - Lox_Sample_4.1 | ecosystem: Environmental > Terrestrial > Soil > Wetlands | place: USA...
ATGCTGCAGACATCTTCCTCCCCTTACTCCTGATTTTGCATAAGAACAATATAGTACAAGTGTGCACAAGCCCACCAACGGTGGTAAGACACCGTTAGGACGCCTGCAACTGATCCCTCGCTGGTACGGCACTGCCGACCTGTCACCGTCGCTCACCTGGGAATTTGGCTTCGCGTGTCACTCACTCAATCAGCGAGTTGTCGTATGTCGTTGTGGTCAACGATGATGTCAGCATCCAGGCTCACGGCTCCGGAGGCGGTTAGCTGCCACCGCTGCCAGCTGCGTAGATGATGAGGCAAGCTGGTCTGTGGTCCACGTCTGGTCCGCGATTAGTCCGTGACGACGGGGCAGACGTCGTGCACCCAATCCGTTTCACCACGGCGGCGGGCAGTCTGCCCAGCCTCGATCGTTCGCCCGCAGGCTTTGCAGGTCTTCCCGGTGGCGTGCGCGAAGTGATCCTCCCCTGTGGGCTGCTCGCCTTCGCCGAGGTCGTCATTCGCAACTCTTTGGCTCTCGTTCGCGATAGAGCCCAATTTTCCCTGCTCGGGAATAAATCCTAGAGCCATCTGCACTCCTTATCCTGGCCAGACACCGAGTCGCAACGTGGCGCTACGACATCCGGCACCACCTCCCCGGCGCGGAGCCGCGTCAGGCATCCGTGGAGGCTAATCCTCCCTGTTGGCGATCACTCCACAATCTCAGATTCGACGGGACCGGTTGACCGCACCAGGGGCAGATGGCTGCTGGAGGAAGGACTTTGTTCCCTGATAGCCAGCCAACGGCTTCCGGCCCAGCGGAAGGTTGGCAGTTCGGCCTCTGTCCAGTACGGTCACATCACGCGGCTTTGAACGGAGGTTCGCCGCGCGCCTATCGGGCCTTGCCTTTGGCCTGGCCCTCGCCGTCAGGCCCGCTGGGCCGGCGGAGGTCTCCAGGGTCAACGGCGCGCCGCAGGCGCGTCCCGCGCAGCAGGATGCGGAGCACCATTAGGCTGGAGGGGCCAGCCCGGACAATGCGCGGCAGATCCGACCCTGTCGCTGTGACATCTTCATGGCTTCTAGCGCACCGGGCGCGTGGGTGTCGGCCTGGCCGTCCTGCTGGCGGGCGCGGCAGCGGGATACGGCGGGGACCGCAGGCGGCCGGTTACAGGGGCCGCCGTGCGCGGCAGCCGGGACGGCGCGGGCCTGTCCCCGCGCACCGTTGAGTATGTCCACGCCGTGCTGCGCAAGGCATTCCGCGACGCCGTCGTCGTTGACCAGTTCCTGCTGTCCAATCCGGTCGAACGGGCTAAACGACCTCGCAAGGCTCGGTTCGAACCGGGGAGAGTGTGGACACCCGCCCAACTCCGGGCCTTCCTCGACACCGCCAGGCGGCATCGGCTATTCGCCATCTACCGCCTCGCCGCCTACACCGGCGCCCGGCGCGGCGAGCTGCTCAACCTCCGCTGGCGAGACATCGACCTCGACCTCGCCGAGGTCCGCATCACGGGCTCGACCGCCGTCATCGGCGGGCAGCGCATCGAGGGAACCACCAAGAGCGGCCGGTCCCGCACCGTCAGCATCGACGCCGAAACCATGCAGGTACTTCGAGAGCACCGCAAGCGCCAGGCAGGGGAGCGGCTGCGCGTAGGTCCTGAGTGGCGCGGCGCCGATGACTACGTGCTCTCCACCGCCTGGGGCGAGCCAGTCCACCCCGATACGGTGTCATCGCTCATGACCACTCTCACCAACACCCACAACGACCAGCAAAGCGAGCCGCTTCCTCGTGCCCGGCTGCACGATCTTCGCCACGTACATGCGACAACCTTGCTGCTGGCTGGCGTCCCGGTGCATGTGGTCGCCGCCCGGCTCGGCCACGCTGATCCCTCGATCACGCTGCGGGTGTACGCCCACGTCATCAGCAACCAGCTCACCGAGGCCGCCGACATCTTCGCCCGCGCCGTGGCGGCCACCAGCTAGAACCGCGCTGTTAGCAACCGTGTGAGCAAAAGAGCCCCTTCCGGACTCGGAAAGGGGCTCTGACCTGGGCGCGCTCGGAGGGACTCGAACCCCCAACCTTCTGATCCGTAGATCAACGGAGAGTGTCCGGCCAATGCACTGGAGTCCGTATCCGCAGGTCAGCGTCTTGCCAGGTGTCCGGCAGAAACGCCGTGGTCCCGTACCGTCCGGTCAGTCCGTGAGAAAACTGTGAGACTCCTGCCCTTGGCAGCGGCCCGCGAGCCCAACCGCATTAGCAGCTGGGGCGCCAGGGTTCAGATTCGTTCATGCTGGACCAACGTACTCGACCGGTCCGCCATGTACCACGCCGCATGGCAGTGGACTGCAACCCGAACTGGAACCCTCAGATCCGTAGGAGCGGGCGGGTTGTCCAGGCGTTTCCACCGGTGGCTGCCTGCTGGGTGGAGCCTCAGAGCAGCCAGTAGCTGTGGCCCCGCGGAAAGGGACTTCCGGCCCTTCTGGGTGCCAGGCCTGCGCGGTGGACTGAAAGTGGCGGGATCTTGGAACTGTTCAAGATCCGTGAGCGGCTGGGGGTTGCTATGCAACGCATCGTCTGGCTGATCCAGATTGTCGTGGTCGCGGGCCTGATCTTCGGCGGCTTTTACTACTGGGCGCGAAGGCAGTGGCCCGATCCGGCGAAGCGGGCGGTTCTGCTGCGGCGCGCTGGCTTTGGGCTGATGGCACTGTCGACCTTCTTCTTCGGCGCCTTCGTCATCGGCGACACCTTCACCGACCCAGGTGGCTGGAAGGCAGCCGGGCTAGGGCGTGTTTAAGAAGCGCCGTGCGAGGTTTGTGTTACGGGATAGCGTCAGCTGGGCGATCTGCGTGATGACATGACAAGGCCTCCGGTATGGGTGTTTACGACCAAGAAAACATCTGAATACCGGAGGCCTCGTGCCTACCCTACCTGCGTCCGGGCGTCATGACCTGCGTGATCGCGAGTGGAGCGTGCTGAAAACGCTGCTGCCGAAGGGAAAGAAACCGGGACGGCCGCCGAAGTGGAGCCGGCGGCAGCTGATCGACGGGATCCGCTGGCGGATCCGGGCCGGCGCGCCGTGGCGGGACGTCCCGGAGCGGTACGGGCCGTGGCAGTCAGTGTACGGGCTGTTCCGCCGCTGGCAGCTGGACGGCACCTGGGCCGCGGTCGTCCTCGCGCTGCAGGCCCTGGCCGACGCCGCCGGCCACGTGACCTGGGACGTCTCGGTCGACTCGGGCACCGCGCGGGCGCACCAGCACGCCGCCGGGGCCCGGAAGGACGGCGCCGGGCAGAAGGAGCCGCCCGGCGGCGCGAGCGGCCCCGAGCCGGGCGATCACGGGCTCGGCCGGTCCCGCGGCGGGCTCACGACCAAGTTCCACCTGGCCTGCGAGCAGGGGCAAAAACCCTTGGCTGTCATCGTCACCGCAGGCCAGCGAGGTGACAGCCCGCAGTTCATCCCGGTGCTGGAGGCGATCCGCGTCCCGCGGCTGCACGGCGGCCGGCCGCGCACCAGGCCGGACCGCGTTCTGGGGGACAAGGCCTACGGATCGCGCGCCAACCGCAAGTACCTGCGCCGCCGGGGCATCGCCTGCACTATCCCCGAGAAGAAGGACCAGATCGCCAGCCGCAAGAAAAAGGGCAGGTCAGGCGGCAGGCACTACGCATTCGACCCCGAGAGGTACAAGCAGAGGCACGCCGTCGAGTGCGGGATCGGCCGGCTCAAGCGCAACCGCGCCGTCGCCACCCGGTACGACAAGCTCGCCGTCCGTTACCTAGCCACCCTCCACATCGCCGCCATCGGCGAATGGCTCCGGCCCCTCACCCGCACTTCTTAAACACGCTCTAGTGCTCCCCTGGAGGCCTGGCGTCCTCCGGCCGGAGGCAGTTCACCGTCAGCCTCAGGCAAGTACACGATGCGCAGCCTGCGGATGGCCCGGCCGATTGGGCTTTCCCCTGGCCACGGTATGAACTGGGTAAAGTTAGGTCATGCGCAGGCGGACATCCAGAACAAGTGAGTGCCAAGGCCGCAGCATGGCTGCGCGTATCGACCTGCCGCCAGGAGAGCGAAAACCAGGTGCCTGACGCTGAGCAGTTCGCCACGCACTATGGCTACGTGGTCACCGGACGTTGCGTGGTAAGCGATTCAGCGTGGAAGAACGGCGGTTGCGCAGAGCGCGAGAAGACCTTGCAGCGGGCACTCGATGATGCGCGTGCTGATTGTGTAGACACTTGACCGGGTCATCCGCGAGGCGTCCGAGGATGGTGGGCCGCCAGCGCGCGTATCAAACACGGGCCAGGCAATCATGAGCGCGCGCCAGCCCGCAGGGGACGACCACTATCACCCGTGCCCAGCTGGACGGCACTGGGGACCGAGAGGCGCTGCGGGCATCCTGCCGTGGACGGCAACGCCGGACGGGCGTACCTGGGTGCTGCTGAGCCACCGTTCGCCACACGTGCAGGCCGGCGGCACCTGGTCCACCTTCGGCGGCGCCATCGACGAGGGGGAAACGCCATGGGAGACCGCGGTCCGCGAGACCAGCGAGGAGATTCGCGGCATCGACCTCCGCGTGGACGACGTCACGGCGGAACTGAGGGCCCCGTGCCCGCACGGCTGCGGCTGGAGCTATACGACGTTCACCGTCCGTGTCGAGCCCAGCGAAGACTACCTTCCCCGCGTGCGTATCGCCCTCGCGTCGGCGTGGGAGACAGACGCCGTGCGATGGGTACCTACCGGCCGGATCGCCGCATGGCGCGGTCTTCACCCCGGTCTGCAGGCCGCGTGGCCGGCGCTCAGGCAGGCCATAATCGCGGAGGGTGGTTGATGTCCGGCGGATCAGAGACTTTCCGTGGAGACACCCTACGGCGGGTTACGATTTCCAGGTTTTCTCGGCTGCCGCTCCTGGCCGGGTTGTTAGCGCGGCCTTTCCTGAAGCGTCAAGGAATTCACGAGCTACGATGGTTACCGGACGGTCATAGGGCGCCACCTCAGCAAGACCAGCAGCATCCTGGCCCGCGGACGGCCATCGGCTGTAAGCGCATCCAACCATAGGTGCGCGATAGGACAGCCGTTATTGGACCACCTCAAGGCAGTCGCTTCGCATCGTGTCAGGTCGAATTACCGCAGACCAGACAGAGATCGGTGTCCGGGTCCGTCGGGCTCAGCCTGGCGTTGCCCGAGGGCGTTGTCACTTGATTTGTCACTGCTCCAGCTCGCAATTGTTAGACCGTCAGACGGGTAATCACAGTGGATTTTGCTATTTCAAGAACGTTGCGGCGGCCAGACGCTGGAGCTGGCGCTGGGCACGCCGAATACGAGGTTTAGCACGCCGCCGATGAACGTGCCCAGGCCCGCTCCCGCGGCGACGTCCAACGGGAAGTGCGCACCGAGATACAGCCGCGACAGGCAGACTGCGGCGGCCAGGGCCCAGGGCAGGACCTGCCACCGGCTCTTGAAGTAGGGAACCACCAGGGCGGCGATCGCAAAAATCACCATGGCGTGACCTGAGGGAAAGCTCAGCCCGTGGGCGGCGGACTGGCCACGCAAGATCACATCCGGTAGTGTCTCCGCCGGCCGGTTACGCTGCACGAATATCTTGGCCACGTCCTCCAGCGATACCTTCAGCAGTGTCGCGGCCGCTAGGGCAGCGGCCAGGCGCAGCCTCCTCAGGAGTGCGGCCGCGGCTGCCACCAGGGGAAGAGCCCCGATCACTCCCGGCAGCTGGATTGTCCACATCGGCGGATACAGCCACTCTGGCCAGTGATTGATCCAACGGGATACGGCCACATCTGCACCCACGACCACCCGGTTCGCTACGAGCACCCCGCACACGGCCACCACGCCGAGCCCGGCGGCGGCCACCCGTGCGTCGGCTCGTCTGCGCTGGTATGTCCTGCCGTCTGGGGTCTCGGACCACCATCGGGTCAGCCGCCTGCCCAGCTTCCGCGGCTGGCCGGCCTGGCCTGCGGCCGCCGAGGAGGCCGGCTCTCCGGCCGCATCTGTCGTCATCGCTACCACACCCGCACAGCAGGTTCGCCTGCACGGCTGTGCTGGTCCGGGAGGCTGCGAGTGCTCACGATGCACGCCTTCCGCTTGACTTCACCATGCCTGGATGAGGTGAGGCGCCCGCCGGCGGCGGGCGGCGATGGGGATGCCGGCGTGACGCCAGCGGCCACTCATCCTGGACATGCGGCGCCACGTCCGCACAGGACGAGGTTCTCGGTGCGCCATACATGGCGGACGAGGGATGACCGGGACTGGAACGCCAGCGCGCTGTCGGCGGCGACGGCCAGTACCGGAGAGGCTCCCGGCCGGAAGCGGAACTCGTAGGTGATGCAGCCGCCGGGGAATGTGTAGAAGCGGAGGCCGGAGAATACCGGCACCAGGCTGAGCGGATGTTCGAACCGGCTCGTGCCGGGCTGATCGGAGGGGATCTTCCTGGCGCCGGAGGTGTCGCAGGTGGCAGTGAGGGTGACGGTGACCGCTCGCGGGCCCGCGCGATCCGAATCGAGCCATAGCCGGGTCTTCCCGCTGGTGATGTCCGCGCCGTCCGCCTGCCAGCCGGAGGGCAGCGAGGCGATGCAGGGCAGCAGGGCCGCGGACGGGACGGCCTGGGCGCTGAGGATCATCGAGTGGCCGGTGCCGCAGACGGGGGCGTAGGCGCCCAGATTTCTGGCCGCCGGGAAGAATGCGTCCCCTGTTTCGAACACGGCGACGGCGATGACGGCGAGCACCGCGGCCGCCAGGGCGACCCGCCGGATGCTCCAGCGTTGCAGTACGATCGGCGGCCGGGCCGGGGCGAGGGCGCGGAATTCGCCGAGCAGATCGCGCGGGTCCCGCTTCATGAACGCGCGCAGCTGGGTCGGGCTGGCCACGCCGCGGGTGGCGGCGAAGGCCTCGGCGAGCTCGGCTTCGGTGAAGTATGCCAGCGACCGCTGGTAGACCCGCCGCGGGTCGCTGCGGACCGCCAGGACCAGCATCATGTTGCCCAGGTCGACCGCCTGGCGCCACGGTGACGGGCGGACCTGGACGAAGGCCACGTCGATCAGCAGCAGCTCCCCGGAGCGGACCATCAGGTTGCCCGGCTTGATGTCGCGGTGGGCGATCCCGGCGTCCCACATCGTGCGGATCAGCAGCAGCCCCTGGTCGATCACCGCATCATCGACATCGGCCTCGCCGATTTCGGCGGCGCCGGCATGGAACTCGGTGACCAGCATGTACTCGCGCTCGGGCGTGATTTCCACGATGCCGTACGGCCGGGCCGTACGGACCCCGATGTCCTGCAGCAGGCGCAGGGCGTAGTCCTCGTACTCGACCAGGCGGCGCACGCTCTGGAACGGGTGCTCATCCTCCAGGGAGCCGTACAAGATGGTCCGCCACAGCTTGTACCAGCGGTCCGCGCGAACGTGACCCTTGGTGTACAGCTTGGCGAACAGGAACTCATCCGGGCCGCCCTCGACCCGCAGCCGCAGCGGCGTGGAGCCGGCGGAGGACTCCAGCCCGACCGGCTTGATCTCGGTCACCGTGAGCCCGAGCTGGTCGCGCACGGCCTGGCGGATTGCCTGCCCCCGCCGGCCGGTCACATCGACGTGCGCGGTGCGGCCGCGCCGGTACGCGACCGGGAACACCTCGTTCGGGGTGAAGAACCGGAACGCGGTGACCGCGATCGCCACGGCGAACGCCACGCCGAGCAGCACATCGCCGGGATGATCGACACCCAAGTACAGGCGGGCCAGACAGAACACGGCGACCACCGCGGCCACCGCGGCCTTGGTCCAGGTGCGGGGGCGGCCCGGCACGGCCAGGCAGTACACGGCACCCATCAGGAACATGGTCAGGACCGCCACCGGGGGGGACACCCCGGAGTACCCGCCCCAGCTGCCGATGATCAGCACGCCGTACGGCCGCGGCCGCGACAGCCCGAAGTAGATCGACGTCCCGACAATCTCCAGGAACAACAGGCCGCCCAGGAACACCAGCAGGTGCCGCCAGCGCCGGAACGCCATCGTCAGGGCGACCACCAACAGGCCGAGCACGGTAACCCCCCAGCCCGAACCCGCCCCGTCGATCCCGCTGGCCACATCGGTCAGCCACGGCGTCCGTATCCCGGCCAGCTGACGCAGCACCCAGGTGCTGGCCCGGTCATCGATCCGGAGCCAGGGCGTGTGCTGGGACGCCAGGAACGCGCCGGCCAGGACCACGGCCCCGAGGACCAGCCACGCCGTTGTGCTGACGGTAATCGGGTGCGGCAACGGCGGCGGCGCGCCGGTCGGGCGGCGCTGGCGGCGGACCTTGCCCGCGGCGGAGCCCGGCGGCCGAACGGCCTGGCCATCGTGCGTGGCCACCGGCTTGAAGTCTTCGCTCAACGCATGACACCCCCCTTCGGCATCAGCCCCTGGGTGCGCAGCCAGTCCCCGGCAACCAGGCGAGGCTCGTGCCCGCCCAGTTCGACCTGCGCGTCGAGGGCGCGCAGCGAGTCGGTGGTAAGCCGCCCGGACACCGCGTCGAGCACGGTGAGCAGGCGCGTGCCGAAACGGGCGACCGCCTCGCGGTTCACCACGGGCGTGATATTCTCGGCCGGCTGCAGGGCGCGGTCATCGGTCAGCACGACCAGATGCCGGGCCGAGATGTTCGGGTCGGTCGCGAAGAGCAGCGCGACCGCGATGTACCCGGTACTCAGAGCCTGGAGCGTCAGCGGCCCCCCGGCGTCGAGGGGGACGAACGACTTGAAGCGCAGGCCGTAGGCGCGCTGCAGGCCGCGCAGGCAGTAGGCGCGCTCGGGGCACTCCGGAGGGCCGCCGAACACAAGCCGGGGCGCCACGCTGGCGAGGTCCCCGATCGACCGCAGGCGGTAGCGCGCCGCCGTCGCCGCCGTCACCACGATGGCGTTGGCATTCTGCGCGGCGGCCGGGCGGGCGGCCAGCAGACCACGGCCGGCCAGTGCCCCGGCCAGAGCCCGGTTGGTGGCCTGGACGTCGGCTGTCGGCGAACGATGCCCGAGGCTGATGAACTCCAGCGCTGATCCGGCGTACTCCGGAACAACCTGCAACAGCCCGTTCATCAGGGCCGGCTCGACCAGCTCACGGGGACCCAGTTCCGGCACGACCCGGACCGGGAAGCTGGCCGCCGCGAGCGCTTGCCCGTAGATCTCGGCGAGCAGGACGCTCTCGGGAAAATCGAACGACCCGACCCTTATGACCGCGCCGTGCCGGGCGGCCTGTTCGTCGGCCGGGGGCGCAGCGTTGCCGGTCGAGGACGTGCAGGCCGGCAGGACGGCCGCCAGCCCGATGCAGACCGCCCCGAGCATCGCGCCTGGTTTCATACGTATTCCCGCCGCTGCAGCACTCGCCAGCACAGCCAGCCCGGTGCCACCGGGAGCCAGTAGGTGGCCAGCCGGTATAGCAGCACCGCGGAAACCGCCGGTCCCGCTGCCATGCCGACACCGGTCAGGCCGGCGACCAGGGCCGCCTCGATGGCGCCAAGGCCACCGGGGGTGGGAGCGGCCGCGGCCAGCGCCGAGGCCCCCAGGTACACGGCTCCGAGGACGATGATGCCCGGTCCCCCGCCGAACGCCTCGACCGAGGCGGCGAACGCGCCGATGTAGGCCAGCGTGACACCCGCCGATCCGCCGAACAGCATGGCCATCTTGCCGGGACGCTGGGCCACCTGCCCGAGGCTCCTCGCGGCCGAGCGCAGCCCGGGGATGAGCTTGCCCTTAGCGAACCGGCGGCCCGGGCGGGACGCGAGCACGATGCCGATGACGGCCACGACGACGGCGAGGATCGCCAGCAGCTTGCTGCTCGACGGCAGCTTGAAGGCCTGGCCCAGCCCGTGGCTTGACCAGGCGAAGAAGACCACGATCAAGATCAGGTGGACGATGGCGCCGGCCAGGCTGTTGACCCCGACCGCGGCGACGCCCGAGCTGGCCGGCACGCCCGACTTCTGCAGGTACCTGGCGTTCAGCGCCATGCCGCCGACGTTGGCCGGGGATACCCGGTTAACGAACGACGACGCGCCCTGGGCCAGCACGGTCGGCCAGAGCCGGATCCGCTGCGGGATCGCGCCCATGAGCCCGATCGCGCTGGCCAGGTAGGTCGCGACCGACAGCGCGATGACCAGCGGCACCCACGCCCAGTTGGCCGACTGCACCGCCTGCCAGCTGCTTCCCACCTCCGCCAGCCTGGGCAGCAGGAAGTAGAACGCTCCCGCGAGGGCGGCGACCGCGAGCAGCGTTCTCGGGCGGACGCGCTGGATACGGGCCAGTTCGGTGTCCTGGCGGCCGCTCGCCGCGGCGGCGGCCTTTCTCGTCCGGGTCAGCAGGCCGTCATGGCGGGCTATCGCGCGGCGGGTGCCGGCGGAAAGGGCGAGCGGCTGGAGCAGCGGCACGGCCGCGGCGACGCGGTCCGGGCCGATCACTTGGGCCGCGCCGGCGACCGCCCGGTCGGCCCCGGCGATGACGGCGAGCGAGGCCAGCAGCTCGGCGACGTCGAGCGCGATCTGGCGCTGCGTGGCGCCCAGCTCGGAGAAGCTGAAGTCCACGATCCAGGGGCGGGCCGTACCGTCGACCACGACGTTCGCGGCCCGCAGCGACCGGTGCGCGATCCTCGCCCGGTGCAGCGTATCTACTTGCTGCCACAGCTCCCGGATCACCGCGTCGTCAATGCGCTGCACCGGGATCAGGTCGAGGGAACGGCCATCCACGCGGTCCATGGCCAGCACCGCAGACCCATCGGCGCTCTTGATCACCTGCCGGACGGCGGGCACCGTCACCCCCGCCTGCTCAGCCATCACCGCGACGAGCGCCTGGTGCTCGGCGGCCTGGATGAGCGACGCCGCCGGGCGGGTGTCGCCGACATCGCGGAGCCGGAGGAACCGGTAGGCGCGGTACAACAGGTCCGCGTCCCGCTGATCCGATCCGAGGACCTTGATGAACAACGGCTGTCCGTCCTGAGTGGCCGCGGTGAAGGGCCGCGAGCCCTTCGCCACGATGTCCGCCGGCTCTACCCAGGCGACCGGCAGGCCCGCCGAGCCAAGCGCCGCCGCGATCTCCGGCGGGCCGGTGCGCCGGTCAGGCACTCCGAGCAGGACCAGCGCGCCCGCCCCCGCCGTTACTCCCGCCGCGAAGGCCAGGACCACTTCCATCGGCGAGGCCGTCCCGGTGATCAGCCGCGCCGCCGCGGCTAGCCACAGCGTGATCCAGGCGGCGCGCCGCCACGGACGGGCCAGCCACGGCGCGGCGGCGACCGCGCAGGCTACGGCGGCGGCAAAGAGCGCGGGGCCCGCCAGCGACGCGCCGGTGAGCCATGACCATGGTCCGGCGCCCGCCGTCATGGCGCGCGGACGCTCTCCGCCAGCGAGATAAATGATTCCGATGACCACAGCGCTCGCCAGTACGGCACTGCCCGCCAGGCCGGCCAGCAACCGGTACCGGCCGGAACGCAACGTGACCGCTACGGCGGCGACGGCAGCCGCTATGAAGACCGCCTGTACCAGCCCGGCGAGCACCCGGCCCGCCATCGTGGGCGGCGCGACAGCGGTCACGACGACGGCGCTGGCACCCGCGTACGTACCATGAGTGGCGGCGGTAACGGCAGACGCGCCGATCAGGATGAGGCCCGCTATGACCAGCCTGATGATGTCACCCGGATGCCGGTAGCGAGCAGGCGGCAGCAGACGGCTCCCGCGCCTTGCGGTCGCCGCAGACCGTTCCAGCTGGATCTCGGGAGGCCTTGTCATATATCCCCCCTGGGCCCGGGGGCCAGGATGACACCGCGAGTTCCACTCAACCAGCACCGCAACTCGCACATGTGCAGAAGCGATGAAGACAGTGTGGAGATGGTATGGAGATCTTCGCGATTGCGATACTTCGCTCCACAACACCAGGTCATCTGCCAGAGCCGGAGCGGGAGCACGCGTGCTTGCCGCATAGCGGGCTGTCTCGTCTTTCCCGGGGTTGCATGGACCGAGCCGCGCCGGGTGCGGGCGCGGGGTGATCTGGCGGCGACCGGGCGGATGAACCACCGGGCCTGATAAAAAGAGGGGATGGCCATGACAAGGCCGGCGGCGGGAGCCCACGGCCACGGCGACAGAGAGAGTTCCTGCTGGTCCAGGGCTCGAGATCCAGGACCTCGCGGCGATCTTCACCCTGGCCGCGCGGCACGCCAGGAACAGGGCCGACCGACATCTTCGTCGCCCGGATCGGGCCGGGCTGAACAGCACCGATGACACAATAAGTGACTGCGGGGCCGATCCCGGCGTCATGCAGGATCTGCCACACCGTGGATGCTGCGATCGGGTGGCCGAGCTTGACGAGCTCGCTCGTCCCAGGTCTTCGTGTAATACCGCGCCGACGGCATCTGCCCGGCCGGCATGATCGTTCGTCAGGTTCCGGTGCTCAGGCACGTGCTGTGCCGAGCTGGTCCACGAGCATGGCCAGGCGCTGGTCGTAGAAGGCTGGGCGCAGCCTCCCGGCCGCGGAGAGTGTCGCCAGGCCGTGAAGACCGCTCCAGGCGACCTCGGTGAACGTCTCGGCGTCGCGGTCGCCAGCCAGCGGCGCCAGCGCCTCGCGTAGCTCGGTAAAGCCCGCATGCAGCGGAGCTGGCGTGTCAGGTCCGGCGAACGTCAGATCGAGGCTGAGGGTGAACATGGCCTGGTAGAGGGCAGGGTTCGCCCGCGCGAACTCCAGGTAGGCGGTGGCGACCGCTCGCGGCTCGGCGCGGGGCGAGCCGGCCCTCTCGCGGGCGTCGTGCAGCACGGCGGCCAGCTCGCCGAACCCCTCGAGGGCCACCGCGCTCACGATGGCGTCTTTCCCCTCGAAGTGGCTGTAGAGGACCGGCTGGCTGTATTCGATGCAATCGGCCAGCCGGCGGGTGGTCACGGACTCCCAGCCTTCGGCCTCGGCCAGCTCGCGAGCGGCGTTGACGATGACCTGGCGCCGCTGGGCCCGCTCGCGCTCTTTGCGCTCCTGTCTGGTCATGCAGGCATCCTAGCATCGCTAGAATACCTAGCCAGTTGACAACTAATGCTAGAATATCTAGCATTGATAGGGGACGGGTCCCTGCCGGACAAGGATCCGCAAGCGCCTCGACCCGGCTCGCCCTCACGAGCAGGAGCCGCGGCGTGACACGACAACCACCGGACAGGCCCCCGCAGCGGCCGGGGCCTGACTTCCAAGGATCCAGAAGGAGAATCACCATGACTGCCAGCCAAACCGATGGACGCACGCTCGCTGCGCGTTACCTGAAGGGGCTGAACGACCACGACCCCGATGCCGTCGACGGCTTCGTGGCTGCCGACTACATCAACCACAACCCGTTCGTGGACAACGGACGTGAAGCCAACCGCGCCTTCTGGTCGAGCTTCTTCACCGCGTTCCCGGACATCGAAGCGACCATGGATGACCTGGTGGTGGCCGGAGACCGCGTCGTCGGGCGGTTCACCTACCAGGGCACTCACGCTGGCCCCTTCTACGGCGTGCCTGCGACGGGGAACGCGATCGAGATGCGTTCCATCGACATCTGGCGGACCGAGAACGGCGAGTTCGCGGAGCACTGGGACGAGCTCAACCTCCTCGAGCTCTTCCAGCAGATCGGCATGATTCCCGCGTTCGCCCTCGGAGACACCCAGAGCGCGACATGACAGCGCCCGGCGAGGTGCTCATCGTGATATCCGTGCTTGCCGCCGGGATCATCTACGGCACCGATGTCTTCTCGGCGATCGTCCTGCGTCCCGCCCTGGCCCGGGTGGACGACCGGACCCTGGTGTCCGCCATGGGCCGGGTGCACGACTTCGGGGACCGCAGGCTGCGCGTGCCAGGCATAGCGGGCATCGGCACCGCAATCGCGGGAACCGCGGTGGCCGCCTGGGCCGGGCACCTGGGCGCGGCGATCGCCGGAACCACCGCGGTGGCCGCCCTGGCCAGCTGGCTCATCATTTACGCCCGGATCAGCGCCCCCATCAACGCCCGGCTTACCGCCGCCTCCCAGAAAGGAGAACTCCCGCCTGATGCCCGGCTGCTCCAGCAACGATGGGACAGCGTCATCACCGCACGCTCCGGGCTGCAAATGCTGGCCATCCTCGCACTATGCACCGTGCTCATAACCTCCTGAGGGACCCATGCCGCCCAGGTACCTGCCCCTATCCCCGGCCCGCTGGCACGCAGAACGACAACGCCACCCCACGACGCAAGCGTGCTAAACCGGCGTTCCGGATGCCAGCGGGACATGTGATCCCCGGTGGCCGAACGGGCGAGGTGCATCAGACCGCGCTCGATGCGCGCCCGGTCCCAGCGGCTCCGGTCCTGGTCCTCGAGCGAGACGAACACGCCGTGCTCGTCGAGGCGGGCCGGCAGACGGGCGGCGTCGAAGCAGAACAAGGCTGCCATGGCGTGCACGTCCGGATGCGTCGTCGGCTTGGCGTCCAGCAACAGCTCGGTCAGACGCAGCGCGTCCTCGCACAGAAACCGGGCGTACCGGATCCTGCGGGTTGCTGCCGTGGTAGCCCTCGTTGAACAGCAGGTAGAGCGATCGCAGCACGGAATCCCGCCGGGTATCGACGTCAGGCAGGTCGTCCACGTCGGGCAACCGGCCCAGCTGACGCAGCCGGCCGCGACCCCGGTGCAGGCGCCGGTCGATGGTCTGGATGTCGGCCAGGAACGCCTGACTGATCTCTCTGGGCGACAGACCACACAGCCACCGCAGGATCAGGGTCACGTGCGTCTCGCGGTTCAGGCCGGGGTCGCAGACCGCGAACATCATCGCCAGCTGGCTGGCGCCCTCGGCGGCCGGGGCCAGCGCCGACTCGATCGTGTCGGTCAGCGCCGTCGTCGTCGCCAGCTCGGGCAGGAACGAGCGGTGGCGCTGTTCCCGGCGGATGATGTCGACCGCCCGGTTGTGGGCTGCCCGGATGATCCACGCCTTCGGGTCCCGCGGCAACCCGAAGCGCCAGGCGTGCATCGCGCTTACCAGCGCGTCGTGGACGACGTCCTCGGCGAGCGGGATGTTCGACGGGCCCAGGACCCGGGTCAGCGCGCTGACCAGGTGCGCGTACTCCCTCCGGAACAGGTCCTCGGCCAGCTCCGTCGATGCCGCCGCGGCGGCCCCTTCGTCCACGAGCCTCAGTCCTGAACCGGCCGCACCTCGACGGAGCCGCCGAACTCATATGTCGGGCACGTGCGCGCGACGTCGACGGCGTCTTCCAGTGAGGCAGCCTCGATGATCATGCTGCCGGTCACCAGGTCCTTCGACTCAGCGTAGGGGCCGTCGGTGACCACGCGCTCGTGACCCCGGACCGTGGCCCCCGGGTTGTCGAGCGCGGTTCCTGCGTTGCGCCGCCCCTGCCGGGCCAGCTCATCGGACCAGCGGTACCACTTCTCGACGTGGGCCTGAAGCTCCGACGGCGACAGGTCGTGCCGCGTGACAGCGCCCCCGCGAAAAGATCAGCATGAACTTGCTCCGCAGAGCACCTTCGTCGCTTCGAGCTTCCGGCGTCACGGTCTCCACCGTATCCGCCGGAGAAGCAACGGTGATTACTCCTACCTTGACCCGCAACCAGGTCCGGTTCACCGCCATCACCGTCACCGTGCCGATGCTCACCGAACCGACCAGCACCCAGCGAGAAGCCTTCGACCTCATCGGCATCCCGATCCCGCTGACCCTGAAGTAGCCAGAACGCCGCCCGGCCAACTCGCCAGAACCCCCAGGGCGTCTGCAAAGTCCCTTCTTGTGTTACCGGTTGACCGGGCTGTCCATGTTTCCACTGGTTGCGGCGTTGCGTTAATGCATGGTGCCGGAGGCTGGGCCGGTTTGTCTCGCCGGTGTCTCGGCATGGTGTCAGGCGGGTGACGCGGGGAGGGCGGCGAGGCCGAGGAGCTGGAGGGGCAGGCGGTACGGATCGCGGCGGCTGGCGCGGAGCTGGGCGGCGATGCCCGGGACGCCGCGCAGGCGGAAGGCGCCGGTGACGGCGTTGCGGATGGCGGCGAAGGCCTGGTATGCGGCGGCGGCGCGGCTGCCGTCCTCCCCGAATGCGACATCGCGGACATAATGATGCATTTCTATGGCCCAGTGGCCGCGGAGGTAGGCGAGCAGGTCAGCGGCGCCGGCCTGGTCCGGCGGGAGGCTGGTGATGCCGAGGACGGCGACCGCGCCGAGCAGTTCCCCGTCCGTGCTGTAGCTGTACCGTTCGACGAGGAACACCTGCCGGACCTGCGGCCATTTCTTCAGGATCTGCTCCGTCGGCGGGAGGGTCTTGATGGTGCGGGCGTCGATGCGGCCGTGGCCGCGGTCGACGGTCCAGGCCTCTCCCGCGAAGGCCCTCCAGGGCAGCGCGTCCGCTGCGTCGAACAGTTTCTCCTGGTTATCGCCGATGGTGAAGATGAAGAAGGCGCCGGCGGCATCGATCTTCTTCGCGTGCTTGCGCTGCGTGTGCATCTGGTCTGCCGAGATGACGGCGTCCTTCAGGTCGTCGGCGGGGATCTTGTCCAGGAGGTCCCGGAAGACGGGGATCTCGTTGCTCTTCTTGCTGACGGGGAGCTGGGCGGCGGTGGTGCCGTCGTCCCAGATGCCGGACAGGAGCATCGGGGCGCGGCCGCCGCGGGCGGCGCCGCGCAGGGCCTTGCCGTCGACGCGCAGGTGCCCGCGTATGCCCGGGCGCAGGTCACGGGCGCGGGCGGCGGCCCATGCGCACAGCACGTCGTCGACCTGCTGCGCGTGGCGGGGGTCTCCCAGGACCCGGGAGAAGGTCGCGGCGTCCGGGCGGCGGGGCTGCCCGGACCCGTCGCGCGGGGCGCCGAGCCGGTGCAGGACCCGGGCTGGGGCCGACGCGGCCCACGCCGCGGCGCCCTCCGGGCTGTCGTCCCCGGCCGCGCCGGCCGCGACCGCGACCGCCGTCAGGTAATCCAGGGGGATCCGCCTGCCCCGGTGGTCCCGCTGGTCAGACATCGAGCGCAGGAACCCGCAGAACCGCGCCAGCCCGGCGTCATCCCAGGTAAGGGGGCCGTCGTCACCGGGAAGGACCATGGTGCCCTGGGCCTTGCGCTGTGCGCCGGGCACCGGGCCGGCCAGCGCCGCGGCCAGCGCGGCGCGTCCCTCCGCCGGCAGGTCCAGGGGAATCCGGGACGGCAGCGCCGGCTCAGCGGGCGCAGCGGGCAGGAAGTCCGGCACTTCGGGACGGTCCGGCATCACCGCCGGCAGTACTTCCGGGACCAGGGCACGGCGCATCACGGGCATGGCAGACTGAGGCAACGCGGGGTTCCTTCGCGGATCAGGTGATTTGTCGCAGAAGAACCAGTGTTCCCCGGGGAACCCCGCACCCCCGGGACAACACGCGCCGTTACCCAGACGCGCTAACGCCGTGACCGCAACGCGACACCAGGCCTGCCCGCCTGCCAGCGGTACACCAGTCGCCTGATGCTGACCAGCGGAAACCATTCACACCCTCAGGCAATAACGGACTTTGCAGGCGCCCTGCCAGAACCCCACGTCAAACTTCGCAGCAGAGACGAACGAACACGCCCAATAGAGAGCATTGTCCCTTCGCATAGTTATTCACCGTTCGGCATGATCATTCGTCGTCAGCCATCTTGTCGACCGCGCAAAAGGATGCGCTCCGCCATCGGCTTACATCCACATCTATGGACAGGCCGGGGTCGCCGATTCCGCATGGCTACTATACGGGCGGCTCGCCCGCGTAGGCGTGCGCAGACCATGCAGCTCGTTGCCGCCCTCAGCTTGGGTAAGCCTGCTTGATGCGCCGCGCGGGACGGGCAGTCTAGGGCTGGTCCGGGGTTTGCACGCCTCCTACGAACAGGACTTTAGCACCGCGGGAAGAGGCTAAAGTCCCTGGTGCGGGTCTGGCAGCGGGTTGGACTCTCCCGGCAGATGGAGTTAATCCCGGTAGGAGGCCATGATGGAAGCTGTCGCCGTGATACTCATTGGTGTCGGACTTGTCGCCCTTGTAGTTCTGGCGCTCATCTTTGTGGTGGGGGTGGCCTGGTTCATCATGCTTTCCTCCTGACCACGATTCCCAGGAGGCCGACTCATATTCACGAAGGAAATACTGATCAAGGCACTGGACACTGCGGCACGCCTTGACGATCTATCGCGCATCAGGGTCCCGGGGCTCGGCGGTTCGAAACAACCCTCTTCAACTAGTGCTCCTGCCTGTAAATCCGTGGGTGTATCGGTGCCGGGCGGTGTGAGCCAGGCGGTGGGGTCACCGAGGTAGAGGCCGCAGGCGCAGTCGAGGGCTTCTTCGGGGGTTCCGGATGGCTGCCCGCTGGGCAGGTAGTTGTCCTGGTAGTCGTCGTGGCTGGCGCGGTAGATCGCGAACCCCCAGGTGCTGGCGTAGCCGACGTAGCGCAGGCGGCACAGGGGCAGTTCGCTGCCGTCGGGCAGCTTGCCGGTGACGTAGGCGAACTGGCCGCGGAACCGCACGCCGATGCCGGCGAGCTGGGGCCACCGCTGGCGGGCGCGTTCGCGCAGCTTCTGCCCGAGGCTGGTTTTCGTGGATGCGGGCGGGCTGGCCACCAGCCCATTATCGCTGTTCAAGCGGCCAGCGGGAGACCGGCGCGGTCGCGGTGCGCGTCGATGCGCTTGCACAGGTCGTTCAGCTTGGCGCGGGTGAACCTCCAGTCAAACGGCCTGGCGGTGGCGTTGTAGCGGTTCTGGAAGGCCAGCAGCCGGGTGGCGAGGGCGTCGCCGTCATTGAAATCGGCCGGCGTGAGCACTTTGCGCTGGATGACGGAGAAGACGATCTCGATCTGGTTGACCCAGGAAGCGTGCACCGGCAGGTGCACCAGCGTCGCGGCCGGCCAGGCCGCGGCCATGCGGCCGATGGAGGCCTGGCCGCGGTGGGAGCATCCGTTGTCCACGACCCAGAACACCCGGCGGGCCGAGGCATAAGGCTCAGTGGTCATCACCTGGTTCACCAGGGCAGTGAACGGCGCGATCCCGGTCGTCGGCTCGACCCGGCCCATCAGGTGAGCCCGGTGCACGTCATAGGCGGCCAGGTAGGCCACGGTGCCGTGCCGCTCATACTCGAACTCATACCGGCCCGCCCGGCCCGGCCCTGGCGGCAGCCCGGGATGGCAGCGGGACAGCACCTGCAGCTGGGACTTCTCATCGGTACTGAGCACGTACTCGTCATCTTCCAGGTCGCGGCCCTCCCACACCCGCTGGTACAAGTCCAGCACCCGCCCGGCCTTGACCGCGAACTGCGGGTCCCGGGGGAAGATCCACAACCGGTACCGCCACGGCCGGATCGCGTCCTCCTCCAACCACCGCCACACCGTCGACCGGGCCACGCTGCCCACCAGGCCTTCCTCCGCCGCCCGGGCGGCCAGGTCCGCCACGGACCACCGCGACTGCGGCACGTCCCGGTCCTCCGGCGGTTCGCACGCCATCGCCTTGACCTGCGCGACCACCGCGGCGGGAAACACCCGCGGCCGGCCAGGCCGCGCGCGGTCAGCCAGCCCGTCCAGGCCCTCCCGGGCGAACCGGCCCCGCCACCTGCTCACCACGTTCACGTGCACGTCCAGCCGCGCCGCGATCTGCGTGTTCTCCAGCCCCTCCGCCGCCAGCAGCACGATCTTGGCCCGCACCACCGCCGCATACGGCAACGTGTAACACCGGGCACGCCGCTCCAGCTCGGCACGATCCGCATCCGCCAGCACGATCACGAACGGAGACAAGCGGCACATCGGGGACCGCCTCCAGCAATGCGCAACAGCATCACGAAGGCCCGGCGCTTCCCCTCACCGAGACTCACTCACCAGCTTACACACCTGTAACTATCGGCAGACTTACTAGTGATAATCACTAATAACCCCACCTGTCTCTGTAAGCCAGACGAAGACGGTGAGCAGAATTGGCGGATCTGGGTGGCCGGCAGGCCCGCGCCATCCTGGCCGGCAGGCCGGCGCATCTCGACCAGGGATCCACCGGGCTGCCGCCGGAGTTCGAGGCGCTGCGCTGGTTCCCGCTGCCCCCCGCCTGCCTGCAGGGCTGGCCGGCTCGCACTGCCGAGCCCGGCTGACGTTCCGCCACCGCCGGGTCCACCATCTGTGCTGTCCGGGCGTCCGTGCGGGTTATGAGCAAACCGAGCGTCGTCCCAGCCCGTTCAGCCTGTCACCGGACATCGCACCTGACCTCAGCCGAAGAGCCGTAGCGGCGTCTTTGCCGGTCTCACCGTGTACTGTCCCGCCTCATGCCGTATTGGTCGCAGTGACAGTCACGCGCCCGGCCAGCAGGATCGGGACCGGTCGCGCTTCCCGACGGTGGCCGCTCGGGCGGTGCTCCCTGTACCTATCCGCGCGCTATCTGCCGGTCTGTGGTAAGGGTCGGGGACAGGTGGCATCGTCACCGCCGGATCACGACGGCGGACTCCTTGGGAGGGCCGCGCGGATCCAGCCGGTCGGCTGCGAACAGGTTATGGAGTAGCTGAACCGCGACCGAGCCCTCTCCGACTGCAGACGCCACGCGCTTCGCCGAGCCGTGCCGGACATCGCCGGCCGCGAAAACCCCCGGCATGCTCGTCTCGAGCAGGAACGGACTGCGGGCGAGCGGCCAGGTGTGGTCGTCGGGAAGATCTGTTCCCGTGAGGACGAAACCCTGGTCATCTCGCTCGACCTCCGGTGGCAGCCACTTCGTGTGCGGGTGCCCTCCGATCATGAGGAAGAGCGCGTCGGCGTCAACGGCTTCCTCGCCTTCCTGCAGGCGATCGGCAAGTACCAAGTGCTCCAGCCACCCGTCACCCCCGCCGCCGACGATCTCGGTCCCGAGACGGACCTGCACGTTCGGCGTGGCGTTCACCTGGCGTACCAGGTAGTGCGACATCCCGGCGCCGAGCGACTGGGCACGTACCACGAGCGTGACGCGCCGGGCGTAACGAGCGAGGTGCAGCGCGGCCTGTCCGGCTGAGTTCGCGCCCCCGAGGACGTAGACGTCCTGGCCGGCGACGGCAGGCGCCTCGAAGGCCGGGCCGCCATAGAAGACGCCGGCGCCGTTCAACGCCTCGATCTCCGGAATGCCGAGGCGGCGGTAGCTGACGCCTGTCGCCAGGAGCACCGCGCGAGTACGCAACCGGCCGCTGCCGGAGAGGGTCACGAAGATCCCGCCGGGCTCCCGGCGCAGGCCGGTCACCTTCTGCATGAACGCGAAGTTCGCTCCGAAGACCCACGCCTGCTCGTACGCCTGCAGCGCCAGACGGCGGCCGCTAACACCTCTGGGAAAGCCAAGGTAGTTGCGAATCAGCGGACTGGAGGTGGCCTGGCCGCCGAGCCCGCCTTCGTCGACGACCAGGGTGCTGAATCCTTCCGAGGCGCCATACACGGCTGCCGACAGGCCAGCCGGCCCGGCGCCGACGATGACGAAATCGAAATCCATCTGCTCCGGATTTACCGGCGAGCCCGCCGCCCTTGCGAGGTCGGCGTTGCTGGGGTCGCTCAGGAGCGTGCCGTCGGGGTAGACGACGATCGGGAGTTTTGCCCCCTCGGGGACCTCAGCAACCAGGGCGCGCCCATCGCTCGAGTCGGCCAGGCAGAACGAGTGCGGGAACGCGCAGCGCCCGAGCAGGTGCCTCAGCTCATAGGCCCGGCCAGACCAGGACTCGCCAACTACGTGGATCGTATGCGGGGAGGCGCGCCGCGCCTCCGCCCACTCGAGCAGCAAGCTCGAGATCGCCTGATGAAAAACCTCGTCCGATGGTTCCGACGGCCTGACCACGTAGTGGTCGATCCAACCGTGGGCAATCGACTCGAAGATCGCCTCGCCGGTCGCTCTGTCCCCCAGGCTGTCCCACGCCAACAGCAGACCGCGCTTTGCGTACGG
>Ga0335082_10002022_pt1 | contig 21790 bp, 22 predicted proteins | sample Lox_Sample_41_FD_206718 | JGI IMG/M metagenome (GOLD analysis project Ga0335082, IMG submission 206718) | Soil microbial communities from Loxahatchee National Wildlife Refuge, Florida, United States - Lox_Sample_4.1 | ecosystem: Environmental > Terrestrial > Soil > Wetlands | place: USA...
TTAAACTGGTAGTACATGCAAAGGGCCGAGTCCAGGATCTCCAACTGGCAGGTTGAGGCTTTGCGCAAGTCATGAAGAGGAACGACCGTGCCACAGAATCACATCAGACGTGCAACTTCGGCGGCGGCCGCGCTCCTCGCGTTCCAGATTGTTTCGTACACAGGAGTTCAAGCCCAGCTTCCCGCTGGCACCCGCGACTCGACCTCTGAGCGCCAGCAGGATCCTCTCCGTGCTCAGGCCGCCGAGGCCCTCCAGAAAGGCGACTACGTCGCAGCCGTGAAGGCTCTCACGGCTCTCGCAGAGAAGAACCCCAACGACGCTCAGATTCTCTACAATCTCGGATCCGCGCAGGACGCACTCGATCAGACATCTCAGGCTGAAGCGACCTATCGCCGCGCGATCGCCGCCAGTCCTAATCTCCTCGAACCGCACCTGGCCCTGGGCCTCCTGCTCGCCCGCACAGGCAAAGCAGCCGACGCCCACACCGAGCTTTCCGCTGCAGCTTCGATTCCCAACGGCGATCCGGCACTTCGCGCCCACGCTTACCGTGCCATGGCAAGGCTTGACCAACCCGGCAATCCGTCAGGAGCGAGCGAGGAGTTGCTCGCCGCGCTCAAGCTCTCGCCGGAGACACCCGAAGACGTCCTCCTCACGGGTGAGCTGGCCCAGGCCAACGGCGACCCAGCCGCCGCCGAGGCAGCCTTTCGCCGGCTGCTTGCCGCCGACCCCGATAACTCCCAGGCCACCGCGGCCCTGGTCCACCTGTTCCTTCAACAAAAGAAAGCGGATCAGGCTGAACCGATCCTGACCGCCGCGCTTCAGAAGCACCCGGATGATCCCGCGCTCAACGCGCAGCTTGCCGCACTCTACGAGTCGGACAACGATCCAGCCAAGGCCGCGCAGGCGCTGACGATCGTCGAGAAACTTTATGCCGCCAACCCACACGACGCCTCCATCGCCCGGCTGCTTGCCCGCCTCTACAGCCGCAGCGGGCAGTACGACAAGGCGCTTCCTCTGCTGACCGCGCTCTCGGCCGCCTCTCCCAACGATCCCACCCTGCTCGACGACGAGGCCGACGCCCTCATCCGGCTGCACCGTTCCGCCGACGCCATCCCCATCCTTCAGCACGCGATCGCTGACCCCAAAGCCTTTCCGACCCCTCAGGCCTATGGCGTAGCAGCCAGCCATCTCGCCTTCGCAGCCTCCCTGGCCAACGATCCCGCGATGACATTGCACGCACTTGAACTGCGTGATAGAGTACTGGGTCAAACGCCGTCGTCGCTCTTTCTGGCGGCTACGGCGCACGACAAGCTGCACCATGTAAAACAGGCATCAGACCTATACAAGCAGTTTCTGGCGGCAGCGAAAGGACAGTTTCCGGACGAGGAATGGGAGGCAAAGCACCGACTCTCAGCCCTCGAACACATGAAATAATCCTTAAGTACCATTGAAAACCCTGTATCGGAGGCGATACAAAGGCAGCAGGAATCAAGGAACACAGTCGACTCCATGAAGTTATGAAGCCAGACGCTCCCAGCGAGGTGCGTTATGCGATGTAGATCACGGCTCTTAGCTCTTTGTCTCGTTTTCGGACTCTGTGCCCCGGTTTATGCGGCGGGTGTCATCGATAAATCTATCGTGCTTGACGAGCAGGCACTCCTGCAGCTTGAGCAGCGCGCCGAGCAGGCGAATCCACGCGAACAGTGCTTCCTGTATACGGAGCTGGTATCGGCCCTGACCGAAGCGGCAGGCAAACAGCTGCTCGACGGCGACACCGACCGCGCAAGCGTCACGCTCAAGAAAGTCTCTCAATACGCGCAGCTTATCCATATGAACCTGGCCCGCGATACCAAGCGACTGAAGAACGCCGAGATGCTGATGCACCACACCACGTACCGCCTGAACGAGTACCTGCGCCGCGCTTCCAGCGAAGATCGCCCGACATTGCAGGACACGCTCAAGCAGCTCAGCACGGTGCAAAATGAGCTTCTGGCCCAGGTCTTCAACCACTAGCCTACGGCTATTCAGCCTACAATCCCCACATGAGCCGTCGTTCCCTGCTTATCGCCGTCCTTGTACTTCAGGCGTTGACCTGTGCCGCTTACGCCCAGCGCGGTGAGGCCAATCTTACGGATGCCGAGATCGAACAGATTCGGGACTCGGCCTATGTCGCCAACGACCGCGTCCTGGTCTTTATCAAGCTCATCGACGTCCGCATCAAGGCACTGCAGGACCTGTACGCCAAGCCCCGCCGACCGGGCCGGGAGCAGGACACGCACGACATCTTTGAACAGTTCGCCGCGCTGTCCGACGAGCTAAACGACAATCTGGACGACTACGGACCGCGACACCGTGACATTCGCAAAGCTCTGCCCAAGCTGGTCGAGGCCACTGAGCGTTGGGCCACCGTCGCCAGAACTCCACCGGATAACCCGACCTACAACGTCGCCCGAAAGATTGCGCTCGAGTCCATACAGGATCTTAAGGACACGGCCACGCAGATGATCGAAGAACAAAAGGCCTGGTTTGCCGCGCATCCGCCGCAGAAGGACGATGCGATCAAGAACGAAAACGCCCCACGCTGAGTGTGAAGTGAACAGCGGTCTCAGACCTCACTCTTCGCGGTAACGACGCGCTTGTGCGCGCATGTAAAATTTATCTACAGTGTCATCTCCCCTCGTCCCAATCTTTGAGGAGCAGTACCGGGCCCTTCGCCCACGCGCGCCCATGCCGCCCTTCGATGTTCGGTTCCGGCGATTTACTTCGCTCAACACCACCATCCGCCTCCGCGAAGGACGCCTTCACGTCCGGCTATCCGACATCCTCGAGCACGCGCCCGAGTCCGTTCATCACGCCATCGCTCACATTCTCATCGCCAAGATCTACAAGAAGCCCATCGCGCCAATTCACGCCGACCGCTACCGCCGCCACGTCTCCTCGGAGGCAGTCTCGCGCCAGGCCGAGCACGTTCGTCAGACGCGCGGACGCAAGCGCATCCTCACGCCGACAGGCCACCACTTCGATCTCAACGAGGTGTTCGACTCGCTCAACGCGCGCTTCTTCCACGGTCTCCTGGGACGGCCGGTGCTCACCTGGAGCGCTCATCACGCCCGACGCATGCTGGGCCACTACGATGCCGCGCACAACACCATCGTCGTCAGCCGCGTCTTCGATCGCCCCGACACTCCGCGTGCCGCCATCGAGTATCTCGTTTACCACGAGATGCTTCACCTCAAACATCCCGTCCGCGTCAAGGCCGGCCGCCGCTGCGTCCACTCACGCGAGTTTCAGGCCGAGGAGCGCCTTTTTCCGCATCTCGAAGAAGCCAAAGCCTACCTGCGCCGCCTGTAAGCTCCTGTCGTTAAAACGCAATATTGAAAAGCCGCCCCTAAAGTCGTGATAGCATCCTCTCGTCCGGGCCTTCCGTCCCCCGGAGGCACGACAGGCAGTCTTCGCTACGCCGGCTCCGGGCCTTGCATCTTCATCAAAAACTGAATAGGAATTGGGAGGAATCGCTCTATGCCACTTTTTAAGCGTGCATCTGCAGAGTTCTTCGGCACCTTTTGGCTCGTCTTCGGGGGTTGCGGCAGCGCGGTCCTCGCCGCCGCCTTTCCTCAGCTCGGTATTGGCTTCGTCGGCGTCGCTCTGGCCTTCGGCCTCACCGTTCTCACCATGGCCTTTGCCATCGGACACATCTCGGGCTGCCACCTCAACCCGGCAGTCTCAGTCGGCCTCGTCGTCGGCAAACGCTTCCCGGCCACTGAGCTGTTGCCTTACATCGTCGCCCAAGTCGCGGGAGCAGTCGCTGCCTCAGGCGTCCTGCTGATTATCGCCAGCGGCAAGGAAGGCTTCTCCCTCGCCGGCGGCTTCGCCTCCAACGGCTACGCCGAGCACTCACCCGGCGGCTACAGCCTGCTCGCCTGCCTCGTCGCCGAAGTCGTGCTCACGGCATTCTTTCTGCTTGTGATCCTCGGCTCAACCGACGAGCGCGCACCCAAGGGCTTCGCTCCCATCGCCATCGGACTCTGCCTGACCCTGATCCACCTCATCAGCATCCCGGTCACGAACACCTCGGTCAACCCCGCCCGCTCCACTGGCCCGGCTCTCTTCGTCGGAGGATGGGCACTCTCACAGCTCTGGCTCTTCTGGGTCGCTCCAATCGTAGGAGCCATCATCGGCGGCCTGATCTCCAACTTCTTCTTCGCCGCTCCTCAGCCATCGGTGCGCGAAGAGCTCACGCGCTAGTCCTCAACGCAAAAAGGCCCGGATGCCCGCGGGAATCGACCGCGCACATCCGGGCCTTCTACTTCTTAGCTAAGTCCGCGAATCCTCCGCCAGCACGGGAGCCCACTGCACATTCTTCGCCCGTGCGACAACAACAAGCGCCACACCCACCACAACCGAACCCAGCGCAGCCACCTGAGCATTGCTCATGCCCCAGTAGAGCTTCGGGTTCACACGTACGAACTCCACCAGAAATCGTCCAATACCACTAAGCACCAGATACTCGCCCGTGATCACGCTCACTGGAAGATTCTTCTTCCCGCGCTGCCACAACCACCACGCCAGTATGCCCGAATACAGCAATTCATACACCGGCGTCGGCTGCACCAGGTCAGTCGTCGGCACCAGCGCATCCGGCTTCATGTGTACGCCCCAGGGCAGCGTCGTCTTGATGCCGTAGTCGCCATCGCCCGAGAGCAGGCAGCCGATCCTGCCCACGCCATAGCCGATCGCCGCCGCGGGAGCAGCGAGGTCGAGCATCCGCATCCCGCCCACCTTCTCGCCCTGCGTGCCTTCGCTCGGCCCGCGAAACCGCGCCGCCTGCCCCTGCCACAGCAGCATCGCAATACCGGCGATCATGCCGCCGAACCATGCAAACCCCGCCTGGAACCAGTGCAGGAAGCCCATCACAACATCGAGTGGGTGTCCCCAGCCCGGAGCCACGATGTGTCGCATCGCTGCCTTCAGGTCGGCAACGCTCTGCAACTCGTGCCACGTCTTCGCGCCGATGACGCCGGCGATGACCACAAAGGCCACCACGCTCAGCGCATCGGCGTCCACACCGTTGCGAACAAAGTTCTTATGCAGCACGATGGTTCCCACCACGGCGGCCAGCCACAGCAGCAGCCCGAACGTACCCAGGTGCACCGGGCCAAAATCGATAAACGGATACATAATCCTCGCTTGATTATAAAAGTATAGGCGACGCTTGGCCTCGGGCCTCCATTCGCGCTAACCTTGCCTTTATGCCCCCAAGCACCACGCCCGTCCCGACCGCCTCCTTCCCCTCCCCAGAGACCATGGATATTCTGTTCACCAAAGAGCAGATCGCGCAGCGTACCTCCGAGATCGGCGCGCAGATCTCGGCCGACTACGAGGGCCAGTCCATCGTTCTGATCGGCGTGCTCAAGGGTGCGGCCATCTTCCTCGCCGACCTGGCCCGCGCCATCAAGGTCGATAACACCTTCGACTTCGTCGCCGTCTCCAGCTACGGCCGTGCCCGCGTCTCCTCCGGTGCCGTCAAGCTCATCAAGGACATCGACAACCCCATCGAGGGCAAGCACGTCATCATCGTCGAGGACATCCTCGACACCGGCCTGACGCTGAACTACCTGCGCGGCCTGATGCTGCAGCACAAGCCGGCCTCGCTCAAGATCGCCACCTGCCTCGACAAGCCCGAGCGCCGCCTCGTCCCCATCGAGGCCGACTACGTCGCCTTCAAGATCCCCAACCGCTTCGTGGTCGGCTACGGCATGGACTACGCCGAGCGCTACCGCGGAGTCGACGACATCCGCCTCTTCCCCGAAGACGCTGCGCACTAGGTGTATCTACAAATTCGAGAGATTCGAGCTTCGGCTACTTCCAACCATTGAACACGTGTCATCTCGACCGAAGCGCAGCGGAGTGGAGAGACCTGCTGTTTGTTCGCTGCACCCCAAGTATCTGTAGCAGGCCAAAAAGCCGGGGTGCCCCATTCATGGCGCAGCCTTATCGCGACATGAGTGGGATAATCGCGCAATCGCGCGATCCGCTTTCTCATCCAGCCCAAACTCCCCCCGCTAGCAGCTCATAGCTCCTGAGCCGCTTCTCGTGATTCCAGATGATCGTATTCACGATCAGCTCGCCGATCCCCAGCGCCCCAGCCATCTGCTCCAGCTCCCCGCGAACCTTCGCAGGAGTTCCCACAAAGTACCGTGGCCACTCGCCCTCCTCCATCGGCATATCGCCCTGCGCGCGCAGCTCTCGCAGAGCATCCTCAGGCGACGGCACCGGCCTGCGGTCGCCGAGGCGGATGCGGCGCTGCAGCAGCTTCACGCTTGAGGCCAGGTACTCGGCCTCCTCCTCGGTCTCCGCGCAAACAACCCCTACGGCCACCGTGGCCTGAGGCGCAGCGGCCCGTATGCCGGGACGGAAGTTTCGCATATACGTCGCAATCGCGTCCCGCGTCTTCACCGGCGAAAAGAAGTGCGCAAACGAGTACGGCAGCCCGAACTCCACCGCCGCCGCCGAGCTCCACATGCTCGAGCCCAGCATCCAGACGTCGGGGCCTGCATAATGTCCGTTGCGCGCGGGAGCAGGCATCGCCTTCACACGGCTGAAGGGGTGGCCCTGGGGAAACTCATCTTCGAGGAAGGCCAGCAGCTCCGAGACCTGATCCGGAAAGTCGTCCTCCATCGCCGTCTTCCTGCTCCTCCGCAGAGCCAGCATCTCCGTCGGCCCACCCCCGGGCGCACGACCGATTCCCAGGTCCACCCGCTCCGGGTAGAGCGCGTAGAGCGTCCTGAAGACCTCAGCCACCTTCAGCGGCGTGTAGTGCGGCAGCATGATGCCTCCCGAGCCGATCCTGATCCGCTTCGTCTCCGCCCCAATCCTCGTCAGGACAATCTCAGGAGCCGTGCAGGCCAGGGTGTCCATGGCGTGGTGTTCGGACATCCAAAAGCGCGTAAATCCCAGCTCATCCACATGCCGCGCCAGCGAAATCGAGTTCTGCAACGCCTGGGCCGGCTCGCTGCCCGCCGGTACCGGGGACTGGTCGAGCACCGACAGCCGCAATTTCTTCTTTTCAACGCTCATGTTTATCTGATGCCGCACCACCCTTCGACGACCCTCGAACAATGGTCCGGTGCAAAGATCGCGACAAGCCTATGATTTCGAGCTACTTGAAAGAGCATTGCACGAACTGTCATGCCAAAGCTTAACTTCGTATGATAGAAACAGACCGCGCGCCAGAACGGTCGCGCCCGAAGGAGAGATATGAGCAGCCTGACACAAACTGAACCCCAGATCTTCAATGCAAAGGCCTTTGCCGCTCATACGCTCTCTTCTCCGCAAAATCTCGCCGCCGTGCTCGATCACACCCTGCTGAAGCCCGACGCCACGCGGACACAGGTCCTGCAAATCTGCGACGAGGCGGCTGCCCACCGCTTCGCATGCGCCATGGTCAACCCGGCCTGGGTGCAGGTGGCAGCCGAAGCACTCAAAGGAACCGGGGTTCCGGTCGGTGTCGTCATCGGCTTTCCCCTGGGAGCGACGCTCTCTGCCTCCAAACGCGATGAAACCGCTCGCGTCCTCAAGCACGGCGCCCACGACGTCGACATGGTGCTGAACATCGGCTTGCTGAAGAGCGCCACCCCAGCCGACTACGAGGCCGTGAAGCAGGACATTCGCGGCGTCGTCGAGCTGGCCCATGGCGCCGGAGCGATCGTAAAAGTCATCCTCGAGACCTGCCTGCTCACCTATGAAGAAAAACTGCGTGCTTCTGAGCTGGCGATCTCGGCGGGAGCGGACTTCATCAAGACTTCCACCGGCTTCTCAACAGGTGGCGCTACTGTCGACGACATCGCACTGATGCGCGGCGTCGCGGGCACGCGCGCGGGCGTCAAAGCCTCGGGAGGAATACGGTCGCTGGCCGACGCCTCTGCAATGCTGTACGCCGGGGCAACTCGAATCGGGGCCAGCGCCAGCGTAAGAATCGTGAACGAACTGGCCGGCCGGGAGCAGGCATCCGCGAATCCCGCGACCGGCTACTAAATCGTGGGTCTCACCCTTCGAGCCCCAGAGAGAACCTGGACTAACACACACGCTGATCGGGAAGCCCCACGGTCCCCACAGCCTCGCCTCTAGTATCATCGTCTCTTCCCATGTCTACGGCTAACAAACAACGACGCGCCAACCCTTCCGCCGCGCCGGAGCCGGCCTCGGGAGGGGCACACGGGCATGCCTTCGAGGGAGACTACCGGCCAATCGCTGAGGAGTTCGCTCAGCCGCCCAACATCCGCGTCGAACCTGTACACCAGGTGGACTTTCTGCACTCTCTGGCCGACGCCCTGAACACGACTCTGGACCTGAACACCCTGATGCATCGGGTCGCCGATCTGGTCCGCGCCGTCATCGACTACCGCATCTTCGCCATCCTCCTGCTGAACGACCGCACGCAGGAGCTGTGGATGCGCTTCCAGATTGGGCACACCCCCGAGGTCGAGCGGACACGCATCAAGATCGGACGAGGCATCATCGGACAGGCCGCGCTCCAGCGGCGGTCCATTCTGGTCGAGGATGTCTCGCAAAATGAGCACTATATCTCTGCCAACCCGAATGTCCATGCGGAACTCGCCGTTCCATTGATCGTGAAGAACCGCGTCATCGGCGTACTCGACCTCGAATCCGAGCTCGAGGGCTTCTTCACTCCCGAGCATCAGCGCCTGCTCGAACTGGTCGCCTCGCGCATGGCCAGCGCGGTCGAAAACGCGCGGCTTTATACGCGAGTCTCCCGTCAGGCACAGACGCTGACCGTACTCAATGAGATCTCCCGCGAGATCACGAGCATCCTCGACCTCGACGATCTGCTCGAGCGCATCGGCCAGTTGCTGAAGCGCGTGATCGACTTCCAGATGTTCACTATCCTGCTGTGGAACGAACGCACGCAGCAGTTCGAGCATCGCTTCAGCTCGCGGTACGGCGAGCGCGTTACCCGCCAACGCAATGTCTCGCTCGGCGAGGGGATCATCGGCAGCTCGGCGGAGTTGCGTGAGCCCATTCTTGCCCCCGACGTCCGCAAAGACCCGCGCTACGTCTCTGCAAACCCGGAGACACGCTCCGAGCTTTCGGTCCCGCTGATCTACAAGGGTAGGGTCATCGGCGTCATCGACCTCGAGCACACCCGCGTGAATTACTTCAACGAGGACCATCAGCGGACTCTCTCCACGCTGGCCGCACAGGTTGCCATCTCCATCGCGAATGCGAGCCTCTATCAGCGCATCCACGAAGAGGAGCAGCGGATGGAGCGTGACCTGGATATGGCGCGCAAGGTCCAGCTCCGCCTGATGCCCCCGAACCCGCCCAGGCTCAAACACGCGGAGTTTGCCGCGAAGTTCTATGCCGCCCGGTCTATCGGCGGAGACGTCTACGACTTCCTCGATTACGGCCCCGGCCGCGTGGCCCTTGCCGTTGGAGACGTCAGCGGCAAGGCGGCTCCGGCGGCGCTGTATGCCGCCCTCGTCAGCGGCATCCTGCGTTCGCTGGCAACGCAGCACCTCTCGCCGGCGGCCTTGCTGGGCGCGCTGAACGACCAACTGCAGGAACGAAAGCTCGACTCGCAGTACGTGACCATGCTGATCGCGTTGTGGGACGACTCGAACCAGACAATCCAGATCGCCAACGCCGGCTCCGTGCAACCACTGTTCGTCTCCGTCAACACGACGGGATCGAGAACCTGCGTCGACGTAAAAACCATCCAGGCCGAAGGCTTTCCGCTTGGCCTCTTCCCCGACGTCGAATATGAGGAGTTCACCCTCTCCACCCGTCCCGGCGACCTCATCGTCTTCTTCTCCGACGGCATCCCGGATGCCGAGAACTCCGCCGGCGACATGTTCGGAACCGAACGGATGATCAAGGTTCTCAAATCACAGCGTATGCCGACGGCAAATTCGACCGCAGACGCAATCCTCGATGCCGTGACTAAATTTCAGTCAGGCACGGAGCACTTCGACGATGAGACCGTCGTCGTGCTCCAGGTGAAGTAGCCCCTACTGCGCTGCGGTCTTCTGATCGACCTGTTTGTATCCCGCTGGAATATCGAACTTTGACAAATCCACCGAGGCCTGCGAGAAGCCGGCCATCTGCGTGTTGGACTCAACCAGCACCGCCCACGTCGGGCTATTCGTCTTGTCCGACTCTGCGGGCGGCGGGTCCGCTGGCTTCTTCTTTCGGCTGAGGCCGCCAAAGCCTCCGATCCCCAGGCTGCTGGCGATGGCGGAAGTTGCAGACTCCTTCGCAACCTGACTTGCGCTTGGCATCTCCGGCGATTTCGTCTGCGGAAGCGGCGCTTCCGATGCTGCGGGGAGCGGAGTGCCGTCCGTTGTGGTTCCCATACGCATCACCTGCAAGACAGGGATCCCCTTGAGCTTCGACATCTCCTTCACCATGTCGGCCATCGCCTTGCCCGCGCCCGGCTGAGAGGCAAGCATCGCAGGGCTGAGGGACTCGGTGAAGACCGACCCAAGCTTTTCCGCGAAGCGCTTATGAAAGTCGCGCACCTCGTCATAGCCAGAAACCTCCGGCGCCATCCACATGTCATTGGTGAGTGCCAGCGATCCTGTCTGCCCGGACTTCTTGTCCGTTGCGTCCATGGACATGCTCAGAATGGACTCGTTCGTGCTGATGCCTTCAACATCTTTCGAAGCACCAGTATTGCGCACCTTCACCTGAAACGACACATCGGTATCGGATGGATTGGAAGCTGTATCGGCCTGCTTCTGCTCCTTCGCCTTCTTCACGGCGTCGTCGATCTGCTGCCTCATCTGCTGGAAGGTCATCGTCGTGTACTGTTTTTTCACGTGATCGATGGTCGTAATCGTCTCTTTGTCGAGATCAACGATCTCCGTCCGCTGCGGATTGCTGCGGACCATTCGGTTGCCCTTGATCATCACCGTCGAGACGATGGGCTCACCGGCCTGGCGGGCCTGTTTGCTGAAGGTCCCTGCCACCTTCATCACCCCGATAAGCGCTCCTCCCGTGATCTGGGTGGTCTCCGTATAGCTGAAATCTGCACGAAGCGCAGTGGGCCATGCGCATAAAAGAAGTGATGCGATATACCTCGTTCTCATCATCCTGCTCCTGATCGCAAATTCGATGCAAGGCCCTGTCTATCTTGAGATCCGAGAACATCTGTCAACGCGAGACAGCAAAGCATTTAGGATAAAAGTAATGTCCTCCACGATGACCCAGCAGCCCGCATCGACGTCCCGGATCGTCCGCCCCGCCCGCAGCTTTCAAGGCTCGGTGACCGTCCCCGGCGACAAGTCCATCTCCCACCGCTACGCGATGCTCGCAGGCTTTGCCGAGGGCACCAGCCGCCTCGCAAACTTTTCCACTGGCGCCGATCCACACTCAACGCTCGGCTGCATGGAAGCGCTGGGCGCGACAATTGTAAAAGGTCCCGGCACAGCCGTCGAGGTGACAGGAGCCGCAGGGACTTTCCGGCAACCACAGAACGATCTCGACTGCGGCAACTCCGGCAGCACGATGCGCATGCTGGCTGGTCTCATCGCGCCACATCCCCACACGTTTACGCTGATCGGCGATCACTCGCTGACGATGCGCCCGATGGAGCGCATTCGCAAGCCGCTTGCTGCAATGGGAGCAAAGATCGACCTCATCGACGGACACGCGCCGATGACGATTCACGGCGGCCCCCTGAAGGCCATCGACTTCGAGACGCCGATCCCATCGGCGCAGGTGAAGACCGCTGTGCTCTTCGCCGGCCTGCAGGCCGAAGGCACGACCAGCCTCTCGGAGGCCGTGCGCACGCGCGATCACTCCGAACACGCGCTTAGAGCCTTTGGCGCAACGTTGACGCGCACAGGCGAGCGCTTGAGCATTGCAGGCGGACAGAAGCTGAAAGCCATCGACGCCACCGTGCCGGGCGATATCTCCTCCGCCGCATTCTTTCTCTGCGGAGCCCTGCTCTTCCCGGATTCAAATCTTGTGCTGGATTCGCTGGGGATGAACCCGACGCGCGCGGCTCTGCTGGACGTGATCACCATGCTGGGTGGAAAGATTAAGGTTCTGATGGTCGAAGAGCATCACGGCGAGATGATCGGAACCATTCAAGTGAATCGCTCGCCCGATGGATTGAAGGGCGCGGAGATCTCCGGCGCTCTCTCGGCTCAGATCATCGACGAACTCCCCGTCATCGCAGCGATCGCTCCCTACACGCGCGATGGCGTCACGATCCGCGACGCAAAGGAGCTGCGCGTGAAGGAGTCCGACCGCATTGCCCTTGTAGCGAAGAACCTGAAGGCAATGGGAGCCGAATTTACCGAGTACGAGGACGGTCTCTCCATCCCTGGCAACCAGCAGCTCCACGGCGCCAAGATTGATTCAGGCAGCGATCATCGCATCGCCATGGCATTCGCCATCGCCGCGCTGCGGGCGAGCAGCGAGAACGTGATTCACGGAGCCGAGGCCGCGGCGATCTCCTTCCCGGAGTTCTTCACCTTCCTCGATGAGCTCGCGCAGCGATGACGGAGTCCGCACTGATCCCGGCAAACTCACACGCAATCGTCATCACCGAGGTCAGCGAGATGGGCGGCGCGGAACGTAGCTGTCTTGCGATGGCGCGCTGGCTCTATGAGCACGGGATGCCAGCGCATTTTGTCACCTATCAGGACAAGGTGGGACTCGAGAGGTTCGCGTCGCATCCGCTTCCAGTGGTACAACTCAAGCCGGTGATGCAGGCACGGCACAAGATTGCGGCGTTGCGCCGCTACTTCGCTGCCCATAAAGACGCTCCCAAGCCTCTCATGTCGGGTTACCAGCCCGCACTTCACGCGACACTGGCTGGAGTTCACGGCTTCCATTGTCTGATGCACGACACGCCCAGCCTGTTCAGCTACCTGCCGCAGCGCGCCTCGCTCAAACAGAAAGTGGCTCGCCTGGTCTCCGATAAGGTGGTGGCCCACGGACTCAAGTCTGGCGGAGCAACAATTGTCACCAGTGAATACTTAAAGGCAGAAACGATGGACGTCTTCGGCGTTCAGGCAGCCATTGCGCGCATGGGCGGACTCTCCCACCAGGAGTCCTTTCGCCTTCGGCCAGTTAACGGCACATTGAACATGCTCAGCGTCTCTCGCGTTGAAGCCAACAAACGAATCGACTGGCTCGTTCGCGCGCTGGCAGAGTTGGAACGCGGGCCCGACCCGCTCTCTGCGAGCGTCGATTGGCGGCTCGATGTCGCTGGAAAAGGCTCAGCCCTGGAGTCCATGCGCCGTCTCGCAGCCGAACACGGGCTAGAAGGGCGAATCGTATTTCACGGCTTCGTCAGCGATGAGGAACTGCAACGCCTCTATGGCAACGCCGACCTGTTTCTGATGCCGGCAATGCAAGGCTACGGCATACCTGCAATTGAATCGCTCTCGCGCGGAATTCCCGTCCTGCTCCACAGGGAGTCTGGTGTCAGCGATATTCTTCTCGATACACCGTGGGCGACCGTAATGGAGGGAGGCGAGGAGGCAATGGCCCCCGTACTGGCCGCCGCAATCCGAAAAGCGGTCGCAGGAGCCCACCTTCAGACCCCTCTGCCGGACCTTCCAACCGAGGATTCCTGGGCCGCCGAGGTCGCTCGCCTCTGCCAGTGGATCTAGTGTCCTGTCCCTGAAATTGTTGCCATCAATGTGTCATCCTGAGCGAAGCGCAGCGGAGTCGAAGGACCTGCGTTTTGTGTTGGCAGCACGATGCTGGATCGTCGCAATGATGTCGCGAACTTTGGAGACACCACACCAGCTACATCTTGTAGCGGCCCATCTCGTCGTCATTCAGATTTTCGAGCCAGCGGCGCATCTCATCCGCGTTGACCGTCTGCGTTCCACTCGCTGACTGCCGCGAACTCTCGAGCACCTCGCGGCTGACGTAGATCGGGCAGTCCCAACGCAGCGCCAGCGCAATCGCGTCGGACGGACGCGCATCCATGGCCACTGTTTCGCCCGCGTGATCAAGCCAGATCACGGCGTAGAAGGTGTCGTCGCGAAGCTCCGAGACGACGACCTTACGAACCTCGGCGTTCAGGTTGCGCGCCATGTTCTGCATCAGGTCATGTGTCATCGGCCGGGGCGTCGTCGTCTTTTCCAGTTCGAGCGCGATGGCGTTGGCCTCGAAGATTCCCACCCAGATCGGCAGAACCGCATCGCTCGCGACGTCCTTGAGGACGATGATGGGCATATTCGTGACGGGGTCCATCATGAGGCCGCGAATCTGCATCTCGACCTCGTCGGGTGCGTGCGCGGCGGATGTAGGGGCCTGAGTAGTCATCTTCAGTTGAGTACGACGAACGGCTGCGATTTCACCGTCGCGTGATATGGTATCGCGCCCTGCACCGCCTCGCCAATCAGACAGTTTGGCATCGTGCGAGTGATCTGGATCGGCAGATAGCTGCCGATCGGTGGCTGCGGCGAATCCGGAGCAATAGTGAAGTTCACCGTCTTATTCTGCGATGAGCGTCCGACGACCTGGCCGCGCGCCGGATTGTAGCTCTCGACCATCACCTCGACCTCCTGGCCCAGGTGGCGTGCGTAGTGGTCGCGCTGAATCTCGCGCTGGCGATCGTTCAGAATGCGCAGGCGTTCGGTCTTCACCTCGTCAGGAATGCTGTCCGCCATCGTGACGGCCGGAGTGTTGGGCCGCGGCGAAAACTTGAAGGCGAAGACCGCGTCGTAGCGCACCGCGCCAAGCAGGGTGATGGTCTCCTCAAAATCCTCGTCCGTCTCGCCCGGAAAGCCGACGATCATATCGCTGGTAATACTGATGTCACGCTTGGCAGAGTGAATCCAACTCATGCGCTCCAGGTACCAGTCGCGGGTGTACTCGCGCGACATCGCCTGCAGGACAGCGGACGATCCCGACTGCACCGGAAGGTGAATGTGGTCGCACAACGTCGGCGTCGCGTCGATGGCCTCGACGATATCGCGTGTGAAATCACGCGGATGCGACGTGGTAAAACGAACGCGCCTGATGCCCGGAATGTTGCCGACCGCCGAAAGAAGTTCGGCAAAGGACAACCGCCGCGAAGGATCGCGCCATGAATTGACGTTCTGGCCTAGAAGCTGAATGTCGGTATAGCCCTGGTCCGCCATGCGACGCGCTTCGACCAGCACCGAGGCCGAGGTGCGCGAGCGCTCCTTGCCACGCGTGTAAGGCACCACGCAGTAAGCGCAGAACTTGTCGCAACCCTCGATGATCGTGATGTACCCGCGATGCGGATTGGAGCGCGCCGTGAACTCTGTGTCGAACGTCTCGTCCGTCTGGCGATCGTCAAGACCGGTAATGCGAGTCTCCCCCGCCTCAAGCCGCTCCAACATACCCGGCAGGTTGCGGTACGAAGCCGAACCCGCGACAAGAGAGACATAGGGCGCGCGCTCAAAGATCTTCTGCCCTTCCTGCTGCGCAACGCAGCCGAGAACGGCGAATTTCTTCCCCTCGCCCTGCATGGCCTTGTACTCATTCAGGCGATGGAAGACCTTCTGCTCGGCCTTATCCCGAATCGAGCAGGTGTTGTAAAGTATGAGGCCGGCCTCGGCCTCGTCGGTGACCTGGGTATATCCCTCGTGTTCCAGCGTGCCAATGACCTTTTCAGAGTCATGGGCGTTCATCTGGCAACCGAAGGTCTCGATGTAAAACGTCTTGCTCACGGCTTCAGTATATCGCTGCCCGGTCAGGCAACCTGATTGATATAGGCCCGATTACGCCTGGAATCGAGTGTGTGAGGATGGTAGCGCCAACGGGGATCGAACCCGTACTCTCAGCCTTGAAAGGGCCGCGTGTTAACCAGTTACACCATGGCGCCAAAAACAGAGTGCTTCTGCTTCAACTATATGTCGTTCGCGGCTTCGCAAAGAACGTTTAATCAAAGGAGGGAATAAATTTTGGTAGCGTTACCGGGGCTCGAACCCGGACTCTTCGCCTTGAGAGGGCGACGTGTTAACCAGTTACACCATAACGCCAGATCAAATATCCGCAGGAGGATTCTCTCTCCAACGCACTCCTAGGAGTATAGCAAGCGGCAGCCCCAAACTCAAATGCGAAGGCAGACACAGCCCGTGCATTAGAGGCCCAGCTTCTTGACTTCGTCGTTGTAGTACTTGCGATACAGGATGTCCCATTCCTGGGAGCCCTCAAGGATGATCTTGCGCTGGGAGGCGATCTTCTGACGCGCAGCGGCGTCGATCTTCGTCTCTTCCATCAGCAGCTTTTCGAGTGCCTTACGGGCCTCCTGGCGGATCGTGTTGCGATCTTCCAGGAAGTCGCACTCGGGAATCTCGGCCAGGGTATCGGCGACGGTGTGGGCAAGCTTGTTCAGTTTGTCGCGGGAGATTCTCATAGCACCGCCTTGTACTTGCGGGCGAGCTCGTTCTTGACCTTCTTGAACATCTCCGGATAACTCGCGCCGGACTTGCGCATGTCCTCCTGAAATGCCTCAAGGATGACGCGAACCTCGTCGTTGATGCGGTCCTCAAGCGACAGTTCCTCCACCATGGCGGTTGAGACGCGCTCATCGAGAAGGCCCGGCTTTTCACTTTGGATCATCTTCTGGGCGATAAGGTGTTTTACAGTCTGGCGCGCCAGATATCCTACGTAATCTTTAGAGAAAATCATTGACTTTCAATCGAATATATCACGCCGATATCGATGCTCCGCCGGACCTGCTACTTCGCCTTCGACGCTTCTTTGTGTGGGCAGTGTTCGGTGTTGATGCATTCCGCGGCCAGCCGCAGCCGCTCGACAGGCCGGCCCCCGACGAGGTGCTCCTCGACGATCTCCTCAACGTCGCGAGGATGAACATTGCCGTACCAGACCGCCTCCGGGTAAACGACCACAACCGGCCCATGCTCGCACTGGTCCAGGCAGCCGGAATCGTTCGCTCGAACTTTGTGCTTCAGGCCGGCCTCCTTGATCGCATCCTTGAAGGCCCCTTTCAGCTTTTTGCTTCCCTGCGGAAGACAGCTTGAACGCGAGGCGGACTCATCGCGTTCGTTCGTGCAGATAAAGAGATGGTGTTCGAAGAGCGGCATTTAAGGCCCCTTTCCCGAGGTTTTCCGGATCGCTTTATTCTCCATCATTCCAGAGATGCGGCGCGCAGTTGTTTCTGAGACAATAGAGGTTCGATGCAGCCCGATAATCTCATATCGCTCAAAGATGACATGATCGCCTTCGTCGCCGGCCATGGGCTTCGCCGAATGAGCGGCTACGTCCCGGACGACGTACCCACCGTCCTCTTCGAAGAAGAAAACCCAGACGGATGGAAGGACTTTGTGGAACTGGCGAAGGCCGCCGGCGCGCCCTTCGTCACCATGAGCGAGGTCGTCCTCGAGAAGGCAGATATAGCCGTTCTTATCGAACGGATTCGCGACCAGGTCTACCCCGACGACGAGTCTCCGGAGATCGACGACGCCGAGCGGCTGGTGCGCCACGTCGGCAAGATCGGCTATCTCCAGCTCGGCTTCGCGCATCAGGGCGTGATGTTCCTCTTCGAGATCGCAACGGACTGGTACGACAGCTTTCAGGATCTGCTGGAGACGGTCGCCGATCTTGGCGGCATCGTCGTCGACGACCGCGACAACGACGAGTAAGACGAGGCGAGGAGAACGGTGGTCTCCGGCCATACCGAAACACAACGTGAGTGGATCACACGCGACGCGAACCCAGCCGACGCTGCGCGCATCATGGCACAGACCGGCTGCCCGCAGGGCATCGCGCGGCTTCTCGTGGCGCGTGGTTTCGTCGAAGAGGACGCGGTCAGGGCGTTCTTCTCTCCATCGCTCGATGACCTCCACGATCCCATGCAGATGCTGGGAATGGCCGCCGCGGTCGAGCGCATTCAGCGGGCCGTGCAAGCCCGCGAGCCAATCCTCATCTACGGCGACTACGACGTTGACGGAACAACCGCAACCGTTCTGCTGAAGACCGCGATCGAGCGCACCGCCCCCAAAGACAAGCCTGCCACCGTGCGGTATCACGTGCCGCACCGCATCCGCGAGGGCTACGGCATGCAGACCGGCGTCCTGGCCGATGCCGCCGCCGCGGGAGTTCGGCTGGTCATCAGCGTCGACACCGGCATTCGCGCCTTCGCCGCCGCCAGCGAAGCAAGGCTGCTGGGGCTCGACCTGATCGTCACCGACCATCACCTGCCCGACGATGCCATGGGCATCCCCGACGCACTCGCCGTCGTCAATCCCGCGCAGCCAGGCTGTAACTATCCGTTCAAATCGCTGTGCGGGGCCGCCGTCGCCTTCAAGCTGGCGCACGCCATTCTCGCGGCGGCCTGCGAGAGCGACGCCGATCGCGAACGTCTGCGGCAGACCATCATCCCCTCCTTCCTCAAGCTGGTCGCCATCGCCACCATCGCCGATTCCGTCCCCCTCCAGGGCGAGAACAGGGTGATCGCGTCGCTTGGCTTACGCGAGCTGCGAAATCCCGTGCAGATCGGGCTCCGGGCGCTGATGGAGGTCGCCCAGATCCCGACCGACCGCCCCCCGACAGCCACCGAGGTGGGCTTCCGCATTGCGCCACGCATCAACGCCGCTGGACGCATGGATGTGGCCAGCGATGTCGTCGAGCTCTTTCTTACCCGCGACCGGCAGCGCGCCCAGGAACTGGCTTCGAAGCTGAACCAGCTAAACGACGACCGCAAGGCCACCGAAGCCAGGGCCCTCGAGGCGATCGACGCCAGGCTGACTGCCTTACAGGCAAACGACGGCTCCTTCCCCGCCCTCTGTCTCGTCATGGACGACGCTGAGTGGCATCGCGGGGTCATCGGCATCCTCGCCTCGCGCATCGTCGACCGCACCGGCCGCCCCGCGCTGGTGCTGACGCACGAGGACGGCCAGGCCCACGGATCGGGCCGCTCCATCGAGGGCTACCACCTGCTCGATGCGCTCACGGCGGTTCATGAAGCCCAAACCTCCGGGCTCTTCACCCGCTTCGGTGGACACGCGCACGCTGTAGGGTTCTCGCTCCCCACTGACCGTATCGCTCTGCTGCGCGAGAGTATGGAAAGGCACAGCTGCGCTCGCCTTGAGGGTGAAATGCTCGCGCCGCCTCTCGAGTGCGACGCCGAGGTCGCCCTCAATGAGCTGAACTCCGACTTCCACCGATGGCTCGAACGCTGCGAACCCTTCGGGACAGGTCACCCGGAAGCGCTCTTCTTCACCCGAAACGCAGAACTCTCCTCCGCAGTCCGCTTCATTAAAGAGAAGCATGTCTGTCTTGAGGTCCGGGCCGGAGCATCTCGATTCAGCGCCATGGGCTGGAGCCGCCGCGGCGATACATGGGCCGAACGGTGTCGGCGAATGGAACTTGGCCCCGGCTCGCGCATCGATCTCGCCTACCGCCTGCGCATGAAGGCCAACTCGTACTACACCGGACTTGAGCTGGAACTGGCCAACATTCGTCATTCAATCGAATGAATGCTGGCTGTGACGGCGGTAAGCAGCCAGATTCTCAGGGAAGTAATTCTTTTGCCTCGTCTTGGCTACCGCGAGCGTCTTATATACTGATCCTTTGAGACGATGCCGACTACCGAAACAAGACGCCTCAACCCGTACGCGCTGACCGGCATCGTCCTCGCAGTCGTTGCCTTGGCAATTCTGGCCATTCGAACCTTCACCCGCGAGGTGGTAGAGATTCGGGCCTCCGCCGTGACTCATCAGAATCTTCTGAGCACCGTCTCGACGAACGGCCGCGTCGAGCCCATCGAAGAATTTCAGGCACATGCTCCCGCTCCGGGGGTCGTCGCGAAGCTCTATGTCGATGTCGGACAGAAGGTCAGACGAGGCGACTTACTCCTCAAAATGGACGACTCCGACGCAGCCGCGCGTGTGGCGACTGCGCGTTCCGCGCTGAGCGCTGCCGAAGCCACCGCTCACGACCAGGCCCAGGGTGGCTCTCAAGAGGAGCGCATTGCGATCTCCGGCGATCTCAGCCGCCTGCAGATGCAGAAGCAGCAGGCAGAAAAAGATCTCGCTGCCCTACAGCAGCTGCAGCAGAAAGGCGCTGCCTCTGCAGGAGAAGTTGCGGCCGCTCAGGAAAGGCTCGACGCCGCCAACTCATCACTCGCGAACGTTCAGCAGCGTCAGACACAGCGCTACAGCACCACCGATAGGACCAGGGTCCAGGCACAGTTGAATGACGCTCGCACAGCCTTGGCCGCGGCCGAAAGCGGCTACGCCGGCGTGGTGATCCGGGCTCCGTTCAGCGGAACCGTGTACTCCATTCCCGTCTCGACATACGACTTCGTCCCCGCGGGCGAAGACCTGATGGACATGGCCGACCTCAATCGCATCCAGGTGCGCGCCTACTTCGATGAGCCTGAGATCGGCAAGCTCGCCGTCGGCCAGGCCGTAAAGATCGTTTGGGATGCCAAGGCCAACCAGGCATGGCACGGACACATCAGCCGCGCTCCTACGACCGTCATCACCTACGGCACGCGTAACGTCGGCGAATGCATCATTACCGTGGACGATGCCCGGGGAGATCTGCTTCCAAACACCAACGTGACGGTCACTGTCACCACATCGCAGCGGTTCAACGTCCTGAGCGTACCCCGCGAGGCTCTGCATACCGAAGGCTCCAGCGACTTTGTCTATCGAGTGGTTCAGGGCAAGCTCGTGCGGACGCCGGTTCAGATTGGGGCTTTCAACCTGACGCGCGTTGAGATCATGAGCGGACTCTCCGAAAAGGACACCGTCGCGCTCAATGCCACCAGCAACAGAGATCTGTCGAACGGATTGAACGTAAAGATCGTCGAGTAGCCCCACTATGGTCTTTACGAGATCCTCGTTCCGCTTCCTGTTTCTCCTCGCCGTATTTGCGGGCGGGGCTGCCCGTCTGCACGCGGACAACTCCCAGGCAACTGCCTTACTCAGCCAGGGGCGCGTGGATGAAGCGGAGGCTTTGCTGAACAAGACGCTTGCCCTCGAGGCCCACGACGCCGAGGCGCACCAGCTCCTGTGCCGCGTCTACTACGCGCAGGACATGGCCGATGCCGCCGTCCGCGAGTGCGAATTCGCCACCGAGGACAATCCCTCCAGCAGTGCCAACCAGATGTGGCTGGGCCGCGCTTACGGCCTCAAAGCTTCGCAGGCCAACATGGTCATCGCATTCACCATTGCAAAAAAAGTACATCTGGCATTCGAGCGCGCAATACAGATCGACCCCGCAAATGTCGCCGCGATGAGCGACCTCGGACAGTTTTACGTCAACGCTCCAAGTATCGTTGGAGGTGGCCTGGACAAGGCGCAGGCACTCGCCACCCGCCTGCTTTCCCGCTCTGCGGCCAGGGGTCACCGTCTGCTGGCGCAGATCGCGCAGAAGAAGAACGATCGGGCCACTGCCGAGGCTGAGTTCAAAAGCGCCATCGCCGCGGCTAAGACTCCAGAGGCATGGGTCGACCTCGGCCTGTTCTATTCGCAGCACTCTCAGCCCGATCAGGCCGTCACTGCGCTGCAGACCAGCACCGAAGTCAACCGCATGAAGAATGCAGCCCTGGTCGATGCAGCAAGCATCCTGACCGAGCTCCATCAGCAGCCCGAGCTCGCCGAGAAGTGCCTGCGCGAGTATCTCTCCTCGCCGGCAAAGACCGACGACGCGCCTGCCTTCAAAGTCCACCTGCAGTTTGGCGACCTGCTCAAGGCCCGCGGCGACCTGTCAGGCGCACGCCGCGAATATGCCGCTGCGCTCGCAATGGCCTCAAGATTTCCACCCGCAATTAAAGCCGCGCAGGGGGCCTGACGTGAAA
>Ga0335082_10002023_pt1 | contig 21780 bp, 19 predicted proteins | sample Lox_Sample_41_FD_206718 | JGI IMG/M metagenome (GOLD analysis project Ga0335082, IMG submission 206718) | Soil microbial communities from Loxahatchee National Wildlife Refuge, Florida, United States - Lox_Sample_4.1 | ecosystem: Environmental > Terrestrial > Soil > Wetlands | place: USA...
CGGCGCGCGCCACGATATCGCCGTCACGGGCCGGATCCATGCGGACCTGGATCGCGTCGCGCGCGATCTTCGCCGCGTCTGTCAGTGGCAGATCGATCTATTCGGCGGCGCCGCGGGGAGCCGCGCGCCGTTCGATCGCTACCTGTTCCAGATTGCCGCCGTCGGCGACGGTCACGGCGGGCTCGAGCACCGCACGAGCACGAGCCTTCTCTGCCGGCGCGACGGCCTCCCTTCGCCCGGCATCGACAAGCAGGACGACGAGTACGTCGCCTTTCTGGGCCTCGCGAGTCACGAGTATTTCCACAGCTGGAACGTGAAAAGGATCAAGCCCGCGGCGTTCACGCCGTACGATCTCGCGCGCGAGAACTACACGCGCCTGCTGTGGGCGTTCGAAGGCATCACGTCCTACTACGACGACCTCGCGCTGGTGCGCAGCGGCGTCATTGAGCCGCCGCGCTACCTGGAGCTCGTCGGCCGCGCGATCACGACGATGTTGCGCACGCCCGGCCGCAACGTGCAAAGCATCGCGCAATCGAGCTTCGACGCGTGGATCAAGTTCTACCGCCCGGACGAGAACGCGCCGAATGCCGTCGTCAGCTACTACGTCAAAGGCTCGCTCGTCGCCCTCGCGCTCGATCTCACGCTGCGCCTCTCCGGATCGTCGCTCGACGCCGTGATGCGCGCGCTGTGGCAGCGTTACGGCGCGTCCGGCGTCGGCGTTCCGGAAGACGGAATAGCGGCGATCGCAGCCGAGCTCGCCGGCCGCGATGTCGACGATTTCTTCGCGCGATACGTCCATGGCACCGACGACCCGCCGCTCGAGGAATTGCTGCGGCAGTACGGCGTGACGCTCAACGTCCGCCCGGCTCACGGCGACGACGACCGCGGCGGCAAGCCCGGCAAGGAGCGCGTCGCGCCGGACACGCCTTCAACGCGCTGGCTCGGCGCAAGGCTCGCCGCGGGCGCGGAAGCGAAGCTCCAGCACGTTTACTCGGGCGGCCCCGCCGAGCGGGCGGGCCTCGCCGGCGGCGACGTCGTCGTGGCGATCGACGGGTTGCGCGCGTCGCCGGAGGCGATCCGTCGTCTCCTCCAGCGACGGCAGGCGGGCGAAGCGGTGACGGTGCACGCGTTCCGGCGCGACGAACTCATGACGACGACGCTGACGCTGGCCGAAGCGCCGCGCGACACGTGCTGGCTCACGCTGACCGCAAGCATCGCCGACGACGTCCGCGCGCGCCGCAACGCGTGGCTCGGCATCGCAACCGCCACACCCGCGACGGACTAACGCTTGACGCGGTCCGCCCCTCGTCCCCCCGCAGGCGGGGATGAAGTGGCGTTCGATAAAAAGACGCTGGATCCCCGCCTCCGCGGGAATGACGGCTTGCCTCGGTCACCCGCCCGATCAGCCGACGCCATCTCGACAACGGCTACAGCTTCACCGCCGGATTGAGCGTATAGCGTCCGGTGACCGCTGCCTGCCCGAGCACGCGGCCGGCCATTGCCTTGCGCACGTCGGCGCCCCTGAAGACACCGCCGACGTCGAGCCTCGCCACATCGAGCGCGAACAGCGTATACACGTAATGGTGCGGGATCGCATCGTTCCACGGCGGGCACGGCCCGTCGTAGCCGAAATAGTTTCCGGCCATCTCCTTGTCGCCGGCGAACCAGCCGGTGTAATCGTTGATCCCCTGGCGCGCCCCGCGTGGCGCGTGCGGGCCGGGCTTGCCCCGCGCCGTGACGCCATCGGAAAACTCGCCACGGGCAATCGGCGGCGTATCGGGCGGCAAGTCGACGAGCACCCAGTGGAAGAAGTCCACACGCGGCAGCGACGCCGGCACGACTCGCCCTTCCTTGTTGACGTCGTCGCCGCGCGAGGGCACGTCGGGATCGTGGCAGACGAGCGCGAGCGAGCGCGTGCCCGTCGGCAGTGCCGTCCACGCGAAATCGGGATTGCGATTGCCGGCGAGCTTCACGTGCGCAGTCGCGTCGATCGCGCCGAACGCGAATTCGGCCGGAATCGGCGCGCCGTCGGCAAAGGCGGTCGTCACCAGCTTCATTTCTGCTTCCAGTGCGGCGGGATCGTCTTATCGAGATAGGGCAACGCCTCGATCCGCGCTTTCCACGCGCGCAGGCGCGGTGTCAGCATCGCGTCCGCGCCGAGATCCGGCATCTTCACCTCGCAGCGCTTCGTGAACGCGACCAGCGGGTAGAACGTGAAATCGGCGGCCGACAGCGGTCCGGCAAGGAAATCGCCGCGCATCGACGACGTGAAGAGCGCGTACTCCTCGATCACCGCCTTCTTCGCGTCCGCGAGCGTCTGCGAATCGCGCTCCTCGGGCTTCTTGTAGAACGCCTGGTCGAGCAGCGGGTCCACCGCCTTGTCGAAATAGTTGTCGACCTCGAGGATCAGCCGGCGAACGAGCGCACGCGTGCGCGCGTCACCCGGAAACAGCGGCGCGCCCGTCGCCGGATACGCTTCGTCCAGGTATTCGACGATCGCGTTGGACTCGTAGAGCACGAAATCGCCGTCGACCAGCACCGGCACGCGGTGGCGCGGATTGAGCGCGATGAACTCGGGCTTTTTCGTGTCGCCCGCGGAAAACGACAGCACCTTGAGCTCGTAGGGCAGCGCCTTGTGCTCGAGCGCGAGCTGTACGCGCCACGCGTAGGGAGAACCGGAACCGTAATAGAGGACGAGACTCATGAAAGCCTTTCGGATTGAACCAGGAAACAGACGAACGTCAGCTCTTGCGGCGATGCGGGGCCGGCTTCGGCGGTGCCGCCGCCTCCTGATGCGGCTGCGATCCGCGCAGCGCCTCGAGCGAAGCTTTCTGCAGCTCCATCGTCTTGATGCTCATCTGCATCAGGTTGAGGCTCATCTGCAACCAGCCCTCGATCACCTTGAGGTCGCCGATCTTGCGCTCGACCTCCGCCGGATCGAGCGTGGCGAACATCGCGGCCGGGTTCGGGAACGGCAGACCGCCGCCCTGCCCCGGGGCCGGCGTTGCCGGGACGCCGGGAACGCCGAAGCCGGGAATCGGCATGCCGAACGGATTCCACATCTTCTGCATGAACTCCATTGCGTCCTGCGCCGAAAAAGGAAATGCCGGCGAATCGGGGGGAGCGTCGGGCGGGATTGGGCTCATCGTTGTTCCTGGTCGGGGCGCGAGGTTGCCGGCGCCGGGGTGTCGAGTGCGGCAACCGGGGGATTCCGCTATTATCGTCGTTCATGATGGACATTCGCGCAACCCTGCGGGCGCGGCTCGACGCGGCCGTCGGAAGCGCACAAGTCCTCACCGCTCCCGCCGACATCGCTCCCTATCTCACCGATTGGCGCGGCCAATACCACGGCCGGGCGCGGGCCATCGTGCGGCCGGGCAGCACCGCCGAGGTCGCCGCCGTCGTGCGCGCCTGCGCGGAAGCCGGCGTGCCCATCGTTCCCCAGGGCGGCAACACCGGTCAATGCGGCGGTGCGACGCCCGATGCCGGAGGCGAGGCGATCGTGCTTTCGCTCGCCCGGATGAACCGGGTGCGTGCGATCGATCCGGGCAACGCCACGCTGACACTCGACGCGGGCGTCACGCTCGCCGCGGCACAGCAGGCAGCGGCCGACGCCGGCCTCATGTTTCCGCTGTCGCTCGCCGCCGAGGGCAGTTGCACGATCGGCGGGAATCTGTCGACCAATGCCGGCGGCACGGCGGTACTGCGCTTCGGCAACACGCGGGAGCTCACCCTCGGCATCGAAGTCGTCCTCGCCGACGGCCGGATCTGGGATGGGCTGCGCGGCCTGCGCAAGGACAACACCGGCTACGACCTGAAGCAGCTCTTCATCGGCGCCGAGGGCACGCTCGGGATCGTCACCGCGGCGGTGCTGAAGCTCTTCCCGGCCCCGCAGATCCGCGCGACCGCCCTGGCGGCGCTCCCCGACGTCGCCGCCGCCGTCGCACTGCTCGCCGACCTCAAACAGGCGCTCGGCGATCGCCTTGTCGGCTTCGAGCTGATGTCGGGCTATTCGGTTGCGTTGACGCGCAGGCACTTCGCCGAACTGCCCAACGTGCTGCCGGGCCATCCGTGGTACGCGCTCGTGCAGGCCGACGACTGCGCGCCGGGTTCGGGGCTCGCCGACGCGCTCGAGCGCGCGCTCGGTGAGGCGCTCGAACGCGGCCGCGCGCTCGATGCGACGATCGCGCAATCCGGAGACCAGGCGAATGCGCTGTGGGCGCTGCGCGAGAACATTGCCGAAGCGCAGCGGCTCGATGGTCCGAACATCAAGCACGACATTTCGGTCCCGGTGTCGGCGACCCCCGCATTTCTCGCGGCGGCGGCGGACGCGTTGACGGCGGCGCTCCCGGGCTTGCGCTTCGTAACCTTCGGGCACCTGGGCGACGGCAACCTGCACTACAACCTCGCCGCGCCGGAGGGCGTTGCGCCGGAGGCATTTCTCGCGCACACCACGCGGGCGAACCGGATCGTCTACGACCTGGTCACGGCGCACGGCGGCAGCATCAGCGCCGAGCACGGCATCGGGCAGCAAAAGCGGGCCGAGCTCGTCCGCTACAAGAGCGAAGTCGAGCTCGAGCTGATGCGCGGGATCAAGGCAGCACTCGACCCTGCCGGTATCCTCAATCCCGGAAAGGTGCTCTGATGGGCAAGGTCATCTTCTGGATCGTCGTCGTGTTCGTGGTGCTGTTCGTGCTGCGGCTCGTCAACGCCGCCAGCGGGAAGCGGCGCCGCGACGAAGCGGCGTCCCGGTCGGGCGGCACGCCCGCCGACAGGATGGTGCGGTGCCTGCACTGCGGGCTGTTCCTGCCCCAGGCCGAGGCGAAGGCCGCGCCGGGTGGCTTCGTCTGTGCCGACGGCCGCTGCGGCCAGCGGCGTTGACCGGCGTTGACGGGACGTCCTTCCACTGCGATAAACGAGCCGATGCAACCGAGCCCCGCCATTCCGCCGTTCGAGCCGCCGCTGCCCGTGTCGGCGGGCGATTCCGCGCGGCGGATCCTGTGGATCATCGCGCTCTATCGCTTGATCTGCGGCGTGTCGCTGGTGGGGATCGCGCTGCTGCTCGACTCCAGCCTGCTCTCGGTTTCGTCGCCGAACGCCGTCATCACGGTGGCGGGACTCTACTTCCTGTTCGGACTCCTCGCGTTCTGGTGGATCCAGAGCGACCGGTTGTCGATGCCGCTGCCCGTGGTCACGTCGTCGCTGCTGGCGGGCGACGTGGCTTTCATCGCGATGATCATGGCTGCCGGGGGCAGCTCGGGCGGGTCGCTGCCGATCCTGCTCTTCCCGCAACTCGCCGCGAGCGGCTGGCTGCTGCGCGCGCGCACGGCGTTCTTCCACGCGGCGCTCGCGACGGTCACGCTGCTCGGTCTCGACCTCTGGCGGTTGACCGAAGGCCAGATCGGCGGCGCACAGCCGTTCCAGACCGGCCTCATTTGTTTCGGCTATTTCGCGACGGTCGGCGTCGCGGTGGCGCTGGGCGCGTATGCGCGCGCATCGGAAGACCTGGCCGCGCAGCGCGGCATCGACATCGCGAACCTCGAGCAGGTCAACCGGCTCATCATCCAGGATATGCAGGACGGCGTGCTCGTCGTCGACCTGAACGGCGTCGTGCGCGGTCACAATGCACAGGTCACGCGCCTGCTCGGCGGATTCGGCAGGATGCGCGGCGGGATGCGTCTCGCCGAGTTCAGCGGGACGCTGCACGACTACTGGCGGCGCTGGCAGGAGGACTACGCCGAGCCGCTGCCGCCGTTCAAGGTCGAACCCACGCAACGCCTCCTGCGCGTGCGCCTGGTGCGGATCGGCTCCGGGCTGAACGGCGGGACGCTGATCTACCTCGAGGACCTCGGCCGCGCGCAGACCGAAGCGCAACAGATGAAGCTCGCCGCGATGGGCCGGCTCACGGCGTCGATCGCGCACGAGGTGAGGAACCCGCTGTCGGCGATCAACCAGGCGGCGCAGCTGCTGGAGGAGGACGGCGCCGTCGTGGCCGAAGGCCAGCGGCTGTTGAACATGATCCGCAACAATGCGAAACGGATCGACCGCATCGTCGGCGAAGTGCTGCAATTGAACCGCCGCGACCGCCAGCAGCCCGAGGTGATCGCCTTCGGCGAATTCATGCACTCGCTCACCGAGGAAATCGTCCAGGCGGAAAACATTCCGCCGGGCGGCATCGCGATGGACGTCCCGGCGGACCTGCTCGTCATCTTCGACCGCGGGCATCTGAACCAGATCGTCTGGAACCTCGTCCGCAATGCCTGGCAGCATTGCCAGAAAAAGGAGCGCAGCATCAGGATCGCCGCCCGCGCCGGCTACATGGGCGACGCGGTGATCTGCGAGCTCGCCGACGACGGTCCGGGAATTCCGGCGGAGCTCCGCGGGCAGATCTTCGAGCCGTTTTTCACGACCCGGCCCGGCGGCACCGGGCTCGGCCTCTACATCGCGCGCGAGCTGGCCGATGCCAATGGCGCCGCGCTGGAGCTTCTGCCCCGCAGCCCAGGCGCGCATTTCCGCATGACGATGAAACGAGCGGTCAATCCCGCCGAGAAATCGAGGTAATTCATGTCCAGAAGAGTCCGTGGCCAACCGAAGGTGCTCGTCATCGACGACGAGCCGGATCTGCTCGAGCTGCTCGAGCTCACGCTCTCGCGCATGGGGCTCGACACGACGCGCGCCGAAAACGTGACCGACGCGATTCGCCTCCTCGATCGCGAGCCGTTCGATCTCTGCCTCACCGACATGCGCCTGCCCGACGGCGAGGGCCTGCGCGTCGTCGAGCACATCAATCAGAAGGGACTCGACGTTCCCGTCGCGGTGATCACGGCCTACGGCAGCGCCGAGAATGCGGTGGCGGCGCTCAAGGCCGGCGCCTTCGACTATCTTGCGAAGCCGGTCGCGCTCGAGCAGCTGCGCGCGCTCGTCAAGCAGGCGCTCAAGGTCCCCGAGAAGGCCCAGGCCGCGTCGAGCTACCAGCTGCTCGGCGAATCACCGGCGATGATGCAGGTCCGCGGATTGATCGACCGACTCGCGAAAAGTCAGGCGCCGGTGTTCATCAACGGCGAGTCTGGAAGCGGCAAGGAGCTCGCCGCGCGGCTGATCCACACGCTCGGTCCGCGGGCCGAGCAGCCGTTCATGGCGGTCAACTGCGGCGCGATCCCCGAGAACCTGATGGAAAGCGAGTTCTTCGGCTACAAGAAAGGCGCGTTCACCGGCGCCGAGGGCGACCGCGACGGTTTCTTCCAGGCGGCGAACGGCGGCACGCTGTTTCTCGACGAAGTCGCCGATCTGCCGCTCGCGATGCAGGTCAAGCTCCTGCGCGCGATCCAGGAGAAGAAGGTGCGCAAGGTCGGCGCCACGCAGGAGGAACCGGTCGACGTGCGCCTGATCAGCGCCACGCACAAGAAGCTCGCGGCGCTCGTCGAGTCGGGCGAGTTCCGGCAGGATCTCTACTACCGGCTGCACGTGATCGAGCTCGCGATGCCGTCGTTGCGCGAAATGCGCGAGGACATTCCGCTCATTGCCGATGCGATTCTGACGAAGCTTTCGCGCGGCAACCCCGCCCGGCTCGACACCGAGGCGATCGGCGCGCTGGAGCGCTATCCGTTCCCCGGCAACGTGCGCGAGCTCGAGAACATTCTCGAACGGGGCCTCTCGCTCGCTGCCGATCCGCAGCGGATCACCGCCGATGACCTGCACCTGACGCCGGTCGCCGACGATCCGGAATTCGCGGTCACGGCCGGCGACAAGTGGCCGCTGCAGGACTATCTCGACCGCGTCGAGCGTGCCGCGATCAACGAAGCGCTCGAAAAGACGCGGTACAACCGTACCGCGGCCGCGAAACTGCTTGGCATCACGTTTCGAGCCATGCGCTACCGGATGGAGAGGCTTGGGATCAAGTAGCCAGTCCGTTCACCACAAGCTGTTAGATCGGCCCGCATATCCGGTTGTCGGCCGCCACACAGATCGAGTCCCCGTTGTGCAATCCTCATCGCTTGTCGGGAGCATGAGGCAATGGAAACACTTGGGACCGTGCTGATCGTGGTCGGGTCTACCCTTGGCCTCGTACTGGGAATCCTGATAGCGACTGGAGTCGTCCCCCTGTTCTACGAGCGCAGGAAGAAGGGGAGCGCCAGTCAACTACGGAGCGGCACCGCCTCGCGCGGCCCGGACACGCAACCGCGCACGTAGGAAGCCGTGGACGGGAGACGGTGGGGCCATCGAGCTCACCAGGTCTTCGTCGCTGCCGTCGCGCGTGCCCACGGCGCAATCGCAACGCCGATTCGGCCGCACGCTACAATCTCCCGAATGGGCTCTGAGGTCGCTGCCTGGCTACCCGGCGCCCCCGTGGTAAAAGGTACAAATTGCGATCAGCGTTCTACGAAAATAGCCGCGATGGGCTGCTGGATGGAGCGGCTGAGCATCAAGTGAAACGCCGCTGCGGGGCGAGTGAATGGTAACCCGCTCGTCACCGGCGCCCCGTTTCGCGATCGACGCGCGCGGCCGCGCAAACCTCGCCCGCCAGGTTCGCTCGCCCAACTTCGACGCCCGCCCGGCGGAAACTCGCGTCACGCTGATCGTGGTCCATGGCATCTCGCTGCCTCCCGGCAAATTCGGCGGCGACGCGATCATCCGGCTGTTCACGAACCGGCTCGATCCCGCCGGTCATCCGTATTACGCGACGATCGCCGATCTGCGCGTGTCCGCGCATTTCCTGATTCGCCGCGACGGTGCGCTGCTGCAGTTCGTCTCCTGCGACGACCGCGCCTGGCACGCCGGCGCGTCGTCGTGGCAGGGGCGCGAGCGTTGCAACGATTTTTCGATCGGCGTCGAGCTCGAGGGCGCCGACGATGTCCCGTATGCGTCGGCCCAGTACGCCGTGCTCGCCCGGTTGATCAAGGCGCTGTCCCGCCGCTACCCGATTGCCGGTGTCGCCGGCCACAGCGACATCGCGCCGGGACGCAAGACAGATCCCGGCGAAGCTTTCGATTGGCACCGCTTGCGGCGGCTGATCGCGCCGCGTCGGCGCTGACCGGCGGTTGCGCGGCGCGCGGCCGGGAGAGGCTACGCGACCGGCGCTCGCCCGCCCTGGGCGCATCCGTCACCGCCGGGTCGGGCCGCGCCGTCGCGGGCGGAATCGAGGTCAGGGTATAATGGACGGTTATGCAGTTACTCGCCGACTATTTTCCGCTGCTGCTCTTTTTCGTCGCCTTCAAATGGCAGGGCATCTACGTCGCCACCGCCGTCGCGATGGGCGCGTCGGTCGTCCAGATCGCCTGGTTTCACTGGAAACGCGGCCGGGCCGAGGTCGTGCACTGGCTGTCGCTCGCAATCATCACCGTGTTCGGCGGAGCCACGCTGCTCCTGCATGACGAGACCTTCATCAAATGGAAGCCCACGGTGCTCTACGGGCTGTTCGGGGCCATCCTCGCCGTCGGCAAGCTCGGCTTCCACCGCAACCTCCTCGCCCATCTGATGAAGGGTATCACGCTGCCCGACGCGGTCTGGACACGCCTCACCTGGTCGTGGGTCGCGTTCTTCGCGTTCATGGGCGCGGCGAACTGGTACGTCGCCTTCAACTACCCGACCGACACCTGGGTCAACTTCAAGGTCTGGGGCGGCATCGGGCTGTTCTTCGCGTTCGCGCTGGCCCAGGGCCTGGTGCTGTCGCGGCATCTCGGCGAGGAGGCGTCATGACCGAGCTCGCCGCCGCCACCGAGGTACCAGCTCTGCTGCGGACCCGCCTCGCGGCGCTCGCCCCGGTGGCGCTCGAAATCCGCGACGACAGCGCCGCGCATGCGGGGCACGCGGGCGCGCGGGATGGCGCCGGGCACTTTTCGCTCCTCATCGTGTCAGAGGCCTTCTCCGGGCTCTCCCGTCTCGCGCGGCACCAGCGGGTCCTGCGCGAAGTCGCCGATCTCCTGCCGCATCCGATCCATGCGCTTTCGATGAAGGCGCTGACGCCGGAAGAATTTTCTTCTCAACCACCAAGGACGTTACACCGATGACCAAGCCTACCCTGACCATCGCCGTGCTCGCCGCGCTTGCGGTGTTCGCCGGTCTCACCGCGCAGGCGCAGGACAAGCCCGCTGCCCCGGCGAAAGCCGCCGCGCCCGCAGCGGCGTCCAGCGGCAAGGAGATCTTCCCCAAAGCGTATTACGACTTCCTGATGAAGGAGCGCACCGCGCAAGGGCAGCCCGACACGGCCGAGGCGCGCAGCGCGCTGCGCGAACAGCTCAATACCCGCGAGCTGCTGGCCCGCGAGGCGCGGAAAAAGGGCCTCGACAAGACGCCCGACGTCAAGACGCAGATGGACCTGAGCGCGCAAACGGTGCTCGTCAACGCGTTCGTCGCCGACTGGGTCAAGGCGAACCCGGTCCCCGATGCGGTCCTGCACAAGGAATACGATTCGATCAAGGCGCAGATGGGCGACAAGGAGTACAAGGTCCGTCACATCCTCGTCGCGAACGAGGACGAAGCGAAGGAAATCATCGCCGCGCTGCAGAAGGGCGAGAAGTTCGAAAAGCTCGCCGAACGCTCGAAGGACCCCGGCTCCAAGGACAAGGGCGGCGACCTCGACTGGAACGCGCCGGCCAACTTCGTCAAGCCGTTCTCCGATGCTATGGTCAAGCTGCCCAAGGGCAAGTTCACCACGGTGCCGGTGCAGACGCAGTTCGGCTGGCACGTGATCGAAGTCGACGACATCCGTGAAGCGAAGGTGCCGCCGTTCGACGAGGTCAAGCCGCAACTCACGCAACGCATGCAGGGACAGCAGCTCGACGCCTACGTGAAGGAACTGCGCGCGAAGAACGGCATTTGAGGGACGGAAGCGGACGCGTGATGCGCGCCCGCACGTTGCTTCGAAGGGCAGGCGATGACGCCTGCCCTTCTCTTTTTTGCTTCGCCGCGCCGGGGGCAGCGGGCGCCGCGCACCCGATGCGGCCATGCGGGGATGCTATTCTTACGCCCGCGGCGCCGACCGCGATCCGGCAAAGACCGTGCGCAGCGCGTCCGACGACGACGGCGCCTGCCGACGGGATCGCGTCAACGCGGAGAAGACCATGGCGTTCATTCGCCACCCGAAGGATTTTTTCGCCGGATTGCTGTTCATCTCCTTCGGGATCGCCGCGATCGTCGTCGGCAGCAACTACACGCTCGGAACCGCCGCGCGGATGGGCCCCGGATACTTTCCGCGCATCCTCGGCATCCTCCTGATCGGCCTCGGTTCCGCGCTCTCGCTCCGTGCGTTGCGCCTCAACGGGCCGCCGTTGCCCGGCTGGAAATGGCGGCCGGTGGTGATCGTACTTTGCAGCGTTGCGCTGTTCGGCATGATCGTCAACTACGCGGGGGTCGTCGCGTCGACAATCTTTCTCATCGTGGCGTCGAGCGCCGCGAGCCACGAGTTCCGCTTTCGCGAATCGCTCGTCGCCGGCGTCGTCCTTGCCGCGCTCGCCGTCGGCGTATTCGTGGTTGGGCTCAAGCTGCAGCTTCCGATCTGGCCCGCGGGGCTGTAGCGCGAACGCGTGGATCTCCTCAATCATCTCGCCGTCGGCTTCGGCGTCGCGACGCAGGGCATCAACCTGCTCTACGCGCTGATCGGAGCGATGCTCGGCACGCTGATCGGCGTGCTCCCCGGAATCGGCCCGGTCGCGACGATCGCGATGCTGCTGCCGACGACCTACGCCCTGCAGCCGGTGTCGGCGCTCATCATGCTGGCGGGCATCTATTACGGCGCCCAGTACGGCGGCTCGACGACGTCGATCCTGCTCAACATGCCGGGCGAGACGTCTTCCGCCGTCACGTGTCTCGACGGTTACCAGATGGCAAGGAAGGGGCAGGCGGGCGCCGCGCTCGCCATCGCCGCGCTGGGCTCGTTCTTCGCCGGCACGATTTCCACCGTGATGGTCGCCACCGTCGCGATTCCGCTCTCCGAGCTGGCGCTCAAGTTCGGGCCCGCCGAATACTTTTCGCTGATGATCCTGGGCCTCATCGGCGCGGTCGTGCTCGCGCACGGCTCGTTGCTGAAGGCGATCGCGATGATCGTCCTCGGCCTGCTGCTGGGCATCGTCGGCACCGACGTCAACTCCGGCGTGGCGCGCTTTTCGTTCGGCATCCCGGAGCTCACCGACGGCATCGGCGTGGTCAGCGTCGCGATGGGCTTGTTCGGATTCGCCGAGATCATCAGCAATCTGGAAGTCACCGAAAAGCGCGAGCTCGTCACGAGCAAGGTCCGCGGATTGTGGCCGACCAAAGCCCAGTTCGGGCTCGCGTGGCCGGCCGCGCTGCGCGGGACCGCGCTCGGGTCGGTTCTCGGACTTCTTCCCGGCGGCGGCGCGATGCTCGCTTCCTTCGCGTCGTATGCGCTCGAAAAGAAGGTTTCGAAGGATCCGTCGCAGTTCGGCAAGGGTGCGATCCAGGGCGTGGCGGGGCCCGAATCGGCGAACAACGCCGGCGCGCAGACGTCGTTCATTCCGCTGCTGACGCTCGGCATCCCCGAGAACGCGGTGATGGCGCTGATGGTGGGCGCCATGACCATCCACAACATCCAGCCGGGCCCGCAGGTGATGACGTCGAACCCGACGCTTTTCTGGGGCCTCATCGCGTCGATGTGGGTCGGCAACCTGATGCTGGTGGTCCTGAACCTGCCGCTGATCGGCATGTGGATCAAGCTGCTGCAGGTCCCCTACCGTCTGCTCTATCCGGCGATCCTGCTGTTCTGCGGCATCGGCGTCTATTCGATCAACAACACGAGCTTCGACGTCAGCCAGACAGCGGTCTTCGGGTTGCTCGGCGTCGCGTTCATGAAGCTCGAGTGCGAGCCGGCGCCGCTGCTGCTCGGGTTCGTCCTGGGACCGATGATGGAGGAGAACCTGCGCCGCGCGATGCTGCTCTCGCGCGGCGATCCGACCGTCTTCGTAACGCGCCCGCTGTCGGCCACGATGCTTGCGATGGCCGCGCTGCTGCTGCTGCTGATCATCGCTCCCGCGTTCCGCAAGACGCGCGACCAGGCGTTTGCCGAAGAGGAGTAGACCGGATGCTTCGACGATGATGCGTTTCGACTGGCGCCTTCCTTACCCATCGCGCCGCCAACCCGTTCTCGCCCGCAACGTCGTCGCCACGACGCAGCCGCTCGCGGCGCAGGCCGGCATGGCGATGCTCCACCGTGGCGGCAACGCGGTCGACGCGGCGCTCGCCACCGCCATCGCGCTCACGATCGTCGAGCCGTGCAGCAACGGTCTCGGCAGCGACCTTTTCGCGATCGTCTGGGACGGACGGGACCTGGTCGGGCTCAACGCGTCGGGCCGCGCACCGGCAGCGGTGAATCCGGCGCGCTACGCCGGCAAGCGCGGCATACCGGAACGGAGTTGGGAAGCCGTGACGATCCCCGGCGCGGTTTCGGGTTGGGCGGCACTCTCGCAACGCTACGGTGCGCTGCCCTTCGGCGACCTGTTCGTCCCGGCGATCCGCTATGCGCGCGACGGGTTCGCGGTGTCGCCCGTCGTCGCCGAAAAATGGACGCTCGCCGCCGCGGTGCTCCCGCACGACCTGGGCTTCGCCGAGCACTTTCTGCCTCGCGGCCGCGCTCCGCAGGTCGGCGAGCGGTTCGCGTGTCCAGCCATGGCGGCGTCGATGGAAAAGATCGCGGCGACGCACGGCAATGCGTTCTACCGCGGCGACCTCGCTGCAGCAATGGTCGCCGACGCCAACGCGCACGGCGCGCTCCATACGCTCGCCGATTTCGCCGCGCACACGCTCGATTGGGTTACGCCACTCGCACTCGATTACGGCGGCGCGACCGTCCACGAGATCCCGCCCAACGGCCAGGGTATCGCCGCGCAGATGGCGCTCGGCATCCTGCGCTCGTTCGACCTTGCGGCGCTGCCGCCCGATTCGCCCGCCTGCCAGCATCTCCAGATCGAAGCAATGAAGCTCGCCTTCGCCGATGCGCATCGTTACGTCAGCGATCCGCGCACGATGGAGGTGACCGCCGCCGCGCTGCTCGACGCCGACTATCTCGCGTCGCGCGCACGCCTGATCGATCCGAAGCGCGCGCAGGACTTCGGCCCCGGCGAACCGCCGAAAGGCGGCACGGTATATCTCTGCGCCGCCGACGAAACCGGCATGATCGTGTCGCTGATCCAGTCGAACTACATGGGCTTCGGCTCCGGCGTCGTCGTTCCGGGCACGGGCATCAGCCTGCAGAATCGGGGCGCCGGGTTCTCGCTCGTCCCCGGGCATCCCAACGAAATCGGCGGTGGCAAGCGACCGTTCCACACGATCATTCCCGGATTCCTCACGCTCGATGGCGCGCCGCTCGCCGCGTTCGGCGTCATGGGCGGCCCGATCCAGCCGCCGGGCCACGTGCAGACGCTCGTGCGGCTGCTGACGTTCGGGATGAACCCGCAGGCAGCGCTCGACGCGCCGCGCTGGAAATGCAACGGGGGATTGTCGATCGACCTCGAGAGCAGGGCTGCGCCGGAGTTGCGCGCCGGGCTCGTCGCGCTGGGACACGATCTGAAATCGGTCGCGGACTCGTACATGGATTTCGGCGCGGGCCAGTTCATCGTCCGAACCGACGCCGGCTACCTCGGCGCATCGGACCCGCGCCGCGACGGCCAGGCGGTCGGGTATTAGGGCCTGTTCACACTATCAACGCCCTGGCCGCCGCCCATCGACCGGCGCAGCTTTGACGCGTTGCTGCATGGGTATCCGGTACTACCGCGCGGCGGCAATCACCGGTGCTTCGCCTTCAGCGCTGCAAGCGGCAGCATCTCCGGCAGGTCGAGGCTCTTGCGGTCGGGTTCGGGGGCGGGCAGCGGCGCCGTGGCGCGCATCGTCGCGAGCGAGCGGCGCGTCAGTTCGTGGTAGCTCTGCGTCCCCTCGACCTTCCACGCGAGCTCGACGTCGGTCAGCGCGCGCAGCACCTTCGCCGGCACGCCGGAGACGAGCGTTCGCGGCGGGACGACCATTCCGGCCTTGACGAATGCCATCGCAGCGACGATCGCCGATTCGCCGATCACCGCGTTGTCGTTGACGACGGCGTTCATTCCGACGAGCGCGTTGCGCTGAACGGTGCAGCTGTGCAGCATTGCGCCGTGGCCGATGTGGCCGTCCTCCTCGACGACGGTCGCGTGGCCGGGGAACGCGTGCAGCACGCACGTATCCTGGATGTTGGCGCCGGCGCGGATCTCGAGTCGACCGAAATCGCCGCGCAGCGACGCGAGCGGGCCGATGTAGCAACCCGCACCGACGATGACATCGCCGATCAGGACGGCCGACGGGTGGACGTAGGCGGTCGGATCGACCACCGGAGTCACCCCATCGATGGCGTACACGGTCAGCGTCATTGCACTCCTCCGCTCCTGGCCGGCCGCCGTTTCAACCGAGCCACACGCGCGCATTGCGGAACATCCGCATCCACGGCGAATCCTCGCCCCATTCCTGCGGGTGCCACGACATCTGAACGGTACGGAACGCCCGCTCGGGATGCGGCATCAGGATCGTGAACCGGCCGTCGGCTGTCGTGAGGCCGGTGATGCCCTCCGGCGATCCGTTCGCATTGTACGGATAGCGCTCCGTCGGCCGGCCGGTATTGTCGACGAAGCGCAAGGCCACGTGGCGCTGCGCCGCGGCGAGTTGCGCCGCACTCGCGAACTCGGCATAGCCCTCGCCGTGCGCCGTCGCGACCGGAATGCGGCTTCCTTCCATGCCGCGAAACAACAGCGACGCCGAACGCTGCACCTCGAGCAGCACGAAGCGGGCTTCGAATTGTTCGGAGCGGTTGCGCACGAAATGCGGCCAGTGCGCCGTGCCGGGAATCAGCTCGTGCAGATTGCTCATCATCTGGCAGCCGTTGCACACGCCGAGCGCAAACACGTCGTCGCGCGCGAAGAACGCCGAGAACTCATCGCGGGCGCGGGCGTTGAACAGGATCGACTTCGCCCACCCTTCGCCCGCGCCCAGGACGTCGCCGTACGAGAACCCGCCGCAGGCGACGAAGCCCTTGAACTCGGCGAGCGTGCGGCGTCCGGCGAGAATGTCGCTCATGTGCACGTCGTCGACGACGAAGCCGGCGCGGTCGAACGCGGCCGCCATCTCGACCTGGCCGTTGACGCCCTGCTCGCGCAGGATCGCGAGCGCCGGCCGCGCGCCTTTCGCGACATAAGGCGCCGCGACGTCATCGGCGGGATCGAAGGTGAGCGCCGGCGCCAGGCCCGGATCCGCAGCATCGACAATGCGCTCGAATTCCTGGTCGGCCGCCTCCGGGTTGTCGCGCAGCCGCTGCAGCGCGTGCGTGGTCGCCGACCATGCGCGATGGAGGTCGACGCGGGACTCGTCGAGCACAATGGTGTTGCGCTGGGCGATGCGGATCCGGTCCCCGGGCACCGGTCGGCCGATTGCGTTGAACGCAAGCCCCGCCGCCCGCAGCCGTTCGTCGACGGCGGGAAGGTTCGCCGTGCGCACCTGGACGACCGCGCCGAGCTCTTCGGCGAACAGCGTCGGGAGCGCTTCGCCGTCAGGAAGCGCGACGTCGAGCCCGCAGCGCGAAGCGAACGCCATTTCCACGAGCGCCGCGAAGAGCCCGCCGTCGGCAACGTCGTGATACGCGAGCAGCAGATCGTCGCGATGCAAGGCCTGGATCGTTGCGAAGAACGCCGCGAGCGGCTCCGGGCGGTCGAGGTCCGGGCACGTGTCCCCGAGCTGGCCGTAAACTTGCGCCAGCGCGGATCCGCCGAGGCGCCGCGCGCCCGCCGCAAGATCGATCCACACGAGCGTCGTGGCGTCGGCGTCGCGATTGAGCTGCGGCGTCAGCGCCCGCCGCGCATCCGCCACCGGCGCGAACGCAGACACGATCAGTGACAGCGGGGCGGTCACGGCCTTGGCGCTGCCGTTCTCGCGCCATGTCGTGCGCATCGACATCGAGTCCTTGCCGACAGGAATGCCGATGCCCAGCGCAGGACAGAGCTCCATTGCGACGGCGCGCACCGTGTCGTAGAGCGCGGCATCCTCGCCCGGATGCCCGGCCGGCGCCATCCAGTTCGCCGAGAGCTTGACGTCGGCAAGCCGTGCAATCCGCGCGGCGGCGATGTTGGTGACGGCTTCGGCGATCGCCATCCGGCCCGACGCCGGCGCGTCGATCAACGCGAGCGGCGTGCGCTCGCCCATCGCCATCGCCTCGCCCGCGTAGCCGTCGAAATCCATCAGCGTGACGGCGACATCGGCGACCGGAACCTGCCACGGGCCGACCATCGGATCGCGTGCGCACAGACCGCCGACCGTGCGATCGCCGATCGTGACGAGGAACGTCTTGTCGGCGACCGCGGGGAACTGCAGCACGCGGTAGGCGGCGTCCTTCACGGTTACGCCGGATAGATCCAGCGGCCGGAGCTCCCGCTTCCGATGTGTGACCTCGCGCGTCATCCGTGGTGGCTTGCCGAGCAGCACGTCGAGGCTCATGTCGACGGGCGTGTTGCGGAAATGCGGATCGGAGACGATGAGCTCGTGGCCGTTCGTCGCCTTGCCGACGACGGCGAATGGACAGCGCTCCCGCGAGGCAAGGGCTCGAAACCGCGGCAGATCGTCGGCGCGAATCGCGAGCACGTAACGCTCCTGCGCTTCGTTGCACCAGATCTCGCGTGGCGCCATCCCCGGCTCTTCGGACGGCACTGCGCGCAAATCGAGCGCGGCGCCGGCACCGCCGCCGTGAACGAGCTCCGGGAGCGCGTTCGACAATCCGCCGGCGCCCACGTCGTGGATCGACAGGATCGGATTCGCGTCGCGAAGCTGCCAGCAGCGGTCGATCACCTCCTGCGCCCTCCGCTGGATCTCGGCGTTCCCGCGCTGAACCGAATCGAAGTCGAGATCGGCGGCATTGGCCCCGGTGGCCATCGACGACGCGGCGCCGCCGCCCATCCCGATCAGCATCCCAGGACCGCCCAGCTGGATCAGCAATGCGCCCGCCGGAATCGATGCCTTGCGGACATGTGCGGCCGCAATGTTGCCCACGCCGCCGGCGATCATGATCGGCTTGTGATAGCCGCGCACTTCTCCGTCGACCGTCTGCTCGAACGTGCGGAAATAGCCGAGGATGTTCGGTCGTCCGAACTCGTTGTTGAACGACGCGCCGCCGATCGGACCTTCGAGCATGATGTCGAGGGCCGACGCGATGCGATCCGGCTTGCCGTAGGGAACCTCCCACGGCTGCGGCAGCGACGGCAGGCGCAGATGCGAAACGGTGAACCCCGTGAGGCCCGCCTTCGGTTTCGCGCCGATTCCCGTCGCACCCTCGTCGCGGATCTCGCCACCCGAACCCGTCGCCGCGCCCGGGAACGGCGCGATCGCCGTCGGGTGATTGTGCGTCTCGACCTTCATCAGGATCTGCGTGGGCTCGACGTGCGCACCGTAACGGCCGGCGCCGTCCGGATAGAAGCGGCGCACCGTCGCGCCTTCGATGACGGCGGCGTTGTCGGCATAGGCGACGATCGTTCCCTGCGGGCTCGCCGCATGGGTATGGCGGATCATCGCGAACAGGCTCTGGTCCTGCAAGACACCGTCGACGATCCAGCTCGCGTTGAAGATCTTGTGCCGGCAGTGCTCGGAATTGGCCTGCGCGAACATCATCAGCTCGACGTCGGTCGGATCGCGGCCGATGCGACGGAAATTCGCGTCGAGGTAGTCGATCTCGTCCGGCGCAAGCGCGAGGCCCAGCTCCGCGTTGGCGCACTCGATCGCCGCGCGCCCCTGTGCGAGAAGCGGAATCGTCGTCAGCGGCTTGGGCGCGAAATGCGAGAACAGCAGACGCGCATCGTCGAGCGACGCGAATACCGATTCGGTCATCCGATCGTGCAGCAGCGGCAGCAGTGCGGTGCGCTCGGCGTCCGAGAGCGGTGATCCACCTCGCGTCGCGATCCGATAACCGACGCCGCGCTCGATGCGCCTGACCGGCGCAAGGCCGCAGTTGCGCGCGATGTCGGTCGCCTTCGACGACCACGGAGAAATGGTACCGGGCCGCGGCACGACGAGCATGAACGCGCCGTCGTCGTTCGCCGCTTCGTCGTGCGGACCGTAGGTCAGCAGACGCGCTAGCGTTGCGCGTTCGGACGACGTCAATTCGCGCTCGACCTCGACGAAATGCCAGTACGTTGCGCCGATGCGCTCGATCAGGTGGCCGGGACGGGCCGCCGTGATGGCGGCTGTGAGCTTTGTGATGCGAAACGGCGAGAGCGCGTTGCGCCCACGCAGCGTGAGGAGGTGCGCCATGCCCGACACGGGGGACGTAAAGCGCGATTATACGCGGTTCAACGCCGCCCTCCGGCCAATCACGTAGTCAGCTTCTGCCGAACACCTCGTTCGCCGGCTGCGTCACGCGCACGAACGTCGTCCGCTTCGAGAATTCGCGCAGCCGCCGCGCACCGACGTACGTGCAGGCGGAGCGGACGCCGCCGAGGATCTCCTGGACGGTGTCGGCGACCGCGCCGCGCCACGGCACGAGCACCTCGGTGCCCTCGGCCGCACGGTACTTGGCGACACCGCCCGCGTGGCGTTCCATCGCCGCCTTGCTGCTCATTCCGTAGAAGCGGCGGAACTTCTGCCCGTCGCGCTCGACCGTGTCGCCGCCCGACTCCTCGTGCCCGGCGAACATCCCGCCCAGCATCACGAAGTCGGCGCCGCCGCCGAAGGCCTTGGCGATGTCGCCGACCGTCGCGCAGCCGCCGTCGGCGCAGATGTGACCTTCGAGGCCGTGCGCGGCGTCCGCGCATTCGATGATCGCGGAGAGCTGCGGATAGCCGACGCCCGTCATCTTGCGCGTCGTGCACACCGAGCCCGGACCGATCCCGACTTTGACGATGTCGGCACCCGACAGGATCAGCTCCTCGGTCATCTCGCCGGTGACGACGTTGCCCGCCATGATCACGAGCTCGGGATGCCGCTCGCGGAATTTCTTGACGAAGCGGACGAAGCTCTCGGTATAGCCGTTGGCGACGTCGATGCAGACGTAGCGGATCGAAGGCTCCCCTCCCTTCGCGGCCTCCTGCGCCACCTTCTCGAACTTTTCCTCGTCGGCAGCGGCGATCCCCAGCGAATAGAATGCGGCGCTCTTCCTTTCCAGCGCCGCGAAGAAGGCGACATAGTCGTCGACCGCGTAATACTTGTGCAGCGCGGTCGAGAGCTTGAACGGATCGAGCGCGCGGGCGATCTCGAAGGTCCCGGTCGTGTCCATGTTCGAGGCGACGATCGGGATCCCCGCGTATTTCGTTCCCGTGTGGCGGAACGTGTACTCGCGCGAGATGTCGACGTCGGAACGCGTGGTGAGCGTCGAGCGCTTCGGACGGATCAGCACGTCCTTGAAGTCGAGCTTGAGGTCGGCTTCGATGCGCATGGGCCGGGAAGATGTATAACGAGGTGCAGTCCGGTGCCGCGTCCCGCGTCACCGTGCACCTCGTGGTTGCTTCAGTGATGAAGTATCTTTGCCAGAAACTGCTGCGCGCGCTCCGAGCGCGGCTGGCCGAAGAAGTCGTCCTTCGATGCGTCCTCGACGATGTGGCCGTGGTCCATGAAGATCACGCGGTTCGCGACCTTCCGCGCGAAGCCCATCTCGTGGGTGACGACCATCATCGTCATCCCTTCCTTCGCGAGCAGCACCATCACGTCGAGCACCTCGTTGATCATCTCAGGGTCGAGCGCCGACGTGGGCTCGTCGAACAGCATGCAGATGGGATCCATCGACAGCGCGCGCGCGATCGCGACGCGCTGCTGCTGGCCGCCCGAGAGCTGGCCCGGGAACTTGTCCTTCTGCGCATTGAGGCCGACGCGGTCGAGGAGCTTCAACCCCCGCTCGCGCGCCTCACTCTGGCTGCGGTTCAGCACCTTGATCTGGGCGAGCGTGAGGTTCTCGGTGATCGACAGGTGCGGGAAGAGCTCGAAGTGCTGGAACACCATCCCGACCCGTGCACGAAGCCTCGGCAGGTTCGTCTTCGGATCGTGGACCGGCACGCCGTCGACGGAAATCTGCCCCTTCTGAAACGGCTCCAGCGCGTTGACGCACTTGATCAGCGTCGACTTGCCCGACCCGGACGGGCCGCAGACGACGATCACTTCGCCCTTCTCCACCTTGGTCGTACAGTCGGTCAGCACCTGGAACTGCCCGTACCACTTGGAGACGTTGTCGATGGCGATCATGGGCATGGCGGGCCTTTAGCGGATGACGGCGATCTTCTTCTGCAGCAACTTCACGGCGTAGGAGAGCGTGTAGCAGAGGACGAAGTACACGACGGCGACGAACGTGTACATCTCGATCAGTCGGCCATCGCGCTGGGCGATCTTCGACGCCGCTCCGGTGAAGTCGGTGGCCGAGATCACGTAGACGAGCGACGTATCCTGGAACAGGATGATCGTCTGGGTAAGCAGCACCGGGATCATGTTGCGAAACGCCTGCGGCAGGACCACGAGACGCATCGACTGCGCGTAGGTGAGGCCGAGCGCGTAGGCGGAATAGACCTGGCCCCGCGGGATCGACTGGATGCCGGCGCGCATGATCTCGCAAAAATACGCTGCCTCGAACATGATGAACGTGATGATCGCCGTGCGCTCGGCGCCGATCTGCGGCGGGCGCTCGCCGCCGGTAATGGCCTGCAGCACGTTCGGCATCAGAAAGAAGAACCAGAACAGCACCAGCACGAGCGGAATCGAGCGCATCAGGTTCACATAGCCGGCGGCGACGTAGGCCAGCGGCTTGACCGGCGACAGCCGCGCAAGCGCCAGAAGCGTGCCGAAGAACAG